>Ga0209572_1000694_pt1 | contig 40358 bp, 32 predicted proteins | sample EBPBio232012_DNA_FD_185867 | JGI IMG/M metagenome (GOLD analysis project Ga0209572, IMG submission 185867) | Wastewater treatment Type I Accumulibacter community from EBPR Bioreactor in Madison, WI, USA - Reactor 1_1/23/2012_ DNA (SPAdes)... | ecosystem: Engineered > Bioreactor > EBPR >...
TTCAAAACCACAGCGAGGAGGAGCGCGTCATCATTGGCATCTTGAATGAAAAAGGAAAGATGCAGATAGATCAGCTTTCGGAGCAATCCGGTTTTGCACCTTCTAAACTATCAGGCATATTGCTCAATCTGGAGTTTGAAGGCGTTGTAAAAAGCTTGCCCGGTAAAGTGTTCGATATTGGGTGAAATAGTGCGTTTCGCTTTCATTAACTAATCCATTGATTTTGGTTAGTGAAATATTACCTGAAAGTATAGCTACTTTTGCGCCTCCAAAAAAAGGAATCATCATCAATAAACGATGAGCGATCAAATCAAGCACGAGTGCGGTATTGCACTCCTTCGCCTGAAGCAACCGCTTCACTATTACACCGAGAAATACGGAACTGCGTTTTACGGCCTCAACAAAATGTACTTGTTGATGGAGAAGCAACACAACAGAGGACAAGATGGTGCAGGCCTTGCCAACATCAAGTTGGATGTTGCTCCCGGTAAGAAATACATCAGTCGTATCCGCAGTAACGACAATCAACCCATCAAAGACTTATTTGCTCGCGTGATGGGTCGTTTCTCCGATGTGGAGAAAATGCATCCCGAAAAACTCAAAGACCCTTACTACTTAAAAGAGAACTTTGCCTTTACAGGTGAAGTGTTTTTAGGGCATCTGCGCTATGGTACTTTCGGTGGAAACAGCATAGAGAATTGTCATCCTTTCTTGCGTCAAAACAACTGGATGACAAGAAACCTGGTTGTTGCTGGCAACTTTAACTTAACTAATGTTGATGAGCTTTTCCAGCTACTGATAGAGCTTGGCCAGCATCCCAAGGAAGTTGCAGACACGGTTACTGTATTAGAAAAGATTGGTCACTTCCTAGATGAAGAAAACCAAGAACTCTTTGATTACTATAAAAAGCAAGGCTACAACAATCAACAAATAACAGAACGTATAGGCAAGCACATGGATTTGCAGCGCGTTCTTACCCGAGCCACTCGCGACTTTGATGGTGGTTATACTATGGCAGGCATGGTTGGTCATGGTGATGCATTTGTGCTACGAGACCCCAATGGTATTCGCCCCGCATTTTGGTATGAGGATGATGAAGTATCCGTAGTAGCGAGTGAACGTGCTCCTTTGCAAACAGCTTTCAACGTTGCTGCAGAGAAGGTTCAAGAGATTGAACCCGGTCACGCCATCATTATTAAAAAAGATGGAACCACTTCTTTAAAAAAAATTCGCGAACCACAAGAGCGTTTGTCTTGCAGCTTCGAGCGGATTTATTTCTCCAGAGGAAACGATATAGATATATACAGAGAGCGTCAAAAACTGGGTGACAACATTGTACCGCTCATTTTGAGATTGGTCAACTACGATGTGGACAATACTGTTTTCTCTTATATCCCCAACACTGCGGAAACTGCCTTCTATGGTGTGATGAAAGGTCTGGAAGACCACATCAACAAAATAAAAGTGGATGAACTTGCCGCCTTAGGTGCAAATGCAACACGTGAAGCGATTGAGAAAATCATCAACCACCGCGCTCGCATTGAAAAGGTAACCATCAAAGATGCGAAGCTTAGAACCTTCATCACACAAGACAGTGCGCGCGATGAAATGGTGGCGCACGTTTATGACCTCACTTACGGCACAGTTCATAAAGACAAGGACAATCTTGTCGTTATTGATGATTCAATTGTAAGAGGTACAACCTTGAAAAAATCCATCATCAAGATGTTGGATAGATTAGGTCCTAAGAAAATTGTGATTGTGTCTTCTGCTCCACAAATCAGATACCCCGATTGCTATGGTATTGATATGGCAAAGCTCGGAGACTTCATTGCGTTCCAAGCAGCTGTGGCTTTACACAAAGAACGCGGCACCTATGAGAACACAATGGAGGTGATTCTGAAGAAATGTATGGACCAGTTGAGCGCACCAAAAGAAACGGTGCGCAATTATGTGCGCGAAGTGTATGAGCCATTTACGGTAGAAGAAATATCAGCGAAGATTGCAGAACTTGTTACACCCGATGGTACCAATGCGAAAGTAGAAGTCATCTTCCAAACGATAGAAGGCTTGCATGACGCTTGTCCTAACCACAAAGGCGATTGGTATTTCACTGGTCGTTACCCTACTCCTGGAGGAAACAAAGTGGTGAACAAGGCATTCATTAATTATATGCAAGGCAAGAACGAAAGGGCATATTAAAAAAAGGGCTTACAAGTTGTAAGCCCTTTTTATTTCTTCTATATCCTAATTATTACTAGCCTCTTCCTATTTCCCGCAGGTGCACCACATGAGAACGCACCGCCAAAAACACCGTGCGGTGCTCATTATAGCGAATGCCAAACTGCTCGCAGGTTTCCATCACAATTTTATTGATAGCGGGATAATGAACGTGCGAAATGCGCGGAAACAAATGGTGTTCTACCTGAAAATTTAGCCCACCAGTGAACCAACCTACAATTTTACTTCGCGTAGCGAAATTGCTGGTTGTCTTAATTTGATGCACTGCCCACTCCTCTTCCGATTTATGATTGATTTCATGAGGGTCAATAAAATCCGCCTCTTCCACCACGTGCGCCAATTGGAAAACCGTTGCTATTGTCACACCACAAACGATGGTCAAAACCAAGTAACCCACAAGTGTCGCCAGAAAACCGACATTCATAATAGGCAATGCAATGAAAACAAACATATAAGTCAGTTTTGTTGCCCAGAAGATAATATGATCTTTGGTTTTGAATTTTCTGATTTTGGTCTCTCCCACTCTGCCTGTAAAGTATTTTTTATAATCAGAATAAAAAACCCAGAACAAATAGTTTAATGAGTAGAGAAAGAATGCGTAAATATGCTGGAAGCGGTGCATCCAATATTTCTTTTGATGAAGATTGATTCGAATAAATGGCTTCACATCAATATCATCATCGATACCTTCTACATTGGTGAAACTATGGTGCACCATATTGTGCTTTGTTTTCCAAAGGCGCACATCGCCCCCCATCAGATTGAGTGAATAACCCATCATATCATTGAGCCATTCGTATTTGGAAAAACTACCGTGAGCACCATCGTGCATCACATTGAAGCCAATGCCCGCTAGTGTCAACCCCAATAGAGCTGAGAGCAATATGGCCGCTACTGTTCCTGGAGTAAAAAACACAAGCCATATATAAAGTGCTACGGCTGAAGAAAGCAAAATTCCCGTTTTGAGATAGATCTTCCAATTGCCCCAACGATTGATTTTGTTTTGCTCGAAATAAGCATCCACCCGCTTCTTGAGCTGATCGAAGAAAGGATGTTCTTTGGTGTTAAATGTGATAAAAGACATGATTTCTCTGTTTCCATACCTTGCCTGTAAAATCCGAACTTGGAGATACCTGACAAGGCCGCGCAAGATAGTTAAGGTAAACTATCAAAAATGCCAATTAATAAGAATACTCCAAACAAGGTAGCAACGAAACAAATGATTTTGAGTTTTAAAAGAACCTGTTATATTTGCACCGCTTTTCGGCACTGATATTCAAGAAGTGAGGGGTCATAAGCCCCTCTTTTTTATACCCAAAAAGTCGGGTCGTTAGCATTTTTGCGAGATAAATGATTACGAAAGAATTAGTCACAGGCTATATCGAGAACTTCATTGCGGGTTCGGACAGTTTCATCGTTGAGGTGAATGTTCGTCCGGGTAACAACATTGAGGTAACAATGGACAGTGATGAAACTTTTACCATCGAAGCCTGCACCGATTTACACCGCCACCTTCTAAAGCAAATGGACCGTGACGTAGAAGATTACGGGCTCACCGTTTCTTCACCCGATTTGACCAAACCTCTTCAAGTAAAAAGACAGTACTTGAAAAATATTGGCAGAACAGTGGCCGTGAAAAAAACCGACAAAACCAAAATAGAAGGTGAATTGACATTGGTAACAGATGATGATATCAAACTACGCTTCGAGGCAAAAGAGTTGGTCCCAGGGAAAAAGGCCAAACAGTTGGTGGAGAAGGAAATAATCATTCCTTTTGCAGAAATAGATCAAACGAAAATTGTAATACAGTTTAAATAAAAATTTAAAACACAAGCAAGATGAAAGGTGTTAATCTGATGGATGCCTTCTCCGATTTTAAGGAGTTGAAAAACATAGACAGAGAAACCATGAACGGTATTCTGGACGATGTATTCCGTGGGATGATTTTAAAGCGTTGGGGTGCTGATGATGGTTTTGACATCATCATCAATCCTGATCGCGGAGACCTTGAAATTTGGCGCACGCGCGGCATTGTTCCTGATGGCGAACTTGATGACGAGGTTGCGCAAATCGAAGTCAGCATGGCTCAAAAAATAATTCCTGATTTGGAGATCGGTGAAGAGCTTATCGAAGAAATCAAAATTGAAGATTTTGGTCGTAGAAATATCTTGGCCATGCGCCAAAACCTTCAGTCCAGAATTATGGATTTGGAGAAAGATCATATCTATCAAAAGTATAAGGAGCGCATTGGTGAAATTATCACCGGTGAAGTTTACCAAATATGGAAAAAAGAAATGTTGGTATTGGACGATGAAGACAATGAGCTTGTACTTCCAAAAGACCAGCAAATCCCTTCAGATTTTTACAAAAAGGGTGACGCCATCCGCGCTGTTGTTTACAAAGTAGATATGCGCAATAACACTCCTGTCATTATCTTGAGTCGCACCGCTCCTGAGTTTTTGGAAAAACTATTTGAGCAAGAGGTTCCTGAAGTTTTCGATGGTCTCATTACCATTAAGAAAATTGTTCGCGAACCGGGTGAAAGGGCTAAAGTGGCCGTTGAAAGTTATGATGACCGTGTAGATCCTGTTGGCGCATGTGTCGGAATGAAAGGTGCTCGTATTCATTCCATCGTTCGTGAATTGCGCAATGAGAACATTGACGTTATCCAGTATACCAACAATGACCAACTTTTGATAACACGTGCATTGGCTCCAGCTAAAGTGAGCAGTATCAACCTTGATAAAGACAATGCAAAGGCGGATGTATTCTTAAAGCCCGACCAAGTGTCTTTAGCCATTGGTAAAGGTGGTAATAACATCAAACTTGCCGGTAGATTAACAGGATTTGAAATAGATGTTTATCGCGAAACCGACACGGACATTGATGATGTGAGCCTGGAAGAGTTCTCGGATGAGATTGATGGTTGGATTATTGATGCTTTGAAAGGCATTGGCTGTGATACAGCGCGGTCGGTACTTGCTATTTCTAAAGAGGAGCTTATTAGAAGAACAGACTTAGAGGAAGAAACTATAGGAGAAGTTCTGCGCATCCTCAAAGAAGAATTGGAATAAGAAAGTTTCGGGTGTTTCATTGGAGACATCCGAACTTTTATAGATAGTTTTTAGAATTCAAAACGATAACCGTGAAAGATGTACCTTCGCGGTGAAAACAAACACATTCAAGGGCAAAAAATTTAAAGGCAACAGCAATGAAACAGTAAGCAGAAGCAGACATATAGCTCCCTGAAAAACTGGCCATTGCCGCATGCTTTTAAACCAATATTAGAATATGGCGGAAGTAAAAGGACCACAACGATTAGGAAAAGCGGCAGTTACACTGGGCGTAAGTAAGGATACCATCGTAGATTTTCTTTCAAAAAAGGGAATTGCTATTGAGGATAATCCTATGGCAAAGATTGAGGTAGATGCTTATGAGCTATTGCTGCAAGAATTTGCGTCTGACCAAGCCGCCAAAGAAAAAAACCAAGCCACGGCTGCCAAAGCCCGCGAATCACGCGCTCCCATTACTTTAGATGACGTCAAGAAAAAAACTGACGTAAAAGAGGAAGAGGAAAAGGAAATTGACTACAGCAAATTCAAACGCACTGTCGAAGAGAAACCTAAAGTCGAAAAACTTCCTGCCAAAAAAGAACAAGAAGCAGTTGTGGAAGAAAGCTCGGTGGCCTCTAAAAAAGAAGAACAATTAGAAGAAACTTCCGCTATTGTGGTGGAAGAAAAAACTCTCCCCGAAGTAAAGGTTGTTGGGAAAGTCGATTTAGAAGCTATAGAAAAACCCAAAACAAAGGGTCGTAAGAAAGCCGATTCAAAAGAGGTAACCGAACAAGAAACCAAGCCGTCTGCCAAAGGCAAAAAGAAATCGGTAGAAGAAATTAAAGTTGAGACAACCCCGGTTGAAGAAGAGTCGCCATTACAGGAGACTGCTCCGGAGGAGCAAGAAAAAGAAGTTATTCGTGCAGTCGCAGAAAAACTTTCCGGTTTTAAGGTGATGGGAAAGATTGAGCTTCCTACGGAAGCGGAGAAGAAAAAGCCTGAACCTGTAAAACAAGACCCTAAGCCAAAACGCAAACGTGTAAACAAGGTAGATATTAATCGTCAACAAGAGATTGATAGACGTCAACAACGCCCTGGTGGTGGTGGTCAAGCGGGAGCCCCTGGCTCCGGACAACGTGGAGAACCTCGTAAAACAGAGCTTAGTGAACAAGATATTCAAAATCAGGTTAAAGCTACTTTAGCTCGATTGGGAAACAAGGGGAAATCCAAAGCCAGTAAAAACAGGAGAGAAAAACGTGACTTTGTTGCCAGGCGTAACGAAGAGGAAATGCAACGTCAAGAAGCAGAAAACTTGGTATTAAAACTTACCGAGTTTGTTACGGTGAGTGAGTTGGCTTCGATGATGAACATCCAACCAACGGAAATTATCAAGGCATGCATGCAACTTGGAATCTTCGCTTCTCTCAACCAACGACTGGACGCAGAAACGATTCACATCATTGCTGAAGAGTTTGGTTTCGAAATACAATTTGTAAGTGCTGAAGTTTCAGAATCAATTGCGGACGAAGAAGATAATCCTGAAGATTTGGTTCCGCGTCCACCTGTAGTAACGGTGATGGGTCACGTTGACCACGGTAAAACTTCTTTACTGGACTTTATCCGTAAGGCCAATGTTATTGCTGGTGAAGCGGGGGGTATAACTCAGCACATAGGCGCTTACAGCGTAGGATTGCCTAACGGTCGCAAGATTACTTTCCTGGATACTCCCGGTCACGAAGCATTCACTGCAATGCGCGCACGTGGTGCGCAAGTAACAGACTTAGCCATCATTGTAATTGCTGCTGACGATAGCGTGATGCCTCAAACAAAAGAGGCCATCTCACACGCTCAAGCGGCAGGTGTTCCAATGATTTTTGCTATCAATAAAGTGGACAAACCTGATGCTTCACCCGATAGAATTCGTGAGCAACTCTCGGCCATGAATATTTTGGTAGAAGAATGGGGTGGCAAATTCCAATCGCAAGAAATTTCGGCCAAGAAAGGGATGAACATAGACACGTTGTTGGACAAGGTGCTCTTGGAATCAGATATGCTTGAACTAAAAGCAAATCCAACGAAACGTGCAGTTGGTACTGTGATAGAATCTTCTTTGGATAAAGGACGCGGATATGTAACTACTTTACTTGTATCGGGTGGAACACTGCGCGTGGGAGATGCAATACTTGCTGGTCACACAAGTGGTCGTGTTAAAGCAATGTTCAATGAGCGTGGCCAAAAGGTAAATGAGGCTGGGCCGGCTACACCAGTATCGTTATTAGGTTTTGAAGGTGCTCCAAATGCAGGTGATAAGTTCAATGTGTTTGAAGATGAAAGAGAAGCAAGAAATATTGCTTTAAAGCGTCAGCAATTGCAACGTGAGCAAAATCTGCGCACAAAGAAACACCTCACCATCGAAGAGATTGGAAGACGTATTGCGCTTGGAGATTTCAAAGAATTGAACTTGATTGTAAAAGGAGACGTAGATGGTTCCGTTGAAGCCTTGACAGACTCATTGCAAAAACTTTCTACTGAGAAAATACAAGTGCGTATCATTCATAAAGGAGTTGGTCAAATCAGCGAGTCAGATGTATTGCTTGCCAGCGCCTCTGATGCAATCGTTATCGGATTCCAAGTGCGCCCAAGTGCATCGGCTAAGAAGATTGCAGAAAATGAAGAAATCCAAATTAAGCTATACTCAATCATATATAAAGCGATTGAGGAAGTGAAAGAAGCGATGGAAGGTATGCTTTCTGCAAAAATCGAAGAACAAGTTAACGGCACAGCTGAAGTACGAGAAGTATTCAAAATCTCCAAAGTAGGCACCATCGCAGGTTGTATGGTTACGGACGGAAAAATCTCTCGCAAAGAAAAAGTCCGTGTTATTCGCGATGGCATTGTAGTTCACACGGGCGATCTTGGCTCTTTGAAACGTTTCAAGGATGATGTTAAAGAGGTTGTCAAAGGCTACGAATGCGGTTTGGACATAGATAAGTTCAACGACATCCAAGTTGGCGATATAATTGAGTCATTTGAAGAAGTGGAAGTAAAACAAAAACTATAGAAGCGAAAGCCGGTCTGATTGACCGGCTTTTTTATCTTTACCTCAAACCAGAAAAACTATGTTGGAAAACATAAACCTCGAAGAAATTCTATTTTTAGATATTGAAACGGTACCACAAGCCCCCGCATTTGACTCGCTTGATGAAATTGACCATCATCTTTGGTTGGAGAAATCACGCTTTATACGCGAACGACAAAACATAGGGCCTGAGGAAAGCTACCAACAGGCAGGTATATATGCCGAATTCGGAAAAATTATTTGTGTAAGCGTTGGTTACTTTTCCTTCAGTTTTGGCAAACGCATATTGCGCATCACATCATTCTTTGGAGACGATGAGCAAAAGCTTTTATCAGAATTTGCCGACCTTCTCACCAATTATCATAACAACCCTTTTAAATTGCTCTGCGCTCACAATGGTAAAGAATTTGACTTTCCTTACCTCTGCAGGCGAATGTTAGTCAATCGTATTCCGCTTCCACTGTTACTTGATGTTGCTGGAAAAAAACCATGGGAGATTGCTCATTTAGATACCATGGAACTATGGAAGTTCGGTGATTTCAAACATTACACCTCCCTCAAACTTTTAGCAAGAATCTTTGGCATCCCTACACCTAAGGATGACATCGATGGCAGCATGGTGCGGTCGGTCTATTATGATGAAAAAAATCTTGACCGAATTATGCATTACTGTCAAAAAGATGTAGCGACCGTTGCTCAAATTTTTCTAAGTTATCGAGGCGAAAAGATTCTTCAAGACAACGAAATTGTCAACGTTTAGGATTATCCTTTCGTCCGTACGTTCAAATTTTCGATTTCACAATAAAGGCGTCTTAAAGCGACATCAAGTATCCTTTACACTGATTTTGAAACCTTTTCTTGACTTTCAATGTTGAAAAGTCCGGAACAGTGCTTTTACCCTCCACCACGAGTAAAGCCGACCAAATTCATTTTTTTTCGACCAATTTATGTTTTTTGCTCACGAATTGAATTTCAGTAGTATATTTGCGCCCTGCAAACCTGAAGTTTCCTTAAAAGGACCAAAACATGAATTTTTTACTTACCCCAAATGATAAATTCTATACATCCATTTCAGGAAGATGCACGCAGCCCCTTTGGTGCAATACCTAAACTGTTTGTTTTTCTGAATCTTATTTTTTTTACGTTAGGCTTTGACAATAGCAGCCAAAGTCAAACACCCGTAACTTTCACATCAAGCACATCTTGGACCTGTCCAACAGGAGTAACATCAATTACTGTTGAATGTTGGGGAGCAGGTGGTGGTGGTGGCACACGCTCAACCAATGGCGGTGGTGGTGGTGGTGGTGCCGGTGCTTATGCAAAAAGTTCCCTTACCGTAATACCAGGTAACTCGTACGCCATATCAGTTGGTAGCGGTGGCCCTGCCGGAACTGCTGGCGGTCCAAGTAGTTTTGGTGGATCTACGGTTGTCGCTGCTGGCGGTCTCGGGGTAGCTTCCAATACAACGACAGGAGGAGCAGGAGGTACAATCGCATCCTCAACCGGAGATATTCGATATAGTGGTGGAAATGGCGGCACGGGAGCCAGCGGAAATGGTGGTGGCGGTGGTGGTGCAGCCGGTAGGGATGGAAATGGAGCAAATGGTAGCACCAGCAATCAAAATGGGGGTGCAGGCAATGGACTATACAGCGGCTCCGGACCAAACGGACCAACCGGTAGCAATACAGCAGGTACCAACGGTAACATTTACGGAAGTGGCGGAAGCGGTGCTAGAAAAACTTCCAGCGGCACTCTTACCGGTGGTACCGGTGCACAAGGACTCGTGCTAGTTACCATTAATGATGCGCTATGGCAAAACCCAATAATTGAAACAGGTCTAACTGCGAGTCCTTATACAACAGGTGATCTTGTCACTTCCAACGTAACCGTATCCGGTATAACTCGTGGTGCCGGATTGACCAGCAGCAGCGCCAACGACATATACAATGCAACCGGCTGGACAACGACCAATACCGTAGCTTCTGCTATCAGCAGCAATGACTACTTTGAGTTTACACTCACTCCTGCTTCAGGATACTGGATTAATTTCACAGGATTCACTTACACAGGGCAAGTATCAACCGGAACTCCGAGTCATGCATTGCGTTCAAGTTTGGATGGATATGCTTCCAATATCGGAACTGCGACAACAACAGGAACAAGTATTTCTTTGAGCGCATCTACTTTTCAAAACGTATATCAACCCGTCACGTTCAGATTTTACACCTTCGGTGTAGCAAATGGGACCACTACTCAATACAGCATTAATGACTTTGCATTTTCTGGCGCAGTGGTACAAATACCTAATGCACTTTGGGCAAACCAAATCACCGGAACAGCGATTACAGCAAGTCCCTACACTACAGGAAACTATAATGCGGCCAACGTAACCGTATCCGGTATAACTCGTGGTGCCGGATTGACCAGCAGCAGTGCCAACGACATATACAATGCAACCGGTTGGACAACGAACAATACCGTAGCTTCTGCTATCAGCAGCAATGACTACTTTGAGTTTACACTCACTCCTGCTTCAGGATACTGGATTAATTTCACAGGATTCACTTACGCAGGGCGAGTATCAACCGGAACTCCCGGTCACGCATTGCGTTCAAGTTTGGATGGATATGCTTCCAATATCGGAACTGCAACAACAACAGGAACAAGCATTTCTTTAACAGCCGATTTGTTTCAAAATGTCTTTGAACCTGTCACATTTAGATTCTACACATTCGGTGTAGCCAATAATAGTACGACTCAGTATAGTATTAATGATTTTATATTTTTCGGAACACTAGAGACAATGCCTTCTTTGTGGCAAAACTCAATAACCGGAACTAATCCTAATTTAAGTAACCCTTATACTTCGGGTCAAACACATGGTTCTCAGATTACGGTATCCGGAATAAGCAGAGGAGCAGGTATAGCTGGCATAAATACCAATGACCGTTACAATGCCAATGGTTGGTCCACAAGCACCACATTAAACACTGCGAATAATGATTATTACGAGTTCACTTTAACTCCAAACAGTGCGAAGGCAATCAATTTTATCGCATTTACATTTACCGGACAACGCAACAATGCGAGCAGTCCGGAAGATTTTGCTGTTCGTTCCAGCCTTGATAGCTATACCGCTAATATTTGGAGTGTTGATGGTAATACTTCTACCTCTGCATCAAATGTTTTGATTAGCTTAGAAGGAAGTAGCTATCAAAATATTTATTCTGCAATTACTTTCCGAATCTATGGATGGGATTCTGGAAGTGAAACATATCAATTCAGCGTGAATGATTTTGCCTTTTATGGAACAATCCGTGATCTTGTACCGCCAACTCTTTCAAGCTTTCTACCAACTGCCGCATGTCCAAATAGCGAAGAATCAATTGTCATTACCGGAACATACTTTGAATTGGTGACTTCAGTTAAAGTTAATGGTGTAGATGCAGCATATACGGTAAATAGCACTACACAAATTACAGCAACACTTCCTAACTCGGCAACCACCGGAATAATTTCTGTAACAACGGCTGGGGGAACCGCTAATAGCAGTACCAATTTTACCGTATATGAAGGAAGTGGTGATGTCACGTTGCTTTCAGCAAATTTTGATGATAACAATATCAGTGCATGGACCAGCCCTACAGGTGGTTGGAGCGCTACCAACAGCAGTCCCATAAGCGGAACCCGATCGCTTACAGCCACCAGCGGAGGTATCTTCTCTCAACCGGAAAGGTCGATAAGCACGCCTTTGGCCGGTGCGCCAGTTAATCTCAATAGTGCGGCTATAACGTGGAGATTCCAAGCTCTTCCAAGCGGTACTACTGATGAGGTATATATCTGGCTAACTTCCAACTCTTCAGACCCGCACGTTAATTCCGTGTATGGCTATTATGTGGTTTTTACAGGTAGTCAAATAAATTTCGGTCTAAAACAAGGAGCTACAACAACGAATCTAATAACCTATTCTGCGGGCTTTGCACTAACTGGTGTTGAGGTTACTCGCAGTGCCGGTGGCTCATGGGAATTCCGCACGGACGCCAACGGTGGTTTTGATAATTTAGTTCTTCGTGGAACAGTAAACAACACAACCATTACAACGGCAAGTTATTTTGGTGTATTCATGGAAAATCCATTTGGTAGTGGACTTGTATTAAAATTAGATGATGTAGAAATCACTCAAGAAGGCAAATGCCACGTAGTCTATTACAGCCAAGCATCAGGAAACTTCTCTGACCCAATTTGGTCAAGAGAACGTGTCTCGACAGGTATATCAGCTTCGGGTGATGATATTACAAGTTTTGTAATACAAAATGCTCATACGGTAACTACAAGTGCCGCTCAAACAACAAAACATACGACTATTGAAGCGGGTGGAACACTTGCTTTCTCCGGTACCAATGTGCTGACACTGCACCGCGACCTTATAAACCAAGGTACGATAAGCAGTGGTAGTGGAACTATTCGCTTTAGCGGTAGTGTCGCACAAGCTTATACCAGCACCACAGATCAAACACTGAATAATGTAATAATAAATAATACTGGTAACACTGTTTCTTTCCCGTCCGGTGTTGTAACAACAATTAAAGCAAATGCCACAGTGACTATTCCGAGTGGAACATTAAACACCGGTAACAATCTTGTTTTAAGATCTACCTCAGTTGGAACTGCATCCATCGGGACAATAGCAAGTGGCGCAACTTTAACAGGGCAAGTGACTATGCAACGCCATATGCCTGCTCTTACCGGACCAGCACCTGTAAGCGGCAACGGTAGCTGGATTGCCATGGGAACTCCTATTACTGGTGCAACACTTCAACAATGGAACGAAACAATAACAACTACCGGATTTACCGGGTCGGATTATCCCGCACCGGCATATACTTTCAATAATATTCAGTGGTATGACCAATCTGCAGCAGGCGCAATTGATCAAGGGTATACACCCGCAACCAATATCACCAATTCACTCAGCGCTAAGAGAGGTTACTTCGTTTATTTGATGGCAGCATCACAAGCGGTTCGTGTCAAAGGGAACATCCAGCAAGGGACATTCAACGATACGGTTTATTACACAAACAATGGCATTCCGACAGCAGATGGATGGAATCTGTTGGTGAACCGATACCCAAGTGAAGTTGACTTTAAATCTATGGCAGAGTCGGGTGCGGGTGGAATTACTTCTTACCATCTATTCAATGCGGAGACCAACAACTATAAAGTTTATCATACTAATGCGACCGGAACAGCACCTCGCTATATCGCTTCGAGTCAAGGGTTCTTTGTAAAAGCAAGTGCTGCAAATAGCTATTTACGCTATCAAGAAAGTTTTAAAACCAATCAAGGTACTGCCTTTGAACGCGATCTTCAAGAATCTTCTTTTGCAGCTATCAAGTTCTATAAAGCACAGAACAACGAAGATGAATGTGTGCTGAACTTTAATGATAACGCTACTGCAAATTTCGAAAACGAATACGATGCGATAAAACTGCACAGTCAAGAACCAACGGTGGCTGAATGTGCATTAGTCAGCGCAGATGGTCAGCTAATGTCTATTGATAGCCGTCCGCTCGGACAAGATGCCGCTATTGCTATTCCGATATATGTGGAAATGCCGGTGAGCGGAACCTATCGTTTGCGTATTGAACAAATCAATAACCTTCCTTTTGGCTCATGCCTGTTTGTGGAAGATTTGGTTACAGGAAATACGATGCCATTTGAGGTAGGTCAAGAACTTGTAGTTGTTCATACCGGTAACTACTCAGGAAATCGTTTCTTGATACATGCTTCTCCAAGCGTGGCGATAGTGGAAACCCATGCTGATTGCTTCGGGACAAGCACAGGAGCCATTCAGTTGACTGTTCCGCAGGGCGAGTGGACACTTTCCTTGGCTGATACATTGGGTAACAGTTACGCCATGTCTGAAACAGCAGGTACGTTTGAAAACCTTCCTGCCGGTCAATACATCGCATCAGCTGCCAATGCGCTTAGCAACTGCCCGGTAAGCAATAAAACGATTACTATTACAGAACCGGCTGAAATGGTTCTTACGCATCTCAGTTCTTCAGTGGATAATTGCAACGCTTCGGGTAATGCTGCTATAGAGTGGATAGTAAGCAATGCTACCAATTATGATTACGCAGTAGTTAATCAGGCAAATGAAATAGTAAGTAGTGGTAATACAGGTTCCGGTGCAGTTTTAGTAGATGGCCTGAATGCGGGTATCTATGTGGTATCCATAGAAACCTATTGCGGTACTCAAAGCTTTGAAACAAATCTGAATGATACAAACACCGTGAGCACTCAAATTCTTTCAGAAGACATACTACTCTCATTGGCTGAAGGAACATCTCAAACGCTTTCTGTGGAACAATCGAGTGTCAATACCACCAACTATACATGGCTGCTTAGCAATGGTAACATCAGCGAATCGGAAACATTCAGTTATGAATTTGACCAACCGGGAAACTTCTTGTTGAAATTGTACGCTTATAATGATCAGTGTGTGGCGCAAGATTCCATTGCCATTTTTGTTGATCAAGTTGTTTCTATATCAGAAGATGGTAAGCAAACTCCAATATCTTTTATCCAAACAAAAGAATCACTTGAGTTGTACTTAAATCTTACCTCCAATGAGCGAACCGCCATTACGGTATTTGATTTAAGCGGTAGAGAAGTGTGGTCTATGAATACCGCCACACAGCCTGGAAAGAACATTAGCATAGGTACGGGTTCATTTGCCGCAGGCGCATACTTCCTGCGCGCAATGGTGGGCCAAGAGGAAATGCTGAATAAGAAATTTATCAATCCATAACTTCCTTCCTTTTTCATTGAAACAAGCCTGCTCGTATTTTTGAGCAGGCTTTTTATTTGTGCCTAACTTTTAGATGAAAGATTATGCTATCATAGTTGCAGCGGGAAGTGGCTCTCGTATGAAGACCGCATTGCCAAAGCAGTTTATTGAGCTGGCCGGCAAGCCTGTTTTGGTACATACATTGGAAAAATTTCATCTCTTTAATCCTCATGCTGAACTGCTGCTGGTACTCAATGCTGAGTACGTTAATTTCTGGGAGGACCTTTGCAGAACTATCGGTTTCACTGTTCCTCACAAAATTGTAGCCGGTGGCAAAGAGCGATTTTTTTCAGTAAAAAATGCTATTGACACTATTGAAGATGAAACGGCTATTGTGGCGATTCATGATGCCGTAAGGCCATTGGTAAGTTTGAAGACGCTAGAAACAGTGTATCATACAGCGCGTGAAAAAAGTGCTGCGGTTCCGGTGGTAAGTATTCATGATAGTATTCGAAAAGTGAATGAGCTTGGGCAAAGCCAATCGATAGATCGACAACATCTGCGCATGGTGCAAACCCCGCAATGTTTTGAACTTAATATACTGCGCAAGGCATACGAACAAACTTATCATCCTTCTTTTACCGATGATGCCACAGTGGTAGAATCATCTGGTGTTTCTATTCACCTGGTTGAGGGCAATTGGTCGAATATTAAGATTACGACTCCGGAAGATTTGAGAATGGCGGAGAGTATGTTGAGCTATTGAGATGTGCGTTGCACATTTTGATTCATACCGCTGCACAAATTATTAGTGGCTCTGCTCTTTTTGTTCGAGCTTGTGCGCAGTTTTAAAGAGAAAATACGTGGCTTTATGATAACTGATTACCTCACCAACTCATAATCCAAAGTCCTTCTGTTCAAATCGCCACCGAGGACTTTGATCATGACTTTATCGCCCAGGTGGAATTCCTCGCCTGAACGACTACCGCGAATGACGTAGTGGTCGGAGTTGAATTCGAAGTAATCCCATGTGAGTGATTTGAGTGCGATCATGCCTTCGCTCTTGGTTTCGCCAACCTCCACATAGAAGCCCCAATTACTGAGTCCTGATATAATGCCTTCGAATATTTTGCCCACATTCTCCAGCATGTATTCGACTTGTTTGTATTTGATGCTCGCACGTTCGGCTTCGGCAGCGCGCTTTTCCATGGCGATGCTGTGCTTGCACTTGAGTTCGTACTCGGCTTCGTTTACGCTTTGACCACCATCTAAATAATGCTGCAACAAGCGATGCGCCATGACATCGGGATAACGTCTGATGGGCGAGGTGAAATGCGTGTAGTAATCAAACGCCAATCCATAGTGGCCGATATTCTTGGTAGAATATTCTGCCTTGGCCATGGTGCGGATGGCCATTGTTTTCACAATGTCTTCTTCGGGCTGACCTTCTACCAAATCGAGTATGCCACGCACTACGCTGACAGAGTTTTTGAGGTCTGTCTTCGGCATTTTATAACCAAGATTTTTGACGAATGTCCTTAGCTGTTGCAAACGTGCGTCATCGGGTGTGTCGTGGATACGATAGATGAATGTGCACTCGCGTTCGCCCGCTTTTTTCTTACCAATAAACTCACCCACCTTTCTGTTAGCAAGCAACATGAACTCTTCGATGAGCTGGTTGCTGTCTTTCATTCGCTTGATGGTAACGCCTATGGGCTTGCCCATTTCATCGAGCTTGAATTTTACTTCTTCGGTATCAAAATCAATAGCGCCTCTTTTGAAACGCTCTGCACGCATGAGTTTCGCGAGTTTATCGAGGTGAAGTATTTCTTCTGAATAATCGCCTTTACCTGTTTCGATCACTTCCTGTGCTTCTTCATATGTAAATCTTCTATCAGAATAAATAACCGTGCGACCAAACCATGAGTTGCGAATCTCTGCCTCGGGGCTCAACTCGAACACTGCAGAGAAGCATAGTTTTTCTTCATTGGGACGAAGAGAACACAACTCGTTTGATAGCTTCTCAGGTAACATGGGAATGGTTCTATCTACAAGATAGACTGATGTTGCGCGTTGGTATCCTTCCTTTTCTAACAATGTGTTAGGATGCATATAATGACTAACATCTGCTATATGCACACCAACTTCTACATTGCCATTTTCAAGCCTCTTGTAAGAAAGTGCATCATCAAAATCCTTCGCATCATAAGGATCGATGGTGAAGGTGGTGATATCGCGGAAGTCTCTTCTCTTCTTGATTTCTTCCTTAGAAATTTTATCCGATATTTTATCTGCCTCTGCAATTACTTCATCAGGAAATTCTAATGGCAAACCAAACTCGGCAATGATGGCGTGCATCTCTACACTGTGCGAACCAGGCTTACCAAGCACTTTTACAATCTTGGCAAAAGGGCTTTTATCGGGATGTGTCCAGTCGGTGATTTCAGCAACGACTTTCTCGCCATTCTTAGCACCGTTGTATAATTCTTTGGGTATATAAAAATCGACATGTATGCGTGCATCAGAAGGAATGAAAAACGCGTTGTCCTTTGCCAATTGCATGATGCCGACAAACTGTGTGCGCGCTCGTTCTACCACTCGCGTAACAAGCAACTCAGGTTTGCGCGCGCGTGGATTGAATTGTACTTCAACAGTATCTCCATTAAGCGCAAAACCTGTATCGCCTTTGTTCACTTCCAAGTCCTTTTCAACACCCGGAACAACCACAAAGCCACGACCATGACGTGTGATTTGAATAGTGCCTTGAATAGATTCTTTGTTTTGTTCTTTGAGTAAAAACTTGCCCCGTTCAATCTCTTTAAGCTTACCTGTTTCCACTTCGGCTTGCAACAATTCAAAGATGAGCGTGCGAACACCTGCATCTTTAATACCTAATTCAGCAGAAACTTGTTTGTGATTGAGCGGTTTGTTTGGATGGCGATTGAAGATATTGAGGATGTCGTTTCTTAAATCGCGTTTGAAATTGGTTGATTTTTTTTTAGTCATAAATTCTTCTTCTATGAAGGCCGGATTGCCCTCGGTTTTTAATTTCTATTCGGGGACAAACTTAAATCAATTATCAAGGGTTAGTAATTGAGGATTGACGATGTTGGGAATTGTTAATAGTTTAGCACCGAACAATAAAATAACAACTATGAAAATTTTTACACTCTCAACCCTCTTTATGGTATCAAGCATCTATGCCTCTGCACAGATTGTTGATGCAGGTTTTGAACTTGGTTTGGCCAGCGGCTGGACACAAACAAGTACCAATTTTGGTTCTCCTATTTGTGACGCTGTTTGCGGTAACTGCAATGGCAATTGCGGTCCTTATGCCGGAGACAATTATGCTTGGTTTGGCGGAACTTCTGTCCTTGAAGAAGGGAGCCTTTCACAAGGCTTTACCATTCCATCCGGTACAACAGCGTCTCTTAGCTTCTACAAAAAAATTGCCTTGGCCGCAGATAGCTCGGACACCGAAAAAGTAGATGTCAAGCTGGACGGTAATATTCTATATACTGCACATTGCGGCAACGGTGAAGATGCCGAATACATTCAGGAAACCTTTGACATTAGCTCCTATGCAGATGGTGGATTTCACTATTTGGATTTGATTGGCTTTAGTTCCGATGGCCGCACAACAAACATCTTGTTTGACAATTTCAACCTTGCAGTAGACGGTACAAACCATGTTGGCATCAATGATTTGCTCAATGCTGAAAGTGAAATTACATTTTTCCCAAACCCGGTAGTTGACCAATTGATGATTCGTTTCAACAAAAAAATGACTGGTCTGGCAACGGTTAAAATTATTGACCTCAACGGAAAAATCATTAGCTCTTCGCAATTGAACAACGTTGAAAATAGCACGTTCACATTCGATGCGAAAACACTTCCAAATGGAATATATAATGTAGTAATCGAAAATGACAATACAAGCCACACCGAGCGCGTTGTAATTGCTCACTAAGAAATAAAGTACCAAACAAAAAAGACCATGCGAGGCATGGTCTTTTTTATTTACTACAACCACTAGACCAGCATTAGTTTCAATTAAAATTGATTGCACCAAACCGCACACATTTATTAATAGCTTCGCTTTATGAACATCGAAACATTCCGAGAATATTGTTTAGACAAACAAGAAGTCACCGAAGAAACTCCATTCGGTCCGAATACTTTGGTATTCAAGGTTTGTGGTAAAATGTTTGCCCTGGCGGATATCAATCAATTCGAAAGCATCAACCTCAAGTGCGACCCTGAGCGCTCGGTAGAGCTACGCGAGCAATACGATGGCATCACTGCTGGTTACCACATGAGCAAGAAACATTGGAATACCGTAAAAACAGACGGTTCGGTGCCATTCAAATTAGTGCATGACCTCATAGACGAAAGTTACCGTTTGGTCGTTTCAGGTTTACCCAAAAAGGAACGTTCAAAACTTAATGCGTGACTACGCAAAACAAACAGAAGCGCAGTAATAATTTTGGTAAACAATTAAAACTTACGTTGCAATGTACGAGCCAGTAAAATTTAAACGCCTAAAAGAAATCGCTGCCGAGCTCAACCGCAAACTCGTTGAACTGAGCGATGGCCGTCTTTCAAAAAACGAATTAGAAAACCTTACAGAAGAAAGCCGTGAGTTATATGAGCGTCTTGTAGTGCTGCGTTTCAAAGCATTTCAGGATGAAGTAAATGCCCCAAGTACGCACGTAGAGGAAAAACCTGCTGCCGTTGAAACTGCTGCTGCAGCATCCGTGAAAGATGAACAGCTCGCAATCGAGCCTATCGCCTTTCGCATAGATAACATAGAAAAAACAGACAACGGGACACAAGTATCCTTAATAGACGCCATAGAAGAAGTTGCCAAAGAAATCGTGACCAACAATCACGACAATGTTCAGGCACCTGCGCCATTGGAAAATGTAGTGGCTCAAAACAACCCGCTCAACGATTACATGAAGCAGGGTACACGCGAGAACTTCTATGAAAAGCTATCAAAAACCATAGAGCAAAAAGAAACGCTCAGCCATAAAATGGAGCACACCTCCATCCCTGATTTAAAAAGAGCCATCTCGCTCAACCAACGCTTCCAGTTCTCCAAAGAACTATTCAAAGGCAACAATCAAGAATACGAAGTAGCCATCGAAAAACTCAACACCACCACGCGCGAAGAAGCCATGAAACAACTGGAAAACCTTCGCAACAAATACCAGTGGAATGAAACCTCTTCCGTTACTTCCGATTTCAAAGACTTGGTAGAAAGAAGGTATTTGTAAAAAGAGAAACACTTCTCTTAAACAAAAAAAGTTGAAGCTTACACTCGTTCCCACACCCATCGGCAATCTGGAGGATATCACTCTGCGCGCCATACGCGTGCTCAAAGAATGCGACTTCATCCTTGCAGAAGACACCCGCGAGACGCGAAAGCTCCTCACCCACTATTCTATAGACAAACCACTGCTCAGCTACCACCAAAACAATGAGCACAAAGTTTTGGACGGATTGGTAGAAAAAATAAAAACCACCACAAATGCAGTCCTCGTCACCGATGCAGGCACACCCGGCATCAGCGACCCCGGCTTCCTCCTCGTTCGTGAGTGTTTAAAAAATGAAATAGAAATAGAGTGCCTTCCTGGAGCCGCAGCCTTCGTCCCCGCGCTAGTCATCAGTGGCCTTCCCTGCGAAGCCTTTATATATGAAGGCTTCCTGCCCCACAAAAAGGGCCGCGAAACACGTATCAAAAAAATAGCCGCCTCCGAATACACCACCGTCCTTTACGAAAGCCCTCATCGCCTCATCAAAACCCTCGAGCAACTCATCCAATTCTGCGAACCAGAAAGAACCTGCTCCGTCAGTCGTGAGTTAACCAAAAAATTTGAGCAAACCGTCCGTGGCACCCTCTTCGAAGTCCACAAACACTTCTCCGAAAATGAAATTCGTGGCGAATTCGTCATTGTTGTAGCCGGCAAAGACCAATAAATCCCTCTTAAACCCACCGTTTTCGCTTCCTATCTTTACGATTTCCACCCGGAAGTCTGCGATGTCCATACGTATCTATACGGTGTTGTATGGTGTCTATACGATGTCGCTTGGTAACTATACAATGTCAATACGTATCCATACGATGTTGTATGGTGTCTGTACGATGTCGCTTAGTAACTATACGATGTTACATGGTGTCTTTGCGATGTCGTATAGCAACTACGGAATTTCGCCTCCCCTTTCATCAAAAGACCTCTCTCTCAATTCAAAACCAATAAAAAATTTGAATTTCTCGCACAAATAACATCTTGATAATCAGTAATTTGATAAGTTTTAGCAGAAAAAATCAAACTTTTTTCAAAAAAATTTATGGAATCTCAAAAGCACCGGCATCTTATATACTGAACACTAAATAAAAGTTCAAAATGAACAGACAAATTTTCTGCACCTCACTCGCAGTATTGTTTGTAACCTGCATCAAAGCCCAAAGCTTTGGTGAGATTCGCGGAAAAGTCCGCGATGACAGAAAAGAATTGATTTATGGAGCGCTCGTAGTGGCAGACAATGGAGTGGAGCAAACCGCGGTAAACACAGGAGATGATGGCGTCTATCGCCTCAAACCCTTAAAACCTGGTAAATACAACGTAAGGATAACTTCTTTCGGAATGGACACACTCATCATTGAAAGTGTAGAGGTGAATGCTGATAAAATCACCATGATGAAAGAAGCCAACATGTCGCCACAAAGCTATATGACAGGTGGAGTTGAGGTAATTACTTATACAAGGCCCTTACTATACAAAGATGGAGACCACATACAAACCGTTACAGCCGAGGAACTGAAAAATATGTCCTCAGCCAATGGGGGTAACCTCGCTAAGATTGTAGAAAGCATGTCATCGGACATCAAACCCTCAAGAGATGGTGGCGGAATGAGTGTAAGAGGCAGTCGTGAAGGCGGTGTCCTCTACTTCATAGATGGAGTAAAGGTCCGCGATAGCGATGTAGCGATACCCTCAAGCGGCATCAGCAGCGTATCGGTCTATACAAGTGGCATTCCCGCCAAGTATGGTGATACCACAGGCGGTGTTGTAATTGTTGAGACAAAAAGTTATTTAGAAGAATACTATAAAAAGCTCAATCAGTAAGTTGATTGTTTTTAGTGATAATTTCGTTTAGGTTAAGGAAAAACAAAAAGCGGCAGGCTAACGTGAATGCCGCTTTTTTTCTCCTTTAAATGAAATAACTAACAGAAGAATTATTTTTACCCAACCAGATTCATCATATTGTTCTTTAAAAAGAAAATATCGCATCATACGGACATCGAACTGCTCGACAAATACAGGCAGGACGGTAACTCGGCCTGGCTGGGTGAACTATACAACCGATACAGTCACTTAGTATTCGGTCTTTGCTTAAAATACCTCAAAGATGAAGAGACAGCCAAAGACGCTGTCCTTGCCATCTTCGAAAAACTTGTTACCGACCTTCGTTCAAGAGAGGTAGCTACTTTCCAGCATTGGCTATATGCAGTGAGTAAAAATTATTGTTTAATGCTATTGCGTAACAATGGTCGCGAAGCCAAGCGCAAAGTCGTTTATCACAATGAAATCAGCGCCCACGTTTTAGAGGAAAATGACATCTTAAGTCATACCCAAATGCGTGAAACCGGCCTTTTGAAACTTGAAGCCGCCATTAATCGATTAAACGAAGAGCAAAAAGAATGTATCACGCTATTTTATCTTAAAGAAAAAAGCTACAAGGAAATTGTAGAAACTACTGGATACGATATTGGTGAAGTAAAATCTCACCTTCAAAACGGAAGACGAAACCTGAGACTAATACTAGATAATTCGAAATGAAAAAAAGTTTAGAGCATAGCGCACTGCCTACGGTTGAAGAAATAAAACTCTATCAAGAGAGAAGGCTCAGTCCCTGCAGAACGCATGAAATAGAATTGCTTGCCGAAGAGAACCCCATGCTTGGCGATGCATTGGAGGGCTATGCAGCTCTTCCACTCTTTGCTGCTGTTCCTGGCGTTACTGCGGCAGTCGGCCAGCAAGCTACTGCCTCAAGCGTTCATAGTATCGCTGGTGCAAAAGGCATTGCTTCAATTGCCAAATCGGCTTCCTCACTTTGGCATCTTAACAGTTGGGTTATCGGAGTTAGCGTAATAGGTGTTTCTGTAGCCGTAGTTGCTACCGTGGCGATAATAGATAACGGCAACGATTCTTCTGATATCAACACGACCAATAATCCTGCACTACTCAGCACAGAAAAATCTGCTGAGACAGAAACGAGTCTGAACACTGCTGAATATGCGAAAGAAGCGAACGAGCAAAAAATAAATACGGACAGGAAAACAACTCTTGCTGAAAACAAAGTACATGAGAATGGAACAGCATTGATGGCCTCAGGGCCTCCATCCGCTTCAGGAGAAGAACAAGAAGAATATTTTGAACTACCCACATCAATTGAATCAAATTACATTGGTGAAATTGAAAATAGCGCCTCGATAGCTGAAGAAAGTGGTCTAAAACTGAACAATTCGGCCTTAGTTGCGGTAGGTATTATTAGAATCAAGAAATACAAAGTAGCCGATTACACTCAATTAAGAAAAGCAACTTGGGACAAATTCAATTTGGAAGAAGTTGGTCTATCGGCCAATTATTCCGATTACTCAAATAAAGAGGCGGAAAAAACAACTGACGTAATACAAATCCCATATTTGAAATATATTGAGCAATGCATTACGGCCTATGACAATGAAGAATACAAAACTTCAATTACGGGCTTCCTAAGCGTTCTTGGCCAGTATCCCGATGACGTCAATGCCCAGTTTTATGGTGCCATGAGCTATTTCAACCATGATCAGCCTGTATTGGCTTTAGCACTATTTGAAAAAGCTGAAAAAAACGCCATCAGTACCTTCCGTGAGGAAATACAATTCTATAAGGCAAAGTGCCTTAAAATGCTTAACAGGACTGAAGAGTCATCCGCGCTATTCAAGAGCATTGTAGCCAAGAATGGATTTTATAAAGCACAAGCACAAAAAGAATTGAACGACTAATCCCCGAGTGAGGATTGTAAAGTAACATAAAGAACAAGTGCTTTAATTTGGCGCATATTAATTTAGTAGCGTCATGTCATCATCCGAAAGCATGCTTCGACCAGATCAGGTATTAAAGAAAATGCTCGACAAGGACCATTTCACCGGGTGGCTTGGAATTGAAGTGGAGCAAATCGCTATCGGGTATTGCAAACTTCGCTATCGGGTAAAGAAAGAAATGCTCAATGGCTTCGGCAGCATTCACGGAGGTATCCTTTTTTCAGCAGCAGATTCTGCTTTTGCCTTCGCCTGCAACTCCCACGGCATTCTCACAGTAGCTCTTGATGTCAATATATCTTACACCAAGCCTGCATTTGAAGGAGACGAACTATTGGTAGAGGCCAAAGAGATGCATATGGGACACAAAACAGGCATATACGAAGTCAGAACCACGAACTCCGCAGGTGAATTGGTGGCCTTTTTTAAGGGCACCGCCTATCGCACTTCAAAAATTCATTGAGATTCTGCTTTCGTGGCCTTTATATTTTTCGAGAATTATTTCTTATCAAAACCATCGCGTGCGATTAAAACCTTTATTGTTATTGGATTTTTTTGCCATTTGCCTGTTGTACCTTTTATTTGGCCGGACAAATCAAAAGACCTTTCTCGGAAAGGTGTTCATGTTACATTTGTGAAATAAATTTATTGCTTACGCTATGAAAATAAATCTCTACTCGTTTTTCGCACTCTCGCTGTTGTTCGTTATCTCTTCGGTTGACATGCTTGCTCAAAGTAATGGTCATCGGTGTGCAACAGATGAAATCCGCAGGGAGTTAATAGGTCGTAACCCGCTTCTCCTTGACTCAGAGCGTATCAATGAGGAACTACTTCAAAACGCAATTATCGAAATGCGATCCAACCGCGATGAAGAAGTCGTGATGGTTATTCCCGTTGTATTCCACGTAATACATAATTACGGACCAGAGAATATTTCAGATGCACAGATTCATAGTGCCATGAATATTTTGAACAGAGATTATAGTCTTCAAAATGATGACATTTCATTAGTCGTAGATGAGTTTGACACATTAGTTGCTAATTGTAAAATAGAATTTCGTTTAGCTACCAAAGATTTCATGGGTAATTGTACCAACGGTATTGAACGAATTCAATCTACACAAACATACAATGGCTACACGTCCGCTGTAAAACTTAATCAATGGCCTCGTGATAGGTATCTGAACATTTGGGTCGTAAACGACATTCCTAACACTGATAGCCCTGGTCAAACACTTGGCTATTCGCAATTACCCCCTAACGTAGTAGGTGATTTTATGGCTCGACTTGATGGCATTGTTGTTCTATACAATTCATTGGGTTTGGTTGATGAAGGAATACCGGGGAGGGAGCGTACATTAACTCACGAAGTAGGTCATTACTTAAATCTTATTCATACTTGGGGAAATGGCGAAGTTGGTGCTTCATGTGGAGATACTGATGCGGTGGACGATACCCCTGAAACAAAAGGTCATTTTGGTGGTTGTGTTCTTGCAGATTTTGATTGTACCGCCATTGTTTTACCTACTACGCCCATTTATCAATTTGAAAGCGTAACCACCGCCTCGGGATTAGTTGACCCAACGCAATCCTTCCAAGCTGCAAATAACAATATAACTCTTAGCTCATTTTCGGCTAATGGAGTTTCTTCCAACCCTGTTGCAGATGGAACATTTGGATTCTCCAATTGGGGAACAGGAGCGCCTGATGGTGTTTTGCTTGCACAACCCTCTCCCGCTCCGAACAACTATGATTTGTTGACCGGCTCTATCAATACAAGTAAATATTACCAATTTACAATAACGCCTACTCCCGGCAGGGCAATGACCTTAAACACCATTAACTTTCAGGTAAAACGCTCGCTCGATGGGCCTAGAACTTTTGCTATTCGCTCAAGCGCAAATGATTATGTCGCAAATATTAATTGCACAAGCACTAACCAAAGAATAAGCGTACAGAACAACAATACTTTTCATTTCAAAGAAGATACAACCAGCCAATTCCTGTTTGGAAATACGGTCAATTTGCCTGCTGCATTATTCAATCGTCAAACTACTCCGGTTACGTTCAGAATTTACGCATGGAATAGTGAAGATACTGGTGGTTCATTTGAGATTGATAATCTCACCGTAAGTGGCTCACACGGCCAAATCGCTAATGCACAAAACTATATGGACTATTCTGATTGTACGGTCATGTTTACTGAGGGTCAAAAAGAAAGAATGCGTGCTGCTCTTAGTGTAGCAACGGCCAGCCGCAATAACCTTTGGACGGAGTTAAACCGAATCAATACAGGTACTTGGGAAGAAAGCGCAGATCCTTGTCCGCCCAAAGCTGATTTCTATGCTAAAAACCAATTCGCGTGCGTTAATGCACCTATTGAGTTCGTTGACAACTCTACCAACGCTACTGTAACCTCATGGTCATGGACGTTTCAAGATGGCAACCCGGCAACGAGCAATGAACAAAACCCTACTGTGAGTTTTACCTCCGGTGGTGATAAAAATGTGACCTTAACAGTAACCGGAGCTGCCGGTCAAGATACTAAAACAATTAATGGCATTGTGCGAATAGCCTATACGACACCAGAGTTCTGGGATATTCCATTGAGTGAAAACTTTGATGTTCCTGAAGATTTTTGGTATTCTTGGGTGCCTATTAATATTGACAATACCTCTTCCAGTTGGCAGCGCGTTTCGAATGCAGGCTATTCCAACAATACCAGCGCACGCTTGAACGCATTTGATATGGATATAACCGAGATTAGTGATGGCGGTGGTGCTGTGGATGAACTAGTGTCCCCATCTTTCACCATGGCCGGGCTTTCAAATGTTTCTTTGAGTTTCCGTTGGGCTTTTGCAACACAAAGCCCTAATGTGGAAGGAATAACTGACAAGCTTCAAATCATGTATTCAACGGATTGCGGAAGCACTTGGAATCCTTTTACATCCGGAACCATCAATCCCGGATCTTCTAATCCGATTCCAATATCCGGTGGAACAATTTCCGGCCTCTCCTTAGTATCAGCCGGACATCATAGTACTTCATTCGTCCCAGATAATCAAGACCAATGGAACTATGTGCTTCTGACTTTCCCTAATGTCAATGCTAATTCACGTGTTCGATTTAAGTTCGTATTCACTGCCGGAAACTACCCAAATAATATATATCTTGATGATATAAACTTAAATGCTACAGTAGGAATTGATGAGGCCTATTCGGATTTTTCTGGTGTTAGTTTATTCCCCAACCCAAGTACATCCTCAACAACTTTGGTCTATACAAATAAAACGATGTCCCCTGTACACATATCACTAATTGATATGAGTGGTCGAATAGTTGAGTCATGGACTCCAAACACGAATTCACCCGGACAACAAACTTTGCCAATAAATACAGACGAACTCGCAAAAGGTGTTTATATGATAAACATGAGATCCGAACAGAACAATATCACAATGCGCCTGTTGGTTCAATAGAAGATACCACGCGGTTTATTCATAGTAAAAAAATCCCAGTTGTTTTGAAAAACATCTGGGATTTTTTATTACTCAATCAAACTCAAAGAACTTAAGCCTGTCTTTTAAATACAAAACTGTATTTAACAATCTTACCTGCTTCGGAACTTCCTTGTTCAATCTTAACCTTTTCAAGCTTTTTAATTACGTAATCGGCCAACTGCGGGCTGGTGGAATTAATGCTTACTATTTGAACTTTACCTAAACCATCAACCCTGAAATTTACCTCAACGACTCCGTCTAAGTTCGGCCTCGATTCGCTCTTGTCTATACCTAAAGGCTTTTGTAAAGAGGGATTCTGGTTTGGGTACCGCATTAGTACATCAAGAGTCAATCCCGTCATTGATAACGACATCACCAAGACAACAGATATACAAATTCTTTTCATTTTTCAAAAACGGTCTTAACTAAGACGGTTCATTCGGCTGTAAAGTTATCGATTGTTAATAATCCAAGCTGGCTCAAAGCAAATGTTCAATTCCAAAATTCTTACCGGGTTGCATTTCTAAACCCATTCATTTGGTCAAAGAGCCAACTCAAGAGTGTCATTTTTAATAATCGTTCCTTTATCGCGACAATCAAAAATAGCATTATTGATTCAACTGCATCTCAATAACCTGTTAATCTTGCATTGTAATATGAAGTTCTCCGAAACACTTATTAGATGGTATAATGCTAACAAGCGCGATCTACCTTGGCGCAAAACCTCGGACCCATATAAGGTCTGGCTATCAGAAATAATCCTTCAACAAACGCGGGTTGATCAGGGAATGGACTACTATAACAAATTCATTTCATTATTCCCAACCATTTTTGACCTATCTTCTGCATCAGAAGATAAGGTTCTGAAAGCCTGGCAAGGATTGGGCTACTATAGCAGAGCCAGAAACATTAGTTACACAGCGAGATTCATTGTGGGCGAACTTGGCGGAAAATTTCCAAAATCGCAGCAGGAACTCTTGAAGTTAAAGGGCATTGGCAAATACACCTCAGCTGCTATTGCTTCGTTTTGCTTTAATGAAAAAACTGCGGCTGTAGACGGCAACGTAATGCGGGTACTGAGTCGGATTTTTGGCCTCGAAGTACCTATTGACAGCTCGAAGGGCCAAAAAACAATTCAGCAACTTGCAGACGAACTTATTGACCCAAAAAAGCCTGGAATGTTTAATCAAGCACTGATGGAGTTCGGTGCTCTCCACTGCACTCCTTCTAATCCTCATTGCGCAGATTGTCCTTTTCGCGGTGAGTGCGTTGCCTACAAGGAGAGAAAAGTCAATCTTCTGCCAATTAAAGGAAAGAAGACTGAAGTTAAAGATATCTGGATTTATTATTTCTTTATTCAACACAAGGAGAAGACATACTTGAGACAACGCAATAGCCTTGGTATCTGGCAAGGACTATTTGATTTCCCGGGAATAGAAGCGTACCAAAAAATTGAAATGATACAAGTGGTTGAAACGTTCACAAAACAATTTGCTATAGCGAAAAGGTTGGATATTGTTCAGGAAAGTGAGGAATACATACATATCCTTTCTCACAGAAAAATCAGGGCGCGCTTCATCATTTGTAAAATTAATAGTCAATGGAAAACGAGGCCTGACCAAATTGTTGAAGTGAGCCTAAAGCATCTAGATGAGTACGCAGTCCCAAGATTAATTGAACGATTTTTGGAAAAAAGACCTGACACCTTTTGTTAAAGTAAGCGTAGATTGATTCAAGTTTCTATATTTGGCATTATAAATTAAATTATTAACTCAAAAAATCAATCATCATGGCAAGTGTAAACAAAGTAATCTTAGTAGGAAATCTTGGTAAAGATCCCGAAACCAAAACATTTGAAAATGGCGGTTCCGTTTGCTCATTCACGCTTGCAACAACGGATAGCTATTGGGACAAAGAAAAAAACCAACGCGTTGATTTGCCTACTGAGTGGCATAACATACGTGTTAGTATTCCCGGGCTTGCCAAGGTTGCCCAGCAATATCTGCGCAAGGGAAGTCAAGTTTATTTGGAGGGCAGTATCCAAACGAGGCAGTATCAGACAAAAGAGGGGGACAACAAATACTTCACTTCAATCAATGTAAACAACCTTATTCTGACTGGAAGCAAGCCAGGAGAAGCTCCATCGGGAGTAGTGAGTGAGCCATCTGTGAGCACCACTTCTTATAATCCTTCAGAAGGCGATGATCTTCCATTCTAACCAAAATTTGTTTAACGAACACCAACTATTTTGGACTCTGTCCCGCGACATTTAATAAATCAAATTTTTATTGCTCCAATTGATAGCAGCACATTATCAGTAATGATTGTGCTGCTTTTTCTTGGTGCAATATTTTCGGCAGGCGAGGCTGCATTTTTTTCCCTTACTAAACCTCAAATTGGGTTACTCGAAAAATCTAAAATCCCTCGTGACCGAAACATTTCAGATCTATTAAATAAACCAAACAGCGAAAAGGGTTCACGCAGATTAATGGCGACAATATTAATTGTCCGAGGTTTTGTAAACGTGTTTTTGATATTCTTGGTTTCTAGACTTTTTTCTTTTGAACTCGAGAACCGCTGGATGAATTTGATTCCTGTATTCGTGTTTGTATTGTTATTATTAATTCTTGTTACGGAAGTCATACCCAAAACACTTGCAACCAGAAACAACCTCGCAACGGCTCGCTTAGTAGTTGTTCCAATTCGCTTTGTCGAGGTATTAATGAGACCACTTACTTGGATATTAATTGTTATTTCTAGCGCTCTTGAAAAGATTCTAAAGCAAGAGAGCAGTTCCAATATTTCTATGGACGAACTAAGTCATGCCTTGGCACTCACCACCGATGACAATCTCTCGGAAGAAGAAAACAAAATTCTAGAAGGAATTGTCACATTTGGAGGTAAAGTCGCTAGTCAAATCATGACTTCTCGGGTAGATGTAGCCTTTTTATATGAAAGCGATTCATTCGATGAAGTGATTACGAGCGTAAACGAACACGGCTATTCAAGATTGCCGGTAGCGAAAGAATCGCCCGACCATGTCATTGGAGTTTTGGTCGTTAAAGATTTGTTGGCTCACGTTAATGAAACTGACATTAATTGGCATACACTCATTAAACAACCCTTCTTTGTGCCTGAAAATAAAAAAATCGATGACCTCCTCCAGGAATTCCGATACTCCAAAACCCATATGGCTGTTGTGGTTGATGAATATGGGGGTACATCAGGCATTGTAACTATGGAAGATATCTTGGAAGAAATTGTTGGCGAAATCTCTGATGAGTTTGACGATGAGAAACTTCAATACTCCAAGCTTGATAATAGAACCTATGTGATGGAAGGCAAAATTCCCATGGTTGATTTTTACAAAGTGTTGGAAATCGATAATCCTGTTTTTGATCAGGCCAAGGGAGATAGCAGCACCTTGGCGGGATTCGTTATTGAACAGGCCGGTTATATTCCTGAAAAAGGAGATGAAATAATGTTTGAGGGTTTTAGTTTTACTATTGAAGCTGCAGACAAAAGAAAAATTAAACGCATAAAAATTACCCTTCCCGAATAAAAATGATAATTCAGAAAGGCCTTACTTACATTAGTCTATGTATAGCTATACTAGTGTCAGGTTGTGATGAGTCGCATACGCCAAAACCTAAAGGCTATTACAGAATTGAACTTCCTTCAAAGAGTTACACCTCTTATAAGACACCTTGTGAGGTGAAATTTGATGTACCCAATTATTCAAAACTTGAAATGGTTAAATCAAGCAAAGAGGGCGACTCTTGTTTTTTTAACCTGACATTTCCAAAACTGAATGCGAAACTGCATTGCACTTATGTACCTGTGCGCAATAATTATGATATTCTGATTAATGACTCTTATGGCTTTGCTGCGAAACATGAAATGCGTGCCTCTGCACTCAAACGAACACAAATCAACTTTCCTGACAAAAAAGTTTATGGAATCCTTTATGATATTGAAGGAGAGGCAGCGTCACAAGTCCAGTTCTTCTTGAGCGATAGCACTTCGCATTTCTTCCGTGGTTCGCTCTATTTCTACAACCCGCCAAATGCTGATTCAATTGCTCCTGTGTTGGCCTTCCTGAGAGAAGATATCGTTCGGCTTACTAATTCTCTTCAGTGGCAGTAGGCTCATTTTGTTAGCCACCGAGTAAGCAGAACCATCAAGGCTATCACGAACATAAAGATCGAAATCTTGTTGATGCTGTGCATTGCTCGAATATTGAGGTCTCCTTTTTCTCTATTGAAATAATTCTTGGGATTCAGGTAATACAGAACTTTCTTTAGAAGCATGCCTTTTAAGTAATTGTACCTAACAAAAGTATATCGGAATCAGTTTTGTAGATTAGTCAGGGCTTTTGCCGGTCCTATTAATTGGATTCTCCTCGACATCAAATTTCCCTTTTAACCTTAACCGGACTTAACCCCATAAAATCGGTCAATTATCTCGTTTCAAGTTAAAACATTGAAACTTCATTTAACTTTCAGGAAAAGAACATGTTGAGAATTTGAAATGAGCAGTATATTTGCCGCCCGAATTTTTTCGGAACAAGGAAAATAATTTCACTCATAATAAATATTTTAAGGAATGACGAAGGCAGATATTGTGACAGAGATTTCCAACAAAACGGGTATTGACCGTAATGATGTGTTGGCAATCGTTGAGGGTTTCATGGGAACTGTAAAGAACGCGATGGAAAACGGTGAGAACGTTTACTTGCGTGGTTTTGGTAGTTTTATCGTAAAAAAGCGTGCGGAAAAGTTAGGCCGTAACATTTTGGCTAAAACAAGTGTGGTTATTCCTGCACACTATATCCCGGCCTTCAAACCTGCAAAAGAGTTTGTAGATAGCGTAAAGGAAAAAGTGACTGTTGTTGAACATGCCTAAGCATAAGCTCTGGCTTTTATTGTTGTTAGTCGGGTGCACAGCACTCATCGTTCTTTTTTTATTATTACCAAAACAACCTGCGTCAGCTTTGGCTAAAGTTGTCAAAACGACTTCAAATGCAGATTCGCTGAAATTGCAGCAGGGAATTGACCTTGTGAATGGCCCGAATCCTATGGAGGGGATTACTCTACTTAGAGAGTTGATTCAAAAAGACTCTACTAACGTAGATGCCCAATATTACCTCGGTTTATTCTCTGTAAAGAGCGGTCAACTTGACAAAGCAGAACAACGGTTTGAAACGGTACTTGCTCTTCGTCCTGATGATATTCGTTATCAGGTGGAAGTAGGATATCAATACATGGTAATGCAAAAACCGGAAAAAGGTCTATTGTGCTTCGAAAAAGGTTTACAAATAGATTCTACTGACAACAATTCACTGTTTTTTTCAGCTCAGGCCCTCGAACAATTAGGACGTCAAGCTGAAGCAAAAAAGAAATACGAGCAGCTTCTTCGCCACAACACCGATGAGGTGGTAGCAGAGAAGGTGAACGAATACATAGATAACATTAATAAGAAATTAATCCCGTAGTAAAATGCCTTGCGGAAAAAAAAGAAAACGCCATAAGATGGCGACTCACAAAAGAAAGAAGCGTCTTAGAAAGAACCGTCACAAGAAGAAAGTACGCTAGTATTTTCTGTGAACAGTTTAATACGAGACACTACTTTGCATAGACAAAAATGCAAGGTGGTTTTTCGTGCTGTTCTGATGAATCGCATTGGTTCATCTCAATTTGCTATTTTTTAAATAGTCTTGTATGGAAGTGACGGAGAATGCCGAACTAGTGGTCAATTCTACCTCAAACGGAGTAGAGATTGCATTGCTTCACAATAAAGTATTGATTGAACTGCATCGTGAGCAGAGAAATCAGGAATATGCTGTCGGGGATATTTATCTTGGCAGGGTAAGAAAGATTTTGCCTCATCTCAATGCGTGCTTTGTTGACGTGGGCTACGCAAAAGATGCCTTTCTCCATTACTTGGACTTGGGCCCGCAGTTTTCCTCGCTAAATTCCTATACCCGAAAACTCCTCAACAAGGAATTGAAGACTTCAGACTTGATGTCTTTTAGTTTATTGCCGGATATCGATAAGAACGGGAAGATAAAAGATGTAGTCGGTCAAGGCTATGTTATTCCGGTGCAAGTAGCTAAGGAACCTATTTCACAAAAAGGCCCTAGGTTGACCTCAGAGATTACCCTTGCCGGACGCTACTTGGTACTAGTTCCCTTCTCTAACAAAGTTTCTATTTCAGGAAGAATAACTGATGATGCTGAACGGGATCGTTTACGCAAGCTTGTGCAAAGTATTCGTCCTGCCAACATGGGGGTGATTATTCGCACACAAGCCGAGGAAGCCAGTGTATCTGAATTAGACCAAGACCTTCAGGATTTGGTGAAGCGTTGGGATGAGTTGTTCAAGAATATCAAAACAGCGCGTGCACCGCAACGTGTTCTGGGTGAAATCAACAAAACATCATCTATTCTTCGCGATATCCTTAATGAAAATTTCACTGCCATACACGTCAATGATGAACAAGTAGGAGCTGAAATAAAAGCGTACTTAAAGTCATTCAATCATTCAGAGAATATTGTAAAGTATCAAAGGCTTCCTGATTTGTTTGATGCGCACAATGTCTACAAACAGATAAAACAAAGTTTCGGTAAACAAGTAAATCTGAAAAGCGGTGCGTACTTAATTATTGAGCACACGGAAGCCATGCACGTTATTGACGTAAATAGCGGCAATAGAAAAACAGCCTCTGCCTCAAATCAGGAGGAAAATGCTTTCCAAACAAACGTAGAATGCGCTAAAGAAATCGCTAGGTTACTTCGTCTTCGTGATATGGGTGGCATTATTTGCATTGACTTCATTGATATGCAAAACAAAGAGCACCAAAAGAAACTTTCTGATTCGTTGCGGGAGTTTATGAAGGAGGATAAGGCCAAACACAATGTGTTGCCGCCAAGTCGCTTTGGAGTTGTGGAAATAACTCGTGAAAGGGTAAAGCCAGTTACGAAAGTTGTAACTACTGAAAAATGCCCAAGCTGCGATGGCAAGGGAACTATTCAATCATCACTGCTCTTCACTGAAGAGATTGAAAGCAGTGTTCGCTATTTGTCAGAAGAAGGAACGCACAAAAAAGTTCGCTTGGTAGTTCATCCAATGGTGGAAGCTTATCTCAATCGTGGATTTTTCAATAGCGTTACAAAAAGCTGGCGTAAGAGATACAAAATGAAACTTGATGTAGAAGCATCAAGCAACATTGCGTTACTCGAGTATCACTTTTTTGGACCGGAAGGCGAAGAAATCAATCTTTAATTTTCAGCATAAGCCACAAAGTGCTTTTCCACTGGTTGACTCAGGGCGGCAATGTTTAGATGGTCGCTTACTTCGGCAGCATCTCTCACCGTACCATTCTTCATCAATACTTTTATCGTGTCCGATACATTACTGTATGCTTTATTATCCACGCTTTCATTAATTACGAAATAGCGAGCCTCACTTTCCGTAATCGAAAATCTTTTCGCAATCTCTTCTATAAGTTTATTCACGTGCTCTTCCGCAAATCTCTCTTTGCGTAGCTCAATCTTGAATAAATCTCTTTGAATAATCTTGGAGGCAAGTATTGATAGAATCTTGTCGTCATGCGTTTGCCAAACCTTCAACGCACCAGTTATATCAAAATCATCCAGTTGTGCGTAATGGCGAATGGCATCATCTGCCTTTTCAAAATCACCCTTAGTAATTTCGTTATAGAGAAAATATCTAAGCGATGGTGAACAAAAAAGTTCCGCTCCACTCATTGCTAACTCTTTGGCGCGTTTCATTGCACTCACCAACATAAACTCCGCACTCAATACAGTTCTATGCAGATAAACCTGCCAGTACATAAACCTTCGGGCCACAATAAACTTCTCAATGCTATAGATGCCCTTCTCTTCAACCACCAATTGATCATTCACCACATCAAGCATTTTCAGAATGCGTTCAGAACCAACCTGACCTTCTACCACGCCACTAAAAAAACTATCGCGTGCCAGGTAATCAAGTCTGTCCATATCCAATTGGCTACTGACTAGTTCATGAAGAAATCTCCTTGGATATCGATTATTAAAAATATCAATGGCCATGGTCAACCTTCCTGAAAAATCTTCATTGAGCTTTTCCATCATAAGAGAAGAAATATCTTCATGATGAACACCCTTTGCCAAGGTAAACTCTAAAGCATGGCTAAAGGGACCGTGCCCAATATCATGCAATAAAACCGCGGACAATAAACTAACTTCTTCCTCCTCAGAGATAGCGTGTCCTTTCAGCCGTATTTCGTCTATGGCATTCTGCATGAGATGCATGGCCCCGATGGCATGCTGAAAACGATTGTGCAGTGCCCCGGGATAAACCAAATGTGACAATCCAAGCTGGGCAATTCTACGCAACCTTTGAAACCACGGATGATCAATCATCTGTAAGATAAATGGATGGCGAATGGTGACAAAGCCATAAACCGGATCATTGATAATCTTACGTTTAGGGGGTGTTTTCATACTCACTGAAAATAGCTAAAAAGCATCCAAAGATACACTTGATGAAAACCCTAACTTTGACCCTCAAAGAAGTTTGTCTTCATAAAATAGTAGACAACAAACTTTATGACAAGCATTGCAATATTGAAGTATAGATTGCGTAAACCGTTTTCTCAATTCTAAAAAACAAACATATATGTCTAATGAACGCATACTCTGGGCCGATGATGAAATAGATTTATTAAAGCCGCATATTCTTTTTTTGCAACAAAAAGGCTATGCTGTGACCACAGTAAACAATGGCTCAGAAGCGGTAGATCAGGTAAAAGATAATTTTTTTGATATCGTCTTTTTGGATGAAAATATGCCCGGTATCAATGGTCTTGCTGCTCTACAGCGCATTAAAGAAATAGACCCAACACTTCCTGTGGTGATGATTACCAAGAGCGAAGAAGAACATATTATGGAAGACGCTATTGGGTCTAAGATTTCCGATTATCTCATTAAGCCGGTAAATCCAAATCAAATTCTTCTCTCATTGAAGAAAAATTTAGACGAAAGGCGCTTGGTAAGTGAAAAAACCACGAGTGACTACCGCCAAGAGTTTCGCGAGATTTCGATGCGTTTAGGCGATAGAATGGACGCCAAAGAATGGACCGAGTTCTATCGTAAAATGGTTCATTGGAGTATGGAACTCTCTAATCTGGAAGATGAAGGAATGACCGGTATCTTTCATACCCAACAGATGGAAGCCAACGAGCAGTTCTCTAAATTCATTAAGAATAATTATTTGAGTTGGCTTAAGAATACCCCTGATGCGCCAACCATGTCGCACACTTTGGTGAAAGACAAAGTACTTCCTATTTTGAAGAAAGAAACGGAGTCGGTCTTTATGGTGGTGATAGACAATCTTCGATTCGACCAATGGCGCACCATTCAGCCAAAACTCAAAGAATTTTTTAGAGTGGAAGAAGAAGAGCTTTTCTATTCCATTTTACCCACAGCCACGCATTATGCACGTAACGCAATCTTTGCCGGGTTGATGCCCAGTGAAATCGCAAAACTTCATCCTAACCTTTGGCTCAATGAAGATGACGAGGGTGGAAAAAATATGCATGAAGAAGAGTTGATGGCGGCCCAGCTTAAACGCTTAGGCTTGAACTACAAGTTCAGCTATAACAAAATTACCAATCTGAATGCAGGTAAAAAACTGAACGACTCCTTCTCGAATCTATTAGGCAATCAATTGAATGTTATAGTTTACAATTTCGTAGATATGCTCAGCCATGCGCGTACTGAAATGGAAGTAATCAAAGAGTTGGCCGACGATGAGCCTGCTTACTTAAGTATTACATCCAGCTGGTTCGATCACTCTCCGCTGTTAGATATTCTGAAAAAAGTTGCAGAGAATAATTGCACGCTAATTATCACGACCGACCACGGAACTATTCGAGTAGATAATCCAATCAAGGTGGTGGGCGACAGAAATACAAACACCAATCTGCGTTACAAGGCAGGTAAAAATCTCAACTACAATCCCAAAGAAGTATTCGAAATTCGCAATCCACAGGATGCGTTTTTGCCCAAAGTGAATGTGAGTACAGCCTTTGTGTTTGCACAGAATCGTGACTTCTTTGTTTACCCTAACAACTACAATCAATTCGTAAATTTCTATCAGAATACTTTTCAGCATGGCGGTGTTTCACTCGAAGAAGTACTTATCCCTTTTGCTGTTCTAAAAGCAAAATAGTTTCTTCTGAAAATGGAGTTATCCAAATTTCGAATTAGCTCGATAGAAGAACTTGATGAAGTTGCTCGAGTATTTCTTTTAAGATATCCCAAGCCGGGTATATTTCTATTAAATGCTGAGATGGGCGCTGGCAAAACCACTTTTGTGAAGGCTGTATGCAAATCTTTGGGAATTGATAATGCCTCCAGTCCAACCTTTTCCTTGGTGAATCATTACGAAAATGAAAAGTTCTCGATATATCATTTCGATTTATATAGGTTGAAGAACATAGAAGAAGCGCTTGACTTTGGTTTTGAAGAATACCTTGAGAAGGAGGCTTACATCTTCATCGAATGGCCTGAATTGATACTGCCGCTTTTACCTGCGCATTTTAGCGAAATCAATATTCAAGAGGAAGCAGGTGTTAGAGAAATTTCATTCTAACAAAAAAGCCGTTCATTACTGAACGGCTTTTATTCTATACAATTATTTTCTTTCTCGGGTTAGAACTTCGCACGTGATCTTCTCACAGATGCCCGGTTCTTCACCCAGCTGTATTTGCTCTTATAGAATTTACTTCTACCGCGAATTACACGGCCAACAGTAAATTGTGTTGTCAGGTAGTGGTCATTACGAATCCTTGGCTCATCCCCGGAGTGAATACCTCTTTGAGATTGATTATCCGCCAAGTTGTTAGGCTGATATTGGAAGTTATTCATCAAGGCCGCAACTTTAGCCGGATCGGTTTCACCAAATGTTTCAGCTACCAAATCGGTATACGTCTGAGACTGAAGATCCAAAGCCAAGTCCATATTTTCAGGATCCTTTGGGTTAGGCTGATAATAATAAGTTGATACATCATCAAGGTAATCGCTGAAAGTCGTTCTCCAAGAGAATTCCCAACCAAAGCGCCATTCCTTGTTGTAGGTGAAATACATACCTATTCCAAGGGGAATGGCCAATCCAAAAGCACTATAAGTAGCTCCTTCTGTTCTCAAGTCTCGCAGCGCGTACCAAGTATTATCTACAAAATCCCCTGGTTTTAAATCACCAGGATTATCTAGGTTTGTCCCGTCATAAACTAAGCGCGCTTTTGGATTACTGTAGTATCCGGCAACACCTCCAAATAAATACAATTTATAATCAGGGTTATAAAATCCTCGGTTACCTACGTCATTATCGTACCAAATGGTCAACTCACCACGCAAGCCTAACTCAAACATATCGTTTCTGAAGTTGAGATTTCTTGTTCTACGAGGTACATAAGTCGTATGAATATCGGCATCTTGAATGCGCATATAATCAACGTTAGCAGCTAAGGCAAATCGTTTTGAGAATTTGTAGCGGCCATATCCACCAACCGCCCAACGCGTTTGGCGCAAGTGCATATCGACTACGAAATCTCTTCGTTCGAGTTCTTTACCACCAATATCGCCCAAATAGTTGGCAGCTCCTAATTTGATACCGTAGTCCCACTGGTATTGGGCCTCTATATCAAGAGCAGCGAACATCAATACTAAAAATAAAAGTCTTTTCATTTCTCTGGACTATTTTGCTACGTTAGCTAAAAAATACAAGCGGCTAATGTAAGAACATACACCCAATCTGCCAAGCCCTGTTTCTCCATCAATTTGACTGGCATACGAGCCTTTAACGAATTAGTTTTGACCGCATAAGATTCCATATAAACTTTATGACGATTACTTCATTGTTTGGTATTAAATATCCGATTGTTCAAGCCGGAATGATTTGGTGTTCAGGGTGGGAACTGGCTTCCGCAGTGAGCAACGCAGGAGGTTTGGGGCTTATTGGTTCAGGCTCCATGTATCCTGATGTGCTCAGAACGCATCTTCAGAAATGTAAAAAAGCTACCGGTAAACCTTTTGGTGTTAATATTCCTCTGCTCTATCCACAAATTGAGGATCACATAAAAATAATTTTAGAAGAAGGGGTGAAAATCGTGTTTTCATCAGCCGGAAACCCGCGCACATGGACGGAAACGTTAAAAAAAGAAGGCGTTACGGTAGTTCATGTTGTATCTAGTTCAAAGTTCGCTGTTAAGGCAGAAGAAGCTGGTTGCGATGCCGTGGTGGCTGAAGGTTTTGAAGCAGGCGGCCACAACGGCAGGGAAGAAACAACTACACTTTGTCTCATTCCTTCAGTGGTTGACAGGGTTTCAATTCCGGTTATTGCCGCAGGCGGTATTTATGACGGCCGCACAATGGCAGCAGCCTTTGCCCTAGGTGCAAGTGGTGTTCAAGTTGGCAGCCGCTTTGTAGCAACACATGAGGCTTCTGCTCATCAGAATTTCAAAGAATATCTCACACAAAGCAACGAAGGCGATACGCAACTTAGCCTAAAAGAATTGACACCGGTTCGTTTGA
>Ga0209572_1000695_pt1 | contig 40306 bp, 38 predicted proteins | sample EBPBio232012_DNA_FD_185867 | JGI IMG/M metagenome (GOLD analysis project Ga0209572, IMG submission 185867) | Wastewater treatment Type I Accumulibacter community from EBPR Bioreactor in Madison, WI, USA - Reactor 1_1/23/2012_ DNA (SPAdes)... | ecosystem: Engineered > Bioreactor > EBPR >...
ACCGGAATGACCTAACAATACTAAATCAGGATTATATTTTATAGTTTCTTCAACTATTTTAGAATGTTTCATAAAACTATAATCAGCATCTAATAAATTCACATCGTGTCCTGCGTCTATAAGTGGACCACCAATAGATAGTAATCCCAAAGGAGGTAAGTGATCGTTAGGCATTCTACTTCCGATGGATAAATGTGGAGGATTTATTATAAGAATTTTCATTTTTTATATTATTAATTATTTCCAAGTTTCTCCAACGATTCGTAAATACACAAAAGCAATGGGAATGTTGGCTAAAAGAATTAGTATTTTGATTGTAAAATAGTCTTGATGATTTTTTTGCGTGAAAGCTAAATAGGTAAGCCTTAATAGCATAATTAAGTTAAGTACAAAAGCTAGAATTAAATAGTATGTACCAACGCCAAATAAAGCTCCAGTTGGATTAATTAGATGTAAAATCAATAGAATAGTTCCTATGATGAATGAGCCAAAGGCTAATTGAGTGGAGAAAATGCCTGTTGCGTTTTCGTATTGTTTTTTTGTCATGATTTTAGATATTAGATTTTGATTTAATATAGATTAGGTTTACTATCGTAATTAGTGTTCCCAGTCCAAGAGTGAATGTCCAGGTTTCATTTTCGAAAAGGCAATTGAATGTAGATTCAGCCAAAAAAAGAGGATAACTAATAATATCCCAACTATTGAAACGAAGAAAGCGTCCTATATAAATACCAAAAGCACATAAATAGCTTATTGAAATTGTAAATAAATAGGATGTTTTTGAAGTATAGAAAAATTGAATTTGTTGCTGAATGGAGAAAATAGAAAGTATTCCAAAATAGAATCCTGCAATTGTAAAGCTTAAAAGCAAAATAAAATCGAAAGAAAATTGTATCAGATTATTGTGATTTAAATGCACAAAATCAGTAATAAGATAAAAGGTGTTTGGAAGAAAAAGCAACCATGTCACAATAAAAAATAGATTTTTGAAATTATATTTCTTTAGAGAAAAATCAATTTTTATGAAATTGGATATTATGTAGGGAATAACTGCTAGAATTAAATTCCAAATGAGAAATAGTAAATAAAATGAATGAGTGATTTTTACTCGGATTAAAAGTAAAGCAACAGCAGTTATCGAACTGAAAATTAAAAAATTGTTTTGTTTTTTATTCAAAACATAAAGTGAAAATAAATTGTTCATGGTTACTTAATATTAAAGGTTGATTGAATCGTTTTCACTGGAATGGTTAGCATTTTGTAAAAATCTAAATCATGAAATTGATGTGCTTTCTTGCCACGATTATAATTGTAAATAAAGTGTTTGATTTGAGTAGGATAGAAGACAGTTCCAATGCAGATTACCATAAATAAATAGGCACTTTTTTTACCATTTCCTAATAAAAAGTATTGCATTGCAATTTCATCAACTACAGAAACTCCAGTGTTTGTGAGAACATGAATTACGTCGTGGTCTTCTAATTTTGGTTGCATTTCAAAATTGTATTTTAGTAGAAAACACCCTAAATGAAATCCTAAACTGTCTTGTTGGTAGTTTATTAAATCGTTTGGTGTTTCTTTCCAAGGAATACCTTTTTTGAAGAATTTTTGGTAAGGTTTCTTCGTGATTTCATACATTTTTTCAATTAGTAAATCTCTCATTAGTGCAATAATTGATGGTTTAAAGTGTTTCGTATTTTCCGATGTTGGTAATAGATTCTTTGTGTTTTTTTGGAAGTAGAATTGCTTTTACTAGATAATCTACTTTTAGTGTTTTGCTGATTTTATATAGCTTTAAAAGTGTTTTTGTTGGAAAATTAGATGGTACAAAGAGCATTTTGAAAACTATTTTCGGAACTAAAATTTTCTGAATTTCTAGTAAAATGAAGTGTCTAGAATTACCCAAATGCTTTTTATATTGTTCAAATAAATGAATTGTGAATATTCCTTTTTGTAAATCGTTTTCTAAATGTAGTTTTCTATCAATTGCCCAGTCGTTGAAATTATTTGGCAAATTTTTCAAACCCATTCGCGTTCCCAATCTTAAGAATACATCAAAAATTTCCTCTTTTTCTTTTAATTCTAGTTTTCTTTCTAACAATTCAAAAGAGCGAATCGAATAATCAATAAGCATATAAAGCACATCTCTATATGCCCAATCAGGAATGGTTTGACCACGACTTTTTTCAACTCCTTGATGAATCTGGGTTATTTTATCTATAGTTGCTAATGCTAGTTCTTCTTCTGCAAAAACAATTTTTTGAGCAAATTCAACTGTAGAAAACAATCGTTCCAATGGATTTGCCGGAATCTTTCCTGTAAAGTACAACCAATCAACAGCTTTGTTTAAAGCAAATTCGGCTGCAGAGCCTGCAAAAATTAGTAAAACCGTATCTGTATTTTTCCAAATTTCTCTTACTATGGATTCTTTTTTTACAAAATATTTCATTTTTTTATATTTAAAAGTACTTTGTTTTTCAAAGTAAATAGGCAAAAAAATAGGTTTAACTTTTTGATATTAATTTTTCAAGTGCATCAATATGATCTTTGAATGCTTTTTTTCCTTCTTTGGTCGCTATATATCTCGTGTTTGGTTTTTTACCTATGAATTGCTTTTCAATTTGGATATAATTTTCAGATTCAAGAGCTTTGGTATGAGAGGCGAGGTTGCCATCAGTTACTCCAAGAAGTTCTTTAAGCATATTGAAATCGGCACTTTCGTTTACCATCAATACCGACATAATCCCCAAACGAATTCGGTGATCAAAGGCTTTGTTGATATTTTGTATGATGGTTTTCAAATTATTTGTATGTTTTTTTTTAAATCTGTTTTCTAACTTCTGTAATCTGCTATCTCAAAATTAATTTCTATCATATTTAAAATACATCATACTTCCGTAAATTATATGGCAAACTCCAAATCCTAAAGCCCAAAATAATAATCCATATCCTAAAAACCAAGTTGAAAGTAATCCTAAAATTATCATCGTAATCCCTAAATATCGTACATCACCAAGTGTGTATTTACTAGCATTTACGCACGCCAAACCATAAAACAATAAGGTTAATGGTGCAACTAAACTTAGCATTTCTTTCTCTATCAAAAATAGAATAAAAAAACCACCAGTTGCTAACGGAATTGCAAAGTTTATAACCAATCTTTTTGATGAAACATTCCAGATTTTATCTTCTGTTTTTTTTGCTTTTCTAACACTTAATGCTATTCCTGTTATTATAGATAAAATTAGAACAGATGAAGCAATAATAAAAAGTTTGTTTATGGAATCTTGAGAGATGATAAGATTTCTATAGTTTCCCATTGACGTTGTATCAAAATAAATTGTTTTGTAAGCAAACCAAGCTCCAATCAAAGAATAAATTCCTGCAAGAACACCTGATAATCCACTAAGCGAAATAAATCGTGATGATTGGTTCATCATGTTTTTTATTTCAGAAATGTCGTTAAGATATTTTTCATTTTCCATATAAAAGTACTTTGAAATACAAAGTAAATAAATAAAAATTGTTCAACCAAATGTTTTTTGCTTTATTTTTGAAATAAAATAAATAGAAATGAAGAAAATAGTTTTTTTGTTGTTAGTAAATTCTACGTTAATGTTCTCTCAAACTAATGATGAGGCAATGTTGAAGCAAATTTATAAAGTTGCTTTAACCGAAAGCAAAGCCTATCCATGGTTAGACGATTTGTCTAATAAAATTGGTCATCGTTTGTCCGGTTCATCTGGAGCAGCAAAAGCCGTTACTTATACAAAACAACAAATGGATCTTTTGGGTTTAGATAGAGTTTATCTACAAGAAGTTATGGTTCCAAAATGGGTGAGAGGTGAGAAGGAAGTAGCTTATTTACAAGTAGGAAAACAAAAAAAGTCTTTTCCAATTTGTGCTTTGGGAATGTCGGTTGCAACTCCAAAAAATGGTTTGTTGGCAAATGTAATTGAAGTTAAAAGTTTAGAGGAGTTAAAAGCTTTAGGAACAGAAAAAGTGAAAGGGAAAATTATATTTTTCAATAGACCAATGAATCCTGAGTTTATTGAAACTTTTCATGCTTATGGAAGTTGTGTTGATCAACGTTCTTCTGGAGCAAGAGAAGCCGGAGAATTGGGTGCTGTTGGGGTAATTGTTCGTTCTATGAATTTGAGATTAGATGATTTTCCTCATACGGGTTCAACAAATTATAAAGATATTGCAATGGATAAACGTATTCCAGCTGCAGCAATTTCTACAAATGGAGCAGAAGAGTTAAGTAAGTTATTGAAAGAAAACCTAAATGCTAAGTTATATTTTAAACAGTCTTGCCAAACAATGGAAGATGTTTTGTCTTATAATGTTGTTGGTGAAATAACAGGTTCGGAACATCCAAATAAAATTATGGTTGTTGGAGGACATTTAGATTCTTGGGATTTAGGTGATGGCTCTCATGATGATGGTGCTGGTTGCGTGCAAAGTATGGCGGTTTTAGAAGTATTTAGAAAGTTGAACTACAAACCTAAAAATACGATTAGAGTAGTTTTATTTATGAATGAAGAAAATGGTGTTAAAGGCGGATTAAAATATGAAGAATTGTCAAATAAGAATAAAGAAAATCACATTTTTGCTTTAGAAAGTGATTCAGGAGGATTTACACCAAGAGGGTTTTCAATTGAAGCGGATGATTCTAATTTTGATAAAATCACTACTTGGAAGAGCTTATTTGAACCTTATTTAATTCATATTTTTAGAAAAGGTCATACAGGAGTTGATATTGGTCCATTAAAGTCTGAAAAGATTGTTAAAGTAGCTTTGCAACCCGATTCTCAACGTTATTTTGACTACCATCATGCAGCAAATGATACTTTTGATGCTGTAAATAAAAGAGAATTAGAATTGGGAGCCGCTTCAATGGCATCACTTATGTATTTGTTTGATCAATATGGATTGCAATAGATGAAACCTGCTGAGGAATATATTTTAAATCAACCTGAACCTTATCGCACCATAATTTTTAATCTGCAAATTATAATAGAAAATCAGATTCCAGATTTAGAATTATTGTACAAATGGAGGATTCCTTTTTATTATTATAAAGGAAAACCATTTTGTTTTATAAATGTGAGTCATAAAAGAAAGTATGTTGATTTAGGAATTGTAAAAGGTTTTCAAATCAAAATCCATCAAGAACAACTTATTTCAGAGAAAAGGAGTATAATGAAATCTCTAAGGTATTCTTCCTTTGACGAAATTGATAATAGAGTTTTAATAGAAATCATTCAAGAAATTTCGGAATTATATTAAACAAAAAAAGAGACTGAATTTCAGTCTCTTTTTTATTATTAAGGTTTAAATTATTTGATTTCTCTGTTTATGTAAACCCATCCAGATTTAGCCTCAACTCCATTACGTTCTATAACATAATAGTAAGTACCATCTGGTAGTTCATTTCCAGCATCAGATTGCCCACCCCATTCATTAACATAGTTAGTTTTTGAATAAACTTTAGTTCCATATCTATTGTAGATACTTAATACTTTTACATTTAATCCTGTTAAATCGAAAGTATCATTTAATGTATCTCCATTAGGAGAAATACCTCTAGGGATAGAACAAGTTACATCATTTGCAATAAAGACTTCAGAATCTGAACATGTTCCAGTTCCATTTGGAATTGTAACTAAGCAAGTATAACTACCAGCAGCATTTGCAGGAACTTGTAAAGTTGGACTATTACCTCCAACAACTCCTGTTGGACCAGTCCACGAATAAGTAGCTAAAGAAGTATCAAAATTATTTGACATAACTTCAAGAACATAATTTGTTCCAACACAACCTCCTGTTAATGTGAATGATGGAGAAGGTGAAATAGTTATCGTAAATGATTCTTGATCTGTACAACTTCCGTTTGCAGCATATACATATAAAGTTGTATTAGCAGTAATTATAGCTCCAGTATTTAATTGAGTTCCAGTTCCATTTGGGCCTGTGAAATAATTCCCAACGCTTAGTGCTGGTAATATATAATTATCACATGCAGTAACATTGCTAATTGGATTTACAACTGGTGTAGCATTTACTACTATAGTCATCGTAGCAGTTGTTGCACAAAGTCCAGTATTTGGTGTAAATGTATAAGTTGAGCTTCCTGCAGTTGATGTATCAATAGTACTTGGGCTCCATGTACCTGCAATTCCATTTATAGATGTATTATTAAGTGAAGGTGCAATTGAACCTTGACAAAATGGACCAACTTGATTAAATGTTGGAACAGTTTGTGCATCGATTGTAATTACCATCGTAGCAGTAGTCGCACAAAGTCCAGTATTTGGTGTAAATGTATAAGTTGTATTTCCAACTACTGAAGTATTAATTGTAGCAGGATTCCAAGTTCCAACTATTCCACCATTATTTGATGTAGAAGGAAGTGATGGAGCAGTTCCATTTAAACAAATACTTGCTATCTGTGTAAACGTTGGAACAGTCGGTGCATCAATAGTAACAGATAACGTTGCTGTAGTTGCACAAATTCCTGCATTTGGAGTAAATGTATAAGTTGTAGTTCCAGGCGTTGATGTATCAATTACAGTTGGATTCCATGTTCCTGCGATTCCTTCATTCGAAGTAGAAGAAAGAGAAGGAGCAACTCCATTTTGACAAATATTTGCAATAGAATTAAAAGTACTAACAATTTGTGGATCAATAGTAACACTAAGTGTTGTTGTTAAAGCACATGATTGACTTGGAATTGCATCTGGTGTAAATGTATAAGTTACTGAACCAGCAGTTGATGTATCAATTGTTGAAGGATTCCAAGTTCCAGTTATTCCATTTACTGATGTTAATGGTAAACTAGGTGCTGTGCTATTTTGACAAATAGATGCAATACTATTAAATGTTGGTGTAACTTGATTTATAATTGTAACATTCAATGTAGCGGTTGTAGCACAAATTCCTGCATTAGGCGTGAAAGTATAAGTTGTTGTTCCAACTACTGATGTGTCTATTGTACTAGGAGACCAAGTTCCAGCAATTCCATTATTTGAAGTTGTTGGTAAAGTAGGAGCCGTTCCATTTAAACAAATATCTGGAATTGCAGTAAACGTCGGAGTATCCGGAGTTGTTAGTGTAACTACTCCTGAAGTTGGTTGTGATGGACAACTCAAACTAGATATTGAAATTGAATCTAATAAGTTACCAATACTTGGACTTCCTCCTGCGCTTGAAACAGAAACAAATCGTAAAGTATAATCATTTCCTCCTGTAGTAGGAACTACATAATTTACAGTATGTAATGCCCAAGCCATATTATCAGTAAAGTTGCCTAAACTTACATATGGACCTCCTAATGGTCCTATTTCAACTCCAACAACATCATTTCCTTGTCTTCCTCTATGAGCAAAAGAAATTGTTAAAGCAGTTCCAGGTAAAACACTAAAATCTTGGAATAATGTTCCCGGAGTATTTCCATTTAATTCAATTAACTGATTTCCAGAATATGCGTTAACACCTTCAAATCCAGGAGGCCAAATTTCTATTATTCCATCTGCGGATGTAGTATCCCAACAAGGAACTAAATTCTCATCAAATAGGTTAGGGAAAGCTCCAGTTGCAGTTGGACTTTCAAAATCTGTATTACAGAAATTAGTTACTTGATTAATAACAACAGTATAAGTTCCTGCAACTGTTGTATTAAATGATGCAACGTTACCAGGATTTAGGAATGTTGATGGAACAGTCCATGTGTATGAATAATTTCCTGGAATTGCAGGAGTTGCAGTCACAGTTGCACTTGAACCAGCACAAACAGTTGGATTATTTACTGTAACAACTAAATTTGGATTTACAATTATTGTTAAAGTAGTAACTAAAGCACATTGACCAGTATCTGGTGTAAATGTGTATGTTGTTGTAGCCGTATTATCTAATACTGGAGACCAAGTTCCTATAATTCCATTGTTAGAAGTAGTCGGTAATGCAGATAATGTATCACCAATACAAATTGGAGCAACAGATGTAAATGTTGGTACAATTGTAGGAGTATTAACGACAATTGTCATTGTAACAGCGCCAGCACAAATTCCTGCATTAGGAGTAAATGTATAGGTAGTAGTTACAGTATTATCCATTGCTGGCGACCACGTACCTACAACACCATTATTAGAAGTTGTTGGTAAATCAGCTAATGGTGCTCCTGGACAAATTGGTGGCACCTGTGCGAAAGTTGGAGTTGTTGAACCTACTCCAATTGTCATGGTTGTTGTGGTAGCACATAATCCTGCAGTAGGAGTAAACGTGTATGTTGTTGTAGCTGTATTATTCATTGCCGGTGACCAAGTTCCTGTAACACCATTGTTAGAGGTTGTTGGTAAATCAGCTAATACATCTCCAGGACATATTGGTGCTACTTGTGTAAAAGCAGGGACTGTAGCAGGAATTATCACAACTTGAGTAGTTGTTGAAAATGCTGCACATCCACCTGATGCAGGAACTGAATAAGTGATTGTATAAGTATTTGGTACACTAGCACTCGGTACAAAATTTCCAGTAATAGGGTCAATCGATAGTCCTGAAGGAGTTGCACTATATGTACCACCTACGGTTCCTGTTCTTGTTACTGTTTGTAATGCTGTAATATTATTACAATAAGATGCATTTGAATATGAAATAGTTGCACTCGCAGGAGCAGTAATAATGATTGTTCTTGTAGTTGTAATAAAAGGTATTGTATTACAAGTACCTCCAATAGTTGTAGCAGTTGAACTTGTTACAATGTAAGCACCAGGCGTACTAGCAGATAAATCTACAGTTCCAGTAACACTATCAATTACTAAACCTGGAGTTGATGTATAGGTTCCAGCAGAAGCTCCTGGAGCTAATACTGGTGTTGGATCAACACCATCTTGACAATAAGTAGTCTGAGGATAGTTAAAAGTATTAATTGGGAAACAAGCTGTTGTTCCTCCTCCTGAATTTGTTTGAGTAAATGTTACAGTTCCAGCTTGATTAGAGAAGTTAGTAATCATGATTACATAAACTTCACATAATTGAGCATTTGGAATACACATAATTTCTGTAGGAGCTGCAGAATAACTACAAGCATGTAAAGTTCCAGGACAACCATCCGCAGGTGTTGGAGCTGGAATTATTCCAGGAAGTGGATTTTGTGGAACTCCTGTACAAGCAGTTTGTAAATCTGTAAATGGACCCCAAGCAACATAATCAACGTCTCTTCCAATACCATTATTATCAACTTGCGATATTAAGTAAGTTAAAGGACCAGCTTGATTTACTTGTAAAAAGAAGAAAGCTGGGTTAGGTGAAGTGAATAAACATCCAATTTGACCTAAACTTGGAACATTTGTTGAGTTAGCATAAGTTACAGTTTGACCTGTACAGAAAGCAGGTGCTTCCGTACAAGGAAGTGTACCAATACATAGATTAAAATTAACTAGTTGTTGATTTGCTGAAGCAGAGTAAACTCTTAAATAATATGTAACACCAGCAGTAAGTCCATCAGCAGCATTACAGTTTAATTGAGTTAATGCACCACAACTATTTCCAGTGAAAATAGCATAATCTAAGTCAGTACCAGCTGGTACAACATTGTTAAATGAAATGATATGAGTTGCAGCTGTAGCTGTAAATGTATACCATACATCATCATTTGCAACACCTGGAGGACAGTTAACCGCTGGCAATGATTGTGTAGCTCCAATTAATGTACCTGGAGTAGTTTGAACACAATTAAGATTTTGATTTACAATAGCAAATGTTGCATTAGAACATTCATCATTAACAGGTAATGTGCCAAATGTTAATGGTTGTGACCAAAGGCTTGAGTCCGTTGGTGAACAAATTGCTCTTACATAGAATGTATAAGCTGTTCCTGGAGGTAAATTGGTTAATGTATATGGGTTAGTTGTTACAATACCTAAAGATGTAGGAGTTGGAGCTGGAGAACCTGCAGGAACAATAAATATTTCCCATGAAGTTGCAGTTCCTTGCTCAGTCCAACCTAATACTGCAGATGTTTGCGTAACACTTGTTGCTGTTAAACTTATTGGTTTAGGACATGTAGGTAAGAAACACTCTCCTGTACCGTTATATAATATAGTTCCCTGTGCACCAGTTCCTGGAGCTTTAGTATATATTGTAGCTTGTGGTGCTAAAGCTTCTTGTATAGAAACTCCAACTTCATTAGCAAATGCACCACCTGCATTCCATTGTAATTGGAAAGCAATTCCATGACAAAGTGGAAACTGAACAGTAACTGGTCCTGTACCATTTGTAAATGTTGCACCAAATGTTCCAACAACAATTCCATTTTGAATAACACTCATTGTATTACCATTCCATCCATCTCCAAAGGTATCGGTCATTGTGAAAGTATACAAACACTGATCAGTAGGAGGACAAATTGTAGTATTAAATGTTCCAGCTAAACTTGGATCTCCGGTATTTGTTGGAGAACAAATTGGTCTTACATAAAAATTATAAGCTGTACCTGATGTCAATCCATTAACTGTAAATGGATTTGTTGGTGCAGCTGTCCATCCTGGATTATTAGGAAGTGGAGCAGGAGAACCTACAGGAAGTACAATTACTTCCCAAGAAGTTTCAGGACCTGTTGTTGTCCATCCCAAAGTAGCTGATGTTTGAGATAAATTTGTTGCAACTAAATTAGTTGGTGGTAAACAAGATGGTACTAAACAATTAACAGTACCAGTATATAAAGAAGTGTTCTGAGCACCAGTTCCTGGAGCTTTAGTGAAAATTACTTGAGAAAAAGAGTTAGTAATAGAAACACCTACTTCATTTGCAAAAGCACCACCAGCATTCCAAAATAATTCAACAGGTAGAGCATTACATAAAGGAACTTGAACAGTAATAGGTCCGTTTCCAGCAGTAAATGTAGCTCCAATAGTTGCAATTACAATTCCATTTTGAATTACATTCATTGTATTTCCATTCCAACCGTCACCAAAAGTGTCAGTCATGGTAAATGTATAATTACATTGGTTTACTGGATCACAGATTGTAGTATTAAAAGTTCCAGGACCTGCAGGATCTCCAATGTTTGATGGAGAACAAAGAGGTCTTACATAAAAATCATAAGCAGTACCAGAAGTAAGTCCGCCAACAGTAAATGGATTTGTTGGTGCAGCTGTCCATCCAGGATTATTAGGAAGTGGAGCAGGTGAACCTGCAGGAAGTACAATTACTTCCCAAGAAGTTTCTGGTCCTGTTGTAGTCCAACCCAATGTAGCTCCTGTTTGTGACATATTAGTTGCCACTAAATTTGTAGGAGGTAAACATGCTGGTGTTAAACAATTTACAGTTCCAGTATATAATGAGCTATTTTGAGCTCCTGTTCCTGCTGCTTTGGTATAAATAGTTTGATTGAATGAATTGATAATTGAAACACCTACTTCACCAGCAAATGCACCACCAGCATTCCAAAACAATTCAAATGGTAATCCATCACACATTGGAACAGTAATATTTATAGGCCCAGCACCAGCAGTGAAAGTTGGTCCTAAAAGCGCTACTTCAATACCATTTTGTCTTACACTCATAGTATTTCCATTCCATCCATCACCAAAGGAATCTGTTAATCTAAAAGTATAATTACATTGTTGTGAAACATCACAAATGTTTGTATTAAATAAGAATGGTCCAGACCAAGCACTAAATGTACCATTACCACAATCAGCTCTAACATAATATTCATATGCAGTTGCTTGAGTTAGTCCAAGAGCTGAATAACTTGTATTTGTGTTTGTAGTGTTACCAGTTCCTGTTGGAATACCTGAGTTTGGAGCTTGAACTACAACTTCCCAAGAAGTTGCTCCACCTGGATTATCCCAAGTAAGAGTAGCAGAAGTTTGTCCAATATTTGAAGCATTTAAATTTGTTGGTTGTGGACAATTCACTTCTTGAATAACTAAACTATATCCAACAGTTTGTGGAGTAGCATTGGTTGAAATTACTATAATATATGGTAAACCGGCAGTAACACTTAAACTTGGTATTGATCTTATACCTCCACCATTATTTGCTACACCAGCTACACAAGTTACTCCAACATTTGCACAACCTTGATAAACAAAAATACCAGACCAGTTGTCATTTGGAGTCATTGTTATACTTATTGTACCTGATGTTGCTGGGGTGTAAGAATAAAATACATCATTTCCTGTCATATAGTTTGCAGCAGTTCCAGCGCATGCAGCTGGTTGAGCAGTATCTGTAGAATCACCATAATTTGCAGTATTATCATTTGTACTATAAGGTAAACCAGTTATAGTTATAGGTGCTATACAAGTTAAACCGGGTGGTACAGTACAGAAGTTAAAAGGACCTACCCATGTACTAGAACCATCAGTACATAATGATCTTACATAATATACATAACATGTATTAGGTGATAAACCAGAAGCTACGTAAGGTAGTGCTCCATTATAGACAACACCGACACCAGTTTGAGTACCACCAACAGCAGGTATAACTTCAATTTCCCATGAAGTTGATCCACTTGGGTTTGACCAATTTAAATCTGCTGTAGTTTGAGTGATACCTGTTGCAGATAAATTCGTTGGTTCTAAACATCTTTGAATTAAACTGACATTATCAATCAACCATCTATCTCCACCTAAACCGGCAGAAGGTTGTGTAAACTTCATTACAAAAGCGATGTAAACTTGTTGGCCTGCATAAGCCGAAAGATCAACTACTTTCTCTTCATATATATTATATGTAGCATTTAAAGTTGTTTCAGTCCATTGAGCTGGAGTTGCTGTATAATTTGCAACTGTAGTTTGTGAACCAGCAGAAACGTTGGTATTAACTTTTATAAGATATTCTGTAGTTGATACTGTAGCAATTGTTGATCTAGTCCAAAAACGTAATTCTCCATTTGTAGGAACAGTTACTAAAGGTGTAGCTAAATAATCTTCAGAAGTATTTCCTTGACCGATATTTTCGCGATCCATATAAGCGGCATTTACACCTTGATATACATTTGTTGCAACAGTGTTTATGTTCCATCTTCTTGTGAGACCGACACCATTGTCAAAAACTGCCCATTGATTTCCAGTGGCTCCTGTTCCCAATGTCCATGCACTAGGAGTTGTAGGATTTGGTAAATCTGGACCAGTTGTTCCTTCGAAACCTTCAATTCCGGGTGTTGGAAACTGAGAATATCCGGCTATTGAGAAAAATAATGTTAGAATTAGTAAAATAATTTTTTTCATAAAAAATATAAATTGATTGGTTTGTTTGTTGTTTGATAGATAATTACCAAAAATATAAAAAAAAATAAAATATTTAAGTTAAATTTTGAAAATTCCACCAAAAGCGATAATTCTTTGTAAAAAAAGGAAGTGTTGGCTTGCCTTATCGGTATTTTCATTAGTTGTTTTAATATCATTCATATCAATGTATCCAGCTTTTAACTCCGTTTGAACGAAAAAATATTTAAAAAAAGTAAAATTCAATCCAACTTTTGCCGAAATTCCATATCCAGAAACATGAAAATCATCATAACGTTGTTTTCCTAGTACTCTTGAGTTTGTTTTTGGATATAATAATCCTAAGCCAATTCCTTCAGTTACATTTAATTGAAATTTATCGGTATTTGAAATTTTAAAAACCTTTGAAATATCATCAACTCTACAAAATTCTGTATTGATATAATTCAGCCCATCAGTATGTTCAAATGTTAGGAATGGAGGAGTTGGAGAAGTATCTAATCCTGTGTAATTGTCAAAAAAATTAACAGGAGAGTTATTGTATGTTCCATTATATATTGAACCACTTTCACTGGACGGTAAATTTATATGACCTGAAACATTTGCTATTTGGCGTTGTCTCATAACATATTTCATATGGTCTAATCCTAATGAAATATTGTAATGGTCATTTATGAAGTAACCCATTCTAAAATTAGTCTGAGGAATTGTCATAGCACCTGGATTTATATAATCGACATGCCATCCTTTTGGTTTGTCATCTGCTACTGCATCATGAATTGTAAAATCATAATTTTGTCCAGTAAAATGAATATCTGATTTAGAATAAGTTTCTCTGTTTCCTCCCCAGAAAAAGTAAAATTTACCTTTATTATGGCTAGTATATTTTTCTGATTCTGTTTTTTCTTGTGCTATTGAAAATTGTGAAAAAATAGCCAACACAACAACTATTTTACTTTTTAAATTAAAAAACATTTTATTTTAGAATTGATTTATTGTTTTACGAATTGCTACTAGTTTAGTCATAAGATCTTCGAAGTAATCTAAGTGAAGCATATTGGCTCCATCACTTTTTGCATTTGCTGGATCAAAATGGGTTTCGATAAAGATTCCATCAACACCAACGGCTATTCCAGCTTTGGCAACTGTTTCAATCATATTGGGTCTTCCTCCAGTTACACCAACAGTTTGATTGGGTTGCTGAAGTGAATGTGTTACATCTAAAACAGTAGTTGCATATTGTTGCATAGTTGGAATACCTCTGTAATCAACAATCATATCTTGGTATCCAAACATAGTTCCTCGATCAGTCACCATAACATTTTCGTTATGACAATCTAATACTTTTTGAACAGCATGTTTCATACTTTCAGGACTCATAAATTGTCCTTTTTTTAAGTTGACGGTTTTACCAGTTTTTGCTGCAGCAACAACCAAGTCGGTCTGTCTTACCAAGAAAGCAGGAATCTGTAAGATATCTACATATTCTGCAGCCATAGCAGCATCTTCATTAGTATGAATATCTGTGACAGTTGGAACATGAAAAGTCTCAGAAACTTTACGAAGAATTTTTAATGCTTTTTCATCACCAATACCAGAAAAGCTATCAATTCTTGAACGATTTGCTTTTTTGAATGAGCCTTTGAAAACATAAGGAATTTCTAATTTATCTGTTATTGAAATCAGCTTTTCAGCAATTTTAAGAGCCATTTCTTCTCCTTCAATAGCACAAGGTCCAGCCAATAAAAAGAAGTTACCACTTTCAATATGCTTGATTTGTGGGATATTGTTAATATTCATTATATATAAATTTGATATGCAAATATAATAAGAAAAAACCTTCTAACTTGTTAATTAGAAGGTTTTCTGCTTGTTTAAAAAATTAATGGAATTGAATATCTAAGATTGTTTTTTTATACTGAAACCTTTAGGGCAAAGTACTTTTCCTTTTTCATATATATTTATGTAAAGAATTACTTTCTTATCTGTTCCTTCAATTGAAATCTGATAAATATCTAATGTACCAGCTCCGACAGCGCTTTTTTTAGTTGGAAAAGGACAACAAGTATCTATTTTTTCATAGCTAATTTTTTCACCATTAGCACCGCTAATAGCATTAAAGAAGTATACTACATTTTTGGGTGAGTATTTTTCATTTTCAAAGCCAAGATTGATGGGATAATCCATATCATATCCATATTTACCTTCATTATCATAATCAGTCAATACGAATTGATTACTTTTTACTGTAGGTTTTACAGCAGAGTTGTCAATGTTTTTTATTGTTGATTTAATGCTTCCACAAGAAGTTATTATTGTAAAAATAAAAAATAGAAGGAATAAGATTTTGTTTTTCATCATTGTTAGTAAATTAGGAGAATGATATTTTTATTCAAATTTCACAAATAATAATCAAAAATCAAACCATATACTTATTTTTGTAAAAAAAAGCTATGGAATTTATTTCAAGTACTTGGCATTGGTCTATTTCTGGATTTCTTATCGGATTAGTTATGCTATCACTTATTTATTTTGGAAAAGTTTTTGGCATGTCTTCCAATTTGAGAAGTTTGTGTTCTATGACAGGAATTGGTAAAAAAGTTCCTTTTTTTGATTGGGATTGGAAATCACAACGTTGGAACCTAGTTGTTGTTGCTGGGACAATGTTAGGAGGATATTTTGCCACACATTACTTAAGTGCTGATTCCAATGTTGCAATTAATCAAATGACTATCCAAAAATTACAAAGTATTGGTATTGAATCACCTGAATCAAAATTATTGCCAAAGGAATTATTTGGAAATGATGTTTTGAAATCTCCAAAAATGATTCTTTTTCTTTTAATTGGTGGAATTCTTATTGGTTTTGGTTCTAGATATGCTGGTGGTTGTACTTCTGGTCATGCTATTTCTGGATTGAGTAATTTTCAATTACCTTCTTTAAAAGCAGTTGTTGGGTTTTTCGTTGGAGGACTTATAATGGTCAATTTTATTTTCCCTTTAATTTTTAAATAGTCAATTTATGAATTTAATAAAATACTTAATAGTAGGTTTTGTCTTTGGTGTTGTGTTAACAAAAGCTGAAGCAGTTTCATGGTATAGAATTTATGAAATGTTTCAATTCGATTCTTTTCACATGTATGGAATAATTATGACTGCTATTGCAACTGGTGTTGTAGGTATTCAGATAATTAAACGCTACAAAATAAATGATATTAAAGGACTTCCAATAGAAATTCTTGATAAAGAAAAAGGAACTTTTCGTTATTGGATAGGAGGATTGTTTTTTGGATTAGGATGGGCTATGGTTGGCGCATGTCCTGGACCAATTTTTATATTAATTGGTGCAGGTTTTATCTCTGTTGGAGTGGTTTTAATTGGTGCTCTATTAGGAACTTTTTTCTATGGTTTAATAAAAGAAAAACTACCTCATTAAATTATTTCGGCACTTAAACCAGCATCAAGTAATTGTGTACACTGAGGTTTCAGCTCATTAAAAGGACCAGTTTTTACTGTGCATTGTCCTTTATAGTGAACTAATATAGCACATTGTTCAGCTTGTTCTGAAGTATGTTCGCATACTCGAATAAGTGTATCAATAACATGGTCAAAAGTATTTACATCATCGTTGTAAAGTACTATTTCATTATTAATACCAACTAATTCTTGAACTGATACTTCTTCTTTTGTTTTTTCTATCGTACTCATAACTATCTATTCTTTTAGAAGATTTAGCAAAAGTAAATTTAATTATTTTTTATATATTTTAATGAAACCCAATTGTTTCTTTCAAATTTTTTAACATAAGTTAAACCTTTTTCTGTACAAGATGCATCTATGAAAGGAATGTCTTCGTTATAAAATCCGCTTAAAAGCAGTGTACCATTTATATTTAAGCAGTTTACATAAGATTGCATATCATTTAATAAGATATTTCTATTAATATTTGCAATTATTAAATCGTAGTTTTTGTCTTTTAATAAATCAGCGTCACCTTCATACACAGTTATTTCAGAACAATTATTACGTTCAGCATTTTCTATTGAATTCAAATAACACCAATTGTCAATATCAATGGCATCAATAGGTTTAGCTCCTTTCATTTCTGCTAAAATGGCTAAAATAGCTGTTCCGCATCCCATGTCTAAAGTTTTTAGTCCTTCAACATTAGTTTCCAATAAATGTTGAATCATCATGTGAGTTGTTTCATGATGTCCTGTTCCAAAACTCATTTTAGGTTCAATAATTATATCAAATTCAGCTTCTGTTTTTTTATGAAAAGGAGCTCTGACATGACATTTACCATCAACATCAATTGGTTCAAAGTTTTTTTCCCATTCTTCATTCCAATTCACTTGATCTATTTCCTCTATAACGTAAGAAATTTTAAATTCATCAGAACCTAAAATATAAATGTCTTCAAGAACATTTTCTGTGCAAAGATCTTTTTGAATATATGCACTAAAGCCAGTTTCAGTTTCAATAAAACTTTCAAATGGTTTTTCACCTAATTCGGCAATTAATATTTCTGATCCTAGTTCTTTTGGTTCAATAGTAAAATGATATCCTAAGTAGATATTTGACATGATATTTTTTTTGCAAAGGTAGTAATGAATTTTGGATAGAAATTGTTTTTCAAAAAAAAAACCTAGCACTTGGCTAGGTCAATTATTTATTTTTTTGGTTCATATAAACTAAGTAATCGGTCATAGGTCTCATTTAATTTTTGAAAAGACTTCATTAATTCAACATCTGATGCTTTAGTTCTAACTAATTCTGCAACTAGCTTAGTTTGTCTTTTTAAAACTACTACTGCTTCATCAGCTTTTGGATTTCTTAAATCTTGTGGCATAGTGTTTACATCTAATGCTTCTGCTTTTTCAACTAAATATTCAGAAGAATTTTTTATTGGTCCAAAATTTCCTTCACCAGCAGGCTCGAATGTTTTAACTAATAATTCTTGAAAATCATTAAGTTGTGGCCATTTTGAAGCTATTGATTGAGCTGAAACAGTATTAACTGCAAAGAAAAATGCAATTGCGAATAAAGATTTTATTAATTTCATCATTGTAAGATTTAAATGTTATGCAATAATAATAATTTTTTTTAAACAACCGAGTTAAATTTTATAAAATTAAATCTACATTTCATCACTAATTTTCAACATTTCAGTTACTATTAGTTTTGTTATTAAAATTGTTGCTGCAACTTTGCCTCATCAAATTACAAACAATCATGAAAACAATTAGAACACTTTTAATCTTATTAATTTCAACTTTTGGATTTTCGCAAACTAAAATTTCGGGTAAAGTTGTGGATGAAAAAAGCAATCCTATCTTTGGTGCTAATATCTATATTGACGGAACCTACGATGGAACAACATCATTAGAGAATGGAGAATTTACCTTTACAACTTCAGAAAAAGGGAGTAGAGTTTTAGTAATTTCATTTCTTTCTTATGAAACATTAAAAACTACATTTGAAATTGAAACCTACCAAAATAAAACTTTTAAATTGAAAGAAAGCATCAATACTTTAGATGCTGTTGTTATCAATGTAGGAACATTTGAAGCTGGAGATAAAGCTAAAAACACGGTTTTAAAACCATTAGATATTGTTACAACTGCTGGTTCTAACGGCGATATTGTTTCGGCTTTGCAAACTTTACCAGGAACACAAACGGTTGGTGAAAGCGGAAGATTGTTTGTTCGTGGTGGTGAAGCAGATGAAACTCAAACTTATGTTGACGGAATTCGTGTGTCACAACCTTTTGGTTCAACAACCCAAAACTTACCAACTCGCGGACGATTTTCACCTTTTCTTTTTAGTGGAATTTCGTTTTCAACAGGTGGTTATTCTGCCGAATATGGTGAAGCTCTATCAAGTGTTTTGTTATTGAACACAACCGATATGGCAACAGAAAATAAAACAGATATATCATTCATGACTGTAGGTTTGGGTGTAGCAAATACTCAAAAATGGAAAAATAGTTCGCTTACATTTAATACTGCCTATATTGATTTGGCACCATATCAATTAGCGATTCCTCAGAATGTTGATTGGAACAAAGCTTTTCAATCGCTTTCTGGCGAAGTGGTTTATCGCTATGAGTTAGAACGAGGTTTGTTCAAACTTTACACGGCTTTTGACGCATCACGATTTGATTTGAATCAAGAAAGCATCAATTCTGTTGCTAAAACTAGAGTCGATTTAAAAAACAATAACCTTTATGTAAACGCATCTTACAAAGGAAATTTTGGTTCAAATTGGCAACTTACAACTGGTTTGAGTTATGGTTTAGGAAACAATAAAATAGGTTTGGATAACCAAAGAATAGAGAATACTGAACACGCTTCACATTTGAAATTAAAAATTAAAAAACCAATTTCGGATAGAATAAAATTATCTTTTGGTGCCGATTATTTCATGACAAAATTTGATGAAAAATATTCATTTATTACAAATCAAACAGGTTACGATTCTAACATTTTAGCAGGATTTACAGAAGCTGATATTTTCTTTTCTAAAAAATTGGCAATGAAAGTTGGAGTTAGAGCTGTAAATAATGATTTATTGAATGAAACTTCAATTTCTCCACGAACATCATTGGCTTATAAAGTTAGTAAATCTAGTCAGTTTTCTGTTGCTTATGGTGAATTCGAACAAGCACCACGACAAGATTATTTGAAATTTGCTTCTGATTTTAAAAACGAAAAAGCTTCCCATTATATTCTGAATTTTGAATATAACAAGAACAAGCGCACTTTTAGAAGTGAAATTTATTTCAAAGATTATAATGACTTGGTTAAATATGACACTCAAATTGCACAATATGATTCTAATTATAACAACAATGGATTTGGATTTGCAAAAGGTTTAGATGTTTTTTGGAGAGACAACAAATCAATTAAATACTTAGAATATTGGGTTTCGTATTCTTACATAGATACTAAAAGAGATTATAAAAATTATGAAGCCGAAGTAACTCCAAGTTTTGTAGCAAAAAACAATTTTTCAATAGTGACTAAATATTGGATAAACGATTGGAAGTCAAGTGTTGGTTTGTCATATAGTTTCAATTCAGGACGACCTTATGATAATCCAAATGAAGTTAGTTTTATGAACGGAAAAACTAAAAGTTATAATAATGTGAGTATGAGTTGGGCATATTTATTAAGTCAACAAAAGATATTATTTGTTTCGATAAGCAATATTTTAGGAACTGAAAATGTGTTTGGATACGACTATGCAAATGTTCCAAATGCATCAGGAGTTTATAACAGAAGAGCAATCACACCAACAGCAGACAGATTTTTCTTCGTTGGATTCTTTTGGACAATTAGTGATAATAAAAAGGACAATCAATTAGATAATTTGTAGTTTACAATTCATCCTAAGAAATCAACAATTCAGTAAGTATAAATTTCACAGCACATACAAACAGAATACTTTTACATCAGAATTAAGAATAAGAGTTTTAATCATCAATAAAAAATCTATAACAATTTTAAAAAATTAGAAATCATGACAAAAGTTATCACAACATTAGTAGTATTTTTAGCATCTGTTTTATCTGTAAATGCACAACAGTATGAGCAAGGAATGGGAAAAGCATTTGCAACTTGGAGAACAGGAAACGCAACAGAAGCATCAGCTTTATTTGAAAGAATTGCATCGGTTGAAAAAGCGAATTGGTTACCAAATTATTATGTTGCTTTAGTAAACACAACAGAAGCTTTTAATCCAGCAAATGCTAAAAACGCGACAGCTTTAATAAATAAAGCACAAGCAGCTTTGGATGCAGCAGAATTAATTTCTCCGAACAATGCAGAAATTCTAATTATGCAAGCTATGATAAATACCGCTTGGATTGTTCAAGATCCAATGACTAACGGAATGAAACTTTCGGCTCCAACTATTGAATTGTATGAAAGGGCATTAAAATTAGCACCAGAAAATCCAAGAGCTGTTTTTGGTAAAGCTGAATTTGAAATCGGTGGTGCTAAGTATTGGGGAACCGATACCAAACCAATGTGTGAGCAAGTTGCAAAATCTATCGAATTATTTGCTAAATTTAAACCAGAAACAGAATTTCATCCAACTTGGGGTTTAGATAGAGCTCAAGAAACATTGAAAAACTGCGGAAAGTAATTTCAAAAATAAAATCTTAAGAAGATGATAACCAAATTAATCAAAGAATTACCAAGAGCTCTTTTCATTTCTGTAAGCATCTTTTTAGTTCTATTAATCATAAGATTCTTATCAGGAGTTCGAATAGAATTCAACTCAAGTTTATTAATCAATTTTGGTTATACAACTTTATACGGTTTCATGTTGTATTATGCGAATGCTATTTTATTCATGAAACTTGATGAGATTTTTAGCAAAGAAAGGTTCAATAGAAAAAGAATTCTAATAGGTTTTATAGGTTCATTTATTATTTCAGTTGGAGTAATCTTTTTGTTGAGAATTTTTGAAGATGTAATTATTGAAGGAAGTCCATTAGCTTTATTTTTTGAAAAAGAAAAGTTTAGTAATTATTTAGTTACCATTATAATAACATTTATTGTAACACTTGCTTTTCATGCATTCTACTTTTACAAAGCTTACCAAGAAAGTCGCCTAAAAGAACAAAAGATAATTGCTGGAACTGCCAATGCTAAATTTGAAAGCTTAAAGAATCAAATTGATCCTCATTTTCTCTTTAATAGCTTGAATGTTTTAAGTTCATTGATAGAAGAAAATCCTGAAAATGCCCAACAGTTTACCACGTCATTATCTAAGATTTATCGCTACGTTTTAGAACAAAAAGATAAAGAATTAGTAACAGTTTCAGAAGAATTAGCTTTCGCAAAAACGTATATGAAGTTATTAAAAATGCGTTTCGAAAACAGCATCACTTTTGAACTTCCAACTGATTTTGAAAATTCTGATGCCAAAGTGGTTCCGTTGTCATTGCAATTATTATTAGAAAATACGATTAAACATAATGTGGTTAGTGAAAACAAACCACTTCATATCAAAATTTATATAAAAGATAATTTTTTAGTAGTAGAAAATAACTTGCAAAAGAAAGAAGTTTTACAAGATAGAAAAGGTGTTGGATTACAAAATATTGTTAGCCGATATGCTATTCTTTCAGAACGAAAAGTCTTAATTGACGAGAACAAAGAAACATTTGCAGTGTATCTACCTATTTTAACAAAACAAATAAGTATCATGGAAACAACAAATACATTTAACGAAAACACTTCTTATTTACGAGCAAAAGAACGAGTTGAAAAACTAAAAGGGTTTTATGGAAATTTAGCTTCTTATTGCATCGTTATTCCAATTTTAATTATCATAAATTTAAACTCACCACACAATTTTCAATGGTTTTGGTTTCCAATGTTAGGTTGGGGATTGGGATTAACTTTTCATGCTTTTGAAACTTTTGGATATGGAAAATCATGGGAAGAAAAGAAAATAAAGGAGATTTTAAACAAGCAAAATAATACCAACAACAAATGGAAGTAATTATGAACTCAAATCAAGATTTTGAAAACTATCAAAAAGCAAAAAAACAAGTAGCAGAAATCAAAGGATTTTATTCGCATCTCCTTTCTTATGTGTTGATTATGTTAGTATTGACAGGTATTAACATAAGATATTCACCCGAGCATATTTGGTTTTTTTGGCCATTACTTGGTTGGGGTTTAGGATTGTTTTTTCATGCTGTAAAAGTCTTTAATTGGTTTCCTTTTTTAAGTAAAAGTTGGGAAGAAAAAAAGATTCAAAAATACATGGATGAGGAAATAAAAAGATCAAATAAATACCAATAATTATGACACCACAAGAACAAATTCAATACGAAAATGCGCTTAAAAGAGTAAAAAAGGTTAAAGGTTTTTATACTCATTTAATAGTTTATGTAATAATAAATATAATGATTATCATTGTTAACATTCAAAACCTCGATAAAGAAGAAAGTTATTTTCAGTTAGAAAATTTCTTCACAGCTTTCTTTTGGGGAATTGGTATAGTAGCTCATGCACTTTCAGTTTTTGGACCAAATTTATTTCTTGGAAATGATTGGGAAGAAAAGAAAATTAAAGAGTTGATGGAGAAGGAGAAGAGCGAACAACAAAAATGGCAATAGTTTATAATTAAGATTAAGAATTTGCAATCAATGAATATAATAATTATAGAAGACGAAAAACCTGCAGCAAGGCTGTTGCAACGCAAGGTTGAAAAACTAGGTTTGGAAGTCAATCAAATGCTTCATTCTGTGGAAGAATCCATCAGTTGGTTTCAGAATAATCCGCATCCAGATTTGATATTTTTGGATATTCAATTGTCAGATGGTTTATCGTTTGAAATATTCGAAAATATTGACATAAAAAGCGCTGTGATTTTCACAACTGCTTACGATGAATATGCTCTGCGAGCTTTTAAATTAAACAGTATAGATTATCTTCTAAAACCTATTGACGAAGAAGATTTAGAAACTGCTGTGAATAAGTTTAAAGCAAGAAATGCTGCAACTCCCAATTTGTCATTGGATTTTGAAATGATAAAAAAGATGTTGGTAAACCCAATTGATAGAGAATATAAAAAGCGATTCACTATCAAATTGGGGCAACAACTCAAAATGATAACTATTGATGAAGTTGAATGTTTTTATAGCGAAAATAAAGGAACCTATCTTCATACTTTTGATGGAAGAGATTACTTATTAGACTCAACTTTAGAGCAACTTGAGAGTGAATTAGATCCAAAGGATTTTTATCGAGTTTCAAGAAAATTTATTATTCCGATGAAAGGAATTAAGGAAATTCAAATGCACAGCAACTCACGATTAAAAGTAATTTTACCAACTTACAGAGACGATGAAGTTATTGTGGCAAGAGAAAAAGTAAGTGATTTTAAAACTTGGTTGGGTTAAATAATGACTGTTTTTCTAATCGCAATCAAAACAAAAATCAACATCGTATAGGCAATAAAGAAAGGTACAATAAATTCAATCCAACCCAAAGGCAACATTATGGCAATAATTAGCAATTGAAATCCCAATCCATAAAGAGATAGCAAGGTCATGAACCAATTAGGAAACGTTTTTACTTTGTAAGCATCTTTATCTAAAAAGTGAATTATTTTATCAAAAGCGCCATAGACTATGGTATAAATTCCAAATAAAATATCAACCGATTTTTGCGTTTCTCCTGGCAAAGCTTTTGGTGATTTATATTCAAATACTTTACTTGTAGAATCACCACCAACCGATTTATTTCGAAGAATTACATAGTAATAATTATACAACGTTCCTTGCAATTGGATTCCAATAAATGCTAATAAACAAAACCAAATAGTTGTCTTAGATACATAACAAATAGCCATAAGAATCAAGAAATTCAGAATAATATCAAATACACTATCCAAATACCTTCCCACATAAGAAGGTGTGTTTTTAAGTCGAGCCAATTCGCCATCGGCAGCATCAATTCCAGATTTTAAAATTATGAAAAATGCAGCCCAAAAATACTGTTGTGTAACTATACAATAAATCGCAATTAAACCCGAAATTCCAAATAAAATGGTAACGTGAATAGGAGTGAAGCGTGTATTTTTTAATTGATTAGCAAGGAATTTTCCAAAAGGTCTTCCGTAATCAGATAAGTCAAGAAATTTATCTTGAGCTGTAAGTTTTGACATTTAAAGTTTCTAAATAGAACTGCGACAATATAGTCTGAAAATTTATTTTGGGAATGGAATCGCAACAAACCACATCATTGACATTGCGATTATTCCACCTATTATTCCAACAATAGTAATCAATTTTATAGTATTTTCTGATGGATTATCATTTATATTTCCAAAGCTATTAACTCTAATAATTCCTGGATGATTTTCTAAAAATTTTGCTCCATTTTTAAAGAAAATAAATCTAATTAAGAGTATCCAAATTACTATTATAGAAAAGTGAAATAATAAAACCATCGGATTCATTTTTGATGGTTGAAAGTAATCAAATACAGATTCTGTAAGTCCAAAAGTATTTCCAATTCCAATAATAATCCATGGAATGGAACCATAAATTAAAAAGTTTTTAAAGATAATTTTATAACCATTCTCTTTCTCAGGACTTTCTTCTATAAATTCAGCGGCTTTTTTTCTTAAAAGATAAGCATTAAAAAAGTTTACTAAAATGAATAAAATCCAAATGTATTGAGTTAAATGTTTCATTATTTACTTAGTCTATGTAAGGTGTAAGTCATAGTTGCCAACAAAATAAAAGCCATTATTTGATGTGTTAATCCTAACCACATTGGAACACCTAATAATAAGGTTAAAACACCTAATGTAAATTGCAAAAACACTATAAGAACCAATAGATTTAATCCATTTTTCTGTTGCGTTGAAAGGGTAAATTTCTTACTCTGAAAGTATAAAAATAAAATTAATCCAACAACAACATAAGCCATTGTTCTATGCACAAATTGAACGCTACTTTTACCTTCAGTTAATCGTAAAATCCAAGAATCTTTTTCTAAAATAATACTTTCGTGGAAAAATTTCCCATCGCTCATTAATGGCCAATGATTGTGAATTAATCCGGCATTCAAACCAGCTACAAATCCACCATAAATGATTTGGATTATAAGAAAAACGATGGCAATTCGAGCATATTTTCTTAAAGTTGTATTGACTTCTTTTTTATCAGGATAGATTAAATCTAATGCAACCCAAAGTGTGTATGCAAAAGTTATAAATGCAAAAGTTAAGTGTAAAGCTAATCTAAAATGGCTTACATCGGGATTATCAATTAGTCCGCTTTTCACCATAAACCAACCTAAAAATCCTTGAAATGCACCCATTCCTAAAAGGATGATACATTTTTTAATGGTTTCAGAATCTAATTTCTTTTTGATTAAAAAGTAAACGAATGGAATGATGAAAATCATTCCAATTATTCTTCCAATAAATCTATGAAACCATTCCCAAAAATAGATAAATTTATAATCTGAAAGTTGGAAATCGTTGTGAATATTGATTTTTTGATACTCAGGGAATTTCTTGTATTCATCAAATGCTGCTTGCCATTTTTCTTCTGTCAAAGGCGGAAAAGTGTCTGTTACCAAATGCCAATCGGTCATTGAAAGTCCAGAATTGGTCAAACGTGTAATTCCACCAACTGTAACCATGATAAAGAGTAAGATACAACCTGAAAGTAGCCAGTAAATGACTGATTTATTATTCTTCATTTTGAGAAGTAAATTTTATGCAAAATTATTTTTAATCCTTTGATTAACTGATTTAACAAAAGTTAATCTTTACTTATTATTTTCTACTTTTTTCAACCCTAATTTTTCTGCTCTTTTTAGAACAAAATCGTAAGCTGCTTGATATTCATTTGGGATTTTTCCATCTAAAATGGCTTCTTTAACAGCTTCTTTCAACATTCCGATTTCTCTTGAAGGCTTTAAATTGAATAGTTCCATAATTTCTTCGCCAGAAATTGGCGGTTGAAATTGACGCACATGATCGCGCTCTTCAACTTCAATAATTTTCTTTCGAACGATATCAAAATTATTATGGTATTTCTTGAATTTCGTTGGGTTTTTAGTTGTGATATCAGCTTCACAAAGCGTCATTAAATGATCTACATCTTCACCAGCATCAAAAACCAAACGTCTTACAGCAGAATCAGTTACAATATCTTCAGCCAAAACAATTGGACGTGAACTCATCGTTACCATTTTTTGAACAAATTTTAATTTATTGTTTAATGGCATATGTAAACGTTCAAATATTTTCTTAGCCATTTTTCCGCCAAGAAATTCGTGTCCGTGAAATGTCCAACCTTGTTTTTTGGTGAATTTTTTAGTTGGTGCTTTTCCAATATCGTGCAACAATGCTGCCCAACGTAACCAAACATCATCGGTATTCGGGCAAATATTATCAACAACTTCTAAGGTGTGATAGAAATTGTTTTTATGAGTATGACCTTCAATTTCTTCTACATTATTCAATGCTGTTAATTCAGGTAGAATAATGTCTAAAAGCCCGGTTTTATATAAATGTAAAAAACCAATTGATGGTTTATCAGTTGATAGAATTTTGTTTAACTCATCCACAATGCGTTCTCCAGAAATAATATTGATTCGCTCCTTATTTCGTTCGATTGCAGTTAATGATTCAGTTTCAATTTCAAAGTTTAATTGTGTTGCAAAACGAATTCCGCGTAACATTCGCAATGGATCGTCTGAATAAGTAATATCAGGATTTAAAGGTGTTTTGATGATTTTATTTTCCAAATCAGCCAATCCATTAAATGGATCAACCAATTCACCATAATTTCTTTCATTCAAAGAAAAAGCCAATGCATTTATTGTGAAATCACGACGGTTTTGGTCGTCTTCCAATGTTCCATTTTCCACAATTGGATTTCTGCTATCTTGATTGTAGCTTTCTTTTCTTGCACCAACAAATTCAATATCAATTTCTTTGAAACGAAGCATTGCTGTTCCGTAATTTTTAAAAACTTGAACTTTAGGTTTGTTGGGTAATAATTCAGAAACTTTCAAAGCTAAATCTATTCCCGAACCAACAGCAACAACATCAATATCTTTTTTAAAATCTCTTTGAAGTAAAAAATCACGAACAAAACCACCAATAACATAACTATCAATGTTGAGTTCTTGGCTTGCTTGTGCAATTATTTTAAAAATAGGATTATTAAGTGCTTTTGTATAATTCATAATTTTTACCGCAAATTCGCAAATTATTTTTTTGAACTTACTATTCTTTTGTATTCTAATGAAATAAGGTTAAAATTTGCTAAAATAGCCAATTCATTTTTAGATATTTTCAAATAATTTAAACATTGATTATAATGGCTATTATTAAAACAATCAACAGTTTTGATTTCAAGAATTATTTTATCAAAAACTACAAAGTCAGCATAAAATTTATGCTTTAGTATTGTGTTTTTATAACTTACTGCAAATTCTTTTTCTCTTTCAAAAGGAATATTAAGTTGATTGAATTCATATTCAAGTGCATCTTTATATACAATTTCAGAGAAACCTTTTCCAAGATTTTTATGAACTTCATAGAGAATACCTACAATTTTATAGCTTTCGTCTTTATGTAAATAATCATCCATAATTTTTAAATAATTTGCGAATTTGCGGTAAAAGTTATTTACGAATAATTTTAACCTGATTATCTAACGATAGTTTTATAATCGTTGATGGATTTTTGCAAACTTTATCTCGATGCAAATTTACTACATAGTCAACACCTTTAATAATTTCAGGACTAATTTCTTTAAAAGTTTTTGGCGTTACATTTCCAGAAACATTTGCCGATGTTGATACTAGTGGTCTTTTCATGCGTTCCATTAATTTAAAACAAAATGGTTCTTTTACTAGTCTAACACCAAGTGTTTTATCATCTGCTATAATATTTGAAGCTACATTTCTAGGGTTATCAAGAATTAATGTTGTTGCTTTTTGCTTTTCTAATTCACCATCACTAGGATTGGATAAATCCCAAATTTCCCATGCTAAGTCTGGAATTGCAGCAAAAACATTATACATCATTTTTTCACCATTCATGAGTACAATCATGCTTTTTGAATCGTCTCGCTGTTTTAAATCATAAATTTTCTTAACAGCTTCTTCATTAGTAGCATCACAACCAATTCCCCAAACAGTATCGGTTGGATAAAGAATGATGCCACCATTTTTAATGACTTCGTATGCGTTGTGAACTTCAGTGTTAATATCACTCATAAACCTATATTTTAAAGATTGCAAAGATATTTATTAAAACTAAAACTCAATCAATAAACTTTGGATTATATGATGTATTTTTGATAATTGTAAATCGTTATATTTGCACTAAATTAGATTCGATAATTATGTTAAATGACAAATCAATATTAATAACTGGTGGAACAGGTTCACTAGGAAAAGAACTTACTAAAACTATTTTAAGCAAATGGCCAAACGTGAAAAGATTGGTTATTTATTCTAGAGATGAGCAGAAACAATATCAAATGGCTCAGGAATTTCCAGAATCACAATATCCTGCTATTCGTTATTTTATTGGTGATGTAAGAGATTTAGAACGTTTGAAACGTGCATTTAATGGAATCGATTATGTTATTCATGCCGCTGCTATGAAACATGTTCACATTGCAGAATATAATCCAGATGAGTGTGTAAAAACAAATATTGGTGGAGCCGATAATGTAATTAAAGCGAGTTTGTCAAGTGGTGTAACTAAAGTTGTGGCACTTTCTACAGATAAAGCATGTGCTCCAATTAATTTATATGGTGCAACAAAATTAACTTCTGATAAATTATTTATTGCTGCAAATAATATCAAAGGTAAACAAGACATTAAATTTTCTGTAGTTCGTTACGGAAATGTAATGGGTTCAAATGGTTCGGTAATTCCATTTTTTATGAATAAACGTGAAGAAGGAGTTTTACCAATAACTGATGCTACAATGACACGTTTTAATATTTCTCTTCAAGGTGGAGTTGATATGGTTTTACACGCCTTAGATGCTGCTTGGGGTGGAGAATTATATGTTCCAAAGATTCCTTCTTATCGTATTTTGGATGTTGCAGAAGCTATTGCACCAAGTTGTGAGCATAAAGAAGTTGGTATTCGTCCAGGAGAAAAAATTCATGAGGAAATGATTACTGCTTCCGATTCTTTTACGACTTACGATTTAGGTAAATATTATGTGATTCTTCCGCAAGTTACCAATTGGAATTTAGAAGAATATAAAAAAGAGTTTAATGCTAAATTAGTTCCTCAAGGTTTCAGTTATACTTCTGGAGATAATGCAGAATGGGAAACAGTTGATACTTTACGTTCTTTAATCAAAGAGCATTTATATCCTGATTTTCAACCAAAATAATTTTATAATGATACCTTACGGAAAACAAAATATAACTGAAGAAGATATTCAAGCAGTAGCAAAAGCATTAAAAGGTGATTTTCTTACTCAAGGACCAACTATTTTAGAATTTGAAAATGCTTTCGCAGATTACATAGGATGTAATTATGCTGTTGCAGTATCTAATGGTACAGCTGCATTACATCTTTCCGCTTTAGCTCTTGGAGTTCAAGAAGGAGATAAAGTAATTACAACTCCAATAACATTTGCAGCATCAGCCAATTGTATAAGATATTGTGGTGGCGAAGTAGTTTTTTCAGATATTGATTCGGGTACTTATTTATTGGATTTCAACAAAGTTGAAGCACTTTTAAAAGCAGCTCCAAAAGGAACTTACAAAGGAATTGTACCGGTTGATTTTGCTGGAAGAGCAGTAAATTTGGAAGCTTTCAGAAAATTAGCAGATGAATACGGATTATGGATTTTAGAAGATTCATGTCATTCGCCTGGTGGTTTTTTTGTTGATTCAAAAGGTGAAAACCAAAATTGTGGTAACGGAAATTATGCTGATTTGGCAATATTTTCATTTCATCCAGTAAAACATATTGCGACTGGTGAAGGTGGAATGATTACTACAAACGACGAAAAATTATATAAAAAACTATTAGAATTAAGAACACACGGGATAACTCGTGATGTTGCTAGTTTTAAAAATTCTGTTGAATTTGCTGTTGGTCAAGAAGTTGAAGAAGGTGCAAGTTATCCTGGTTGGTATATGGAAATGCAACATTTAGGATATAACTATCGTTTCACCGATTTTCAAGCTGCTTTAGGAATTAGTCAATTGTCTCGAGCAGATAAAGGAATAGAAAGACGTAGAGAAATTGCCAAAAAGTATGAAGAATCTTTTCTAAATAAATCTTTTATAAAAGGACAATCAGGCTTTGTTGAAGGTCACGCATATCATTTATACGTTATTGAAGTTGAAAATAGAATTGGACTATATAATTACTTGCGGGAACATAAAATTTTTGCACAAATACATTATATTCCATGTCATTTAATGCCTTATTATAAAGAACAAGGTTGGAAAGAAGGTGATATGGCCAATGCTGAAAATTACTATAAACATTGCATAAGTTTGCCTATGTATCCAACATTAACTAGTGAAGAGCAAAACTTTGTAATCGAAAAAATAATACAATTTTATGGATAATAATCAAAAGGATTCTTTTCTGAGTTATGAAGCAAATGCATGGTTTGAGAGAAATTTTGAAGTAATTTCAAATTACAACCCAGATGATGATAGGGTAGTTGATTTATTCAAAAAATATAACTTTGATAAGCAATCTATCTTAGAAATTGGAAGTTCTGCTGGTTATAGATTAAATGCATTGAAAAATTTGATACCAAACACAAATGTTTATGGTATTGAACCATCTCAAAAAGCAATTGAGTATGGTGAAAACAATTATAAAGAGGTAAATTTTACTCACGGAACGGCAGACAATTTATCTATGTATGAAGATGCTTCTTTTGATGTTGTAATTGTAGGTTTTGTATTTTATGTGATTGATAGAAATATTTTATTCAAAGTAATTTCTGAAGTTGATAGAGTTTTAAAAAATAACGGAGTAATAATTATAATTGATTTTTTCTCTGAGGCATCTTTAAAAAACTCTTATCACCACATTGATGAGTTTCAGGCATATTCGTACAAACAGAATTATGATGATATTTTTATAGCATCCAAACTATATTATTTATTAGATAAGTCTACTTACAGTCATGAATCTAAAGAGTTGGATGCCTCTAATGATTATAGTGATAAGTACAGTATCACTTTGTTAAAAAAAGATATTAATTCAAGTTATAAATAAATTTTGAAAATTACTTTAGGTACAGTTCAATTCGGAATACAATATGGAATTTCAAATACACATGGAGTTCCATCGGATAGTGAATTGGAATCTATATTTTCTGTTGCGAGTGAGTTGGGAATTAAACAATTGGATACTGCCAAAGCTTATGGAAATGCAGAAGAACGTATTGGTCAGTTGAGTAATTCAAAATTTGATATCATTACAAAATTTCCAAATGTAGATTCTAGTGAAGATTTAGAAATTGCTTTATCAGAATCGCTACAAAAATTAAATGTTGCTTCTATTTATGGATATTTAGCTCATAACGCTGATGTTTTAATTCAAAATCCATCACTTTGGAAAGTTTTATTGGAAGCAAAAAAAGATGATAAAATAAAAAAAATAGGTTATTCATTATATACTCCTAAGCAATTAGAGCAATTACTCGATTTGAATTGTATTCCAGATTTAGTGCAATTGCCTTATAGTATTTTGGATAGAAAATTTGAAAAGCAGTTAGCAATTTTAAAACAATTAGGAACAGAAGTTCATGTTCGTTCTGTCTTTTTACAAGGATTGTATTTTATGAATCTGAATAAGTTACCAGAAAAGTTACAACCACTTCAAGATTCATTAGTAGAACTAAAAAATCTATGTATTGAAAACAATGTTTCTGTTGGAGAAGTTGCTTTGAATTATGTGATTTCAAATCCAAATATTGACAAATTAGTTATCGGAATTGAAACGGCTGACCAATTAAGAGAAAATATAAATCTAGTTACAAATTGGAAACCAAATAATGCATTATTTTCCAAAATTGAAGCTATTGAAATAAAAGATAAATCATTATTAAATCCGGTGAATTGGTGAAAATAATTGGTGTAACACAAGCCCGAATAGGTTCTTCTCGTTTACCACGAAAAGTACTTTTAACTATAAATGATAAAACGCTTTTGGAATATCATTTAGAACGTGCTATGCAATCTAAATTGGTTAACAAATGGATTGTTGCAACAACTGATGAACCAGAATCAGATTTGATTTGTGAAATTGCCAATAAACTACAAATTTCTAGTTTTAAAGGAAGTTTGAACGATGTTCTTGACAGATTTTACCAAAGTGTAAAAAACGAAAATCCAGATTATGTAGTGCGTGTTACTTCAGATTGTCCATTATTGGATGCAACTCTTGTAGATGAGGTAATTCAATTTTGTATCGATAATAGATTAGACTATTATTCTAATGTTTTTCAAGAAGTCTATCCAGATGGTTTAGATGTTGAGGTCTTCAGTTTTAAAGCATTGGAAGAAGCTTGGAATAAGGCTACAAATACAGTTGACAGAGAACACGTAACACCATACATAAGAAGAAATTCAGAAGTAATTATACCAAAATCAAACATTGATAAAAAATATTCGGAACTACGAATTACCGTAGATGAAATATCAGATTTTGAAGTAATTCAACATTTAATTCAACAATTAGGAGCTAATCAGCCATGGAAAATCTATGCAGATTATCTTCTCCAAAATAAAGAAATACAAAATATTAATCATTCCATTTTAAGAAACGAAGGTTATATGAAAAGTAAATTCAATGAAATAGAACTAAGAAATATTACAAATTTCAAAGCTTCAGATGAATACAGAAGTAAAATTCACGATTTAATTCCTGGTGGAGCGCATACTTACTCTAAAGGTGATGATCAATTTCCAATTTTGTCGCCAGCAGCTATTGTTCGTGGCAAAGGTGCCTATGTTTGGGATGTTGACGACAATCAATATTTAGATTGCTCGATGGGATTAACTAGCGTTAGTCTAGGTCACGCCTACGAACCAGTTTTGAAAGCTGTTCGTGAAGAATTAGAAAATGGAGTGAATTTTCAAAGACCAGCAGCGTTAGAGAAAGAAATGGCAGAAACCTTTTTAGCTCTTGTTCCGGGTCATGATATGATTAAGTTTTCTAAAAATGGATCTATTGTTACAACAGCTGCCGTAAAATTAGCTCGTGCCAAAACTGGAAGAAAACTGGTTGCTTTTCCAGGCGATCATCCATTTTATAGTTATGATGATTGGTTTATTGGAAGTACGCCTTGCAATAAAGGAATTCCAGAAGAAATTTCGAATTTATCAGTTACATTTAAAGGTTGTGATTTAGAATCATTACGTGCTTTATTCCTAAAATATCCAGATCAAATTGCTTGTGTAATTACGGAACCAGAAAAAAACAGTTGTGGCAACGGATGTTCTTGTGCCTTAAATGTTGGTGATTTCTTAAAACAAGCCATCGAATTGTGTCACGAAAATGGTGCGTTATTTATTGCTGATGAAATGGTTTCAGGATTCAAAACAGAATTTCCAGGAACAATTACTAAATATGGAATTCAACCAGACATGGCTACTTGGGGAAAAGGTATCGCAAACGGATTTTCTTTTTGCGCACTTACAGGAACCAAAGAAGTAATGGAGTTAGGCGGAATCAATCGTGAAGGTGAGGAAAAAGTATTCCTAATTTCTACAACTCATGGCGGTGAAACCCACGGATTGGCAGCTGCAATTGCAACTATCAAAGAATATAAAGAGAAAAATGTAATCGCTCATAATCATCATATTGGTAAGAAATTAATAGAATTGTGTCAGCAATTGGTTAATGAAAATAACTTGGCTGAATACATTAACGTTATTCCATCAGAATGGATGCCAGTTTTTGTATTTAAAGACCAATCTAAAGTAGCTTGCCAAGGATATAGAACTTTGTTTTTGCAAGAAATGATTAAACGTGGCGTTTTGTTTCAAGGTGTTTTTGTCCCTTGTTTCTCTCACACCGAAGATGATGTTTACTATTTTGCAAAAGCATTTAGTGAGTCATTACAAGTTTACAAAAATGCTTTGGAAGATGGATATTCAAACTATTTAGTAGGAAGTCCAGCAAAAGCGGTTTTCAGAAAAATATTATAAAATGCGAAATTATAAGTGTTTGTCGGTTTCTAAATTTGAGTCAAATGGTTTTCATATTGAATCGCTTCGCAATGAGGATATGTATGAGATTATGGACATCAGAAACCAGCAAATCTATCATCTTAGACAAAACGAACCTTTAACCAAAGAAAAGCAAGAAAATTACTTTGCTACTGTTGTCGCTGGTTTATTTGAACAAGAAAAACCTAATCAATTGTTGTTTTCTTTTTTTGAAAACGGAAATTTTATTGGATATGGTGGTTTGGTTCACATCAATTGGGTTGATAAAAATGCAGAAATTTCGTTTGTAATGAAAACGGAATTAGAGAAAGATAATTTTGCTAAATATTGGTCAAATTATTTGAAATTAATTGAAAAACTAGCATTTGAAGAGCTTAATTTCCATAAGATTTTTACTTACGCATTTGATTTAAGGCCACATTTATATCCTGTTTTAGAATCTTGCGGATTTAAAGAAGAAGCGCGATTGAAAGAACATTGTTTCTTTGATGGACAATTTTTAGATGTAGTTTATCATGCTAAAATGAACAGAACAATTTCTTTCAGAAAAGCGAATGAAAACGATATGATGCTTTATTTTAATTGGACAAATGATGCTTCGGTTAGAGAAAACTCTTATCAATCGGAACCCATTTCGCTTGAAAATCATCAAAATTGGTTTTACAAAAAAATAAAAGAAGCTACTTGTTTTATGGTTGTTTTCGAAAATCATATTGGTTCGCCAATAGGACAAGTTCGTATTCAAAAGCAAGATGAAAATACTGCTGTAATTGGTATTTCTAACGACGCTAATCACAGAGGAAAAGGTTATGCAAGTAAAATGATTCAAATGGCATCTGATGAATTTTTGAAACAAAATCCACAAATTTGCATTAGTGCTTACATTAAAATTGAAAATAAAGCTTCAGAAAAAGCTTTTGAAAAAGCAGGTTACGAATTGGATGTTGTGTTAGAATACGATGGAATTCCAAGTTATCACTATATAAAAAAATATGAAAATAGGTAATTTTACTATTGACGATAAAAGTCCGGTTTTTATAATTGCGGAACTTTCAGCTAATCATAACGGAAGTTTAGATAATGCTTTGGCAACCATAAAAGCGGCAAAAAGAGCTGGTGCAGATTGTATAAAATTACAAACCTACACCGCTGATACCATTACATTAGATTCTGATAAAGAAGATTTTGTGATAAAAGGTACTATTTGGGACGGAAAAAAATTGCACACCTTATATCAAGAAGCCTATACGCCATGGGAATGGCACGAACAAATTTATAGCGTTGCAAAAGAAGAAGGTTTAATTTGTTTTTCATCACCATTTGATAAAACTGCGGTTGATTTGTTAGAAAGTTTAAATTCGCCAGCCTACAAAATTGCTTCTTTTGAGATTACAGATATTCCTCTTATTGAATATGTTGCTTCCAAAGGAAAGCCAGTTATTATTTCAACTGGAATTGCGCGTCAAGAAGATATTGAATTGGCTCTTGATGCTTGCCATAGAATGGGAAATTATGATGTGGCTTTGTTAAAATGCACATCAAGTTATCCAGCACCAATTGAGGAAGCCAATATGTGTATGGTAAAAGATTTAGCCGAAAGATATAACGTAATTTCAGGACTTTCAGATCACACTATGGGAAGTACTGTTCCAGTTGTGGCTACAGTTTTTGGAGCAAAAATCATAGAAAAACATTTTATAATTGACAGAGCAATTGGCGGACCAGATGCTTCTTTTTCTATGAATGAAGAAGAGTTTACAGCTATGGTAAAAGCCGTTCGTGAAGCCGAAAAAGCATCAGGAGTTGTTGATTATAATCTGACCGAAAAACAAGCCAAAGGAAGAGATTTTAGTCGTTCATTATACATTGCTGAAGATATTATGGAAGGAGAACTTTTTACAGAAAAAAATCTTCGTTCCGTTCGTCCTGGATTTGGTTTACATCCTAAATATTATAACCAATTGTTAGGTAAAAAAGCTACAACCTATTTAGAAAAAGGTACGCCAATGCAATTGGATTTTGCCAAATAATACTCAAAGATTAAAGCAATGACGCATTTAGATACAATTTCCAATAAGACTATTCTTGTTCAAACGACCTACCATCCAACGCCTCATTTAGAGACAGAAATGGAAATTATGGAGCGTTTGTTACAACAAGGAAATACCATTTATTGGATTATTTGTAAATCTGATTTCCAAGTGTGTTTTAACAATCCGAAGCACAAGGAAATGGATTGCAAAGTTTGTTATTCTAGAGTTACTAAAGGCGTTGAGGATTTAAGAAAAAATGTGCTTAATAACGCAAATCTTCATATTTTAAAATACAATGAGTTTTTGAAATTAAAAGATTTCAAACAAACTGGTTTTCCTGAAAAATTTACCTTTTCAGAATTTAAAGATTTAAAAGCGTATCATTATAAATCGTATGATTGCGGAATGGCAACAGCTTCTTCGCTAGTTTCTTTCACAAGAAATCACGAACCAAATTTATCCGAACATCAAGATTTTATTGATAGAGGATTGCTTACTGGAGCTTATTTGTATGAGACTTTTCAGTTGATTGTAGATAAAATTAATCCTGATTTGGTGATTTTATTTAATGGAAGATTTATAGAAAACAGACCATTATTGAGAGTTTGTCAGCAGAAAAATATTGATTACGCAACGCATGAACGTGGTGGAAAATTGGATAATTTTTTATTCCGAATTAATTCAATTCCTCATTCAATTGAGACTATTAGTGCCGAAATGGAATCGTTATGGAAAAATGCTGATTCAGATAAAACTGAAATAGGGAAGACATTTTATAATAACAGAATCAAAAGGGTAGAAGATGCTTGGTATTCTTTTACAAAAGAGCAGCAAGAAGGAAGATTACCCGAAAGTTTTAAAAGTAATGAGGGTAAAAAAGTGGTTACAATTTTTAATTCTTCGTTAGATGAATATGAAGGATTAGAAGGGTTTGGACCTTATTTTTATGCTAATGATAATGAAGGAATTAAGCAAATTTGTGAAAGTTTAGAATCACATTCCAACATCAAATTATATTTAAGAGTTCATCCCAATTTAAGAGAATTAGACAACAGTCAGAATAAGTTTTTAAGAGAAAATATAACCAATTTAAAAGCCGTTGAGGTAATTGCTGCTGAAGATAGCGTTGATACTTATGCTTTAATTAATAAAAGTGATATTATTATTGTTTTTGGTTCAACTGTTGGAGCGGAAGCCGCTTATGCAGGAAAAAAAGTAATTTTATTAGGAAGAGCAGCTTACGAAAATTTGAATTGTGTGATTATTCCAAAAAATCATGAAGAAGTAATGTCAATTCTAACCAATGATTCGTATGTTTTTCCTGAATTGAATCCAGAAGAACCTTTAAAATATGGTTATTGGAATGAAAAATTTGGTATAGATTATAAGTTTTACAAACCCATAAATCTAGCAAAAGGAACTTATCATGGAAAATTAATTAAGGCAAGTCCGATTGTGAGAGAATTGAGAAGAATTATTCAAAAATTGAATGGAACTTACAAAAAATAAATTATCCAAAAATTGCTTTAATTTGAATTAAAATTTTATCTGTAAAAGCTAGTTTTGAATAGGCTTGAGCAAACTTTTCTTTATAAAATTTAATTTGGGAGTTACTTTGTTTACTTGCTTTTCTAATGATTCTTCCAATAGCTTTTTGAAGCATTTTCTCTAATAAAGTTGCGTCAAAATTTTCTAAAATATTATTTTGATTTATGAAGTGATTGTAACATTCTGAAACCAATTTGATTTCTTCAAAATCTAGTCCTTTTTGACCTTCTATTAGATAAATAAATGTATTTATTTTTGGATTGTTTTCCTCAATTCCAAATTGTTTTAGCAACCCAATTTTAATACGACGATTAGATCTTTTTACATTATCAATTTTAGTTTGACTAATGTTAGAATCATGAATTCGGTAATCAACAAGTGATTCCTGAATAATATAAAATTGTGTTTTAACAATCAATCTACTCCACAAATGATAATCTTCAACAGGAACATATTCTTTATCGTATCTAATGTCTCCTAAAATATTTTTTCTAAAAAAAGCAGTCGAATTTCCTATCGTACAGTCAATTAAAAAATTCACTTTGATTTGATTGTGCTTTTCAGGATGTTGAATGACTTTGCTTTTTTCTTTGTCGCCAAAAGTGGTAAACCAAGTTCCACAAACACCAATTTCAGAATTGTTTTTTAAAACAGCAATTTGCTTTTCAAAACGAGTTGGTTTGGCAATATCATCAGCGTCTAAAAGTGCAATATAAGTTCCACGAGCCAAATCAAATCCTTCATTTCTAAGATTTGCTGGACCAACATTTGTATCTTTATCAATAAAAACAATGCGTGAATCTTTGGCTAAATAACTTTCAATAATCGCTTTGCTAGAATCGGTTGATTTGTCGTTTAAAATGATTAATTCAAAGTTTGAGTAAGTCTGATTTAAAACGCTATCAATAGCTTCATTCAAATACTTTTCAGCATTGTAAACTGGCATCACGACAGATATTTCGGGAAGTGTAGCGTTATTCATTTTATGTTATTCCTTTTGCGCAAATATACTATATTTGTCCAAGTTATAAATCATTCTTTATGTCCTATTTGATTTCTGTTATTATTCCGTGTTACAATCAAGCCCATTTTTTGGATGAGACTTTAAATTCAATTTTGAACCAATCGTATACCAATTGGGAATGTATAATCGTTAATGACGGTTCGCCAGATGACACCGAAAATGTTGCCAAAAAATGGACCAACAAAGACCATCGTTTTCAATACATAAGTAAAGAAAATGGTGGATTAAGTAGCGCTAGAAATAGTGGATTAGAAGTAGCTAAAGGTGATTTTATTCAGTTTTTAGATTCGGATGATTTATTGAGTTCCGATAAATTTCAGAAATCAATTGATGCTGTTGAAAAAGATGGTGCTGAAGTTGTGATTACCAATTTTATTCGTTTTAAAAAGAATTTGAATCAATTAAAGAAAGCTTTTTGCAAATTAGAGGAGCAAACATTCACCTACGAATCAATTCTTTTGCAATGGGACAGAAGATTTTCAATTCCGATACATTGTGGACTTTTTAAAAGAGAAACTATTGGAAGTGTCAGATTTAACGAAAAATTGAAAGCCAAAGAAGATTGGTTTTTTTGGATTCAAACTTTTAAAAGTAATCCCAAAGCGACTTTTATCAACGAAAATATGGCGCAATATCGAATGCATAATAAAGGTATGACCAAAAATAATGCATTGATGGAAGAGAATCTAAGAAAGGCTTATCTTTTGATTTATAATTCTTT
>Ga0209572_1000704_pt1 | contig 39672 bp, 38 predicted proteins | sample EBPBio232012_DNA_FD_185867 | JGI IMG/M metagenome (GOLD analysis project Ga0209572, IMG submission 185867) | Wastewater treatment Type I Accumulibacter community from EBPR Bioreactor in Madison, WI, USA - Reactor 1_1/23/2012_ DNA (SPAdes)... | ecosystem: Engineered > Bioreactor > EBPR >...
CCTACGCCGTTTGTACCGTTTTTGACGATCTGATTTGACCCGCATTTGTGACAACATTTTTGCTCCGTAACCATAAGAAAATCCTTTTTATCACAAAAATACAAATCACTCACATATTTACACTACCGAATTTTTCTGCGAGGTATTTTTTCATGACAGGTAAAGATTACCCTTTTGTCTTCTTTTTGTCTTCCTGAAACTTGATTACCTGATCCATCACCTTGTTCAGTTCTTCGGCGCTGATGCGTTTCATCAGGATTTCGTGTTTGCGGTCGAGGATGAAAATTTGCGGTGTGGTTTGCACGTCGTACAGGGTTTTGTAACGGCTGCGCAGGTACTGATCCTGCATATTCATAAAGAGGTCGTCGGTAAACCCTTTTTCTTCCACTCCTTTCCAGCATTCGCCTACTTTGTCGCCTGTAGCGGTACAAACTGCGAATACTTTCACCCCGCGGTTCTGGTATGCCTTGGCAAAATCGACCATAAACGGCGCCGCTTTTTTGCAGTGTCCGCAGTCGGGGGCCCAGAAGAACAGTACAGTGTAATCGGAATCCACGTCCCAGAGTGCATGGGGCTGGTTGTTGCGGTCGAATACGGTGATGTTGGGCGCTATTTTGCCAATCAGAATAGGTTCGAGTCGATTGGCATTGTCAATGATTTTTTCCAGGTCTTCCTGTTTAGTCCAGGGCGCCAGGTTGTTGGCATAATATTTTTTTACGATATGCACATAGCAGCCATCCATGCCCACGATGTTCGATTTGGCGTAGAAATTCAGGAAATGGATCAGGTAGTACTTGAAGTTCTCGCTGTTGGGTTTCATACGGCCCAGCACCTGATCGATAGCGATATTCAGGCTGTCGGGGTGTTGAGGGGTTACTTTATTGACAAACTGGTCAATTTTATTGTGCAACACGGGACCGTGCAACATGCAGGGATCGTCGACGTCGATATTGTCGAAATAATGCGCTTTGTACCAGTAGTAGCGCTTGAAATTGACATCCTTTTCGTCGCCGGTAAATGTAGGCGGTTCGGGTTCAATGGATGATTTGACGATTTTGGCCGTCATGCTGCCCGGGTATTTGGTGGTAAGGTCGGTTTGCAGTTTTTTCACCTGCTTGTCCAGGTCGGCCAGTTTATTGGTGATACGCAGTGAGTCGGCGGGGTTGCTTTTCACGCGGTTGAGTTGGGCGCGCAGAGAATCGGCTTCCGGGCGCATTTTTCCCAAAAACTGGAGGTAGTCGTAAAAACGCTGGTTGTCGTCAGAGCCTTTAAACTTCATTTTATTCACCGAATCCTTCACATCGGTGTGGATAGTAAAGCGTTGTTCGGTGGACGACAGAAGGAACTGGATGAAATTGTTGTCGGGTTTGGTCACCAGCAGGTACACTCCGCAAGGCAGCAGGGTATCGGCAGTGAAAGTAAAATAGCCATCGGGGCCGAGGTCGGCCGTATCTTTCACGTATGTTTTTTCACCATAGTAAAAACCCAGAACCAACTGTGTTTCCGCGTAGTTGTCCATTTTTACACGGATATTGTAACCTGGGTCGCCATTGTTGGCAAGTGCAGCGGAAATGGAAATCAATACAGCAAGGAGAAAGAGTGGAATGCGTTTCATCCGAAATGACTTTTTGAATCGTTTTGGTGCATAAAAAATGGAGCCGTTTGAAGACGGGCGCCATTAGGACGTGCAAATATCCATGATCGCGGTATGGGGCTGCCGGGTTTTTGTATTCGTTAACAGCCTGCTGCTACAGGTCGTACTGTTTGATTTTTCGATACAAGGTCCGTTCGCTGATTTTCAATTCCTCCGCAGCCTCTTTACGGCGGCCGTTGTATTTTTTCAAGGCACGACGAATGGCTTCTTTTTCAATTTCATCCATGGCCAGGGGAGAATCGGCTTCTTCGCTTTTGTCAAATCCGACGCCCGTTTTTCCTGGTTCGATGATGATGGGTTTGATACGCTCCGGCTCGACGGGTGTGTAGTACGGTTCCCGCTCATGCTGAAAATCCTTGTTTTCGAAGGTCGGCGTATGCGAAGGATACGCGCTGGCAGGGTAGGAGGGCGCCAGTTGCCGCACCGAATTAATATCGGGCATGTGCAGGTCGTTGCTGCGCACGAGTTCGTAAATGAGCGCCTTGAGGTCGTTGAGGTCGTTCTTCATATCGAACAAGACCTTGTACAAGATGTCGCGTTCCTGAAAATTATCGGCGCTGCTTCCACCGTTTCTACCCGAAAGCACCGGCAAATTACGGTTGAACAACTGCGGCATGGAATGTTGCAGTTGTTCGGCCGTGAGATGGCGGTCTTCTGACAGCACGCTGAGTTGCTCGGCTACGTTTTTGAGTTCGCGGATGTTGCCGGGCCAGTTGTAGTTTTCCAGCACCAGTTCAGCGCGGTCGTCGAGGCGGATGGGCTGCATGCGGTATTTCTCGGCAAAGTCATAGGCAAATTTGCGGAACAACACCGGAATATCTTCCCTGCGCTCCTTAAGGGAGGGCACGCGAATAGGCACGGTACTGAGTCGGTAAAACAGGTCTTCGCGGAATTTGCCCTTGCGGACGGCTTCTTCCAGGTTGACATTGGTGGCGGCAATGACGCGCACATCGGTTTTCAGGGTTTTGCTGGCGCCGACTCGGATGAACTCACCCGATTCCAGCACGCGCAGGAGATAAGCCTGTGTGTCGAGCGGCATTTCGCCGATTTCATCGAGGAAAATGGTGCCCCCGTTGACGGTTTCGAAATAGCCTTTGCGGTCGCCTACGGCGCCGGTAAACGAACCCTTTTCGTGTCCGAACAACTCCGAATTGATGGTGCCTTCGGGGATGGCGCCGCAGTTGATGGCAATAAAATCGTTGTGCTTTCGGCTGCTCAGGGCGTGTATGACCTTGGAAAAGGCTTCCTTGCCCACACCGCTCTCTCCTGTGATGAGCACAGTGAGGTCGGTGGCAGCCACGCGCACGGCCGTGTCGAGCGCGGCATCCAGCATGGCAGAGTTGCCGATGATCCCGAAACGGGCTTTTATGGATTGTAATTGGTTGTTAGCCACTGATTTAAATTATAAACACTGATTGAAAAACGTAGGCTTAAAACAGGATTTATTGTTTTTATTCTTTGGAAAAAAGAGTCCAGCCAATACCCGCTCTAAACCAGCAACGATTCAAAATACCACCATCCAAAACCGTATTTTCCTGTTGTCTTTTCGAAAGCGCAGGATTTCGGATCGCTGTAAAATCCAACTGACGATTAATAACAAAAAAACTGGCACTCAGATCCAAAAACAGTTTTTTAGTAATATTTCGTTGCAAATGAGGTGTAAAGCCCACAGATAATTCATTTTTAGACCGCTCCAATGGGTACACGTTTTCATAAACAGGATTAAATTTCATAGAAGCGAAAGAATAATTAAGAAAAACTCCTATGTATCTTCTCCATTTCAAATCAGGCACATTTTTCAGCAGTTTTATATGATATCCGAACTGTATGTCAAAACCTTTTGTCTCAGTGGTGCCATAAGCCCTGCTAATAATTTCATAAGGAACCTGGGTAGAATCGAATTGGGTGAAAAGTTCTAACACACCATGATTGAATTGAAACGATCCACTTAATTCAAAAATGTTTCCTTTTACATCGGTATGGGCAATGCCTGCCATTCCAAAAGCCGATTCTCTCCGTATTCGATCAATATAAATATTCCGTCCATTTGGTTCATCAGGTACATAGAAACGAAATTCTTTTTCTCTGAACCAGAACTCATCCTCTGAACGTATTCCTCCATAGAGAATTGGAGCAAAAGATTGAGATTTACCGTAAATAGAAACAAGTAATAAACATGGTAGAACGAGGCTTTTCATGTAGATTATGAGGTTGAGAAGTTTAGGAAGTTTTTTGAAATCTGTACAAAATCAAAAGTGAAAGTAGCAGCCCTATCGCAATGAGCAAATCAGCAGACAGACTTAACCCTTTCTTGTATCCAATTGTCTCTTCACCGATATATGTCTCGTTGACAATCAGGCTTGGTACTCTAATTAAAACATACGCCAAAGTGCAAATGATGGCAATAACAAGTTTGATCCGAGGGGTTGTGTTGTTCATTTAGGCTTCGTGCAGTTAAATAAATCGATGACAATAAAAGACAGCCGTGCAATGCCAGATATAAGAATTGGTGGATTGTTTAGGATACGGGTACGATTTCCCCCAGCAACGTTGCACTCGTCGCTTCTTTCACCCGCACCATCGCATAATCGCCCGGCTTGTATCCTTCCACTTTCGGGAAAACCACCATCTTGTTCTGTGTATTGCGGCCGCTGAAATCCTGTTCCGATTTGCGGGAGTTGCCTTCGATCAGCACCTTGAACATTTTACCAATGTCGGCCTGGTTGTGGCGGTGGCTGACAGCGTTTTGCAGGCGAATGACCTCATTGAGGCGGCGTTTTTTGATGTCTTCCGGAATGTCGTCGGCGTATTTGCGGGCAGCCAGCGTACCGGGGCGTTCGGAGTAATAAAACATGTAAGACATGGAGTAGTTCGCCCACTCGACGATGCTGAGCGTGTCCTGGTGTTCTTCTTCCGTTTCGGTGCAAAAGCCGGTAATAATGTCGCTCGATACAGCGCAGTCGGGCATAATGCGCCGAATGGCTTCGATGCGGTTTTCGTACCAGGCGCGGTCGTAGGTGCGGTTCATCAGTTCGAGGATGCGGCTGTTGCCCGATTGTACCGGCAGGTGGATGTACTTGCAGATATTTTCATGGGCGGCCATCACGTGCAGCACATCGTCGGTCATGTCTTTCGGGTGGCTGGTGCTGAAGCGCACGCGCAGGTCGGGATGCACGCCGGCGGTCATTTCCAGCAGATTGGCAAAATTGACCAGTTGGCCGTTGTCCGGGTTTTCCCATTTGTATGAATCCACATTCTGGCCCAGCAGCGTCACCTCGCGGTAGCCGCGCTGAAACAGGTCGGTGGCTTCGGCCAGGATGCTGAACGGGTCGCGCGAGCGCTCGCGGCCACGCGTGAACGGCACTACGCAGAAGGAACACATATTGTCGCAGCCACGCATGATGGAAATAAAGGCCGTGATGCCGTTGCTTTCGAGGCGCACGGGGCTGATGTCGGCATAGGTTTCTTCGCGGCTGAGCAGCACATTCACCATGCGGTTGCCTTCTTCGGCGCCTCCGATGAGGTTGGGCAGGTCGCGGTAGGCATCAGGGCCGACGACGAGGTCGACAAGTTTTTCTTCTTCCAGCCACTGTTTTTTCAGGCGTTCGGCCATGCAGCCAAGTACGCCAACTTTCATGTCGGGGCGTTGTTTTTTCAGCATTTCGAAGATACGGAGGCGTTTGCGCACCGTTTCTTCGGCTTTTTCCCGAATGGAGCAGGTATTGATCAGGATGAGGTCGCTTTCTTCTATATTGCGGGTAGGCGCATAACCGGCATCCCCGAGGATGCTGGCCACGATTTCAGAATCGCTGAAATTCATCTGGCAGCCGTAACTCTCGATATAGAATTTTTTGATGCCCGGCGTATCGCTCTCCTGCCAGTGTTCCTTGAATAACACGGCGCCCTGGCGGGCTTCATCTATCGTTTTGATCCCCTCAATGGTCGGGTTGTTATCGTACATATCTTGTGGCATTGACTTTAAGCGCCGCAAAGATAGTGGATAGTTTGGAAAGAAGGTGACAAAATGGCATATTGGGGGTTGATGAGGGTTGATAAAGGTTGATGAGGGTTGATGAGAGTTGATGAGGGTTGATAAGTTGCGGCTCGGGGTAAGGTGAGATTTCTTCACTAGTCGAGTGGTTGAATATCAACCCTCATCAACCTTCATCAACCCTCATCAACCTTCATCAACCCTCATCAACCTTCATCAACCTCATCAAATCACCACCAACAACGTCTTAAACGTCAGTTTCAATATCTCCATGGCGATGTCTTCAAACTTGGCCTTGGAAACCGATAATTCCGACAGCAGTTCAATTTTTACCTGTGTCATACGGCCTTGAACCAGCATTTCGAAATCTTCCTGGTTGATCTTTTTATCAGCAAGCATTTCGCCATAGCGACGCACATCTTTTTTCAGGCTGTTGTGCAAGCGCTGGGCGGCCTCTTCGTAGTGTTTACGGCGGCGGCGTACAAAGTCGGATACCATGGCGGTGATCTGGTTGTCCAGCCCGTCCAGCGCATCCTGTATTTCCTGACCTTTTCCTGGCATGTTTCGTTGGTTTTATAGTGTGTTTAAAAGATTGATTTTCAATTATTTATTTCTTTTTGGCTGCTTCAGCACGTTTGATAGCATCCAGGCTTTTCGTGACCTGCATGGTGGCTTCCTTGATAAAATCCTTGTCGAGTTTTCCCTTGTCTTTCCAGCGGGCGATAAACGGCGCTACGAGGTCTGTTTGCAAGAGTCTCCAGGATTCGGCTACTTCCTTGTTTTTTTTCATCGATGCGGCATGGGCCACCACTTTGTCGAGTTCGCTGTTCAGGCTGCTAACTTCTGTTTCATGTTTGCTGTAAGCTTCGGTGGCTTTGTTCATCAGGGCAGGCAGTTTGGTGGAAATACTGTTGACGTATTCCGTGCCCATCGCGTCGTACGGCGCCATACAGGCGGGAAGCAGGGCCGCAGATGCTGCGATGGACAGGCCCACCAACAGGCTGAAGGTGTTGATTTTCAGGGATAAAAAGAGTGATTTCATAATGGTAGAGTTTGTTGAAAAACGGTTTTTGATAACGCAGGTGAAAGTAGTGGATTATACTTAAATTCCATGTGAAATTTTCTCCATGACTGTTTTGATCAAGTGTTTGACGCTGCGCGCCGGATTCTGGCTGAATTGCCCGAGCGCCCGGTTGGCAAGAATGGCGCTGATGGAAATGGCCCGGTGCCCCAGCATTTGCGAAAGTCCGTACATAGCCGCCGTTTCCATTTCCAGATTCACAATTTTTCTGCCTTGGTAATCAAAGGATTGCAATAAATCCAGGTATTGGGGCTGCGCAACCGTTGCGCGCAACTGCCGACCTTGCGGGCCATAAAAACCCGGATTGGTGGCGGTGATGCCCTGATGGAAATCGGCAAACTTCGACAACAGTTCCGGGGCTGTTTCCACAAAATAAGGTGCTACGGGGAAGGTCCACTTTTCGGCTGTATGACGGCGCAATGCATCGAGCAGCGGATGCTGCTGTTGCTCCGGCGCCCGATAAAATTGCAGCAGCCCGTCCATACCAATGGCGCCATTGCTGGCCACCAAAGCATCTACGGGCACTTCCGCTTGCAAGCAGCCCGCTGTGCCAAGTCGAATGAAGGTCAGTTGTCGTAGCCGTGGTTTTACCTGTCGCGTTGTCAGGTCTATGTTGAACAGCGCATCCAGTTCGTTGAGCACGATGTCCACATTATCGGGCCCGATGCCGGTAGAAATGACGGTAATACGTTGTTTTCCCAGCCAGCCTGTATGGGTTACAAACTCCCGTTTGCGCACACGGTGCTCTATCCGGTCGAAGTAGCGGCTTACTTTGGCTACCCGATCCTGGTCGCCTACAGTGATAATGAGCGGCGATACCTGTTCGGGATGCAGGTGCAGGTGGTAAATGCTGCCGTCGGCATTGAGAATTAGTTCGGAAGAATTCATAGAAGTCCTGAGTCCTGAGTCTTAAGTCCTGAGTCGTTGCAAAGTAGGGCATTTGAAGGGCAGGATGGAAAAAATGAAGGAAGAAAAAACAAATTATGCTTTTCCTCCACTGACTCAGGACTCAGGACTTAGGACTTAGGACACTTTTATACGTTTCCAAACATCGTTCCCTCGCAAATACATGCTCCACCATAGGCTTCGGATATTTGGGGGTGCCAAACTCCGGCACCCAACGGCGGATGTATTTGAATTCCGGGTCAAATTTTTTGGCTTGTTCTGTGGGGTTGAAAATCCGGAAATAGGGTGCAGCGTCCGTGCCGCAACCGGCTGCCCATTGCCAGCCACCGGAGTTGCTGGCGAGGTCGAAGTCGAGCAGTTTTTCTGCAAAATAAGCCTCTCCGAGACGCCAGTCGAGCAGCAGGTGTTTGGTCAGAAAACTCGCCACAATCATTCGCACGCGGTTGTGCATATAGCCGGTGGTATTCAGTTGGCGCATACCCGCGTCGACGATGGGGTAGCCTGTTCGACCAGCGCACCATTTTTCAAAATCTTCTGGTTCGTTTCGCCAGGCGATTTGATCGTATTGGGCCCGAAAAGCATGCCCTGCCACGTGCGGGAAATGGGCCAGAATCTGGCTGTAAAAATCGCGCCAGATGAGTTCGTTGAGAAAGGTGCCGTTCAGTTCGCGGGCAGCACGCGCTTTTTCCCGGATACTGATGGTGCCGAAGCGGAAATGAATACCGAGCCGGGAGGTGCCATCGATGGCCGGAAAGTCGCGGGTTTTGTCGTAGTTGCGGATCAACCCGCGTGCCACAGAAGCTGGCGGAATACTGATGGATGTGGGTTCAAAACCGATGTCGGCCAGGGAAGGCATGGACAAAGGGTTGGTTTTGAGCAAATTGTGAAAATACTTTTCAACAGGGTAGGAGTGGAGGTAAAAACTGGTTTCCTGGCCTTCAACGGTTTTTACAATCCTGGTGTCGAGTTTTTCCAGCCAGCGCCGGCTGTATGGGGTAAACACCGTGTACGGGGTTCCATCCGATTTCAGCACCTCGTTTTTTTCAAAAATCACATGATCTTTGAAGGTATGGAGCGGGATGTTTTGCTCGGCAAGCAATTCTTTTACCTGTGCATCCCGTTGAATGGCATAGGGCTCAAAATCGTGGTTGGTGTATACGGCGCCAACGTTGTATTGCTGCAACAATTCCGGCCAAATCTGCTCAGGTTGTCCATTCAGCACAAGCAGGCTGCTCCCGAGTTGTTCCAGTTCCGTTTTCAGGCTTTCCAGACTTTGGTAGATAAAAGAAACACGTGCATCTGACCGGTCACTCAGGTCGTCCAGGATGTTGTGGTCAAAAATAAACAGCGGCAACACCGGAAAAGTGCTTTTTAATGCGCGGTACAGGCCAGCGTTGTCGTGCAGGCGAAGGTCGCGCCGAAACCAGAAAATAGAAACAGGTATGTTCATGACAGCACCAAACAAGCGCATTTTGTGAAAGTTTTCTTCATTTGTGATTTATTATGATCTTCACGCCATGTTTACCATTCAATATGACAATCGCTGGGCAAAACTCGTCTGGCTGCTGGTAGTCGTCGTGTTTATTGGCGACATGCTGCTGCCGAAGGAGTTCAACATCGTTTTTGCCTACCTGCTGGCCCATTTTATGGCCATTTTTTTCAAAGAAAAAGGGGATGTTTTTTTGCTGGCAGTTGTAACGACTGCGCTTACTGTACTGGCTGTTTTTTTTAAACCGCAAGAAGCGCCCTTGCAGGAAATTTTGTTGGAAAGGGTTCCTCCGGTCATCAGTTTTTGGGCCGCTGCTTTCTTTGTTGTGCGGTATATTTCCCTGCGGGAAACGGAGCAGCAGCAGGAAGGCCGATTCAAGGCCTTGTTCGAATATGCCACCAACGGCATTTTGATGACAACCCGCAAAGGCCAGATCGTGATGGCTAATCCGGCACTGGAAAAACTGTTCGGGTATGATAACGGCGAATTGAGTAACGTGCCCATTGAAAAACTTATCCCGCAAAGGTTTGCCACCCGACATGCAGAACACCGGGCCTCTTTTCACCAGAATCCACATCCGCGAAATATGGGTACCGGGCAGAATCTCAGCGGCTTGCGAAAAGATGGTACCGAATTTCCGGTAGAGGTAAGCCTGAGCCCGTTTAAAAGCAACGAAGGAGAATTTGTAGTGGCATTTATTGTGGACAACACCTACCGGAAAAATTATGAGGATTCCATTCTCGAGCAAAAAAGAGAATTGGCGGCCTTGTCGGAAGCCTTGAAAGATGCGAACGAAGGCCTCGAAAACAAAGTGGCCGACCGTACCCGAGAACTGGAATTAGCCAAAAATGAACTGGGCATAGCGCTCGACAGGGAACGCGAACTGGGCGAACTCAAAAGCCGGTTTGTTAGCATGGCCTCCCACGAATTCAGGACACCTCTTACTTCCGTTCTCTCGTCTGCCGGGCTGGTGCAACAATATGCCGATCGGCAGGATTTGGCGAATGTAAAAAAACATGCAGATCGGATCAAAAATGCCGTCAACGGACTGAACACCATTCTGACCGAATTTTTGTCCCTCGGCCGCCTGGAAGAAGGTCATGTGCAAGCCAGTATGGAGGAAATCGACCTGCCGGCACTGATTGAAGACCTGCATCAGGAAATGAAAAACCTGTTCAAACCCGGTCAGCAACTGGAGTATACCCATGAAGGCGATCGAAATGCCCAACTTGATGGTCGTTTGCTCAAAAATATCCTGATCAATCTGGTATCCAATGCCATTAAATATTCGCCGGAACAATCCATCATACAGGTCAATAGTCATATCGGCCCCGCCAGCATACAAATCAGCGTCCGCGACCATGGCGTTGGTATCCCGGAGCCGGATCAGAAACACCTGTTCGGCCGCTTTTTCAGGGCCAGCAATGCCACCAATATTCAGGGAACGGGCCTCGGCCTTTACATCGTGCAGCGATATGCGGAGATGATGAACGGTGAAGTCGGGTTTAGCAGCGCTGTAGAGGAAGGGAGTGAGTTTTGGGTGAAATTTAAAAAGTCCTGAGTCGACAGTCCTGAGTCCTGAGTCCGTAGAGTTGACCTATTTGCTTTTGACTTTTTCAAAAAAGAATGCCGAAAGCATATAGGTCAACTCTACGGACTCAGGACTCAGGACTGTCGACTCAGGACTAAAAAAAATACCCCGCCAGAAAGATAACTCTCAGCGGGGTGAACAAAACCCTCTTGCATAGTACTTACAGGTGCAAACGGAGGCAGTTGTCTACACCTTTATATCTTTAGATTAAATCACTGTCAGAATGAATCACCAGGACGGGTAAACCACTGCTGGACAACACTTCCCGGGTGATACTTTTGTGCAAAAAACTTTCCCACAGACTCCGATGGTGCGTCACAAACACCAGCAATTCGATGCGGTGATAAAATGCATATTCATAAATCGGATCAACGACGTCATCGCTGACCATTTTGGTAAAAATGAACGGTTTGTCGGGGTGCGATTCCTGGTAGTTGATTTCAAATAACTTGCGTTCCAGGGCAACACCTTTTTCTCCGGCGGGGCCGATGTGCACGAAATGGATCTGACTGTCAAATCGCCGTGCAAAGGACACCGCTTGTTGTATGCGCAAAGGATCGAGCGACTCGAAATTGCTGGCATACAGCATGTTGGAGAAGCCTTTATAAGTCATGCCAGGTGGAACAAACATGACCGGCGCCATGGCATTTTTGGATACTTCCATGCTGACCGAACCGAACAATTTGTGTGTCAGCGTTCCTCCTCCTGTTGTTCCCATCACGATCAGATCACACTTTTCCGAATAAGTCTGGATAGCCATATCCGGGAAGCCATACACCACTTTTGAAGAAATGTACGGGCGAGTGGCGGTGCTCATGCCCGGTGCGCCGGGTTGTGAGCCGATCGGCTCGTATTGATACGATTCTGCTGCAAGCGTCTGCTGAATGAAAGTATCCAGTTCCGTTTGCATGGTTTTGTTATAGCCCGACAGAAACCCCGTAGCCGAAGGCTTAGTACCTTCGAAGATGCTGTCCATGGCATAAATTACTTCCAGATGCGCCTGTGTTTTTTCGGCAATTTGCCAGGCAAAACGCAGTGCATTCGCCGACACTTCGCTTATATCTACCGGCACAACAATGTGCTGCAACCGATGTAGTTTACTCTTGTACAAATACCGGTTTCTAAAAGCCTCCACCAGTTCATCAGCGGTAGGTATCACCCCCTGATTCACCACCAGCCCATCCAGAGAAAGTGCCGGCAAAACAGAAATACCATCTGCTGCGATTGTGCCGGGTTCAAATACCTCAATCACTTTGTTGGGCATTGGAAAAATAGCCAATGCCTCCTGTATCACATCCAGCAACTGTTGCCCTTGTTGATCGTGGTAACTGTATACTTTGATATGAGCCTTGCCACACCCCCGGCATACACCGGAACATGTCGTTTTGGTAAGTACTAAGTCGGCTTCTTTCATTGTTGCTATTTTTTGAGTTTTTCGGGCTTTTAAGGCCCTCAAATCAGGTGTCATTACCCTTCAAGAACGACATCCATGCCACCTGTTACTACTTATACAAGCCCCTGCAACTCACTTGGGTGTATTTGAAAAATCATATACACTCGTAGGGTCAGCCGGTTTTTCCTCTGCAAGCGCTCTCATAATGTCGAAAGGAGTAATAATGCCAACCAAATCCCCATCCTCTACTACAGGCAATGCGTGGAATCGATTGATGATAAAAATCTCCAGAGCAACATTAATTCTGTCGTCGGGTGCAATTTTTCCCAGACGAGTCGTCATGATTTCTTCTACTTTTGTGCGCTGCAAACGCAGTTCATTTACAAACTTCTCCTCATCAAACTTGGAAGCCCCGCCTACGAAATGATCGAAATCGGTACGGCTTACCATCCCTACAATTTCCCGGAATCGAACAACCGGAATATGATGAAATTTGTGTGTGTCAAATATTTCCTTGACTTTAGCAAGGGATTCTTCGGGACTGACCGTGACTAAATGTTTATAGTCGGTCATGAGGCTGGAAATCGGTGCAAAAAGATTCATAATGTAAGAGGTTTGTTCAATCATCAGGTATGGTACAAAGGTGACCCGATGCCGCCCCGGTTTTCAATGACCATCGTTATTGAAATAAATGATAAAAATCACTTTGCTATCCTAACATCAGATATACATTTGCGCCTTATGAAGAAAATCCTCATCATTGAAGACAACACAGACGTTAGGGAAAACCTGCAGGAAATTTTGGGCTTGAGCGGATATGAAGCGGTCGTGGCTGAAAACGGCAAAGTCGGAGTCGAGAAGGCCCAGTCTTTTCTTCCCGATCTAATTTTATGCGACATTATGATGCCCGAACTAGACGGGTACGGGGTGTTACATATCCTAAGCAGAAATGCTAAAACGGCTGATATTCCTTTTATTTTCCTGACTGCCAAAGCGGAAAAAGAAGACTTCCGAAAAGGTATGTCGCTGGGCGCCGATGATTATATCATCAAGCCTTTCGATGATATGGCGCTGTTGCAAACCATCGAGTCGCGCCTGCAAAAAAGCGAGCGTCTGCGCGCTGCTTCAGCCCAGCAAACCGGCTCGCTCGACCGTTTTATCGATGAAGCCCGTGCCCTGGAAGCCATCAAACACCTGTCTGAAAACCGTGAGGTGCGGCATTTCCGCAAAAAAGACCTGATTTTCCGCGAAGGTGAAAACCCACGCTGGCTGTACTTCGTGGAAAGTGGCAAGGTGAAGGTGTACAAAACCAGCGACGACGGCCGCGAACTAATCGTGAAAATGGCACAAGCCGGCGACTTTCTCGGGTTCCTGGCGCTCTTTAGCGAAAACACTTACCCCGAAAGCGCTGCGGCACTGGAAGATTGTGTGATCCGGCTGGTACCCCGACAGGATTTTGTCGCGCTGGTATTCGGCAATCGCGATGTCAATGCCCGTTTTATCAAAATGCTTGCAGGACATATTGCCGAACGCGAACAACAACTCATCGAACTTGCCTACAATTCCGTACGCAAACGCGTGGCTACCGCCCTTTCAAGCCTGTGCGAACAAACTGGCACCACTGAATTGCACCTGCTGCGTGAAGACCTGGCTGCCCTGGCCGGTACCGCCAAGGAAACACTTATCCGTACACTCACCGATTTCAAAAATGAAGGCCTGATCGATATCCGGGAAGGCGTGGTGCATGTGCTAAAGGTGGATAAACTGAAGCACCTGCTGAATTAGTTATGAGTTTTGGAGTTATGAGTTATGAGTTTTACTCACGTTGCTTTTGGCCACACTACCAAAGATGCCAAAAGCAACGTGAGTAAAACTCATAACTCATAACTCCAAAACTCATAACTCTTTTTACATTCCTCTTCCTTTCTCATGCAGCCTGCTATTCACATATCTGTAAATATCAGGCACCGTCTCTTTGGTCTCCTCCAGAAACTCTCCGAGTAAGGGTATTTTTTCGGAATCGGGCGACAGCATCAGGATGTACTGGAGCATATTGTTGGCGATCGCCTGCAAACCTTTGCCGGATTCCTTGTAGTTGGCCAGATCATAGTACCACGGAATGACTGGCAGATACGTCGTCTTCTTGCGATACTCCACATCGCGTTCCAGCAGCCGGTATTGCTGTGCAATACTGATGAGTTTGCCAAATTTCCCCTGCCGGAACAGCACTTCGAAATAAGCAGAAAAAAAGAGGTGCCACCGGTATTCAAACACTTCGCGCGCATAGGCTTTCAAAAAAGTGGCAGCATAACTTTCCGCATTTTTGTATTGTCGGTTGGCATACAGGCATTTGATGTAAAATGCCACATATCCGATCTTGTTGTGGAAATTGCGGATATTTTTGACATCTGGATAGGCCGCTTTCATCACTTCCAGTGCTGCAGCGTAGCGTTTGCCACGCAGCAAAACGGCGGCCAGGTTGTTCACATAAAAGATATAATCGGAATTTTTGCCGCGTACTGACAGGTAGCCGTAATAGGCTGCTTTTTCATAATCCTTGAATTTGGAGTGCAGCAGCAAGCGCTGGCTGTAATAATTGAGCAAGACCCTGCGCGAATAGTATTGCCCACGGCCCAGCACAGTATCCCAGTATTCAAATTTCTCCAACAGCGGAGCGTATTGTCCATAGTTCAGGTGTACAAAAATCAGCCTGATCAGCGCATAATAGCGATTGAGCCCATCGAGCGATTCGTCATAAAAAACCTCCGCCAGCCATTGCTGCCATTGAATGGATTCGCCCGATCCGGTAGCATATTGCTCTACGATATCGAGGGTGGCTTCATGCAGTTGCTCATAGGTCTGTTTGGATCGTGCGTATTGTTCCTTGTGCTTTGTTACAAAGTCATTGGCCAATCGGTGGTCATCGCGGCGAAGCCGAATCAGCAGGAAATGCCGGAAGGCTTGTACCAGTTCATAAAACTTGATGAAGAAAAAATGCGTAGACTGAAAATGCCGGATCGTACGGAACAACAATCGCTCTTCCTCCGGCACGATGGAATCCGTAAGTATCTTGCGTTCCATGTCATTCATCCACTCAAACTGAATATCGACGTCATTCTCTTCCAGGCGTTCCTTGATCCAGTTCTTCAGACTGGAATATTTCCGCTTGTCTATCGCTTCGTCATATGCAATAAAAGTGTCGATGCTTTTGCAGTTTTCATGCAAACGCTCCAGAATGGAACACTTTATCGGGTCTGCAAACTTTTGCACCGACAATAGATAGGCTGTCTCCTGCGGGAGGAGCGTGGCAGCGAAGTCGGTGAAAGCACGTAAACGCATGAAGTGGAGTTATGAGTTGTGAGTTATGAGTTATGAGTTATGAGTTTTACTCACTTTGCTTGTGGCTACTTTATTAGCAAAGCCAAAAGCAAAGTGAGTAAAACTCATAACTCATAACTCATAACTCATAACTTTAAATAGTAGCGCCCCCATCCACGCTAATCGTAGCGCCATTGATAAATGCTGCTTCTTCGGAGGCAAGAAAAGCATAAGCGCTGGCGATTTCTTCGGGACGGCCGAGGCGTTGCAGGGGTGTTTTTTCGCGGATACCGGCCAATACCGTTTCCGGAATGGTATCCATCATTTCTGTGTGGATAAAACCGGGTGCGACAGCATTGGCAGTGATACCACGGCGGCCGAATTCGCGGGCCCACACTTTGGTCATTCCAATCACAGCAGCCTTGGTGGCCACGTAATTAGTCTGCCCGAAATTGCCGTACAAACCTACGACAGAAGCAGCAGAAATGATGCGTCCCCAGCCACCAGATTCGAGATAAGGATACACTGCCTTGGTGCAGTTGAACACACCCGTCAGGTTGACAGCAATGACTTGATCCCATTGCTCGGGCGTCATTTTTTTGAGCGATGCATCGCGTGTGATGCCGGCGTTGTTGACAAGGATATGGATGGCGCCAAAGTCGGTTTGCACCCGGGCCGCGGCTTCTTCCACTGCTTTCAGGCTGGTAGTGTCCACCTGATAGAAGCGGAATCTACCCTCGTATTGTGGCCATTCCGACTGTAAGGACGCTCCGCGACGCGTATCGATATCCCAAATGGCAACTTGCGCGCCTTCCTCCATAAATTTTAATACAGTGGCTTTTCCAATGCCGCTGGCGCCGCCGGTTACGATGGCTATTTTGTTTTCTAAACGTTTCATAATCAATGTATTGGGTGCTAGAGTTTGACTCGGTGAAAGAGAAGAATATTCATGTGACAAAAGTAGAGGCCACTCAAACGCTGTACAAAGCCCGGCGTTTTTTTTTGAAAAGACAGTCAACCCTTCCTGATTTTTTGCAAATAATTGATAAACAAATGTTTAGAGGTAGCAACAACTGTTTTTGCTGAAATAGTCCATAGCGGGAAAGAAGTTTGCCCTGTTTTCATCTGACGGCTGCTATTATTCCTTTGTCTTTGGAAAATGTCCTGAATGGCCTAATAAAATTAGGTGAACACAAGACTTATCCAAAAATGAACCTGTTATGGAAAATGGACATTGGTTTTGGCCGACGATGGGCCTGATTGCAGCATACGCCGGAATTATTCTGGCCTTGGTGATCCGGGGCGCTCGACGTACGCGTTCGCTGAGCGATTATGCGGTTGGCACTTCGGGATTTTCTCCTACGGTAGTGGGTTTATCGCTGGCTGCCTCCATCACGAGTGCCGCCACGTTTATTATTAACCCCGGATTTATTGCCGTATATGGATTGAGTGCTTTGTTGGCATTTGCCGTAGTGTTGCCACTGGGGCTGGGCATTTCGCTGGTTATCCTGACCAAAAGTTTCAGGCGATACGGCGCCAGTGTAAAAGCCCTTACCCTGTCGCAATGGATTGGGCAGCGATACCAAAGCAAGGGATTTGCACTGTTTTTTGCTGTTCTTTCTCTCTTGCTCATCACGTTTATCGTACTCATTTGTGTAGGAATGACCAAAGTACTGGCACAGGCACTGGGTGTAGAAGAGTGGATCGTATTGAGTGGCCTTGTAGTGTTTGTGTTCGGCTATATGATGTTTGGCGGCGCCAATTCGATGGTTTACACCAATACCATTCAGGCGCTTATTATGCTGGTTGTAGCATTTTTAATGCTGGGTTCGGGTTATGAACATTTTAGCGCCGGGGTACATGGTTTTTGGGAAAAACTGGCTGCCATTGATCCGCAACTGACCACGATTACCAATCCATCGAGTCCGCTCTCCCGCGATTTTTTCGAGATATTCATCTGCAATTTTGTGGTGGGAATAGCGGTAGTTTGCCAGCCTCACATTATTACACGTTCGTTGATGCTGCGCAATGACAGCGATGTGAATCGGTATTTGTTGGTTGGCCTGAGCACCGAGGCTGTATTTTTTGCAGTGGTTATCACCGGATTTTATGCACGCCTGATGTTCCCTGACTTACAGGTCGATGGACATGTTTTGCGGCTGGATGGAATCGTTTCAGCGTATGTAGTGCGCGAATTCCCCGTGTGGATGGGGCTCGTTGTGGTGCTCGGGCTGCTTTCGGCCGGGCTTTCCACCCTCGAAGGGCTGGTTCAATCGGTATCGACAACCCTTACATCCGATTTGATTCGTCCCTTGTTTGGCCGATTTATTGGCAGCGATGAACAGTATGTTACCATCAACCGGCTGGTGATAGTGGCGCTGGCTGTGATATCTTTTTTCCTTTCACGCTATCAACTTCTGCATCCTAATCTCAGCGTCGGCATTTTTGCCCAAAACGGAGTGTATGCCTATTTCTCGGCTGCGTTTATCCCGGTTTTGTTCGGGATTTACATGAAAAGCACGCCACCTGTCGCGGTCATTGGCGCTTCGGTAATAGCCATACTGGTACACTTCGGCGCTTATTACGGCGGCATCACCGAATACCTGCAAGGGCCCGTGCGCAACCCGGCCGTAGCGGCCACGTACGCCATCCTGGCATCGGCATGTGCGGGCTTGTTGCTGCATTTTTCATTGAAAAAAACGGCTGCTTCATGAAAAAAATGCTTTCCCATTCAGTGGCCATACTGGCTGCTCACTTGCTTTTTCTGATTCCCTGCAAGGGAAATGAGATTAAAAATCAACCCGTTATGACGTCGACCGATAGCCTTCATTACATCCAACTACCCTCCGGAATCAGGCTGGCTTACAGCGATGAAGGCGCCGGTACGACCACCTTGATTTTTCTGCACGGACTGGGTAGCAACCACAAAGCGTGGCAGAAAAACATCTCCGCGCTGGCTTCAAAATATCGGTGCATTGCGCCCGATTTACCCGGGTATGGCGCTTCCCAACAGGGTGATTACGCATATGACATGACTTTTTTTGCCAATACGGTACGTGAACTGGCAGATGCCCTACACCTGAAAAATGTTGTGCTGGCAGGCCACTCCATGGGCAGTCAGATTGCCCTGCACTGTGTGTTGCAGGCCCCGCAACGCTGGCAAAAACTGGTGCTGCTGGCCCCTGCCGGCTTTGAAACATTTACGGATCAGGAGCGCGCCTGGTTTCAGTTTGTCTACACACCGGACGTGCTGAAAGCCACGCCGCCGGAGCAGATTCGCAAGAATTTTGAAATCAATTTTTTCCACTTCCCGGAAGATGCGGAATTCATGATTGCCGATCGTATGGCGCTTCGGTCTTCTGAAAGTTATGATGCTTATTGCCACATGATTCCCAAATGCGTACAGGGCATGTTACGAGAGCCGGTATTTGAACGGCTCCGGGAGATCCGCTGCCCGACGCTGGTCATGTATGGTGAAAACGATTACCTCATCCCGAATCAAATTTTGCATAAATCGTTGACTACCAAACAGGTGGCTGAATCTGGCAAAGCGCAAATGTCCGATTGTACGCTGAAAATGCTGCCCCGGGCAGGCCATTTTGTGCAATGGGAAGCCGCTGAAGCAGCCAACACGGAAATACTGAATTTTCTACAATAAACCACCCTCATTACTCCCGTTTTGAACTCATTTCCTTTACAACAAAACTGACTCATCACCATGAAGCAACTTGTTACTTTCTTATTGCTGCTCCTGGTTTCGGCCACTGCGTTTGCCCAGCGCGGTACTGTAACCGGTAAAATTACGGATGCCGATACCGGCGATCCGCTGCTCCGCGCCAGCGTGGTGCTGGAAGGCGCTGCTACTGGCGCATTCACAGACGCTTCCGGCATGTATTCCTTTGAAATTCCTGCCGGCGAACGCACGATCATCGTTTCCTATCTGGGCTACAAAACTGCTACCAGCAAAGTAACGGTGGTGGCTGGCCAGGCAGTTTCCCTCGATGTTGCCCTGGAAACCACGGCTTTCCAGGGAGAAGAAGTGGTCGTAACTGCTTCCCGTCGGGCTGAAAAACTGACGAATGCACCGGCCACTATTTCGGTGGTAAATGCACAAGCCATCAGCGAACTTCCTTCGTTCAATGTTGCCGAACTGCTGGGCCGCCAGCGCGGCGTCGACTATGTACGCTCCGGCGTTTTGGGTATTGGCATCAATGCGCGTGGTTTCAACAGCGCTTTCAACCCCAAAAACCTGCAAATCAACGACGGCCGCCTGTCATCGCTGGTGGCAACAGGCCTGCCACTCGGCGCCCTGAGCACCACTGTAAAAGAAGACATCGAGCGCATCGAGGTGATTCTGGGCCCGTCTTCGGCCTTGTATGGCCCGAACGCGCACAACGGACTGCTGAATACCATCACAAAAGATCCGCGTACGTACCAGGGCACCACGGTGGCACTGGGCGCCGGCAATCAGAAGGTATTTACCGCACGCCTTCGCCATGCAACCAAGGTGAACGACTGGTTTGCGTTCAAACTCAGCGGTGAATACACCAAAGGAGAGGAATTTGATTACACAGATACCGTGTACAGCGTAGCCGGCGGCGTGGAATTTGCCAAATACCCGGAATACCTGCTCAACCGTGAGTTCAATTCGGCCCGCGGCGAAGCCGGACTCTATTTCAAAGTGGCCCCCAAATCCGACATCATCGTAGGCTATGGCGCCAGCAACAGCAACAACATCGGCAATACCAACGCGGGCCGCAACCAGATTCGCGACTGGCGCGTGAGTTGGGGACAGGTGCGCTATGTGTCGCCGCACGTATATGCCAACCTGTACCACACCTGGAGCCATACCGACTCTACGTATGCCATGAATCGCCGCACGCTTAATTACTGGTCGTATAAAAATGCCGGTGTAGACGAGGCGACTGCGCGCGCCAAATCCATTTCCACGTTCAATTTTTACAACGCTGGCACACAGTCGTTCATCGACCTGCCACGTGGCGCCTTGTTTCAGGATGATTCGCGCCGCCTGAACGGCGAATTGCAGTACAACAATTCGGTCGGCAAACTTTTCGATCTGATCGTAGGCGCTCAGTATCAGCAGGATGTGGCGCGCAGCAACAACACGTATCTGCTGGATAAAGGCGGCGACATCACCATAGGCCAGTTTGGCGGATATGCTCAACTGGAACGTAAATTCGGAAAAATGCGCGCTGTGGTAGCCGCCCGTGCCGACAACCACGACCTGTATGGCTTCAACTTTATTCCGAAAGCGGCCCTTGTGTACACCACGGACAAAGGTTCGGCCCGTATCACTTATGGAAAAGGTATTGCTGCGCCAACCATTCTCAATCTGTCGGCCAATATCTTCGGCGGCCTGTTACTGGGCAATGGCGAAGGTTTCACCGTTACAGAAGTAGATCAGGCCACCCAATCCGTAGTTGGTACTTATGAAGTAGCGCCGTTGAAAGTTGAAAAAATCCAGACGGTGGAACTCGGCTACAAAGGCCTTTTTGGCAGCAAGTTCTTCCTCGACGCCAATGTGTACTACAACGCTTCCCAGGATTTCCTCAGCCCTTCCGTCAATATTGCACCGGAGCGTGGTTCTTTCGACCACGACAATAATCCGGCAACGCCGAATATTCCACAAATCCGCGGGTACGCCACCAAACGTGGCGACCAAGCCATTTCCGAACTGACAGCCACCACCACGCTACCCAATGGCGACAAAGGTGCTGATATCGTTCTTACATACGTCAACTTCGGTCAGGTAAATACCTACGGCTTCGATGCTTCGCTCAGTTATGCTTTCAGCAAAAAAATGAGCGCTACTGTGAATTACTCCTGGTTTGGGTACGACATAGACGACACCGACCTCGCCAACGATGGTAACAAGGATGGCAAAGTGAATGAAAACGACCTTCCGATCAATACGCCTGCCAACAAACTTGGCGTCGGCCTGAATTATTCGAGTAAACGTCTGTTTGGTTCAGTGTTTGGCCGTTATGTGCAAACTTATGATTTCTTCTCGGGCATCAATGTGGCTGCTGCTACCAATACCGACCTTATTTACGGTGGCAACCCGGTAGTGGAAGGAAAACGGGTGGGAACATCGTTCAACTACGGTCCGCTGGGCGGGTTCTTCAATGTTGACCTGTCGCTGGGTTATAAATTTGGCAAACATTTCACCCTGGCAGGCCAGGTAGTCAACCTGTTTGGATCGGAAGTGCGCGAATTTGTGGCATCGCCAGCCATTTCCCGCCTGTACTCAGTAGAACTGAAAGTTGACCTGCCTGCACTGGGCGGTAAAAAATAACACTTCATACAATTGTTGCAAACAGGAGCCGGCTGTGGTTTTTGATGGCTGATGTGGCCGCTAAAAATCACAGCCCGGTTCCTGCCGTTCCATTTTTCTTTTATGCAAAACGCCCAAATCTTGTCTGTCGGGGCTTATGCGCCAGACCTCGTACTAGACAATCAATATTTCAACGACCTGCTGGGTGAAGATGTAGGCACCTGGTTGAGTGAAAATGTTCACATTCACAGGCGGCACTGGTGTTCGGAAGAGGAGAGTACAGCCGATCTGGCTGAAAAAGCCGCCTTGAAAGCGCTCGAACGTGCAGGTTTACAGGCTTCCGATCTCGATTTGATTATTGTGGCCACCGACACGCCGGAGTTTGTTTCTCCTTCTACTGCTGCCGTATTACAACATCGCCTCGGCGCTTCCCGTGCCGGCACTTTCGACCTCAATACGGCTTGTGCGGGGTTTGTAACTGCCCTCGATACGGCTTCCAAGTTTATTCAGGCCGACGCGCAATACCAGCGTGTGCTCGTGGTAGGCGCCTACGCCATGAGCAAATACCTGAATAAAACCGACAAAAAAACCGTTACACTGTTTGCAGATGGCGCCGGCGCTGTGGTGCTGGGCGCTGCGCCCAAAGAGGATGGAAAAGGTTTTTTGGCCAGCCGCCTGCTCACACGTGGAGAATTCAACGAATGGATGGGTATTTATGCAGGTGGTACGCGCTATCCGATCAATGCACAAGTGCTGCAAAACAAGGAACATCAGTTGCAGTTTGTTCGCAAATTTCCCAAAGAACTGAATCCTGAAATCTGGTCGGCAATGGCACTAGAACTCAGCGCACGCAGCGGGATCGACCTTTCCGAGGTGACACAATTTTTTATCACTCAAATCAATATCAACGCGATTTGGGAAACGCTCGATCGGCTTAATTTGCCGCATGAAAAAGGCCATACCATTATGCAGGAATATGGATATACGGGATCGGCCTGCATTCCCATGGCGTTTAATGATGCATGGGAAAAAGGAATGGTGAAACCCGGGGATGTGGTGTTTTTTATTGGTTCGGGTGGGGGACTTGCTTTTGCGGCGGCGGCATTTCGATTGTGAACACGGAATGGGGACATAATGTGTGCATAGTTCACAGGGCGTTGCCCTGTGCTATTGAAGACGCCCCTTCAGGGCTATTTTTTACACCTCTCTCACCTCTCTCACGCTCTCACTCTCTCACTCTCTCACCTCTCTCACGCTCTCACTCTCTACCATGGACTGGTCTTCCAAATGGGCGCTGTATAGCCCCGACAAAATCGCTTTTAAGGAATACGAAACCGGGCGCACCCTGACCTTCGGTGAACTCAATCGCCTGGGTAATCGCCTGGCGCACCACCTGGTTTCGGTGTTCAAGGTGAAAAGGGGAGACCGGGTGGCAGTATTGGGTGAAAATTGTCTGGAGTACCTGATTCTATTTGCAGCAGCGCAAAAAACAGGCTGCATCCTGGTGCCGCTCAACTACCGGCTCTCCGGTGCGGAAATTGACTATTTGTTGCTGGATGCGCAACCTAGACTGGTCATCGGAGAGTCCAAATTCCAACACTTGCTCGATGCGGCGCCGTATTATTCCAAATTGCGTCGACGCTGGTCGCTGGAAGACCTGGCTGCTTTTTGCGACAAGGCCATCTCAACCGATTTCGATGGCTTCTTTCCGGAAGCGATCATCCGGGAAAATGACCCCGTTTTTATCCTGTACACCTCCGGTACGACGGGCTTCCCCAAAGGCGCTCTGTACACGCATAAAATGATGTTTTGGAACAGCATCAACACTGCAATGTCACTGATTGTCAACACAGAAAGCAGGACAGTGAATGTGATGCCGCCTTTTCATACGGGAGGCTGGAATGTGCTGACAACGCCGTTTTTTCACCATGGCGGATACACCTGCCTGATGAAAAAATTTGAACCTGCTGCGGTGTTGCAGCTGCTGCAAAGCGAACAATGTACCCTGTTTATGGGCGTGCCAACCATGCTCAAAATGCTGGCTGACGAACCCGGTTTCGAGCAGGCGGATTTTTCGTCATTGCTGTATATCATCGTTGGCGGAGAGCCCATGCCGGTGCCACTGATCGAGAAATGGCATGAAAAAGGTGTACTGATCCGACAGGGGTATGGCATGACCGAAGTGGGCCCCAACCTCACTTCACTCCACCAAAGCGATGCAGTGCGGAAACGGGGATCTATCGGACGCCCGAATTATTATGTAGATATCCGAATTGTCGATGAAAACGGTCAGGATTGCCCTCCCAACGAGCCTGGCGAACTGCTGTTGCGCGGGCCTATGGTGACGCCTGGTTACTGGCGCAATCGCGAAGCAACTCGCAAGGCCCTGGATGGCGGCTGGTTTCATACGGGCGACCTGGTTCGGCAGGATGAGGAGCAATACATATACGTAGTCGATCGGATTAAAAACATGTTTATCTCGGGCGGCGAAAACGTATATCCTGCTGAAATAGAACGTGTTATGATAACACACCCTGCTGTGGCTGAAGCATCTGTGATTCCCGCGCCCGATGAAAAATGGGGAGAAGTGGGTAAGGCATTTGTCGTGCTGCGTCCCGGGCAATCCCTTTCAGAACAGGCTTTGCTGGAGTATTGCAGTACCCGGCTTGCCCGCTTCAAAATCCCCAAAAGTGTGGCATTCATTTCCGGGTTACCCAAAAATGATACGGGAAAAATCAATCGGCAAGCGCTAAAAGCAATGGGGTAGAAGTGGTATGTAATCTGTGCACATTTTGGAACAAAAGAGTCATCCTGTTCGTACAGGGTGACTTTTTTTTTGCACACAACTGAATGGCGATTAAGGAGTTATCTTGGTTTTGTTTAATTTTTACAAATAAATTTCCGCCGAATGTTAAACAAAAAATGCACTTAAGGCGTTGTAGTAATACTTTGATAAAATGAGTATTACTTTCATTAACACAAATTCACTACTTTCAAAACCATTCCAATCATGAAAAAACTACTTTTTGGCGCCCTGCTGGCTATGAGTGCAGTATTTACTGTAACCGCTTGCAAAGACGATGAAGAGCAACCCAAAAACATCGTAGAACTCGCACAAAGCAACTCCAATCTCAGTATCCTGGTAGAAGCTGTTGTGTACGCCGACCTGGCTGCTACTTTGAGCGGAGACACGGAATACACGGTTTTTGCGCCAACCAACGCTGCGTTTACATCGTTGCTGCAATCGCTGGGCGTATCAAAAATTACAGATGTGGACAAAGCAACGGTGAAAGCGATTCTGCTCAACCACGTTGTGGCAGGTGAAGTTAAATCTGGCGCAATCACCACTGGATATGTAAAATCTGCGTCGCCATTTGGTACCACTACCAGCACCCTGAGCCTGTACCTCACCAAAAGCGGCGCGGGTGTTACTGTCAACAAAGACGTGAATGTGACTACCGCCGATCTTGATGCCAGCAATGGTGTTGTGCATGTGGTAGACAAGGTAATTGCGCTGCCTACTATCGTTAACCATGCGCTGAACAACCCGAATTTCAGCACGTTGGTAGCCGCTCTCACTCGCTCCGATCTAGGCGTTGACTACGTAACGCTGCTGTCCGGCGCCGGCCCATTCACTGTATTTGCTCCCACGAATGATGCATTCGCTGCGCTGCTGACAGAACTGGGTGCTCCAAACCTCGCTGCCATCGACGCTGCTACGCTCAACAAAGTGCTGCAATACCACGTGGTAAGCGGCGCCAATGTACTGGCAGCATCGCTGACAGAAGGCCAGCAGGTTACTACTTTCCAGGGCGGAAAATTCACCATCAACCTGGCTGGCGGCGCTAAAATTAAAGATGCAAACAACCGTACCTCCAATATCATTATCACCGACGTACAGGGTACCAATGGTGTGGTACACGCCATCGACAAGGTTATTCTGCCTACCCTGTAATGTAGGTACTTCTAATTTGAATCTGGCTATTATGAATAAGAGGCTTCCGGAAACGTCCGCAAGCCTCTTTTCTTTCTGCACCAGTGAGTGACAACCAAATCCACGAAGACCTTGATGTTTCGCTCATGAAAACCTTTCAGGAGTTGTCGAAGTCGGCCATGTCGCCAAATCCTTTCATGATATTCTGGTAGTCGCTGATGTCGTAGCCATTGTCCTTGTTGGGAGAAGTATATACGGGATTCAACCAAACCATATCTACGCCCAGGCTTTTTACGATGTAATGCACACAATAGCGGTGCTAAAGTATGTTTTTTTGAATCTCAAACACGCTTTAAGCGTATTCTACGCTTTTTTGTGGATGCTATTTGACGTATTGCTGCAATTTCGCCCGATTTTTTACCAACCTCTTCTGTTCACCCTTAAGTATAATCTTCTTTTTTTTAAAACCGATTGCGGCGCCAAGTAATGTTCCTACTGTAAAGCCTCCCAAGATTCTAACCAAAAGTACGGGCGCGGATTCCGTTTCCGGATGTTTTGCCGTCTTGATACCGGCCATTGCACCGAGCCCCGCAAGCCCTAGAACAATACCGATACCTATCCCGTATGAATTTTTACGCCGAAACGAGATGCTTTCAATGTTGGAAACAGGTACTACCAGCCATCCTTGGTATTTATTCCATGCATCATACTTTCTTTCAGTTTCCAAAAACACAATCGAATCGCTTACTCCACGTAAATTGCCCAAAAGTGTTGCTTTGGGGATGCTGCTATGGAGCCAGGCGTCATAAGTGTGTTTTTTGCCATACGGTACCGAGTCACAGGATAAAACTGTTGTAGCACTTGATATTTGTGTGAATATCAGTGCCAGGCAGATGTAAATAATGCGGTGCTTTTCATTTATGCTTATGTCTGGCAGCATATCGATTGTTCAAGTCAATCTTTCTTGAACAAGTTTAGCACTTCGTCCAATAATGTAAGTCCGCCTTTCAAAAAAGGGGTGTTTTCAGCCAATATATCCTTCACGCTCACAGTAACGGTGGAAGCCTGACCAAAAAGCCGGTTCCACCAATTTTTCTTTTCCTTTCGTTTTTGCGTAAAGTGAACCACTTCAAGTGCACGTGGGAATGCCTGCAATTCCAGCAACAAGGCTTGTTTTATATCCTCAGCAATGGGGTAATTGGAACCTGTACCATTATCATATGCTGTTTGTAGAGCGGCCAGGAATGCCTCACTTTGGATAATGCTATAAACTTTATCTCTTAATTCGAGGTATTGATCAAGAGGTCTGTTATCTTTCTGCGGAACGAGCAGTTGTTTAATGCTTTCTACAAAAGCGAGCCATGCGTTTCTGATAGGAGAATCCTGTGGAGCTTCAATTTTACTAATGGTTGCCATGGTGAGTTTATTTAGTGAAATAAAAAAAATTACGGCTGCATTTGCAGCATTGTATTCTGTTTCAAAAAAGTTACTAGGTCAAAGGCAAACTATAAAACCATTTCCCAAATCCTTGTCACCAATTAAAATGCCATCCAAAAATTATCACAGCATGAACGAGCATATACAATCCCAGTATGAGAGGAAAAAACCATCGCCCGCATCGCAAATTCACTTTTTTGTATCAATATCGGTTGCACAATCAGCATAACTACCTAAATACCCACCATTGTAGCATTAAAATGAAAGTAGGCTGTAAAATCAGCCGTACCGTTCAGTAATTTCGAAAAATAAGTGCGCCAAAAACCTGCCAGAACGAGGAAAATCAGGCCGATGAAATAGTAGCCCGACCGGTAAAAAGGTAATTTTGATTGGGTCGTTTCCACTTGGTTATGAGTTTAATATTCGAGTAACCTTACAAATATAGGATAATTTTTGTATCAACCAAGACTTCACCATATACGCACCCTATTCCACGAGCGAACCGGATGCCCGTTTTTATACGCGGGCTTCCAGAAACCCATGGTATTGACAATAACCAGCGCTTTTTTGTCGAGCAAGGTATCGATGCCCTGTATCACTTTTGCATCGAGCACTGCGCCGTCTTTTTCAATCCGCGCATATGTACACTTTTATTTTTGGTAATTTACATGTGCTCTTATTGCAAGCGGGTAAAGGTGACCAATTTTGATACCCCGAAATTTCACGAATGATTCTTCAAGGTTTTCATCTGAATCACATCCACTAAAAATGCGAACGCCATTGAGAAGTAGATATATCCCTTAGGTATTACAACATGGAATCCTTCTGCTATGAGCGACACCCCGATCATCATCAGGAAGCACAGTGCCAGAATTTTGAAAGACGGGTGTTTTCTGATAAATTCGCTGATCGGTTTAGATGCAAACAACATGATGATAACAGTAGTAATGACGGCCGTGTACATGACCCATATTTCACTGACCATACCTACTGCGGTAATGATGGAGTCAATGGAAAACACCAGGTCTAGAATAATTACTTCCGAAAGCAGTTTCTGAAAACTGCTTTTACGAGGCATATGTGGCTTATCACTCGCATGGGTTTCCGTTTTGAGGTAAATTTCCTTGGTGCTTTTGTAAATCAAAAAGAGGCCGCCTGCAATCAGAATCAACCCTTTACCGGTAAAATCTATTCCGAACAACTGGAAAAGGGTCTGGTCTAGTTTCAATATCCATGCAATAAACGCCAGCAATGCCAGCCGCATGACCATAGCCAGGCCTATGCCCCAGTAACGGAGTTTATTTCTCTGGTTTTCAGGTAATTTGTCTGCAAGTATGGAAATGAAAATGATATTGTCGATACCCAGAATTACTTCCAAAAGGATAAGTGAAAGGAGAGGGACGATGGCTTCGATCATATTTGCTGTTTTCGTTTGTTTTATTAATCAGTCTTGAACACGCTCTAATCTGGAACGCAGCAAGGAGGCATATTGTTCTTTCCTGATATTGAAGACCTGAGACATAAAGCAAAAAGGGGCAAGACTATCCTGTTGCAGGCTTCTTGTTCAATCCTTTCAGGAGGGCAATAAAAATCTACCTCTTCCACACCAATTTCTCCCATGCTTACCGATCTTGCCGCTTAAATTTTGCTCCTATGCACCCAAATCAACAACTGATACAAACTTTTTACGAGGCATTTTCCAAAAAGGACTACGTCACCATGGGCGCCTGCTACCACCCTGATGCCACCTTCCGCGATGAAGCATTCGACCTCCGTGGCCCGGAAGTACCCGCCATGTGGCACATGCTGTGCGAACGTGGCAAAGACCTGCGCATTGTTTTTTCCGAGGTAGCGGCCGACGAACATAGGGGTTCGGCCAATTGGGAGGCCTGGTACACGTTTTCGAAATCGGGCCGGAAAGTGCACAATGTGATTCATGCCGAATTTACATTCAAAGACGGCAAAATCCTCACCCACCACGATACTTTTCCGTTTCATCGCTGGGCACGGCAAGCGCTGGGACTTCCGGGATTGCTGCTGGGCTGGACGGGTTTTTTCCGGAAAAAAGTACAGGCCACCGCAATGGATGGCCTGCGAAAATTCATGCAATAACCGACTGTCGACTGATGACTGTCGACTGTCAACTGTCTACTTTTCCGTAGTCGGGCAGGTCGACAGGCCTACAATGGCATACAGCGGGCAGAAACTGACCAGGCTGGTGAGTACAAATACGGCGCCCAATACCAACAGGATGGTACCGGCCAGTCCGGTTACGGTGCCGGTGAAATACAGTGCAGCAAAAACGATGGCAAGCACGATGCGTACGATTCTGTCGGTGGAACCCATGTTCTTTTTCATGGCGATTGAAATTTAGGTGTGAAACAGTCGAATCAGCAAGGCTGCCAGCGCCACTATGCCGAGGCACAAGAGACAGACAACAGCCAGTTTGATCCATTTTGATTGGTGCATCTTTTGAAGTCGTTTGATGCTACAAATTTCCCCTGATCGCCGCAGGAGTTTTGTTACCTGGGTCACACAAGTGATAAAATGCGTAATCGGCCACGCAATAATTGAATCATGCCGCGCCGCTCCATCTGTTTCAGCAACCGCGAGGCCACTGCACGCGCTGTGCCGAGGTCGTCGGCAATTTCCTGGTGCGAGAGGTGCAGCACCAGAGTGTTGAGCAATTCCGATTTTTCCCTGAGGTATTTTACCAGGCGCTGGTCGAGGCTGGAAAAACTGATCTCGTCGACCATGTTCAGCAATTCCTGGAAACGAGCAGAATAAGAATCCAGCACAAAGTCATACCAGCCCGGAAATCGCCTTCCCAGCAAATAGGCCAGTTCGCTGGGCACCCCAATCACTTCCGTTTCCTGCTGGGTAATGGCTTTGATGCGGCTTTTTTCCTGTTTCAGGGCGGAAGAAAGGGTAAGCGCACAACTTTCACCCGGTTGAATATAGTACAGCAGCACTTCATGGCCCGATTCGTCGACCCGCAACACCTTGATAGAGCCGCGTACCACCAATGGAATGACATGAATGGTATCGCCTGCCTGCAGCAGGGTTTTCCCGACCGGAATTTTTAAATAAACGGCGCGTTCGACGATCTGCTCATGCAGTTCCGGATGGTTAAATGCCGGAAAATGGCGGCGCAGGAGCATACCGATATCTTCAGTGTTCATGTACTGTATGGATCAATTTGTACACCGAATCGTTCTTTGAAACCCTCCCAGCCTTGTAGTCCGCCGGTGTGTACGGCTACGATGACAGCCATATCGGGGAAAAATCCCTGTTTCAGTAAATCGTACAAGCCCCACATCATTTTAGAAGTGTAAATAGGATCGAGCAGGATTTCGGTTGTATGGCGAAATTCCTGCACAAAACGCATCAGTTCGGGATCAAAAACTGCAAATTTCCCAAATGTATAGTCAGAAACGACTTCAAATGGAGGCCCCGAATGCCCAAAGGCATCCAGTATGTATTGTTGGATGCGGTGCTCGTCGACTCCGTAGGGCGCTGCCGGGAATACCAGCGTTTTGCCAAGTGTGCCCATCCCTTCTATTAGCCCGGCGGCCGTTGAGCCGGTACCTGCGGGTATGGCGACGAACCGGTTTTCTGCTGCAACGCCGGTCGTTTGTTCCAGTATTTCCTTTGCAATACCCACACAATTGCGCACGGCTGATGTACCCGCTCCACCTTCTGGCAGGTGCAGGTAGTGTTGGTATGCGTTCAAGATATGTTGTACTGCCGGGCTGCTGAGTGCGGCATCGTAGTCTTTTTTTAGAACCGGAATCAATTCCATTCCGCATTGCTGTGCAAAAGATAGGGTGGGGTTGGTGGTATCAACCGCTGTGCCGCGAATGATGGCTGCTGTTGGAAAACCAAAATGTCGACCTGCCGATGCTACTGCATGCAGGTGGTTGGAAAACGGGCCACCGAAAGTAATGATGCCTTCAAACTGCTTGTTAGCAATGGCTTTAATAGCAGGCTCCATTTTGCGCCATTTGTTGCCTTGCACCACAGGATGCAGCAGATCATCGCGCTTCATGTAAAGCGAAATGCCCCGGGAATGCCCAGGATGATCAGTGATTAGTGTAAGAGGAGAGGGCATATTAATGGCACTCATATCCTGCCTTGGGCACTGCCGATTCGAACAACGACAAATCGAGGTGCAGGCCCCGTTGCAGGAGTAGTATGCCAGCCAAGGTAAGCAGAATGGGCTGTACCATTTTCATTTTTGCACGCCACTTGAAACCCATTGACCTGCCAGCCAGATTTACGGTCAGCAAAAGGGGTAAAGTACCTATACCAAACAGTGCCATAAAAATGCCGCCATCAACACTGTTCGTAGTAGAAATAGCGCCAGCCAGTGCCGCATACACCATGCCGCAAGGCAGCAGGCCATTGAGCATTCCAACGGCAATACTGCCACTGGTACTGTGCTTTCGCATCATTTTACCCAATTGTTGCTGGATGGCGCGGGTGAAAGCACCGAAACCGGGCAATGCCGTTACCAGTCGTTCAAAACGCCAGGCCATGATAGCCATGGCAATGATAAATACACCCGAGAACAAAGAAAGTATTTGTTGGAATCCGGCGATGGCGATTCCTTTTCCAAGCAACCCGAATAATACGCCCAATGCACTGTAACTCAATATCCTGCCGGACTGGTACAGCAGTATTTGTACCACTACCGCGCGCCTTGCCGAATCGGGCAAAGGCAATGCCAGCATCAACGGGCCGCACATGCCAACGCAATGCAAACTACCCGCTAGTCCGAGTAAAAGAGGCGTAAACATAGTGGACAGGCCTGTTCAGGCATTGGGTACTATGAACGTGTTTTCGTAGAAATAGCCTTTGCCATTCGACTCCCAGTCGAGTTCGATGTGCCAGCGACCGGGCGTCAGCGTTGTGGCAGGGATGCTTAGGGCTCGGGTGTTTTGAATGTCGGTCGTAAAATCTTCCTGGATTGTTGCCGAACGGTAGCATTTGGCCGTACCGCTGGGCGCTGGCATGGATGCCGGAAATAGCACCTGTACGGTCCGCGTTGCCACATCAAAATGAATCACAGGAAGGCTGTCGAGGCTTGCGGTGTTCTGTTTTTTTACCAGGCGTTCCTGATAGTTCAGGTCGAGGTTGTAATAGTCTTTTTGCATCAGTCCCGGATCATATTTCCGGGAACGAATGACTGCGCTCACCATGACGGTCGCGAAAATGGCATACACCAGTATGATACCGGTTCCCCAATTGAATTTCATATGCAATGAGTTATTTTGTTATGTTATCTGAACGAATATCCGGGAGGTCGGCCGGAAAATGTACGATAGAATATCCGGGGCGTTGCCCGAACAAATAAATGGGTGATCGGATACCCAGGGCGTTGCCCTGGGCTATTGTATACGCCCTTTCAGGGCTATATTAGGTGAAAATGAGTGGTCTCACCCTCTCACCTCTCACCTCTCACTCTCTCACCTCTCACCTCTCTCTACTTAGCCGGTCCCATAAAATTCGTTTCCACATCGTCGATTTTTTTGCCATTCGAAACAATGTCGATATGCAATGGAGTTTTGCGCCCAACCAATTGATCCATAGGCATTTCAATAAAGAATGCGCCTTCTGCTTTACCTCCTTTCGGGATATTTCCAGGGGCTTTGCCTACCAAAGTGATTTTGCCGCTCTTGTTTTCAAGAATCATTTCAACCGGCAAATCTTTGTTGGTTTTATTGATTAAAATGTAGGTGTACAAATTAGTCAGATGCGTTTCATCTTTTTGCTGGTACAGCTGCCCTGGCGAGCGCAAAATGATCGATTCAATATCACCCCGGCGGGCCAGCAGGAACACGTCGAGGGCCAGCAGCGCGACCAGCACAGCCGTGTAGGCGTAGACACGCGTGGTGAAAATTTTGCGGCGTCCTGATTCAATACCAGTCATAGAATCATATCGAATCAGGCCTTTGGGCTTGTGTACCTTTACCATTACCTCATCGCAGGCGTCGATACAAGCCGTGCAGTTGGTACATTCCAGTTGGGTACCGTTGCGGATGTCGATGCCTGTTGGGCACACAGCGATGCACAAACCACAATCAATGCAATCGCCCAGTGCAGGTTGCGGGTTTTTTAGATCGGTGGAGGCACCTGCCACAGCGGTGCGGATAGATTCGGCAGGGTCTGCGGCAGCAACCGGTACGTAGGATGCCTCAACGGGGCGGGGAGCGGCTGCTTTTTTCAATTTGCCCCGTGGTTCACCTCGTACAAAATCGTAGGCGACAACGATCGATTCCTTGACGAGCAGTACACTTTGAAGGCGACCATATGGACAAATCGTGGTGCAAACCTGTTCACGCAGGCGGGCAAATACGCCGTAGAACAAACCGGAAAATACAAGCATTGCAATAAAGCCGCCAATGTGTTGGCCTACGGGCTCGCGTATGATAGCCAATACTTTTTCCGTTCCAATGATATAGGCAAGAAAGTAGTTGGAAACGACTACAGAAATGGTGAAGAACACCAAGTGCTTCAATCCTTTTTTTCTGATCTTTTCAGCAGTCCAGGGGCTTTTATCAAGTTTGCGCTGTTCGCTGACAGTGCCTTCGATCCAGTATTCGATTTTTCGGAAAAACATTTCCATAAAAACCGTTTGAGGGCAAACCCAGCCACAAAAAAGCCTGCCATACACTACTGTAAACAGGATAATAAACACCAGAAATGTGAGCATCGCCAACACAAACAGGTGGAAATCCTGCGGGGTAAACACCAGCCCGAACAGGACAAATTTCCTTTCCAGTACATTGAACAAAAGGAATTGCTCTCCGCCCACCCGAATGAAAGGTACCGTCAGAAAAATGACCAGAAATATAAAACTCACCCACGTCCGAGCATTATAAAACTTGCCTGAGGGCTTCTTCGGGTACAGCCAAATGCGCTTGCCCGTCTGGTCTACAGTCGCGATGTGGTCGCGATATTCTTCAGTATCTTCCCATTGGGGCTGTGTGAATTCGGATGACATAATGAATCAAATTGAATGATGCAGGAGTTATTTTGTCTGTCCGCCGGCTTAAGCAGCAGGAGTTATTGGTTGTAATACAGGATACTACACGGTTGCCGGCTGGATTTAGGGTGCAAGTTCCGGCGAAATGGAGGGACGACAGAATGACCTGTGTCATACTGCTCAGTGACTTTATACAAAAAATGGCCGAGCGAGAATACGCCCGGCCATTGAAACCATTTAATTGCATCAGGCGATGGAGGCAGCCTGAACACAAATCACATAATGCACACACACAGTGTTTTTATTTGCCGGCAGGTGTGGCGCTAACAGCAGTTGTGTCTGTTGCTGCACCTTCTTCTTTCCAAATTTCCCCTTGAGGCTCTTTCGGATTGGCCGGGTTGGTGCCATGCAGGGTCAGAATATAACTGGAAACTTTCTGCATATCGGACGGTTTGAGTTGTGACTGCCACGAAATCATACCTTTTTCCGGAACACCGTATTTGATCGTTTTGAATATATTTTTGATGCCGCCACCGTGCAACCAGTAGTCGTCGGTCATGTTTGGGCCTACACCGCCTTCGCCAGCCTGTCCGTGACATGCTGCGCAGGTGTTTTTGAAAATCAGTTCGCCCTCGCTCAAAGCAGCAGCATCTGTTATGGCCGTTACATTGGATTCGTCTACCGCATTGGCCTTGCCTGCCAGCGCCATAGCGACTTGTTTTTTGGCTACTTCAACTTCCTGCTGGTATTCTTCTTTCTGCGAAGGGCCATTACCTCCGAAGTGGTAGTAATACATATAACCCACTGCCCAGATAATGGTGAGGTAGAACATGTTCAGCCACCAGGGTGGAAGACGGTTGTCGAGTTCGAAAATGCCGTCGTGCGGGTGCGTCAGCAGGATATCGCCTTCCCGTTCGATCGGAACAGCATCTTTCCAGTATTTTTTGCGCAGACGCGTCCAGAAGTCGTCGCCGGCAGGAACTGCGCTGGCGCTGGTACCGGGTACAAAGGCACCACTTTTTTCAGCCTCCAGATTTACAACGCGCCTGTAAAGGAACTGATTGACCTTGATGATGTAAATCATGGCGACGATAAACAATACGCCACAAGCGATGCCCAACACCCAGGTCATGATATTGGGTAATTGTTGGGTCGACGTTTCAGGTGTTGCAGCAGGTGCCGCCTGGCTGAAACCTTCTACCGCTGTAAGGAGCGCCAGAAGCAGGGTCAGGTATTTTTTAGATTTCATTTTTCAAATTATTGATTGTCATGAAATGTGTCTTCCAGCGGCAGGTGCGCCATGTGATCCATCTCTTCTTTGCGAGATATGAACGCCCGGATGGATGCGATACAGAAAGTGCCGAAAAACAACACCAAAGTGCTGATACCGAACCACTGAATGCCATCGACGGACTGTAGAAGATATTTGTACATGTTGATTGAAATTGAATGTTGAGTTGGTTGAGGGGTGGAGTTGGTTGAGGAGTTGAGAGGGTTGAGGGGTTGAGTGGTTGAGGAGTTGAGGAGTTGAGTGGGTTGAAGGAGAGAGTAAAGGGAGTAATGAGGATTTTGCCTCTCAACTCCTCAACCCACTCAACCTCTCAACCAACTCCACCTCTCAACCAACTCAACAACCTAATCACTTCTCTTCTGCTGGTTGCACCTTGATATCTGTGCCGAGCCGTTGCAGGTATGCAATCACGGCAGCAATTTTTTTGCTTTCGATGCCCTGATCCTTGATACCTTGGGAAGCCAGGTTGGCTGCCACTTTTTTGGCTTGTTCTTCTGCATTGGACACAGCATATTTCTCAAAATCGCGCGGATAAGGCGTGCCGAGTGTGCGCAGGGCCGTAATCTTGGCTGGCAGGGTCGACAGATCCAGCGGTTCTTCCAGCAGGTGTGGATAAGCAGGCATAATTGATCCGGGCGACATAGTAGTCGGGTCCATCATGTGGTTATAGTGCCAACTATCCGGATATTTTCCGCCTTCGCGCATCAGATCCGGACCGGTGCGTTTGCTACCCCAGAGGAATGGGCGGTCATAGATGTACTCGCCCGATTTGGAGTATTCGCCGTAGCGCTCGGTTTCACTTCTGAACGGACGAATCATTTGTGAGTGACAGCCCACGCAACCTTCGCTGATATAAATATCGCGACCTGCAAGTTCCAGCGGTGTATATGGTTTCACCGTTGATATTTTTGGTACCTGATTTTCGATGAAAACCATCGGAATGATCTGAACAATACCACCGATTGCGATCAGGATGGTGCTGAACAGCAACATTTGAATCGGGCGGCTTTCAATCCAGCGGTGCCAGTATTGACCTGCTGCAGACGGCTGGCGTTCACGAGCGGGTGCTTCTGCATCTTCATTGGCCAGGAAGGAACCCTGTGCTGCTGTTTTGAACAGGTTGTACACACCCAGAATTACACCAACAAAGAATAAGGTGCCACCGATAGCGCGCATGGCATACATCGGGATGATCTGCGTTACTGTATCCAGGAAGTTACCCCAGGCCAGTGTGCCTTCCGGCGTAAATTCTTTCCACATCAGGGCTTGTGTCCAGCCAGCCCAGTACAGCGGAATAGCGTAAACAAGGATACCCAGTGTACCCAGCCAGAAGTGCATATTGGCTAATTTAACGGAATACAGTTGGGTGCGGTACATACGTGGCCAGAGCCAGTACAGCGCGCCAAATGTGAGGAAACCGTTCCATCCCAGCGCGCCAACGTGTACGTGGGCGATCGTCCAGTCAGTAAAGTGGCTGATGGCGTTTACCGATTTGATAGAAAGCATCGGGCCTTCAAACGTGGCCATACCATAAGCGGTAACCGCTACTACCATAAATTTCAGAACAGGATCCTGACGAACGCGGTCCCATGCGCCGCGCAGGGTGAGCAGACCGTTCAGCATACCACCCCACGATGGAGCGATCAGCATGATGGAGAACACCGTACCCAGTGATTGTACCCAGTCGGGCATAGATGAATACAACAAGTGGTGCGGGCCAGCCCAAATATAGATGAATATCAGCGCCCAGAAGTGTACGATAGAAAGTTTGTAAGAGTACACCGGGCGATTGGCTGCTTTTGGCATGAAGTAATACATCATACCCAGATAAGGCGTGGTAAGGAAGAATGCCACCGCATTGTGACCATACCACCACTGCACCAGCGCATCCTGTACTCCGGAGAACAAGGGATAACTTTGCGTGAGCGTGACAGGCAGTTCAAAACTACGAACAATGTGCAGCACAGCAACCGTCACCCAGGTAGCGATGTAAAACCATATGGCTACATACAGGTGGCTTTCCCGACGGGTCAGGATGGTGCCGAACAGGTTAATCCCGAATACAACCCATACCAGCGTAATCAGCAGGTCGATCGGCCAGATCAATTCTGCATACTCACTGCTGGTGGTAATACCCATCGGGAGGGTGTAGGCAGCGCATAAAATGATCACTTGCCAACTCCAGAAGTGTATCCAGGAAAGTTTGTCGCTCCACATCCGCGCTTTAAGCAAACGCTGAAGGGAGTAATAAACGCCCATAAAAATACCATTGCCTACAAAGGCAAAGATGACTGCATTGGTGTGCAGCGGACGCAAGCGTCCGAAGGTAAGCCATGGGCCAAAGTTGAGCGATGGAAAGATAAGTTGCAGGGCAATAATAATCCCTACCAGCATCCCCACCACACCCCAGATAAACGAGGCAGTTCCGAAAGCCCTCGTAATCCGATTGTCGTACTGAAATTGTTGTATGTTGCTCATAAAGAGTGAATTAGGTTCGTCGCTTTATTTTACTTGTGATGTTTCTTCCGATGCAGTGGCTTCCTTGTTTTCTGAAGTTCCAGACAATGGCTCGTCAAACAGAATCCGGACGGCAGGTGTGTATTCATCGTCGAATTGCCCGTTTCGCGCTGCCCACAGATATATCAGCAGAAAACCTGCGGCGAGGGCCAGACTAAACAGGATAAGCAATAACATGATTTTCATCTTACCGGGTGTTGTTGTTAAAAACCGGGTGCAAGATGGTGTGATGATCGTTCCTGTTCGGATGATCCACGTCAGGAGGAAGGATGACTTTCGTCGATGTAGTAAGTGAGGATAAAAAATATATGACTATCCGGAGTCAGGAAACATCTTAAATCTGGTCAGCCATTATTGATGGCGAAGACGTCCACAATGGCATTTGTGCTTGAATTACACCGAAATGCTGCTGCTAGCGTCTGCACCACAAGCAAAAAATGAATTGGTACAATGTGGTTATAAAAATAAAATAAAATGTTTTATATTTTTTTGCTTTTTTAAAACAAAAAGATATTTTTGTGCCCCTTTTAAACCTGTTAGCACACCAATAGCATCATTTTTCACCTAAATACTTAATCTATGAAACAACTGAATGTGTATTTCACCTTTGATGGCAATGCAGAAAAAGCCATGAATTTTTACGCCGCTTGTTTGGGAGGCGTCATCGAGTTTATTCAATACTTTAAAGATGCCCCCATGGAGTCGGAAGCATCGCAGAAGGACAAGGTCATGCATGCCACCTTGCGGGCCGGAGATATTGTGCTCATGGCCAGCGACCAGATGCCGGGAGCACCTGTGGTAAGTGGCAATCAAATCTCATTGTCGCTGAGTTTCGACAACGAAGCAGACCAAACGGATACTTTTAATAAATTACTTGAAGGTGGCGCCGTTACAATGGAATTTCAGGATACGTTCTGGGGCGCCCGATTCGGAATGCTCACCGATCAGTTTGGGGTCAACTGGATGTTTAATTTTGACAAACCTGCTTCTTAGAAGTGAGAAGTGAGAGAGTGAGAGGTGAGAGAGTGAGAGAGTGAGAGAGTGAGAGGTGAGAGAGTGAAAGGTGAGAGAGTGAGAGTCCGTAGAGTGTACCGCTCTACCAGGTAGTGTTCAGATTTCTGTGTCAGGTCTATTTTTTTGACCTTAAAACCGACCATCAAATGTCCAAGCGAGCCGAAGTTTACGGAGGCGTAGCAGGACTTTGATGGTCGGTTTTAAGGTTTATGGTCGAAGGTGTGGTCGTATTCGGTCTCGGAAGTAGATGTCCAATTGAGAGAACGTCAATGACCAGTTTTGCAGCGGCGAAGTCCATTTTTCCGTGATATTTTCAATGGCCAGATATAACAGTTTTATAAGCGCATTGTCGCTGGTAAAAGCCGATTTCGTCTTGGTCACTTTGCGCAGTTGCCTATGGAACCCTTCCACGGTATTGGTGGTGTAGATGATCCTCCGAATGGCGGGCGGATACTGGAAGTAACGCGTTAACCGGTCCCAATTGTTCTGCCAGGATTCTATGACGACGGGGTAAAATTTACCCCATTTTTCCTTCAGGGATTCCAACTTTACGCGAGCCAGCGACTCGTCCGGCGCCTGGTAAACCGGCTTGAGATCACGCATGAATTCCTTCTGATGTTTTGATCCTACATACTTGAGTGAGTTGCGGATTTGATGCACCACGCACAGTTGAACTTCTGTCTCTGGGAAGATCGTTTCGATAGCCTCTGCAAAACCTTTGAGGTTGTCAATGCAGGAAATCAAAATATCCTGAACGCCTCGCTGCTGCAACT
>Ga0209572_1000705_pt1 | contig 39508 bp, 26 predicted proteins | sample EBPBio232012_DNA_FD_185867 | JGI IMG/M metagenome (GOLD analysis project Ga0209572, IMG submission 185867) | Wastewater treatment Type I Accumulibacter community from EBPR Bioreactor in Madison, WI, USA - Reactor 1_1/23/2012_ DNA (SPAdes)... | ecosystem: Engineered > Bioreactor > EBPR >...
ATTCAACGGCACCTGCAATCCAAGCCAGTAAAACTGCCACGACTTTCCGCCATCGTTCGTTTGCCATAAATCTAGAAAATCACCTCCAGCAAAACCATGAAGGCTATCTCTAAACTCCACACAATAAAAGCTCCTATTGTTATTGGCAGAGAAACAACTCCAGTTGGACCCCGCATCTTCGGTCCTAAAAATATAACCTTCCTTTCCTCGAATACCTCCACAAGCAATCCAAACAGAATCAGTCAAAACATGAATGTCATTAATTCGAACATCTTTTCCCAAATAATAAGCCTGAAATGGTAATAGGCTTTGTTCTTCTTTCTTACAAGAAAAACAAAACAACCAAATGATGGTGATTACAATTGATGAAGAAACCTTCATTTGGCGAGTCCTAACAAATCTGATGGTGTATTCACATTCATGAGTTTTTCCGGTTGGGTGCATTCTATAATCATTGACTCTGTATTGATAAGCACTTTTCTAGGGCAGTTATATCCTTGAGCTATGGATTCCATGATTCGCACATATGATTTAGGTTCCCAAATAGATATCAGCGGCTCTGGCAGTCCGTCAAACGGGCTTTTGAAACACGTTGCTGTTTTGTATTGATTTCTGGCTTGCAATAATTCTGCTAAGACGGATTTATCTAACAATGGAATGTCGCAAGCAATGACCAGCCATGGATTATCCGGAAACTGCATAAAGGCACTCACAATGCCGCCCAACGGTCCTAAGTTGGCAACACTATCTGTAATTACATTACATCCCTTTTCGAGATAAAAATTAGCCTGATCCGATCGGCATGAAACATAATTCTCAATGGATAGATTGTCGAGCATTTCCTTTAAATGCAAAAATTGCTCTTTACCGTGATGCTTGATAGCTGCCTTGTCCTCACCCATTCGTGTGCTGCGCCCACCCGCGAGTATCAGCGCTTTTAAAGGAAGTGGTTGTAAAAATTCTTTTTGAAAAAAGTCTTTCGGCAAAGTCAGTTCTGAAAGATTGATTATTGGTAAATCCGAATAGTTGGGAATTAAATCTCTCACATATTCAGGAACTTCACTTTGTCCCTCTTCCAATACCAGCGCCCTAACATTGGTTAATTGTTCGCCACGCTTCCTCAGCGATTTTTCTTTTTCTGGATTACAAATTACAATTTGTGACTTAGCGTCAAAGTGATTGCCATTCACCAAAATCATATCCGATTGCGACAGTAGAATCCGCTGCTCATATTCATTGCCAAAGCCATTCAAAGAGATTTGAAAATGATTACCTCTTTTTTGCAAATGAGTGCCCTCAATATTTTCAAATGACTCCGCATGATCCATATCGACAAATGCAATGTCAGCGTCCTTAAACAAACTACGTATGATGGCAACAATTCGTTGCACTTCATCGCAGGAGGTACCTAACAGTGATACTTCATTTCGACCGAAGTATCCAAGGTTTGGTCTTGCAACATTGCCGTGCTTTTTATGATTCTCTTTTGAAATCATTTCTGCCTCCACTCTTTTCCATGAGTTTAATTTCCTTTATTACAATGTCCTGTGACAATGCTTTACACATATCATAAATCGTTAATGCAGCAACAGATGCTCCCATAAGCGCTTCCATTTCAACACCGGTTTTTGCATGAACAGAGGCTCTGCTCAAAATCACCAACTGGTTCTCATTAATTTGAATATCAAGATTGACTGCATCTAAGCCAATAGGATGACAAAGCGGTATCAGCTCACCGGTTTTCTTAGCGGCCATAATACCCGCAATAATCGCAGTTTGTATTACCGAACCTTTTGCGACTTGAAAGTTATTTTGGGTTAGTCGCTCGACAACCTGAGGTGGTAGGTCCACTATAGCCTTCGCCACAGCATAACGAAGAGTGATTTGCTTTTCGGCAACGTTCACCATGTTAACCTTGCCTTCAGAAGTGACATGCGATAGTTTTTTTTCTTCGCTCATAAATGCGAAAGTATCGCGGTAAAAGAAGTAAACCAATTATGATTTACATGGCTTAACTAACCTTTTTTGAAAGCAAGGTGGTTCCCAAGCCAAGTAATGCCACAAGACCGAAGGCCACGCGCAAATTGAATGACTCTGATATAAAACCAATCAATGGTGGGCCAATTAAAAAACCAAGAAACCCAATGGATGAAACACTCGCTAATGCGGCACTACTTAGCATGGTTGTTGATTTTCCTGCAAGGCTGTACGTAATAGGAACAACAGAGGAAACACCTATTCCGACCATCATAAAACCGATGGTGGCAGTAATAATGTTTGGAAACAAAACCGCAAGTGCAAGTCCTGATAAAATAATAATTCCGCTTGATCGAAGCATGCGTTTGTGGCCGAGATTGGTTATAAAGTAATCCGCACCAAATCGTCCACTTGCCATCATACACATAAAGGCTACAAAGCCTAATCGTGAGAGTTCGACCGGTGTTTTTACAACTGTTTCAAAGTAAATACCAGTCCAGTCAAACATGGTTCCTTCGCAAATCATGACGGCAAAGGCAATTATCCCAAGAATCACAACCGACTTGTCAGGCTTTGTAAAAACCGATGCTTTGATGGTAGTCTTATTGTCTCTTGGAAGAATATAAAATCTAGCTGTTTGGACCAGAATAGTCACCATACAAAATGTGAGTACAAAATGTGTAAGCGGTGAAACACCTGCGGCCACCATAAACGAACCGATAATTCCACCAGTAAAACCCGCTAAACTCCATACACCATGAAAGCTTGCCAAAATGCTTCGTCCGTACAAGCGCTCTACCGCAACCGCTTGAGTATTTACCGAAATATTAAAGAAGTTTCCAAAAAGACCCAAAACATAAAGTGAAAGAAAAAGACTCACAGAAGAATTTGCAAGTCCTACCAACATCAACGAAGCTGGGTAAAGAATACAAGCAATGGATAGTACTTGTTTGCTCCCAAGCCTTGCAACCAAATAACCTGAAAACAATAAGCCAGTCAATTGTCCTGCCGGCAAGCCGAGCAAGAGTCCACCCAACTGACCATCGCTCAGTTGAAGCAATTTTTTAATATCAGGAATTCTGCTCGCCCAACTCGAAAATGTCAGCCCTTGCCCAAAAAAGAATGCGCATAATGCGATACGATAAACTCTTGGCGCTTTGATAGACAGGGGAAATACTAACTGCATTTATTAGTCTTTAAAAAAAGTGCAAATGTGTGTTTTCATTTAAGATTCAAGCAAAACCTACATCATGCTTTGCTGTTAATGAAAATCAAATCTGCTCAAGCAAAGCCTTGTTTATTCTTTTCGCAATGGAAGGGCCTTCATAGATAAAGCCTGTATATACCTGCACAAGATCGGCTCCGGCTTTTAATTTCTCCAAAGCATCTTCCGCAGTATGTATACCTCCTGCCCCTATCACCGGAAATGCATTGTTCGATTTTTGTTTGAGATACCGAATCACCTCAGTGGACATTTGACGAACGGGAATTCCACTAAGACCGCCTGCACCAATACTTTCAATTTTAGAGGCCGGAGTTTTCAATCCATCACGAGATATAGTTGTGTTGGTGGCTATCACACCGGCTATTTTAGTTTCTCTTACAATTTCTATGATATCATCCAATTGCTCGTTCGTCAAATCAGGAGCTATTTTTAGCAGAATTGGTTTTGGCTTCACTTGCTTTTCATTCTTATTCTGCAACCGTTGCAAGATGTTCATCAAGGGTTCTTTCTCTTGCAACGCTCGCAAACCAGGGGTATTTGGAGAGCTTACGTTCACGACAAAATAATCTACATTTTCATAGAGAACATCATAACATTTCAAATAGTCATTCAACGCTTGCTCATTAGGAGTGACTTTATTCTTGCCAATATTTCCGCCCACTAAAACTTTTGATTTACGATTTTTCAAGCGCAATGCAGCAGCTTCTGCCCCCTCATTATTGAATCCCATTCGATTGATGAGTCCATTATCAAGTGGAAGACGAAACAATCTGGGCTTGTCATTTCCACTTTGTGCAACAGGTGTAACCGTGCCAATTTCGATAAACCCAAAACCAAGACAGTATAACTCGTCCACCCAGCGTGCATTTTTATCGAATCCTGCTGCAAGGCCAACAGGATTGGGAAACTTCAATCCGAATAATTGTCTTTCCAATTTCTTATTTCGAATAGAATAAATCTTCTTGAACAAAAACGAAATCCCGGGAATTGCAACAGCAAAACTTAGTAATCCCATCGCGATATAATGCGCACGTTCAGGATTGAATAGAAACAACAACGGTTTCAAGACTAAGCGATACATAAAAATAGAGCTATTTAGAGCGCGAAAGTAATCTGAGTCAAGCGGATGAAGCGCAAATAAAAGTCTTCAAAAACCTAGCAAAACTCGTTGAAAACTCTGTTCATATATGCAAGTTCACAGAATGGTGATAATATGGTAGTCTATGTAGTTTTGAATAGCGGAAGTTGCACCCAAAAAACAATTGTATGCTGACTATTTTCGGACGTAAAAAACTTACATCAGAGCAAGCCGCTCAAATATTCTCGCATCACGTGGTTGATGTTGCAGAAGCGGGATTCCCTGAGGTTGCCGGTTTTATTAACGATTCTCCTGAGTTTATTTCCAATCCCAATATCCAACCCGATGATTATGGAAAGTTTTTAATGGTGGTGATTGCAGGAAATTTCTCATACCTACCACAACACTTTACTGAGGGACAAGACAAAGAAATCATCGAAGCCTGTAAAACTTATTTAGCGGGTGTCTTCGATATGACTCCGAACGTTTTTTCAGAAACAATAAAGGAATACAAAGACTGCATGGCGCGTGCTAATTTCCCTTCAAAGAATGTCGTTTCTGCTATGAGCAAGGGAGTTTTTTTGAAATATAATCTTACCAATTTTCAGGAAGAATATTTCCGTGAAATGAAAACTCCGAACCCGATTTTTTTGAAAAATTTCGGTGATGTGATGAAGAATTTTCTCATGGATTGGACTGCTTTTAATGAAAAATACAAGGTTGTTGGTCATCAAGGCTAATTAATCAAATCATTGATATTTTAGAAAATGACCGATTCATCGGTCATTTTTTTTTGCGCTTACTTTTCACGTAACCTCGTGTCCATATACTTTTTTTAAATAGAAAGTATCCTTTTCTGCTGATCAACCGTAAACACGGCTAATAGTCATGTTATCATGGCTTGTTTTTAAAATTGAAAATGAAAAAATTAAATTGATGTTCACGAAAATGATTTTACACGGACGAATGGAGATTGGGGAATTGAAGGGAAGATTCGGAATTGTAATTGCAATTCTCCTTAATGCGCTTAGTTTATCATTGAAAGCACAAAGTGACAATTGTAGTGGCGCAGCGGCTATTAGTGTAACCACTTCGTACGCTCCACAATCTTATGATTTATCTACCTGTCTCAACAATGACGGTCCTGCGTTGTACACCGGCACCTCATTTCGTGACGGCTGGTTTAATTTCACCACAGGCAATAATGCTACTGCCGTATTAATAACTGCAATCGGCACAACATCTCCGCCTATTGCCATATCAACTTATTTGAACTGTAGCAATTTGGTGGCGCAATCAAGCATTGTTCCTAATAGCAAAACGGCCATCCTCTACGCTTCCGTAACTCCAAATACCAATTATCTTCTGCGAATAAGCAGAACTTCTACAGGCAATACGTTGGGTAACGCAGGAACAATCTGTGTCCAATCGATTGATGCTGTAGTTGCTACTTACACCTCAAGTGATTTGAGTACAGAATACATAGCCAGCGAGCCAAATACAAACTCATCTGCTTCCTGTCCCGGAAATTTGAGTTTACAAATTCCTGCCGGCAATGCTATTACCAATGTGAGCACACTTTATCATATCAGGGCATTGGCACCTGGAACGATGATGCAACAACGTTCGATGCTTTATTCTCCTACCATTTCAGCAGGGGAATCCACGGTTACAGCAGGAACAAGCACAGGCTCTAATATTGAGAAATATGAAAGACATAATCTAACGTTCGCAGAAGGCGCTACAGGAAACATTCAATTCCAATTAAAAACTTGGAGAACGGCTGAAGGTTCAGGTTGCAACACTACTTATAACAAGGTAAATAATAATACTTGGACGGTTGTTGCATTCTATAGCCCCTCTTCTTCTTGTCCTTCACCGATACTCAACACGTTTGAAACTTTATCATTTAACACAAACAGTGCTTCAATTGAATGGGGTGAACCATTAACTCCACCAACCGAAGGCTACGAGTATATTGTTTCTACGAGCAATACAACACCAATTACATCTGGAACTCCATTGCTATCTGGAACACAAATAAACGTAAGTTCATTGGAGGCGGGTACAAACTACTATTTGTTTGTAAGAGGGAAATGCTCAACCATTGATTTTGGCACTTGGACTGGTCCTTATCATTTCAATACCGCTGTTTGCGAGGCATCTGCACAATGCAATTATCAACTGCAAATGACGAATGTAACGCCATCAGGTTGGAACGGTACTGTAATAGGGTTCCGTCAAAATGGTGTGGTAGTGGCCACTGCCACGTTATCATCAGGAAGCAACGGAAACTTAAGTATTCCACTATGCGAAAATTTGAGTACGGAAGTTTTTGTGCAGCATATCGGTTCTTATTCCGATGAAATAGGATTTGTTTTATACAACGCTGCCGGAAACATTGAGCATACGCTTACTTCAGGAAATGCATTGACACTAAATAGCGTGCTTGATAGTTTTACGAGTTCGTGTCCAGATTGTAATTCACCTGGATCTGTAATGGTTTCGTATCCGGGTTCCAGCTCTATAAATATTCAATGGACAGCCCCAAATCCAGCTCCGGCAAGTGGTTATGAATACGTAGTTTCTACCAATTCTTCTTATCCTATAGGATCAGGAACGGCTGTCTCATCAGGAACTTCTGTCTTAGTGAGCGGTCTTACAACTTCAACTACCTATTATGTTTTCGTACGCTCAATTTGCGCTCCTAATATTCCAAGTGGTTGGACAGGTCCATTGGCAATTATTACATCGTGTGCTGAAAGTACCTTGACTGTGCATGAAGGATTGAATTCGTCTGCTCCCAACTGTTGGGAAACGCAAATCGTAGTGGATGGCAGCAACCAATCCGGGATTTCTCCGGAGCTTCAATATGTAACTTCCAGTAATAATCCATCCGGACTTTCGGCTTTCGAGGGTTCCGGCTTTTTAAAATTCAATTCATACAATTGCGACAATGGTGATCAAGTTAGATTAATATCTACCCCATTTGAAACCACCGGAATACTCTCATCAGAAGTCTCATTTATTTGGAGTCACGATCCAGATTTTTCATTAAGCAACGATGGGATTCAGGTTCAATATTCTTTTGACAAGGTAAACTGGATTAATGTAGGTAGCTTTATTAGTCGTTTCTCATCTGGACAAACTGGATGGTTTCCAAAAGTCGTAACCCTACCTAACCAAGTAAACTCTCAACCACACGTATACGTAGCGTTTCTATTTGCAGGAGACGGTGGTAATGATTGCTATATAGACAATGTAATTTTGAGAGCTACACCTGAATGTAAAGAGCCTACCAATATCAAAGCAGCTCATCTCACCCAAAATTTCTGCAGAATGGAGTGGACAGCATCTACCTCATCACCATCCAATGGTTATTTCTGGGAATTGCGCACAAGTGGTGCTGCAGGAAGTGGTGCTGCAGGACTCGCAGCTAATGGAAATACAGCCACTAATATTCTATTCACGGAAATCAATGGTCTAAGCGGTCTTACTAACTATACTTTTTATATAAAGTCTGATTGTGGCGCTGCAGAAAGCGAGTGGTCGTGGCCATATACATTTAGAACTGTTGCGGCTGTCATAAATACATTCCCTTATGATGAGACGTATGAAATCTCAAGCTCTACTAGAGCAGGGTGGCAAAATGAATACACTTTTGGAAATTGGAATTGGACATACGCCTCCGGTGCAGGTGGTGGTGATATAACAACCGCCCACACAGGAGCGCAAAACGCCAGATTCCGCTCAACTACCGATATAATATATACTACTAAGTTAGTTTCACCACCATTAGACTTGACCACTATGCCATCAGGTGCACGATTAAAGTTTTGGTATGCTAACCAAAATTGGTCAGGAAGACAGAACGAACTTCGTGTTTATTACAAAACAACCTACGGAGATACTTGGGCCCTAATACCAGGAGCCGTTTATAACACCAACCAAAATAGTTGGACCGAAGTATCACTCACTCTGCCCGAAACCGGCAGTGATTATTACATAGGTTTTGAAGGCCTCAATAAAAACTCGCGCGGTATAGTAATAGATGACCTGCGCATAGAGCCTTTGGAGTGTCCAATTCCTTCCACAAATGCTGTAGTCGGACAAAACAGTGCGTTCATTTATTGGCAACTTGCAACGGACCCATCACTGGTATCATTCGAATGGGAAGTTCGAACAGCAGGAGCAGCCGGCTCCGGGTCTCTGGGCTTGAAATCCTCAGGTAGCACGCTGCCCGGAGTGCTTGGAAGAAATGTAAGCGACCTTAGTGCAAATACCACATATTACTTGTATGTAAGAACAAGATGTGCGCAGGACGACTATAGTTTATGGTCACTGGCAACGATGTTTACCACTACCAATATTACGCCTCCAGCCAACGATCATTTTGCCTCTGCGATAGCTCTAAACTCAACAAACTATATGTATCCTAATTGTGTTAGTATAAATGGCACAACCGTGGGTGCAACTCCTTTTTTTCATCAAGATTATAATGATGTATGGTATCGATTTACTGCCGTTTCAAATGGAGTAAGCATTAACCTGACAAATGCAGGCTTTGACGGAGCAATTGTTTTGATGGATGAAAACAAAAACATTATTAATACAGAAAACATTACCAATACGGAACAGCCGGAAATACTAAACGCGGACAACTTAAGTACAGGAAGTATTTATTACGTGGCTATTGCAAACTATAGACCTGCAGAAACGACTGATGGAAACTTTACCTTTTGCTTAAAACAATTAAGGCAAGCAAACACAGCATCCGGAACCTACAACCTATGTGCAACACTTAAAAGTATATCCACAGGAGCTTCGAGCTACACGTTTACATTTACACCAACTGGCTCAACTCCTGGTACTGCTACTTCTGTTACAACTAATGGAATTATTGGTGTGCTTGGAATGCCTCAATTAAATCTGGCCTGGGGAGGAACGTATTCTGTAAAGGTTGATGCTACCTACAACATTGCTAATGGACTTGGAAGTATTGAAACTATTTGGGTACCAGGAGTAATGATAAGTACAATCACAATTGAGGCTGCACCGCTGGCACAACTCAACCCAAATCAAAGCTGTGCTAACAACATAACACTATACCGCAACAGTAACATCTTAGCACATGGTGTTAATCAAGGATATATATGTGGTATAGTAAACTATACAGTAGAATTTACCCGCGTCTCTGATTGTGCAGGAAACAACCCGAATTCAGGAAGTACGTTTATGGTAAACACTTTGGGTAGTTTATCGCTTAACTATGCGTTCAATTCCGGAGGGGTCACTTCCACAGGAAACGCTCATGCAGGCTATTGGCAGGTAAGATGGCGACCAAATCCACAATATGGTGTTGGACAATTTGGTCCCGCTCATGTCATCCGAGTTTATAACACATCATCTTCCAATCAAGGAATGGCCGAATACAGTTCTTCGGAGTTACTATCCAATATTGAGTCGTCACTTACAACTTCAGTTTACCCGAATCCAAATACAGGTGAGCAGTTGAACATTAACATAGATGGGGGGAACAACTCTTTATGTTCTATAAAATTGATTGACGCAATGGGTAAATTAGTTTATCAAAGTCAATACCTATTAAATGATCAATATGCTGTACAGGTCAATTTCTCCGAAAGACTTCCGGCAGGACTTTATGTTATAGAATACAATATAGCAGGAGTCGTTAAAAAAGATAGACTGATTGTGATTAAATAAGCAACATAATTACATCAGAGAAATTAAAAAGGTCGGCATGTAAAGCCGGCCTTTTCTGTTCTTAAATATTTACTCGAAGCTAAAGCCAACGCAATGAATTGGTATCAGGCGGAGATATTTTGAGTTTATTTGTAGAGGTAAAAAACAATTCTACTTGCAATGAAGACTTCTACACTCGTTTTTGCTTTTTTCATTTACTTCGCCACACCGCTGCATTCGCAACAAATTCCTATTCATCGAATAGGATGTCATCACAAACATCATCACAACCCAATAAGAACAAGTCTTTCAGAGAATGACCGCGTCTTACTCAATGAAAGCATTCTTCGAAGCGATACGTTTGATATTCTGCAATACATCATAAATATAGATGTGACAGATTACAATAATTCTTACATTAAAGCAGGTACTTCATTAGCCATTCAACCAAGAATGGAAAACCAAGAATATGTGAGACTCGATTTATTGAACCTACAAGTTGATTCTGTTACTAATGGTTCTGAGCACTTAAGTTATCAGTACGATGGCGGCATTCTCAAGGTCGATTTTCCCTCGATTCCATCTTTGGACGATACCGTTCACTTCACTGTACATTATCAAGGTGTTCCTCATCGCGATCCCGAATGGGGTGGTTTTTATTTTGAAAACAATTACATCTATAACTTAGGGATAGGCATCTCCTCTATTCCTCCCAACTTTGGTAAAGTTTGGTATCCGTGTTTCGACTCATTTGTTGAACGCGCCACCTATGAATATCATGTGAAAAGTGCCGGCACATACCGCGCACATTGCCAAGGAACTTTTTTGGGAGAAATTCAACTTGGTGGTGATACAGTCATTCGGTCATTCGCATTCAATCAAGCTATCCCAACTCACCTCAGCGCCATTGCTGTTGCAGATTATCAAAACATAGACTACACACATAGCGGAAATTTTTCTGAAATCCCGGTAAGACTCTCAGCAAAACCAGCACAGATAGGTTCCATGAACAACGTATTCCAGAACCTCGGATCGGCTATTGATGCATGCGAGCATTGGTATGGTCCTTATGCCTGGGAACGTGTCGGCTATGTTTTGACTACGGACGGAGCACTTGAAATCCCCACCAACATTGCTTATCCGCAATACATGGTTTCTCAATCTATCGCTGCTAATAATGGACTGCTCTCGCATGAACTCGGGCATCACTGGTGGGGTGATGTTGTTACACCATATAATCACAACGACATGTGGCTCAAAGAAGGACCAGCTGAATACTCTTCGCACCTGATGGAGGAATGGCTAAATGGTGATGCAGCATTTGTAACTATGGTAAAAACAAATCACTTAGATGTTTTGCGAAACGCCCATTTAGATGACGATGGTTTCTATCCGCTCTCTCCTATGCCTGATGAACATATCTACGGAACACATACCTACTATAAAGGTGCATCGGTTATGCACAACCTGCGCGGCTACTTGGGCGATGAGTTGTTTCGTCTAGGGATGACAACGGTTCAAGAAGAGCGCTATTTTCAAACAGTAACTCCCGAAGAATTTCGTGACGAACTTGAAGCAGCCACCGGTTTTAACCTTCATTCTTTTTTTGATGACCAGATTTTCAAGCCGGGATTTGCTGTTTTTGTTACTGATTCTTTTGAGGTGGCAACAGCGAATGGTGGAGGATACGATACTGATATTTTTATCCAACAGAAACTAAGAGCATGTCCTGATTTCTATACTAACGTTCCTCTTGATGTCACTTTAATCAGTGCCGATAATGAGAGAATAGAACATCAAATCCTCGCCTCTGATCAGCTTACCGAAGTGACTTTACACTCTGACTTTATCCCAGAGATGATTGTACTTAATGGACATAACAAACTCAATCAAGCAAGAATGGATAGAGAGTTTAAAGCCTATAATGGTGTTCCCATGTCGGGTGCTACACCTTATGTAGATATGGAATTTAACACCTTCAACACGGTAGACTCTTCACTTGTAAGAATTGAACATATATGGGCCGCGCCAGATGAAGTCCCACTAGGCCCGGGCATATTTGAAATTTCCGATGTACACTATTGGACTGTAGATGGCCTTTGGAATGAAGCGGATCATTTCCGCGCAGTTTTTCCTTACAATGGAACTAATGAAACCAAACTTGATTTTGACTTATACAACGGCAATGAATCGGATGCTGTACTTATTTATCGCGCAAACTCTTCAGAACCATGGCGCATCTATCAAGACTTTTTGGTTGGCCCGGGAGGCTTGACCGATGGCGCAGGAACTTTGCTTGCTACCTATCTGAGAAAAGGCCAATACGCATTTGCCAATGGCGATCCGAGTGTATTCGTTACAGATGAAGAGCCAATTCAATCAAATCTTCTGCTCTATCCTGTTCCCGCAACTGACCAATTAAATATACGCGGCAATTACAATGGAAAAGAAACTGCTCTTTTTACCATCACATCTTTGGATGGAAAAATGGTGTCACGCAGTTCCGGTATTGTTGCAAATACCTATAGCAAAACAATTGATACTGCCGCCTTGCCCGCAGGAAATTATGTTCTACACATTGCAACCGTGAATGGTGAATTGCTCGGAATAAAACAATTCTCAGTGACGGAATAATAAACTACGACCTCGCGTGTTTCAGCGAGAAGAACGTTACAAGCAAGTAACCAATCGTCAGCATCGCATGGAAGATGAACAACCCAAAGTCATTGTACTTGAACGCAAGGGTCAGCCCCCATATAAAATAGCAAGCCATTAAAAACTCAAATACAGTAAGCGGTGAAATTTTCACTGCTCTGTATTTTTTGTCTGTCCATGTTCCCTTATTGGCATTGATGGCAAACTTTGGTGTACGAACGAAAGCAGATTTTTTTCCTGTAAAACCTTCCATCACAGCAACGGCATTGTGCAAGGACAATCCCATACTCATGGATAAAAAGGCAGGATATTCAAAAATGAATCTTCCGAACTTTTTGAAGAATGGCTCTGCCGGGCGTGATACCCAATAGAAGAAACCAAGTATAAAAAAGCTCACCATGAAGAACGTTGCAATGAAGAACGTCCATGATAAGTTGCCATAAGTATTCTTAATAATAAGCATTGGAACACTCAACAGCGATGTGCCGAGAATGCACAAGAACACCACCGAATTCATCAAGTGAAATGAGCCATGAACTTTTTGACCAAACGTCAAATAATCTGCATTAAGGACTTTAGGTAAATTCTTTACAGTGCATTCTGCTGCGCCTTTTGTCCAACGGAACTGCTGTGCTTTCAACGCATTCATTTCCGCAGGAAGCTCTGATGGAGAACCAATCTCAGGGAGGTAAGTAAACTGCCAACCACGAAGCTGAGCGCGATAGCTCAAGTCCAAATCCTCTGTAATCGTATCACTTTCCCAACCACCAGCATCGTAGATAGTTTTCTTTCTCCATAATCCGGCAGTTCCGTTGAAGTTGATGAAGTGATGTTGCGTATTGCGACCAATTTGTTCAACGGTGAAATGCGCATCCAAACCGAAAGCTTGCAAACGCGTGAGCATAGAATACTCTTCGTTCAAGTGCTCCCAACGTGTTTGGACTACACCTATTTTATCACTGGCAAAAAAGAACGGAATGGTTTGGCGAAGAAAATCTTTACGAGGAACAAAGTCTGCATCAAAAATGGCGGTGAATTCACCACGGCAAATGTCCAAGCCATACGCTAACGCACCAGCCTTAAAGCCTTTTCTGACCGGACGCTTTACGTGCTTAATATCAATCCCAAGCTTTTGTTTTTCTGCGATTTTTTTTGCAGCCACGTCAAAACTTTCATCCGTGCTGTCATCCAATACTTGTATCTCCAATTTGTCCTTGGGATAATCAAAAGCGCAAACAGCATCTATCAATCGCTCAATTACATAGAGTTCATTGTAAACAGGTAGCTGCACAGTAACGACAGGCCACTGATCATCTGTAAGTACAGGCTTACGCTGATGACGCATCCTTGCTTTCACATATTGAATAGCCAGATTCAATTGAACCAAACTATAGATAAATAAAAAGATGAGAAAGCAGCCGTAAAGAACGATTGCGAAAATAGAAATGTGATAAAATGGATCTGTAATCACGCGCTTTAGATTGGTTAATCAAACAAACTTAAAACCACAATATTTCGGGCAAAGATGGCAGGAATCTCCAACAAACAACCATCTTTTTTTACCGCGTGATTTCAACAAAAGAATTGACAAAATTCTAATTACACCTGTGTACAAACTACAAAGTGGAAGATGATGAAACATTAGGCTAATTACGCCTTTTTAGAACCAATAAGTCGCCACTATCAACGGTCATCTCAAATTGTCCGGATTCGATAAGCTCCTTAATCATTTCAGAAAAGTTCTCTCGGCTCATGGGATAGCTACTTCGATACTCTTTAAATAACACGAGCATTTGCGCATCGTTAATAATTGGAAAGTGATAGAGTCTATCACGATTTGCCAAGTGAGGCGCAAGATTGGAAGAAACGGACAAAGGAATTTCATCGGGAATTTTGGCAAGCTCGCTGCGAATAAATTCGACATCTATACCGCCCGATTCGTAATGCGGGCCATAAGTAAAATCATTGAATGTCCTATCGTACCAAGCAGTTTTTCGCGACTTCAATTTATCATAGTTAATCCAAACCGTTGAAACAACTACAAGAGACAACACAGCATATTGAAAAATTGGTTTCTTGAGAATTCTGATTAAGTCTATTAGCGCAAGAACAATAATTGGCGCAAACTCAATGCTGTAATGACTGCTGATTCCCCAATAGGCAGAATTACCATTGAGCATTTTCTGCACATAAATTGGAATAAGCATCACAAGATATGCCGGTCTCAGCACGAGGGCTATTCCTCCAGACAATAAAACAACCCAATGAAGTTCCTCTTTTATTCCAATGGACATCGGATCGGTTGAATCACTCACAAAAAACAATCGAAATGTTTCAACAGGATTATTGAACATTGAGGATAGAAGTCCGCCTGCCGTTTTCCCATGATAACCTATGCGCGATACCATATCTCTTGATGCGTCATCGTATAGAAAGGGCATAAGTTTAAAAACGACTATATAAAAATAGACCGCAGAGAAAACAATGAGTGGCACTTCAAATCGGAAATAATTTTTCCAGTTGTTCTTTATTTCCTGCCATCCCTTTTGCAAAATGAAACCTATAAGAATAAATGTCAACCAAAGGGACATATTTTCTTTGGCGATAAGAATGAGCAAAAACAAAATAAGAAAAGCTGTTCTCCTTTCCTTGATATAGTAATAGTACAACCAAGGAACCATCATAGCAGCAACTACGTTGTTGTGAAAATCAAAGGCCAATGCCGACATGATAGACCATTGTGCCAAAAAGATAATCAGCACTAAATACTTCAATCCATTGTCAGCTAATTTTAGTTTGCACACTTTGTAACAACCCAATGCGCCAAGCAAAACGGAAACAATCTGCACCAACAACAACGTCCATGAACCAAAAAAATAATACAATGGAGAATACAACATGGTTAACGGAGAAAAATGGTCAGCGAAGTACACTGGAAACTCACCATGCAAGTCAAGTGTGAAATAATTCATTTTGCCGTGAGCAAAGGAATAGAGCGCATGATTGAACATTCCCAAATCCAGCGCATTGGTTCTAAAGTTGTAATGATTGACCAATGAAAGACCAGAAAAAATTGTAGCGAAAATGAGTAGTATGATTGTTTCCAACCAATACTTTCCAAACCAACTGACCACTTTAGAATAAAACATGATGCTAATCTAACGGCTGGTTAATTACCAAAGACAATCTCACCACCTATAACGGTCATCAAAACTTTTGTGTCAAGTATTTTTTCTTCTTGTGCTTTCATCAAATCTTGGTCGAGCATTACGAAATCAGCAAACTTACCAACCTCTAATGTTCCCTTTTTATTCTCTTCAAAATTGGCAATGGCCGCCCAAATGGTCATTCCTCGTAGTGCTTCTTCTTTTGACAACGCATTCTCTTTTTGAAAACCTTCTGACGGATTTCCTTTTGAATCTTTCCTAACAACTGCCGCATAAAATGTTTTGATGGGAGAAATATCTTCTACAGGAAAATCGGTTCCAAGCGCTAACATTCCGAGTTGTTTTTTCAACTCTTGATAAGCATAAGCTCGAGCCAATCGGTTTCTGCCCAATCTTTCCCAGGCCCAAGGCATATCGCTTGTGGCGTGAGTTGGTTGAACTGATGGAATGACGTTGTAATTACCAAACTTATCCATGTCTTCCTTCTGCACCACTTGGGCGTGTTCTATGCGCCAGCGCTTATCGTTGGTTCCTTCCAATGCCTTTGCATAAACTCGCAACATCACCCGATTGGCACTATCACCAATTGCATGAGTACACATCTGGAAACCCTTTTCATTCAGTTGTGCGGCTCGCATATCAAAATAATTCTTGTCTTTCAACATTGTCCCATATTCAGTTTTATGCACCACATCCGAATAAGGATTGAGCAAACACGCACCGCGCGAGCCAAGAGCACCATCACTATAAAACTTGAACGCTCTGACGCTTAGATAATCGCTTGTATCTATGCCATGTTTTAAATAATGCTCGTAGTTCTTTTCATCATCTGAAAGCATGGCGTAGATGCGCATCTTTAATTTACCTTGCCGCTGAAGTTGTTTGATTAACTCAATATCTTGAAGCATCAATCCTGCATCGTCCAAGGTAGTGAGGCCAGCTTTGAAACATGCTTGCTGTGCAGATAACAATGCTTGAATTTTTTCTTCATCACTTATAGAAGGAAGAAACGGATAGATCAATTTCATAGCATTGTCAATCAAGATTCCGGTCAATACACCATCGCGCATTTCAATTGAACCCCCTTCCACCTCGGTTGTTGCCTTTATTCCAGCGATGGTCAGTGCCTTTTGATTAACCAGCATCGCGTGTCCGTCAATTCGTGTGAGCATCACCGGCACATCAGAAAATAACTCGTTGAGCTTCTTATTATCCGGAAATTGAATAGCCTCATCCGATAAAAACTCCTTCGCTTGCCAGTCATTTTGATCCCAGCCTCTTCCAACAATCCAGGGCTTGTTGGGATATTTCTGTCTATGCGCATTGAGAATTTCGATTACTTCATCAAACGATTTTGCTTGCGACAAATCAGCTTCTTGAAGCGTTTGCCCATATCCAAGAAAATGACAATGGGCATCAATGAAGCCTGGATATATAAAACGCTTTTGGCAATCTACCACTTTTGATGCTTTGTATTCATTGAGAATTTCACGTTCCGGACCAATGGCTACAATCTCTCCATCTTTAATAGCCATCGCTTCTTTAACTGAAAAATCACCGTCCACCGTATAGATTTTGGCATTGTGAAAAATGATGTCAGCCTCCTTGTTTTTGAAATGGCAAGAGGTCAAAATTGAAATCAAAACAAATAAAACAGGCCATTGAAAAACGATTCTATCAATAATAAATCGGAACATTACTAAGAATTTTGGCGATTGAACGTGGTTGCATTTGCTTGTGCAGTAGGCATAATAAGAATATCCTGAACACTCACGTGCGGTGGCCTTGAAGCTATGAACCATGCAGCCTCCGCAATGTCTTCGCTACTCAATGGTTTGTAACCCTGATAAACTGCTTTGGCTTTTCTTTCATCGCCATCAAAACGAACAAGACTAAATTCAGTTTCTGCAGCACCTGGGGCAATTTGTGCCACACGAATTCCATAAGGTAAAAAGTCCAGCCGCATATTTTTGGTCAACGCATCAACGGCAAATTTTGTAGCGCTATACACATTGCCTCCGGAATAAGATTCTCTTCCAGCAATAGAACCAATATTGATGATTGTTCCATGTTTTCTTTCAATCATCCAACCTGAAACTACTTTGGTGACATAGAGTAATCCTTTAATGTTGGTATCTATCATTTGATTCCATTGATCAAGATTTCCTACATGCAAAGACTCACGTCCCAAGGCCAAACCGGCATTGTTGACAAGCACATCAATGCTTCTCCAATCGTTTTGCAACGAGTTGAGTTGCTTAACTACTTCATCATTATTGCGCACATCAAAGCACAAAGACTTGACTTCAATGCCAAAATTATTTCTTAACTCTTCAGATAATTGCTGAAGTCGTTCTTGACGCCTTCCTGTGATGATGAGGTTATATCCCTCAGAAGCAAACTTCTCAGCAATGGCTTTTCCAAAGCCTGATGTGGCACCCGTTATCAATGCTATGGAAGATGGTATCATATCAAACGTTCGATTGAGATTAACTAAAACGAAGTGGCAACTTTTGTCTTAAATTCAATTGGGCATGGTAAAACTAACATCAACCACCCTATTCTGGAATCTTTTGGAACTATCATTCTCCAATATGTAAGCATGTGAATAAGGAAGATCAATCATAGCGCATTTTATAAAAACCAAATCGTTCACCTTCCTGACAAAAAGCGTATCTCCGCGGTGCTTTTGTAATTCGCTGTCCAACACTTCCTTTACTTTGGGATAGTCTCTGCACAAGTATTTTTCGTTGGTTGAAAGTTCCGCCATTTCTATGTTTATTGGCTTCAAAGCTCTCTTTCCCAAGCTATAGTATAGCGTGTAAATTGACACCAACAACACAAATGCAATTGCCGCTCTTGTGATAATAGTAGGCTTCACAAAGAAGCAAACGACCAGAATGAAAAAAGGTATGGAAAACATGGAGTACTTCGGATTGAGCGAAGTCATGTGACCAGCTAAAAGGGACAATGCAATAGCACTCAAATTACCGGCTATAAAAAGTGATGCGAAGAGCACAACCCATTTTCTGTTATCCAGATCAGGCTTAAGATTGAATAGTAAAATTACCGGTAAAAGCAATAAGACAAAACATACAACCACCGCGATTTTTTCATTGGTAATAACCCTAGTCCGATTTTCAACGGTATTAGAACCGATGTAATAAGCATTAAGGTAATGAGCAGTCTTTTTTGCAAACAATCCGGGAGTTATGGCCTCCAATTTTCTTGAGTTGCTATGTCCGCTTTTAGCAACTTCTTCATAATTCTTGCTGCGTTTATTAATAGTACTTAGCCCTTGATAATTGAAAAAAAGAAATGCCCCACAAATGAATCCGGCAAGTGTAAAACCAATCCCAATGCGGTTGAAATGCGTTGGCAATATTTTTCTGTTGAACAGAAAAAACAAGGCTACTACAAGTAATATATAATAGGTGAGATAATGACTAAGGAAGAGAATCGTTGCTAACGAAGCTATAGACAACACTGACCAAATTGGGCGTACACTTTTATCCGCAGAAATGACCAAACGAATGAGCAAAAGGGTGATGGATGTAGTGAATGCATAGGTTCGAATAATTCCTCCAAATGAAATGAACAACGGATATAGCGCAAAAATGATACAGGCTAATAAAATTCGGGTCCTGTCAATCTTAAGAAGTCGTCCAATGCTTGCTATGGTCAAAAGTGATACAATATCAAAAATTACGGAAAACCATCGAAAGACATTGTCCGTGTTTCCAAAGAGCTTTCCGAACCAATGAAGTGTCAGATTATAAAAAAAGGAATTTCCGTTGTCGCGATTTGCATCCTTCAAGACATCAGTATAAGATGATGACTGAACTTTTTCCAGCTCAATAACCGCATCGTCCGGAATTTTATCTTCGTAAAATCCTATAACTGTTTTTGCTGTGTAGTATTCGTCAAAATCGCCAAAGAACGAGTTCGGTGTTAGATTCAAAACGCGAGCTAACACCGCAATTAATACCACAACAATCAGTAACCAGTAATAGTACTTTTCAACTATAGACTTCATTTAACAACATGCTAATTTGTTTTGATGAAGTTCCATCACCATAAGGGTTTTGATTAGCGGAGAAAGAATCGTAAAATGCTCTGTCTAATATCAACCGCCCACTATATTCAACAATTTTTCTTCGGTTGCTTCCGAGCAATACCGCATTCCCTTCTTCCACTCCTTCTGTACGTTCCGTTTTTTCGCGCATCACAAGCACCGGTTTTTTCAACGAAGGGGCTTCTTCCTGAATACCACCAGAGTCAGTCAAAATGAAATAACTTTTTTCCATCAACCAAATCAAATAGGGATATGAGAGTGGCGCAATCAAGAATACATTCTTCAAATCACCAAGGTGCTCTTCCACCACCTTTTTGATATTTGGATTTGGATGCACTGGAAAACAAAATTGTACTTCATCTTGATGCTTGGTTGCAATTTCTTTAACAGCAGCAACAATATCAAGCAATGAATCACCGAAATTTTCTCTTCTATGGCACGTCATTAGAATTGTTTTCTTGCCTTTATCCAAAAAGGAAAAATAGTTTTCTATCTCGCCTTTCAATCCTGTTTTTTCAATTTGCGATAACCCAAGAAATAGTGCATCAATCACCGTGTTGCCGACTACATGAACACCTTTAGTAACGCCTTCTGCGGCCAAGTTGGTTGCAGAGGTTTTGGTAGGTGCAAGATGTATATCCGCAATTACGGAAGTTAACTGCCTATTCATCTCCTCTGGAAATGGCGAATATTTATCGAAACTTCTAAGACCGGCCTCGAGATGAATAACTTTTATCTTATTATGAAATGCCGCTATGGAGGCGCCAAAAACTGTTGTGGTATCTCCTTGCACCAAGATATAATCAGGAAGAATTTCTTTGAGCATTCCATCAATACCTGAAATCACTTTTGACAAAAGTGAATTCAACGATTGATTCTCCGTCATCAATTCTAAATCAAAATCCGGTTGAATACCGAAGAAATCTAGGGCTTGGTATATAAGTTCTTTGTGTTGTCCTGTAAGACCCAACACTACGTCCGTCTTAGAGTTCTTTTTTAACTCAAAATAAAGAGGGGCTACTTTGATGGCTTCTGGTCTTGTTCCTACTATGAATAAAATCTTCTTCATTTCTTTGCCCAATTAAGCCAATCAAAAACTGCGATACTTGCGCACCAATGCAAGGGTTTGAGAGATAGTTTTACCCACCTTCATTTTACTCGCTCCGATTTTTCTATCATAGCGGAGAATCATCGGCAGTTCATGAATAATTGGGTTGAATTTCGAGAGCTTCAATAGGATTTCCGCAGTACAAGAGAAACCTTGTTCTTCAATCATTTTCTTGCCATATTTTTCCTTAGCAAGCAACAACATTCCACCGCGAATGGCTCGGAAACCGCAGGTGTAATCTTTTACATTCTTAATTCCTATGAGCGTACGAAACATCAGTCCTGCACCATTTCCTGTAAACTGACGAAAAGACGAAAGCCCTCTTGTGACAGCACCTTTTTGAAAACGCGAAGCAATTACTATATCACTACCCTCATGGATTTGTTGCATCATACGAGGAATCAACATAGGGTTATGGCTGTCATCCGCATCCATGGTTACCAAAATATCATTTTCGCCCAAATGATTCCAAGCATACTCTATACCGGTTCTCATAGCATTTGCTAAACCTTGATTGGGTTGCACATCAATAACCTCCACCGGATAAGTGCATTTGAAATTTCTTACAACAGAAAGCGTATTGTCGGCACTGCCATCGTTGACCAATACAAATTTGAAATCGAGCGAATGATTGTCAACCAAAAGTTGAATGCGTTGCATCAACCCTTCAACGCTTTTTTCTTCGTTGTATGCTGGCGCTAAAAGAAATACTTTACTCTTCATCGGAATCTCAACGAAAACGCCATTTCGGTCATTTTTTCGCGTGCGCGAATGTAGTTAAAGCATTAGCAATACGGCCTATTTGGCTTAAAATAAGCGCAGATATTTCAAACCCTAAGAATTGCCTAAAAACTCACTTCTCTTACCACTAAATAGCTCAAAGCCATAGAAGCCGCATTCAAGCGTCCCGTTGATTAGATGAAACTTTCGTGATGGCTTGAGACCAACGCGTTTGAGCGCTTGTTTATCAGAAGAAATAATCCAAGCACGATGGCCGCTCCAATTGCGTTTCAAGTTATTACCGATTTGCTTATACAACTCGAACACATCATCCTCATCCATGCGCTCTCCATAAGGAGGATTCATAAATAGTGACCCATTCGTTCCTTCTGGCTTACGTTCCAAAAAGTCCATAAGAGCAACTTCAATGTCATCTTCCATCAAAGCGTTTTTGATGTTGTCTTTCGCAGCTTTCAATTGTCGGGAATCCGCATCGGAGGCAAAAATTCTACATTGTTGTTCACGTGAATTATGCTTAGCCTCTTCCACAACATTGAGCCAAAGTGCCTCGTCAAAATTTTTCCATTGCATAAATCCAAATTCCTCGCGCAAGTATTGTGCAGGAAGATTTTGGGCAATCATTGCAGCTTCGATGGCAAGTGTTCCGCTGCCGCACATCGGGTCATAAAAATCGGTTTTGCCTTTCCAACCTGTAAGCAAAATCATTCCAGCGGCAAGCACTTCATTGAGTGGTGCCGCAGCTCCCATTCCGCGATAACCTCTTCTATTAAGCGACTCACCACTGCTATCCATCGACACGGTTACTCTGTGATTATCGATATGAAGATTGAAAAGCACATCAGGATTTTCTGGATTAACATCAGGACGTTTACCCTCTTTCTTCTTGAAAAAATCTGCAATAGCATCTTTTAATTTCACAGAAGCATAATTGCTGTGCTTGATAAATTCGGAGTGCACATTCGGGTCAATGGCAAATGTTTGATCAACATCTAAATATTGTGACCAATCAATCTTTGAGCCTTGCGTATAGATATTATCCGCATCACGAATAGGAAATTCTTCTATGGGAACCAAAACACGCAATGCCGTTCGTAAGTTTAAGTTGGCCTTATATAGAAACTTCAAATCGCCCGTGCAATGCACCATTCGATTTCCAGTACTTATCTTATCAGCACCAAGCTGTATCAGCTCGTCAGCGAGAACATCCTCAAGGTTGTATAAGGTCTTGATGGAAATTTCAAATTTCTTTTTTGAGAACACTTTTCAAATTTTAGAATAAATATTATGCGCCTGCCTTCTTTGTCTTATAACCCATTTGAGTAAGTAATGCAACTATCTTATCGCGATGGTCTCCTTGAATGACAATCTCGCCATCCTTTGCTGAGCCACCTGTTCCACATTTTGTCTTCAGCGTTTTACCGAGGACCTCCAAATCATCATCATTGCCCACAAAACCTTTGACCACCGTAGCCATCTTTCCACCACGATGATTTTTCTCTAACCAAACACGTAAGTCTTGCTGGGCAGGAGGAAGTGTTTCCTGTTCTTCATTTTCCTCTTCGTGTTTGAAGTTGGGGTTGGTGGAATACACAAACCCACCGCTGTTGCTCTTCTGTTTTGACATTACTCAATTTTATATAACTAAAACTCTTCTGATGAATCATCCTGATATTCATCTTGCAATTGTTGATTTTCACTGACCAAGACTTCTCCCGATGTTTTTTGCAAATGATACAACAAGTAAATATCAATGATGGTGTGCGCAATGATGGCTGCTAATAAACCAAGCATTTCCGCTAAGAAACTTATACCGATAATTGCCGCAGTCATATAAAGGCCATAAACGGTCAGTCGCCAATTTTTAGGACTTAAGTAACCATGAATGGCCACAAAAAAAACCGAAGTAATCAATATTCCAAAAATGGGCTGCAAAGCTCCTCTAAACAGAATCTCTTCGCCAACTCCTGCACACAACGACACAAAGATTATTTCACTTGCAGTCAGGTTAAACCGGCCAAGCATATTGGCATACTGCGTGTTCACATTGTGTAATAGCGGAGAAACAATAAGCAATTGTGCAATAACAGCAATTAAAATTCCAGCAAGCGCGCCAAATACCAATTGCTTCCAAACAGCATCATAGCCAATCAGCGCTTGACGCAAATCAACTGAAACTGAAAAGCGGTCAATTAGTATCGCAACCATTGGCATACCGATAATGGTCGCCAATGCCAATTGCATAATAAGAGACTTTGGAACCTTACTCATCCCAGATAATTTGCGAAAAATCCTCGCGTGGGCGAAGGTATAACCTTTCAAAACGAAATCTTAAAAAGTAAATAGTACGAAACATAACTCTATCGCTGTAGCATACCTTCGCGCCATTGTTTCAGCGCAATGAAGAAACTGTTCATCTTTCCGATTCGGGTATATCAGGCAACGCTTTCACCATTGCTTGGTCCGAAATGCAGGCATGAACCCAGTTGTTCAGAATATGCCGCTCAAGCAATTACAGAATGGGGTGTAATCAAAGGAATCGCACTTGGTACAAAACGTATTGCAAAATGTCATCCGTGGGGTACTTTCGGTTATGATCCCGTTCCGCAAAATCCAAATAAGAAATAGAAAATACATCGTATGAAAATCCGCAATTCTTTTTTCTTCCTAACTATCTCCTCATCGCTCTTTGCTGCGTGTTCCACCAGCGATAGCGAAACACTGAGACAAGCTCGCACCATTCAAGATGCTACGTTGACTACCATCGCTTCCTTAGATTCTACCATTGGTAAAAAAATCTCTTCTATCAATGAAGAATTGTCGGTGCTTTCAACCGACTCAACCATGGCAACCGATTCAGTCAAAATCAAAGCTTTTGACTCGCTTAAAGCCAAGCAAAGCAGCATTAACTCTTTACACACAGAATTGCTTGATTGGAAAAAGAGCATTGTTCTTTTGCCGTCAACTGAGGAAATAGCAAGTGGTGCGGCAAATCCATTTGGTGATAAAGCCAAGGACCAAGATGTGTTGGCTGCGCTCAAAAAAAATCAGGAAGACTTGAGTGAATGGAAATCTAAAGTTGCTTCTGCTATTAAATAAATGATGACCGAACGCCCAAGGCGCAATCGCAAATCTGCTGCGGTACGCAACATGATTCGTGAAACAGGGTTGTCTGTTTCAAAACTTATTTTCCCCGTTTTTCTCGTTGACGGTAAGAACCAGCAAATTCCGATTGCATCCATGCCGGGTATTCATCGCTGGTCGTTGGACTTGTTGCTGAAAGAGATTGAAGAGTGTATGAAACTTGGTGTTCAAACATTTGATTTGTTTCCTGCGGTGGATGAATCTCTGAAAGATAAAGAAGCCACTTACAGTTATCATCCGGACAATTTTTACCTAAAAGCCATCCGTGAAATCAAAAAAGAATTTCCCGAAAGTTGCTTAATGAGCGATGTGGCGCTTGACCCATACAGCAGCGATGGCCACGATGGTTATGTGGAAAATGGAAAAATACTGAACGATAAAACATTACCCATACTCGCCAAGATGTCTTTAGCTCAAGCAGAAGCAGGCATTGATATCATTGGCCCATCGGATATGATGGATGGTCGTGTTGGTTATATCCGCGAAGAACTGGATGAGGCAGGATTTACTGAAACGAGCATCATGTCATACACTGCAAAATATGCGAGTGCTTTCTATGGCCCTTTTCGAGATGCTTTGGATTCGGCTCCAAAATTTGGCGATAAGAAAACGTATCAAATGGATCCGGCCAACAAACGTGAAGCCTTACGCGAAGCCGAATTGGATACTTTAGAAGGTGCAGATTTCCTAATGGTAAAACCTGCACTGTGCTATTTGGACGTGATTCACATGCTCAAAGAAAAATCTGCCTTACCTATTGCTGCCTATAACGTAAGTGGAGAATATGCCATGTTGAAAGCGGCAGCAGAAAAGAACTGGATTCAATATGAACGAGCCATGCCGGAAATGCTGCTTAGCATTCACCGAGCGGGTGCCGACATAATTCTAACCTATTTCGCTAAAGAATTTGCTCAGATGAGAGCAAATGGAAGCATCTAAGCTTCCCTTATTTTTTGAGCAAGACTTGAAAACTCTTCGGGTGTCAATTTCAACCTTTCACCACTAAAGTTCATGTCTTTGATAGTGTTCAATGGAATAAGGTGCATGTGTGCATGAGGAACTTCAAGGCCAACAATAGCGGTTCCTATTCTTTTGCACGGAACCGCACGTTGCAACTTCACAGCCACTTCTTTCGCAAATAGGTTGATTTCGGCCAAATGCTTTTCATCCAAGTCGAAAAAATAATCTACTTCCTTTTTCGGAATAACCAACGTATGGCCAAGAGCAACAGGTGTAATGTCCAAGAACGCAAGAAAATTGTCATTCTCTGCAATCTTGTAACATGGTATTTCTCCTGAAACAATCTTGGAAAAGATGGTCGCCATTATCTCGAGATTTCTAAAATTTCAAATTGAATTTTTCCTGCAGGAACTTGCACATCTGCGGTCTCACCAACCTTCTTACCAAGCAGCCCTTTGCCTATTGGAGAATCGACTGAAATTTTTTTCTCTGCAAGATTGGCTTCATTTTCAGCAACCAATGTGTATTCCATAGTGGCCTTGTTCGCCAAGTTTTTAATCTTAACTTTTGAAAGTATAAAGACCTTGCTATTGTCCACGTTGGTATTGTCCACCAAGCGGGCATTAGCTAGCAAGCCTTCCATCTTAGCTATGCGTGCTTCCAACAAACCTTGGGCTTCCTTAGCGGCATCATATTCCGCATTTTCGGACAAATCGCCCTTATCCCTTGCTTCAGCTATCTGCTGCGTAATTTTTGGTCTTTCTACCATTTTAAGGTTATGCAAATCGTCCTTCAGCTTTTGTAGGCCTTCCGGAGTATAGTATGCTATTTGTGAAGCCATTTTGTTAAATTTCTAAACTATATATAGATAAAAAGAGAAAACCCCAAAACAGGGTTTTCTCTCATTGATAACGAAACAAATGTAATAAAAATTCTTTCCCTTACAGAGTTATATGGGCACCAATGCTGTGTACTCCAGCAAACGGGTTAGTAACACGGTATGAATAATCAAGACCAATTATGGTTCCATTCTTTCCTGTTGGTATTTGAACGGTAAATCCACCCGTTGGCCCGGTGAAAACTGTTGTGCGGTCTTCTTCAGAACCAATATTCGTTTCATATTGATAACCACCACGCAATATGAAGCGTTCACGGAAACTGAATTCAGCACCAAGGCCAAACTGATCACGGGAGAATGAGTTAGAAGTAAATTGAGCATTTGCCGTCAACTTAGACTTCTCACTAAAAATGAAATCGTAAGCGAACCCAACATTAACCATTGAAGGTAGCTCATATTTTTCCGTTCTCTGGTCCACAGTCAATGAAGTAGATTGAGATCCGTTTGGGATAGTTGCTGTAACAGACATTCCATCACCCCTATAACGCATTGGAGGTCCAACGTTACGTAGGGCAATCCCGAAGCGCACATTGTCCTTTTCTCCAGTAACATATCGAATACCGGCATCAAACGCAACTCCTTGTGCCTTCACATTGTAAATAGCCTCACTAACCAATCGAACAGTAAGACCACCGTAGATACTATTTGAGAATGCTTTCGCATAAGAAAGACCGATGTTGGTATAGTTAGGAGAGAACGTGCCTATTCCTCCCTCCGGTAAATCAACTTCAGTAATTGGAATATCACCAAAATTCATATTCATAATAGTAAGCCCCAAAACAGATGATTCGCCAATCTTTTGACCGAGGCCAAATGAGTTGATACGAATACCAGTACCAACCAAATACTGACTATTGGTAAAAATCAAATCTGTTTTAGGCGTAAACGCCAATCCTGCCACGTTCAAAAAACAGGCTTCCGGGCCTCTTACTGAAGCCATTGCAGATCCGCCTAATCCGGCACTACGCGCCCAAGGGTTAATCAACAAATGACCAGCACCTGCCGAACCCGCCCTGTCAGGATTTCCTGCATTTACAGAGAGCACTGAAAGTGCCGAAATAACTATGACAAAAAGCTTTTTCATAAGCTGAATATTCTTCTAAATAATTAATGTTACTTCTAGAAATTGTCCAAATCCACCGGACGCATTACACCGAACCATTTAAGTACTTTCTCTCCAACATCAGGTACCTCAATATGAATGATGTATGTACCACTTGCAATCGGTATATTTCTATGGTTTTTCAAATCCCAATCCAAAGAAGAGGTAGGATCTCCTTTTTTGAATTGGCGAATCAATGTACCATTCAAATCATAAATAGAGATTGTACAAACCTCCGGTAAATTCACAATTTTTACTCTATTATCAAGCTTGTTGGTCTCATAAGAGCTAAAAGCATAGTATGGATTTGGAACGACATTAATCATGTCCAAAGCATCGGTTTTAGTTTCAGCAACATTCAAACTGGCAGCAGAACCTGTCGTTGAAAAACGATAAAGATTTCTCCAGTCGTTCTGTGCGTTGGTTGTGTTGTTTACGCGTTGCCCTGATGGTGCATATTTATTATATGGTTTAGCCACACGAATACTCACCTTAACACGACTTGGAACTAATCCATCTTGAGGAGATTTATAAGAATATCCATTGGCCAAAATGGAAGAATAAACCCAAGTACATGCCGCAAATGCCTCACGCATCTGAGCGTCATTTCCATTTAGCAATAGCGAGTACAAATACTCTCCTTCGTCATATCGAGGACAATACTGCTCAGCATCAGGAACAGGAAATTTATGACCTACTTCCGAACGCAAATTTTTAAATACATATATCCAGTGCTGACCACCAAAAACAGCCTGACCTGATGGGGTCGTATAATTACTTGATGGATTCCATAACATATCTCTTCCGTTATCTCCTGCCAACCAAGAATCTTCACCAAATGCCATATTCAATCGCTCACCGGTACCTACATCAATAACATATCCCGGGAACCAACCCATTCCTGTAGCTCCCGTCTTGCCACCTTCTTCTTCGTTGTAACCAACTTCACCGGCAACCAAACCATTCTTATCCACACTCAAATGCTTGCGCAATTTCATTTTGGCAGGATTGCCTTGCGATGGTATTAATGCATTTTGAGCAAGTGTCGCCAAAGGTTGCATTTCTAACACCGGGCATCTTGTCCATTTGCTTTTATCCGGAGTAATTACCAAATCCACATTATTAAGGCCGGCAATGCCAGAAACAAATTGGGCACTATCGTTCAGAAACTTAATTCCGCCAGGATTGGTGGATAAATCGCCTACCAAAAATCTTTCATCTCCAGCACCATTAATTGCTGTAGTCCCGAGCGTTGGTGCAACCGGATTCTCAAATGTTTCATTATCGGTATGACTGACCAAGCAATAAGGAGAAACCATTCCTGAGATCACTTTCTCAAAGTCACCTTCACCATCGATCCAATAATTAAGACCTCCGGCCGACTTCCAACTATAATCTGCATATAATCTTTCTTCTTGATTATTCTCGGCCGGAGCAAAAGTACCGGCACGAATCCAGTTAAATACCGTCATTCCTTCTGAATCCGGAACACCGGTCAACCATGGTTGTTGACTGTTGCTGAACTCAAATGTACTTGATAATAATGCCGTTTTATGTGCTTCTGCTTCACCCAAACTGTTTAAGTATTCATATTGTCCCCAAAGAATACTGATACCATAATCCAATAACACATCTTCACTTGTAGTGCGGAAAGACGTGTAAGAATTGTATGGCTCAGTTCCATCGGTTAAGTTCTTAAGTGACCAGAACAACGAATCAATGTGTCCGGAGTTGGTAGGGCCATCTTCTAAACTCAATTCAAAATCAGCAGCAGGAACACGCAAAGGATCCACCACTTTGACCTGAACAGGTGAGCCTCCCGGCAAATGATCCAATTCGTTAAGCGTATATGGCGGAGATAATACATCAAGTTCGTTTTGAGCAGTTATAGAAAGTGACTGCATACCGTTGCCTTTACCTTCAATCCGCTTTAAGAAGAAACCATCACCATAACTAGAATTCAATACGGTTCCACCATTTAATGGACTTGTATTATGCGGAATTGCTTTGATTACCTGCACCTCGCCTATTGCGGCTTTTCTTGAGGCCTTGTAGACTTGAGCTTGTCCCGTTTGGGTCGCTACATCATAGGGTTGATATTGATTATATCCGTATGCAATTACCATAAAGTAATACGTTCTGTGGTTGACCAAAGATTGCGCACTTGTGGCAAATGCGTCATTCACTATGCGGAATGAACGGTTAATACCATTATCCAAACCTTGAACCTTTAGTGTTGGCACAATCAAACCTGTGGCGGCATCGCGGTCATAATTAATCATGTTGGTAACACCGTTGCGCACATCACATTGAGCAATCAAACGAGCCCCATCAGGATCATTCAATTCTGCATTGCTTACCGTCTCATTAGCAAGTTGGTATACTAGATATCCTTCAAACACATAACTGCGCTGTTCATCAGTGAGAGCAACTCCGTTTAAGCTATCAGGAATGGTCGGATCAAATTCCAAATAATCCTCTTGATAGTTATTAGAAATCGGATTTTCATTGCTAAGCATTAAAATAATCTCACGATCCAATTCACGCACTGCAACATCCGGAGCATCCGGACCGCTAACCAATTCAAAGCAGTTATCGAATAAGGATTGCGCCTTGTCATCAGCAAGCCTCAAAAGCTCAACCGGTTCTACGTTATTATTTTTTGATGCTGCTCTAGCCCATACAACACCCAGTGTAATGTTATTATAGTCTCCAGGCTCCAAAGTAAATGGTCCGGCAGATTGAACAAAGCGTCTATCACCTTTTGTATTACCCGCTGTTACCTCAGTCCACGGAGTATTCGTTGGAGGTGCAATGCCATGCGTACTCCAATTGAATGGGTCGGAATCGCCCGGGAACATGTACTGCGCCTCAAGCCCTGTTACAACACCGGAGTTATAACCATTTCCTCCGTATAACATGGTTTGATTGTTTTTCCAAATCCCACGCATATAATTGTAATAGTGTATCGGTGTTGAGGGATCCTCATTCAAACCATTACCGTTATTGTAATAAACGAATCTCCGCATACCATAACGCTCATTGTCAACTATAGTATCGCCATAGCCAATTCCCAGACCTTTATAAGGAATTCCATCTTCTGCTTCAGCCAATTCAACATCTGGTGTAAGCGGATTTGCAGAGGTATCGGCATCTTGATAAGGACCTTCGAAAAAATCTACACCAACGGCTGCCAAATATTCACCATATCCTATCTGGCCGGATTGAGTCTCATCCAAATTATCTCCGTTGTAGCAATATCCTAGACCTCGCTGAACGTCACAGCCAACATAATCATCAACAGCATTTCCTAAATCAGGATCAATATATGACCCAAAGAAGGTTTCTGTCAGCCGCTGTGTACCTTGATTGATCAAGACATAATTCAAAAATGTCATGTTATTAATCTCATTATCGGTAGTGAAAGCAAAGGCTTGCGCACGAATCTCCATACCTATAGCAGCGCCTGTCGATTCGGTATGAATATTACCCTTATCATTAAAAATCCAATAGAACGTTTGGTCTCCGAACAAAGGAATCTGATCTTCTCTTTTTCTATTAGCACAGTCTATTTCCCTTAAGAAATCATACCATGGATAATCTCCTTGTTGCGGATCGTATTCTTCGTTTTCGTCATAGTTGTAGAATGGAGCCAAATAATAATCCTGCAACAAAGCCGTATTTCCATGGGCTTTATAATTGAAAAAATAGCCCGGAATAGAATATCCACCCGGAAAAACTTCTTCAAGCTCCGCAGCCGTTGCACCGGAATTTACCATATCAAAATAGAGTCTATGCCTTTCAGAATCTTGGCGAAGGGTTACCATGAAATTATCGTACTCTACACACGTAGCCGCACTTACTTCTGCGGTACCATCATTGGTAAGTGGGCCTGGCCAATAATCATTTCCTTCACGAAAACGCACCGCAGCCAACTTCAACGTTTGGTCAGTCGAAACACCTCCCATCCAAAGACCTCCGGCATAAATAGAAGAAGGACCAATTCCTTCAATCACTTTGGGAACTTCATAAGCAGCTCTGCTATTGGCTCTATCCTGCCACATGGAACCACCAGTCTCAATGCGCGTCTGAACATTATTCCACTCCAAATCTCGTAAACCGTTGGCCGGAGCACATTGTGCAGCTCTCGATTCGACTGCCGCACCTGTATTACCTCCGCCCGACATTCCAGGATTGTTCTGTCCGTTGCCGACATATTTATATGCCATAACCGGATAAGACAATACAAATGCGAGTGCGCTAATCAATGTGGGTTTTACCATCTTCATATTTTTAGTAAAAGCTATAAATCCTAATTGCAAAAAAATCATCGAATATTAAAAATCAAAACGAACACCCAGTCTTATCATTCTTGGTGTACCCAAGTTGCCGGGATTATTCACATACATACTATAATAGTCCTTAAAACTTTGAGGTGAGTTCTTTTGGTTGATGGATTGCTGGGCTGTCGAAGAAGCTAACCAGCCATCATCATCAGGCGTGCCGGTAAAGCGATAAACCCCAAATATGTTGCGTGTATTCAAAAGGTTTGTAATCCACAAATAAACGTTGAGGTTGGCTGCTTTTTTCTTCTCTCCTTCTTTACCAAAAACCAATGGGAAATTTCTGTCTAAATTCATATCAACAGAAAACTGCCATGGGAGACGAGCACCATTGATAGAACCTTCAGTGCTTGGTGAAAGTTCACCGGTGATAGGAGTGGCGAAAACTTGAGGAGTATATGGAGTACCTGAACCCAAATTACAAATGAGGTTAGCTCCGGTATTTTGGAATATTTGTTTATCAAACCAAACAGGACCGTTATAATCCTTGCCAGATCCGTAACGATAGTCGGTTGTTACCACTATACGATGTCTTTGATCGTAGTTAAATGGACTGATATTTCTTAGGTTAGGAAGCCCAGCATTGATAAGAGCAACCTGAGAAACGGTACTCGAACCTGTTCCGTCCGCAAATTGCAACGTATAAGAAGCCTTCATCCAAACGTTGCCGGTTCTTCGCAAATCATAAGTCAAGGTAAGACCTTTAACCGTACCAAAGTCGATATTATCAAAGGTGGTATAAGTACTTGGATAAGCTCCCACGAGCCTCCGTATTTGAATCATATTTCTCAATTCGCGATAGAAGGCCTCAATTTTCAAAGAGGAAGACTTGGTAAGCACTTGCTGGAATCCTAAAGCGTAGTCAACAGTGCGTTCAGGTTTAAGGTTGGGGTTATTAATCGTAACCGCACGACCTTTCATATACAAGTAATCAATCGGATTGAAAATGTTAGCTGAAGTAGGACGTTGGGTCAAAACATCATAGTGAGCAAAGAAAGTGGCTTCATCAGAAATTGGGAACGAGAATGCAATACGAGGCATAATGTTCACTGCTGGTGTATAATCCACAAAAGCCTTTGAGGTAAGTGGTGCATCCGGATTAACCTTCAAATAAGGGTTAATTTGTCCATTCCTATAAATAGTTGTTGTAGGGTCATTGACATATGCTCCAGTTGCAGTATACCAATTGTTCCCATCACGATAACCGGCTATAGCAGTTGGATTTTTAATATCATCCACATAAACCACATAGTCATTACCAATATTAGCAGGATGTGTAACGGCCATGTTTGCTAACGAAGTTACCTCACCTGCGGTATAGAATTCACTGATAACATAAGGGTCTTTTGGAATATACTGGTTTGCATCATAACGGTCGACACGAACACCTACGTTGAATATCAAGTCATCAAATGCGAATTTATCCATAATGTAGCCCGCAGTATAAATTGGCTCAAATGCGCCAACATTGCGATTGTAATAGGATTGAGCAGCATCCGATGTGCCTAATCGGTAGGTTTGGGAAAAGAAATCATCAATCGTTGGCTTTTTTCCTTTTAGCTTATTTCCGTATGCATCATAACCATAATAAGAAACATAAGAATTACCTTGATTAAGTAGCTCATCCGCACTGAACATACTGATGTCTAAGAAATCCGGATCCAAATTATCCGTATTAACAAAATCTCCACCTCGAGGATCTAACCCAAGTGCTTCACGCACTTTGTAGTCGAACTGTGTTTGGTTGTCTCCGACAAGACGGTCGAAATAAACGTAGTTCTGACCATTAAAAACGACCTTCGTAGAATCATAGCCAATTCCTTTATCATCCAATACACCAACGTGCGAATTTGCAGAAAGTCTTGCCAACTGCCAAAGTCCGATAGGAGCTACACTATACGCTGCGTCCTTACGTTGCTCAAACTCAAAACCAATTTGTACAGCATGGTCTCCAATGTCCGCGGATCCCATACCGGTAACACGGAACTGGCCGGTATTGGAAACGCCATAATTGTTGTTCTGTGTGCCCACATTGCCCCACAAAGCATAAACACCTTGAGGCATTTCACCATTTCGAAGACCTAAACCGGAATTAATAACATTCAACGATGAAAATGGGCTAGATGCAATGCTCCCAATTGTGGCGGAATTATTCAGAAAGATATCCGTTGGGTTAGCGAGATAAGTGCCATTGCGATATAGATTACTCATCGCTAACTCCTCTGCAAATGAACCTTGGTTCAACTCATAATATTGACTGGTCACTCTAGCCGCATCAGCGTTGTATTCGGAGGGAGTATAGAATATATGCATATCCTGAACACCCGTTTGTCTAAAATAAGATTGGTTATACCACTCATAAGTATTACCACGAGCAATATCAAAATATCCGATGTGCCCGTAACGGAAAAGCTTATCACCATGTGTGTCATCCTCGCTCTTAGCATAAGATTTGGAATAGTCCACCATTACAGAATAAAACACATTCTTCAATTTCGATGCTGAAGACTCGTCTTCCGAAGTAGCATTTTTAAAGCGCTGGCTAAATTTTGCATATGCACGCCAGTCAATGTTTCTTCCAAATTGGTTATTATCCCAATTCATTAGGGAGTTTCCATAACCGAATCCATGACCATCGCTATAAGCTCCCGTTCCTCCAAAAGTTAATGTTACATGGTCAGAAAGATTTAAGTCAATCTTAGCAACCAAGTTGGCTGATTGAGTGCCAACATTAAGACGAGTAGGCACTCGTTCGAAATCTGAAGCAGTCAAAAAATCAGCGCTGTACTGAAGTCCGGTTTGCTGACCAAATGAGTTATAGTAGGGACGCAATGGAGAGGTCAACAACTGCTCCCTAGCTTCGTCTTTAATTTTATAATTCCCATCAAAGCGAGGCCCCCCATCAACGGAATTGGTATAGTTACCGGAAAGAAAAAAGCCTAACAACGGTCTTCCTTTTTCACCATTTTCATCCTTTCTAAACAAGAGTGGTCCAGATAAAGAACCTTCAACCAAATTATAGCCATAACGGTCTAAACCATATGCCGTATTTCCGCTTTTAAATCCCGAAGTGATTACCTCCAAACCTCCAGTATAGGAAGCTGAAGAATTACGAAGTGATATATTAACCACCCCACCTGTTACGTCACCAATGTTAGCCGGAATACCACCGGTAATAACAGAAACTTCTTCGATGGCTGATTTTGGCAAAGCCGAAGAGCCTCTTACTTTAATCCCATCAATATAAACCCAAGTAGAACCTTCGCGAGCTCCGCGGATAGAAATACCATCTCCTGTATTGGTTGCTCCAGCCACTGTTGTTGCAAAACCTAATGCCGAGCGACCCGGCATGTTTTTCAATTCTTCACGGGTTACTGTTCCTCCGGAAGGTCCACCATCTTTATCGATAAGCGGTACTTTATAGTCCACTACTTCAACCTCGCCTAACTCGGTACTTGAAACCAACAAAACATCAGGCAAGGAGGTTATCTTGGAAGAGTTAATGATAACCCCTTTAATAGCTTGTGTTTTATAACCAACAGATTGGACCGTTACTTCATATGTTCCCGGCTCAAGCGGCTTGATACTGAATTTTCCATCAATATCAGCACTTCCTCCATTCACGGTATTTCCGTTGAGGAATACGATGATGGTCGCAAACGACAAAGGTTCACCGGTATCCTTGTCCTTAACCTTTCCCATTAGCGTTCCGCTATTTGTTTGAGCAATAGCGGCTAATCCGGTAAATAATACGAGTGCGAGTAGAGCGTAAAACTTTTTCTGCATATCGGGCAGTTTAAGTTGAGTTAATAAAAACAAGTCATTTTAAAACAGGCGCATAACACTCAATTCATTGGCTATTAACGAGTGTTAACACTTCTGTTAAGGCTCGCAAATAACTTAGGAAACAGGTCTAAAAACAAATCTTTTTTTTCGCGTTTCTAAGTAATTGAAAATGGGCATTTTGCCTTGTTCAGAATCAAAATTAGGAAATTACAACCGTGCAAACACAAAAAATGCCGCTTATAAAACGGCAAAAATCACAACTCCAAAGTAACTTCTTTTAAATCTTTTCGTCCAATCTTTCTTTTGCTTTATACTTTGTTTTTTCTGAACCAGCGTTTATACCAAGGCACCTCTTTACCCCAAGAATGTTTCTGTGCACGTTTGAGATTTTTCTTCATGCGCTTTTGTGTTGCCTTGTCTTGCTTCTTCGTATGCGTCTTTTTACTATCTTGATACTGCGCCTGCTTCTGCTCCAAATTTTTGCGGTCCTTATCCATCGCATTTTGCGGAGTGACTTGATTCGTCTGCTTCTTTTTCTGAGCTTGAGACTCAAATGCAGTGACAATAATCAAGGCAACCAAACATAGATATCTTAAATGCTTTCTCACTTTAATTCTAACCAAAACCTCAATTATTTATTGTAGTATTCATAACGCATTTTTGTTATTACGATATCATGGCTTTGAAGGTCATGATCAAGAAAAGCCTCGACCAGCATGGTTGAAGTATAAAGAACTTCTATTTCACGCGTCATCTTTTCATCTTCATAGTATTCCATCTTCAATAAGTTTCCAATAGTATCGTAATGAAACGTTTCTTTTTTCTTTGATTTACTTTGGTTACTGGATATTTCAATTTTACTAATCCAGCCTTGTTCATTGTAATGATAATCGCGGGTCGTGGTACGACCGCTCAGAATTAACTCCTCCTCTTCCTTAGTTACGTAGCCAAGCTCATTTCTGGAAATCGTCCAATTTGAATATTGTAGACCGTAATTATTGAAATTACTCTTACGCATGCGACCATCTCCCGCATCTTGCCATGTGTATGTCTCAGAATTGATGGTCACCATTTGTCCTGGTTCCAATTTATTTTTTTCGGTAGAGATGTTCTCTGTTTTTGCATAATCAAGACGAATGATTTTTCCTTGTGTATCGTAATTGAATCGCGTGGTAAAATACCCCTTGTTTCCATTCTCCTGCTTCAATTCCACTTCACCAAGATCGTTCCGTTTGTATTCAATAGTTAAACTATCCACCAAATCCACAACAGTAGTAATCTTATCAATCTTTTCAAGCAAACCAACTTCGTTAAAGTGATAAACCATCATATCCTGCTTTTGGTCAATTGCCCTATTAGGACGTTTGACAGAAACGATACCTGTAATGGATTTTATTTTATTCACCCAAATGAACTGCTGACTAAAGAACATCTCCTGCTTAAAGGCATTTCCCATCCGGTTGTCAATCATTTGTGCATTAGTAGAAACAGACGATGAACATAGCCCAGCCACCAAAGCGATTGCCGATCGGATATTTAAGGAAGAGAACTTTCTTTTCAAATTCATTTCAAAAGCGGAAGTGCGTCTTCCATTTTCGTCAATGGAGCGAAGCACATTTTTCCCGTGCAAACATATATGGCTGATTTCGTGCCAAACCTGTTGGCGAAAAGAGGCAATTCACTTTCGGTTGTTGATGCCGCAAAAATGGTATTGGGTAAAAAATGGCTGAAGAAATCTTGTCGGATTTCCTTCGCTTCCGCACCTGTGACAACTACTTCATAAAACGGCAGCGATTGCCATAAGTAGGCTTGCAACCAATTGCTGTAACCAGAAGCGTATTTGATTTGAGGAAGTATATTGGTCAAAAGCCTTTTGCTCATGGATTCATATTCATCATTTTCCAAGTGACGCGACAACTTGAAAAGCACTTTACACATAGCACTACTGGAAGAAGGAATCACGTTGTCTTGAACGTCCTTTTTGCGTGCAATCAGTTTTTCAGAATTTGATGCCGTGTAATAAAACATCGCGGATGATGCGTCATAAAACAACTCGATTGCTTTCTGCACAACGATGTTTGCTTCCTTGAGCCAAACTTCTTCACCCGAAGTTTCATATAGCGTAATAAACGCTTCTGCAAGAAATGCGTAACTATCTAAAAAAGCAGCAATGCGCGATTGCCCACTAGCGTGCACGTGAAGCAATGTGCCATCATCCTTGCGCAATTCTTTTAAGATGGCTTCGGATAATCTAACGGCACGTTCCAAATACTCTTCGTTTTGCAAAGCTCTACAAGCTTCCACGTAAGCTGTTATCATAAGAGCGTTCCATGAAGTGAGGCATTTGTTGTCCAAACCTGGGCGAATGCGCTCTTTTCGTTTATCAAGTAATGTTTTATTGATTTGATTGACTCGCTTTTTCAGCGTTTGTATATCAATGTTTTCATCCTTCGAAAACTCTTCGTCCGTTTTAGTTCGGAGTAAAATGTTTTGGTCGTGTTCCCAAAATCCTTCCTTTCCAACCGCATAATACTTTTTGCATAAGTCAAAATCATCACCCAAAATTTGAGTAAGTTCATCTTCCGACCAAGTATAGAATTTACCTTCCACTCCTTCGCTATCAGCATCCAGCGCAGCGTAGAAAAGACCTGAATCGCTCTTCATTTCGCGCTCAGCCCAAGAGATGGTTTGTTCAATAATTTCTTTATACAAATCCGATTTCGATTCGCGATAAGCTTGCGCATAAAGTGAAATCAATTGTGCATTGTCGTAAAGCATTTTTTCGAAATGTGGCACCTTCCAAACATCATCTACACTATAACGCGCGAAGCCACCACCCACTTGATCATAAATGCCACCAAGGGCCATTTTTTCTAATGTATGATGAACCATTTCAACGGAGTTCTTATCGTTGGTTTTTACACCATAATGCAATAAAAACTCCCAGTTATTGGGCATAGGAAACTTTGGTGCGCGATTATTCCCGCCTTTTTCCCAATCCCATGACTTTGACCAATGCTCCACAACGTCATTTAAAAATCGCGAATCGAACTCTGTGCTATCATCATTGCCTTCAATCAAGTTCAATTGATGCAAGCCTTCCTGCAAACGCGATGCGTATTCCGTGACTTTGTCATAATCATTCTTGAAAAGGTCTTGCAAATTTTCAAGCACATCAAGCCATTGCATCTTTGGGAAATAAGTACCACCATAAATAGGGCGACCATCAGGTAGAGTAAAAACATTGAGTGGCCAACCACCTTGTCTTCCCATCAAATGAAGCGCATCCATGTAGATTCCATCTACATCTGGTCGTTCTTCTCTGTCTACTTTAATACAAACGAAATGTTTGTTCATGAACTGCGCACAATCATTGTCTTCAAACACTTCACGCTCCATTACATGGCACCAATGACAGGCGCTGTATCCAATTGAGATTAATACAAGTTTATTCTCCGATTGAGCCTTTTGCCAAGCATCAGCATTCCAAGCAAACCAATTGACAGGATTGTGCTGATGTTGGAGAAGATATGGGCTTGTCTCTTTTGA
>Ga0209572_1000708_pt1 | contig 39409 bp, 37 predicted proteins | sample EBPBio232012_DNA_FD_185867 | JGI IMG/M metagenome (GOLD analysis project Ga0209572, IMG submission 185867) | Wastewater treatment Type I Accumulibacter community from EBPR Bioreactor in Madison, WI, USA - Reactor 1_1/23/2012_ DNA (SPAdes)... | ecosystem: Engineered > Bioreactor > EBPR >...
CGAGCGCGATGGCGCCCCCCAGCGTCGGCCCGATGCAGGGCGACCAGACCGCGCCCAGCAGCACACCGCCCAGCACCATGCCCCCCGCCCCGCGCCGTTCGACCCGGGCGAAACCCCGGTCGGCCTGGGCCGCGATCCCCGCCGTGGCGGTGGCAAAGCGCGCGGTCAGGCCGGGCACCAGCAACACCAGACCGAACGCCGCCATGACCAACGCCGCGGCGGCCGAGACCGTGTCCGGCGTGACGCCCAGCGCCGGGCCAAGCCGCGACAACAGCAGGCCCAGCGCCACGAAACTGGCGCTCATCCCCGCCATCAGATACACCGGCCCGCGCCGGTCCTCGCTGCCGGCCGAGGCCAGAACCACCGGCAGGACCGGCAGCACGCAGGGATTGATCAGCGTCAACACCCCGGCCAGATAGCCCAGAACGATCTCCATCGCGCCCCTCTCCGTCTTGTTTGCGGTACGGTTCGGCGCAGCGTTTCGTCACCGGGCATGCGATGACATTTCCGTGAGCCCCCGACCGCCGGAACCCCGGCGGCGCGTTGCGCGTTCTTCCCCTATCGCAACCACTCTCAGGGAGAGAGACGATGCCGACCGAAGCCAAACCCGGATCTCAGACCAAGAAACCTGCCGAGGGCCAGCCCAAGGGCAAGGCCAAGATCATCTCGGAAGAGAACAAGGAAACCGGCAAGGGCAAGAGCGCCCAGCGCTGAGCCCCCTTCCGGTTCAGGGGCGGCGACGGGCCTTCCGCCGCCGCCTCCGACGGGCTATGATGGGCCATGCATCCCCGGCGGGAGAATGGTGACGAAATCGGAACGGCACAGACCAAGCCCTTGAATTCGCTCAACCCGCCACGCTGTCCCATGCATGGGACACTTCTTTCCGGCAGCCGATGCACAGCAGTTTCACCCTCCAGACCCAAGGCCCCGGCCTTTACGACCTCACCCCCCAGATCGCCGCCTGGGTCGGCCGTGCCAAGCCCGACGAGGCGCTTCTCACGCTCTTCATCCGCCATACCTCGGCCAGCCTCCTGATCCAGGAGAATGCGGACGCCGACGTCCAGCGCGACCTCAAGACTTGGCTGAACCGGCTGGTCCCGCCCTCGAACGATCCGTCGATGCGCTGGATCACCCATACACTGGAAGGCCCCGACGACATGCCCGCCCATATCAAGGCGGCGCATCTGCCGGTCAGCCTGCAGATCCCGGTCATTTCGGGCGAGATGGCGCTGGGAAGCTGGCAGGGGATCTTTCTGGTCGAACACCGCATGAAACCCCACAAGCGGCAGGTCGTCGCCCTCTTGCGGTGAGCCTCGCCCTGCCCGCCCCTCAGCTGGCGCCCCTCCTGCTGGGCGCCAGCCTGTCCGTCCGAGGCTGCACCGGCCGCATCGTCGAGACCGAAGCCTATACCCCGGACGACCCGGCGTCCCATTCCTTTCCCGGCCCAACGAGGCGCAACGCCGCCATGTTCGGCCCGCCTGGCCATGCCTATGTCTACCGGATCTACGGGCTGCACTGGTGCCTGAACGTGGTGGGCCTGCCCGGCCACGCGGTGCTGATCCGGGCGCTGGAGCCGCTGTCCGGGCTGGAGGCGATGCAGGCCCGCCGCGGCCCTGGAAAACCGCTCTGCAAGGGTCCCGGCATGCTGGCCGAGGCTTTGGGGATCACCGGCGACGACGACGGGCGGCTCTTCGGCAGCGCCGAGTTCAGCCTGACCCTGGACCCGCCCGAAACCTACCTGACCGGCCCCCGCATCGGCATCACCAAGGCCGCCGATTGGCCGATGCGCTTCGGTCTCGCGGGCTCGCGCCACCTGTCGCGGAGTTTCTGAGCCCTCTTGCCTTCCGTGCCAAATCGTAATACTTGAAGTTACATGAATCGCGACAGCCGCCTCTCCAACGTCCTGCACGCGCTCCTCCATATGGCGGAATACAAGGGTCCGATGACCTCGGAAACCCTGGCCGAATGCATGCGCACCAACCCGGTGGTCGTGCGCCGGACCATGGGGCTTTTGCGCGACAAGGGCATCGTGGCTTCGGCCCGGGGCAAGGCGGGCGGCTGGACCATAGCCGCGGATCTAGCGCAGGTCAGCCTGCGCGACCTCTACGACGCGTTGGGCGAACCGGCGATCTTCGCCATCGGCCACCGCAGCGACAACCCCGATTGCCTGGTCGAACAGGCAGTCAACGCGGCCCTGGGCGACGCCTTCGCCCAGGCCGAGACGCAATTGATGACGCGGTTCGGCGCCGTCTCTCTGGCTGATCTGGCCGAGGATTTTGCCCGGCGCCACCGACAGGTCCGACAACACAAGGATTGAGCGATGTACGACGTGATCGTGGTGGGCGGCAGCTATGCCGGGATGGCGGCTGCGCTGCAATTGCTGCGCGCCAGACGCCGGGTGCTGGTGATCGACGCCGGCCAGCGGCGCAACCGCTTTGCCAGCCATTCGCACGGTTTCCTGACGCAGGACGGCGAAGATCCGGCGGTCATCGCCGCCACCGCCCGCGCGCAGTTGGACCGCTATCCCACGCTGTCCTGGCGCCAGGGCGCCGTGGCCAGTGTCGGCGGCGCCAAGGACGGGTTCGAGGTCACGACAGAAGACGGCGAGCGCCTGAAAGCCCGCCGCGTGATCCTGGCCACCGGCCTTGCCGATACGCTGCCCCGGATCCCGGGGCTGGCCGAGCGTTGGGGAAAATCGGTCTTTCACTGCCCCTATTGCCACGGCTATGAGCTGGATTTCGGCCGCATCGGGCTGATCGCGAACGGGCCGGAGGCGATCCATCATGCCCCACTCTTCACCGAGTTCGGCCAGGCAACGCTGCTGACCAACGCCCTGTTTCCGCTGGAGCCCGAGACCTGCCGCACCCTCGCCGACCGGGGCCTGACACTCGAGGGTCGCGCGATCCTCGAGGTCGCCGGTCCGCTGGAGGGGCCAGTCGAGGTGCGGTTCCAAAGTGGCGAGCCCCTCAGCTTTGCGGGCCTCTTCGTCGCGACCAAGACCCGCCCCGCCAGCCTGCCCGCCGAGGCCCTGGGCGTGGCGCTGGAGGAGACGCCGATGGGCACGCAATACCGCACCGACGGGTTCAAGGAGACCTCGATCCCCGGCCTCTATGCCTGTGGTGACGTCGCGCGCGTGCCGCATTCGGTCTCGCTGGCGGTGGGGGACGGGGCCTGGGCGGGGGCGATGGTACACCGCTCGCTGGTCTTCGATTCCCCGGCCTGAGGCCCGAACCGGCCTGATCCGACGCGGTTTTCCGCCGCTGGCGCAGATTTTTCCGGTTGTGGGCGCTAACGCGCCCGCGCCACCATTGCCGCGTCACACAGGCCCGCGTATCCAAGGCGCCAGCAGTCAACCAAAGGGGACCCGCCATGCGCGCCACCAAAACCGTTCAGCGAATCCTGGCCAATTACGAGGGGGAAACCCCCGGCGTGAAGGCCAATCTGGCCCGCATGCTGATGGAGGGCAAGCTGGGCGGCACCGGCAAGATGATCATCCTGCCGGTGGACCAGGGCTTCGAGCATGGCCCGGCCCGCAGCTTTGCCCCGAACGCCGCGGGCTATGATCCCCATTACCATTACCAGCTGGCCATCGACGCGGGCCTCTCGGCCTATGCCGCGCCGCTGGGGCCGCTGGAAGCCGGCGCCGATACCTTCGCCGGTCAGATCCCGACCATCCTGAAGGTCAACTCGGCCAATTCGCTGATGTCGGACACCGCGGGCAAGAACCAGGCGATCACGGCCTCGGTCGATGACGCGCTGCGCATCGGCGCCTCGGCCATCGGCTTTACCATCTACCCGGGTTCGGATTGCGCGCTCGACATGTTCGAAGAAATCGTCGAGATGCGCAAGGAAGCCGCCGCCAAAGGCATCGCCACCGTGATCTGGTCCTATCCGCGCGGCGAAGGCATCTCGAAAGAGGGCGAGACGGCGATCGACGTTGCCGCCTATGCCGCCCATATCGCGGCGCTGCTGGGCGCGCATATCATCAAGATCAAGCTCTCAACCGACCACATCATGCAGCCCGAGGCCAGGAAGGTCTACGATAAGGAGCAGATCGACATCTCGACGCTCGCGGCGCGGGTGAAGCATTGCGTCCAGTCGTCCTTCAACGGCCGCCGCATCATCGTCTTCTCGGGTGGCGCGGCGAAGGGCACGGATGCGGTCTTTGACGACGCCCGCGCGATCCGCGACGGCGGCGGCAACGGCTCGATCATCGGGCGGAACTCGTTCCAGCGCTCGCGCGAGGATGCGCTGGCGATGCTGGGCAAGCTGGTGGACATCTACAAGGGCAAGGCCTGAGCCTTTCCCGGACCATACAAAAGGGGGCCGCGAGGCCCCCTTTTTCATGCCGTTGCGGTGGCAATCAGCCGTCGTTGCCCTCGGCCGGCGCTTCCGGCGCGGGCGCCGTGTCGGGCTCGACCAGCACGCCCTGATCCCAGCGGCCCGAGACGACCTGCCCCGCGGCATAGGTCAGGCGGCCCTGTCCCACGCGCTGGCCATCGACGAACTGGCCGACATAGACGTCGCCCGTGGGATAGGTGGCGGTGCCCTGCCCCTCGATCCGGCCGCCGCGCCATTCGCCGGTATAGGTGAAGCCATCGGCCAGGGTGATCGTGCCCTGTCCCTCGCGCTCGCCCGCGATGAAACCGCCCTCATAGCGGGTGCCGTCCGGGTAGGTCATGACGCCCTGCCCCTCGCGCAGACCGGCCTCGAAGGCGCCGACATAGACGCGGCCATCGGGGTATTCCATGCGGCCCTGACCCTGCGGCTGACCGGCGCGGAAATTGCCTTCGTAGATCAGCCCCTCGGCCATGCGGGCGCGGCCTGCGCCCTCGATCCGGCCCTCGGACCAGGCACCGGTGTAGCCGGTGCCATCGGCATAGGTGATCGTGCCCTCGCCATCGGGAACGCCATCGCGGAAGCGGCCGTCATAGCGCGCGCCATCGGGGGCGGTCATCACGCCGGTGCCGGTGATCCGGTCGGCGACCCATTCGCCGGAATAGACATAGCCATCCGCCGTGGTCAGCCGTCCCCGGCCCTGGCGCAGATCGTCGACGAAATCGCCCTCGTAGATCGCGCCATCGGCCATGATCAGGCGGCCCACGCCCTGCAGCATGCCCTGCACGAAACTGCCCTCGCGCCGGTCGCCGCCCGGCAGCGTCAGGACGCCCGCGCCGTTCAGCATCCCCTCGGACCATTCGCCGTCATAGATCGTGCCATCGGGACGCGTCAGCCGCCCCTCGCCATGGCGCTGGTCGTTCAGCATGCCGCCGGTATAGACCGAGCCGTCCGGGTAGGTGATGGTCCCCTGCCCCTCGCGCAAGCCATGCTGCCATTCGCCCTCGTAGCGCAGGCCGCCCGGGCGCTCCATCACGCCACGCCCATGCGGCTGGCTGTCGTCGAAGGTGCCGGTATAGACCACGCCGGTGACATAGCGGCGCGTGCCCTCGCCCATGATGCGGCCCGCGTCCCAGTTCCCCTCGTAGGACGACCCGTCGGCAAAGACCATGCGGCCCTGACCATGCGGGCGGCCGTCCTCGAACAGGCCCTCGTAGACCGAGCCATTGGGATAGCGGGCGGTGCCGGTGCCGGTGATCTGGCCGTTTTCCCACGAACCCGTGTATTCGAAGCCATTGGGCAGCCGGTAGGTCCCCTGTCCGTGCTGCAGCCCGTCGAGGAACGTGCCCTCGTAGATCCCGCCATCGGCGTATTGTCGGGTGATGACCTCGGACAGATCCTGCGCCGCGACAGGGAAGGCCATCGGCAGGGCGAGGGAGAGCATCAGGGCAGTGACGAAGGGTGCGTGCATGGTCCTTGCCATCGTGGCGCCCGGGAGGCTCCCCGCGGCGTCTCAAACCTAGTGTAAAGGTTGATGAAAAGACAAGCGGGGAGGCCGCGATTCGCGCCCGCGCCGTCAGGAACCCGCCGGGAAGCCGGGGAAACGGGCGCGTAATGGCGCAAGGGCCGGAGGGGCCGCGCGCCCCCGAGCGGCCTCGCGGCGGCGCTTCACTCTTGCGTGACGGGGCCGAAACGGCACCGGCCGCGCCGCTGGCGGAGGCGCGGCCGGCGATCGGAGTCAGGACAGGCGGCTCAGCCCGCGTGAACGCTCGGCGCTTCCAGCGCCCCGAAGCCGTAATGCCTCAGCCAGCGCAAGTCGCTTTCGAAGAAGGCGCGCAGGTCGGGGATGCCGTATTTCAGCATCGCCATCCGGTCGATACCCATACCGAAGGCGAAGCCCTGCCATTGGTCGGGGTCGATGCCCCCGGCGCGCAGCACCTTCGGATGCATCATGCCGGACCCCAGCACCTCCAGCCAGCCGTCGCCCTCGCCCACGCGCAACTGCCCGTTGACCCAGGAGCATTGGATATCCACCTCGGCCGAGGGCTCGGTGAAGGGGAAATGCGAGGCGCGGAAGCGGGTCTTCACCTTGGTACCGAAATAGGCGGTGAAGAATTCCTCCAGCACCCATTTCAGGTTGGCCATCGAGATGTCCCGGTCGATGGCCATGCCCTCGATCTGGTGGAACATCGGCGCATGGGTCTGGTCCATGTCCATGCGGTAGACGCGGCCCGGGGCGATCACCCGGATCGGCGCGCCCTGTTCCTGCATGGCACGGATCTGCACCGGCGAAGTATGGGTGCGCAACACATGCGGCGGCCGGTTGTCGCCCGGCGCACGGTGCATGAAGAACGTGTCATGCTCCTGCCGGGCGGGATGCTCGGGCGCGATGTTCAGCGCGTCGAAATTGTACCAGTCAGTCTCGATCTGCGGCCCTTCGGCCACGGCGAAACCCATGTCGGCGAAGATCGCCGTGCATTCCTCGGTCACCTGGCTGACCGGATGGATCGTGCCGCGCGGACGGTGGCGGGCGGGCAGCGTCACGTCCAGCCATTCGGCCTTGAGCCGCTCATCGAGCGCGGCATCTTCCATCGCCGCCTTGCGCGCGCGCAGGGCCGCGTCCAGCTCGTCCTTCAGGACATTGAGCGCCTTGCCGTAGGTCTGGCGCTCCTCGGGCGACATCTGGCCCAACTCGCGCATTTTCAGGCTGATCTCGCCTTTCTTGCCCAGTGCGGCGAGGCGCACCTCCTCCAGCTGGGCGGCGTCGGCGGCCCCGGCGATCCGGGCGAGATAGGTGTTGCGCAGGTCTTCCATCCGAGCCTCCTGAACTCCGCGCCCCTGCTATCCGTGACGTGGCGTGATTGCAAGCGCACAGCCTTGTTGCCGCGGGGACGGCGGGCAAGAATGGCGCGGTTCGGGCAGGAGGATCCCATGACGCACCAATCCAAGGACCCGGCCAATCCCTGGCTGGTGCTGCTGGGCCTGTCGCTGGGCGTGCTGGTGACCAACGGCTTCGGCCGCTTCGCCTATGGGCTGATCCTGCCCGCGATGCGCGCCGATCTCGACTGGACCTATGCCCAGGCGGGCTGGCTGAACACCGCCAATGCGCTGGGCTATATCGTCGGCGCCGTGGGCACCATGCTGGCGCTGCGCCGCCGCGGCCCGGCCGGGCTTTTCGCGCTGGGGCTGGCGGTTACGGCGGTGGCGCTGGTCGCGACCAGCGCCCTGCCCGCGCTCTGGTGGCAGAGCCTGTGGCGCTTTCTGACCGGGCTCTTCGGGGCGCTGTCCTTTTCCACCGCCGGGGCGCTGGCGGCGCGGCTCTGGGCCGACAACCCGCGGCTCAACGCGCTAGGGATCGCCATCCTCTTCGGCTCGGGCGGGGGCTCGGCCATCGTGCTCTGCGGCGCGACCCTGCCGCCGATGCTGGCCGCCTGGGGCGACGGGTCCTGGCGCTGGGCCTGGGTGATCGTCGGCGGCCTGAGCCTGGCCCTGGCGCCGCTGGGCCTGTGGGCGGCGCGTCGCGCCCCGGTCCCGCCCAGGCGCGAGGTCAGCGCGCCGCCTCTGCCCTCCGGGCGGATGCTGGCGGAATACGCGGGCTACGCGGGCTTCGGCCTCGGCTATATCGTCTATCTCACCTTCCTCTCGGCCTGGATGAAGGAACAGGCCGCCTCGCCCCTGCAGGTGGCGCTGGTCTGGGTGCTGCTGGGCGGCTGCATCACCGTCTCGCCCCTTCTCTGGCGCGGGGTCTTCGCCCGCCATGCCTCCGGGCGACCGCTGGCGCTGGTGCTGAGCGGCATCGCGCTGGGGTCGGCCCTGCCGGTCCTCTGGCCCTCGCTCCCCGGGCTGGTGGTTTCCGCCGTGATCTTCGGAAGCTGCGTCTTCATGGCCCCCTCGGCAGTGACCAATTTCTCCCGCAAGAACCTGCCGCCCGAAAGCTGGGGCAGCGCCATCTCGCTCTTCACCGTGGTTTTCGCCGTGGCCCAGACCATCGGCCCCTATGCCGCGGGTGCACTGGGCGACCTGACCGGCAGCATCGGCAGCAGCCTGCTCGCGGCCTCTGCGATCCTGCTCGTGGGCGCGGCCGTGGCGGCGCTGCAAAGGCCGCTCGGCGCCGAGGCCCGCTGAGCCCGTTCACGCCATCTTAACGGGCCCCATGCTTCGATGATCCCCCGAACCCTGGGGGTCCGCCTGTGCCGTTTCGTGTGAGTGATCTTCTGCTGCGCCTCGCGCCCCTGGTGACCCTCGGGGTGGTCGCAGCGGGGCTGATCGCCAACCTGGCCGGCGGACCCCGGCCCGACCAGCCGGCGCTGGCGCTGCCGACGGCGCTGGCCTATGGGCTGCTCGCGCTTCTGTGGCGCCACGACCAGACCAGGCCCGATCATCGCCGCCATTCCCGCCTGAGCCTGATCCTCGGCCTTGCCATCGCCGCCGGCTGCCTTCTGACCCTCGCCGATCGCTGGACCGGTCTCTTCGGCGGCCGGCTCGATACCGCGCTCAGACTCGCTGAACTGGGCCAGCTCGGCCTCAACGGCCATGTCTCCAGCAAATCGCTGCTCTTCATCGCCACCTGCGCCCTGGCACTGCTGTCGACGCGCCGCAACCGGCTTCTGTCCAGCCTCTTCGTGCTCGCCCTGCTGGGCATCTGCAACGTGGCGGTCGTCGATCTGGCGATGTCCGGCGCGCTCTGGGACCGCGAACTCTCGGTGTGGTCGACGCTTGCCGCCTTCACGCTGACCCTCGCCGCCGCGCTGCGCCTGCGTGAGCGCAGCCTCTTCTCCGCCCTCTTCCTGCCCGGCATCGCCGGGATGGCGCTGCGGCTGATGGCGGGGCTGGCACTGATCCTGCCGATGCTGGCAGGCTGGGTCTATGCCGTCGTCATGGCCCCCAAGCCGCAGGAGGCCGATCTCATCGCCCAACTCTTCGGCGGCCTGGGGTGGGTGATGTTCCAGATGACTTTCCTGCTGGGGCTGATCATCGCCCAGGAATTGCGCCAATCCGAAGCCTCGGCGCAGCAGGACAGTGTGACCGGACTCCTGAACCGGGCCGGTATCGCCGCGGCGGTCCGGGCGATCAAGGCGGATGTCGCGGGCGTCCTGATGGCCGAGATCGACGGTTTCGCCCCCCTGACCGAGGCCTTGGGCAATCCCGGCGGCGACGCGCTCTTGCGCCAGGTCTCGGCCGCGATCCTGCGCGTGGTGCCCGAGGAGGACGCGATCATCGGCCGGCTTTGGGACGACGAATTCCTGATCCTCGTGCCGAACCTGACGCAACCCCAGCTGGAACAGCGGGCCGAGGCCTTGCGGCAGGCCGTCGCCCTCCTGCCGCCCCTGGCGACCCCGGCAGGGCCGCATCCCCCCCGCCTCACGGTCGGCTGCGCAACCTTCATTCCCGCCCGCATGACGCTCGACGGGCTGCTGAACGACGCAACCAGCGCGCTGCACTGGGTCACGACCGCCCGCCGAGACTGGTTCGCCGGCGCCGATACCGACATTCAGGCGCAGGCCCCGCCCGATCCCCCCCCGGAAAAGGCAGGGACAGGCAGGACGCCCGTAGACCGCGCAGGCTGAGGAAGGCCCTTGGGCTCCGGCCCCGTTGGCTCGCAGGATGGGAGTGTTGGGGGAGGGAGAGAGTCGGGGGGAACCCTGGCCTAACGGACGGTGCACGATGAATGCGCAGCCTGCGGTTGGCTAGAGCACAATGGGCGGTGGGCGGTCGTGCAAGCTCTTAAAGACCAAACTCGTTTCGGCGAGCGGCGGCCATGTCAGTTCTTCGCTTCTTCTGCCTTACGGCCGCCTTTATTGCTACTGGTGCCTTGGTTCGATACTTTTTGACCTTTGGCGATACTCTCTTTGCGACAGCCGCCCGCACGATTTGGGTCGATTCAGATGCTTCATCATGTGCGTCGTCCCAGATTGCAAGTGCTCCAACCCGAGCACCTTTGCTCGACTTTCCAAAACCAATTGGGTGCCGCCTCACAATCTGTGAACCGCCGAGGTAGCTGACAAATCTTCCCATCGGATTCCTCCCGCCTAACAGGCGCGAAGCGTGTGCATCTTAGGTTCTGAAGCATCTACTGCGCCGGCGGAGGTCGCGAGAACTCGCGCTTAGGTCAGTCGAGCCGCTTAATAGCGAGGGCAAGTGCCTCCAATGCAACTTTAGCTTCTTCGGATGAGTCGCCGACCGCGGCTATTAATTCGGAAGCATCAGAAAGGATTTCGCGTATCTCCTGCACAGATTTCGCGCCGACGTATGGTCCTGGCGGAGGAAGGTTCTCAGCCGAGGCTGGAGGAGCACCAGGGTAATCACATTTTCCGGTCGCAACCTCCGCAATTCTACCGCCGTTCACCCCGAAATAAGCGGCTATGTCGTGCTGCTTGTCGCCGCGCTCAAGCATACCTTTGACAATTTGAGTTTCACGATACGTAAGCGACATGACAACACCCCTGTGTCTGTCCAAAGACAAATGCCATAGGGTGATTCAGTCAATTGATTTCTTGGAATTTGAAAGGCGGCTACCGCCGCCTTTCATTCTCACTGATCCAGGAAAGACCGCAACTTCCTCGACCGGCTCGGATGTTTCAGCTTCCGCAAGGCCTTGGCCTCGATCTGCCGGATCCGCTCGCGGGTGACGCTGAACTGTTGGCCGACCTCTTCCAGCGTATGATCCGTGTTCATGCCGATGCCGAACCGCATGCGCAGCACGCGTTCCTCGCGGGGGGTCAGCGAGGCCAGCACGCGGGTCGTCGTCTCGCGCAGGTTCTCCTGAATGGCCGAATCCAGCGGCAGGACGGCATTCTTGTCCTCGATGAAATCGCCGAGCTGGCTGTCTTCCTCGTCCCCGATGGGGGTTTCCAGAGAAATCGGCTCCTTGGCGATCTTCAGGACCTTGCGGACCTTGTCGAGCGGCATCTGCAGCTTTTCAGCCAGTTCCTCGGGCGAGGGCTCGCGGCCGATCTCGTGCAGGATCTGGCGCGAGGTCCGCACCAGCTTGTTCATCGTCTCGATCATATGCACCGGAATGCGGATGGTCCGCGCCTGGTCGGCGATCGAGCGGGTGATGGCCTGACGGATCCACCAGGTCGCATAGGTCGAGAATTTATAGCCGCGGCGGTATTCGAATTTATCGACGGCCTTCATCAGGCCGATGTTGCCCTCCTGGATCAGGTCCAGGAACTGCAGGCCGCGGTTGGTGTATTTCTTGGCAATCGAGATCACCAGACGCAGGTTGGCCTCGACCATTTCCTTCTTGGCCTGACGCGCTTCCTTCTCGCCCTTCTGCACCTGGCTGACGATGCGGCGGAATTCGCTGATGTCTACGCCGACATAGCGCCCGACTTCGGCCATGTCCTCGCGCAGCTCGACCACCTTGTCGCCGTGCCGCTCGAACAGCGTGGCCCAGCCGCGGCCCTTGGCCTTGGCCATCCGGTCGCACCAGGTCGGGTCCAGCTCATAACCGCGGTATTCGTCGATGAATTCGCGCCGGTTGATCCGCGCGGCATCGGCGATCTTCACCATCGCCGAATCGATGGTCATGATCTTCTTGTTGATGCCATAGAGCTGGTCGATCAGCGCCTCGATCCGGTTGTTGTGCAGGTGAAGCGAATTCACCAGCTCGACGATTTCCGAGCGCAGCTTCTGATAGGCGGTTTCCTCGGCGGCCGAGAAGCGGGCCTTTTCCTGCAGCGTCGCCTGCATCCGCTGATGCTGCATCTCTTCCAGCATGTCGTAGTCGCGGGCGATCTGGTCCAGCGTCTCCAACACGCGCGGCTTGAGCGAGCTTTCCATCGCCGCGAGCGACATGTTCGACTGATCGAAATCGTCGTCGTCGTCGTCCGAGCTGGAGATCGGGTTGCCGTCGGCGTCGAGTTCGGGCTCGGACCGGCGGGCCGCGCGCGGCTGGCCGTCGCTGTCGGTGCCGCCGACGCCATCGACCACCGGGCCTTCGTCGTCATCGTCGAGCGCATTGCCGAAGGTCGCCTCGAGGTCGATGACCTCACGCAGGAGCACGTCCTCGGACAGCAGTTCGTCGCGCCAGATGATGATGGCCTGGAAGGTCAGCGGGCTTTCGCAAAGCCCGGCGATCATCGTGTTGCGCCCGGCCTCGATCCGCTTGGCGATGGCGATCTCGCCCTCGCGGCTCAGCAGCTCGACCGAGCCCATCTCGCGCAGATACATGCGCACCGGGTCGTCGGTGCGGTCCAGCGTCTCGCTGCCACCCGAGGCCACGACCAGTTCGGTCGAGCCCGACGCCGCCGCCTCCGGCGCGTCGGGGGTTTCCCCCTCTTCGGCTTCTTCTTCCTCGACGACGTTGATGCCCATCTCCGAGAGCATGGACATGACGTCCTCGATCTGCTCGGACGAGACCTGATCCGGCGGCATCACCTGGTTCAATTGCTCATAGGTGATGAACCCCCGCTCGCGCGCGGCGGCGATCATGCGCCGGACCGAAGCCTGGCTCATGTCGAGGGTAAATTCGCTGTCCTGATCTTCGGGCTTCGCGTCGTCGGTGTCTTTGGCGACCATGGTTCCTCCGGGCAGGGGACGAGGCGTGATTCGGCTTTTTCACAGAGATAGCCCTTGGACGGGCCGAATCACAGGGGGCGTGGCAAGATTCACTGATTCGGAGGCCGCCGACTCACGGCGGCCCGGGTCGTCGCTTCTTTTTCACCCAGACCTGGGCGTCGATAAGGGACTGAAGTTGCGCCGCAAGCTCGGCGCGGTCCTCGCCCAGATCGGTGGTTGATTCGTTGCTGACCCCGCGCCCGGCACGGTCGAGTGCGGCGGCGGTCTGGCCCAGCCGCCAGGTCAGCGTGTCGTCGGGAATATCCTCGATCTCGGCCGCCAGCTCGTTCAACTCGCGCCTGAGGGCGCGACGCGACAGCAACACCTGGAAGTCCTCGGTCAGGCAATTGCGCACGAAATCCGGCGCGACCTCGGGGCGGAGCATCGGCGCGATGGCGACATGGGGCAGCGAATGCAGCGCCACCAGCGCCTCGCCTGCCCGCTCGGCCATCACCTCGCGCGTGGGCGCCGGGTCCTCATGCGCGGCGGCCAGCAGCACGGCCTGAAGGCGCCGGTGGTCATCGCGCCGGGGCTCCAGATCGACCAGCGGGCCGTCGAAATCGGCAATGAGCGCGGGATGGGCAAAGAGCGTCGCCAGGATCAGCGCCTCGCGCAGATCCTCGTCGGCGCCCTCGGCCCCGGCCGCCAGTAGCGAGCCGCGGGTGCCGGGCAAGGGGGCCGAGGAGCCCCCGCCCTTCTTGTCCCAGCCCTTCTTGTCCCAGCCCTTCTTGTCCCAGCCGCCCTTGCGGCCGGCCCGGAACCCGCCGCCCGTGTCGCCGGAAAAGAGCGCCCGGCGCTGCTGGCGGAATTCCTCGGCATAATGCTCGCGCAGGTTGGGGTCGGTGATGCGGTTCAGCATCTCGCGCAGCCGCCGGTCCAGCGCCGCGCGCCGTTCCGGGCTGTCGAAGACCTGTCCCTGGATCTCGCGGTCCCACAAGAGCCGCGCCATGGGAACCGCGCGGTCGAGCACCACCTTCATCGCCCCCGCGCCCTGCGCCTTGATCAGGTCGTCCGGGTCCTGCCCGCCGGGCAGCAGCGCGAAGCGCAGCCCCTGCCCCGCCGTCACCAGCGGCAGCGCCAGATCCGCGACCCTGAGCCCGGCCCGCAGCCCCGCCGCGTCCCCGTCAAGCGCGATCACCGGCTCCTCATGGAGGCGCCACATCAGGCGCAGCTGATCCTCGGTTACCGCGGTGCCCAGGGGCGCCACCGCCCCCTCGAAACCCGCGTTGACCAAGGCGATCACGTCCATATAGCCCTCGGCCACGATCAGCGAATGACCCTTGCCTGTCGCATTGCGCGCAGGCGCGAGGTTGAACAGCGCGTTGCCCTTGTGAAAAAGCGGCGTCTCGGGCGAGTTCAGATATTTGGCCCGGGCGTTCGGATCCATCGAGCGCCCACCGAAGGCGATGCAGCGCTCGCGCCCGTCGCGGATCGGGAACATGATACGGCCGCGGAACCGGTCATAGGGGGCCCCGCCGCCATCCGGTGTGGCGCAGAGACCGGCCTCGATGATCAGCTCCGCCGCGATCCCCGCCTGCGTGAGGTGCTGGAACAGCGCCTGCCGCTGGTCGGGGGCAAAGCCGATTTCCCAACGCTCGCGCTGCTGGGGGCTGAGGCCCCGCCGGTCGAGATAGGCCCGTGCCTCGGCCGCCTGGGCGCCGTTCAGCTGCATGCGATAGAAGCGGACCGCCTTTTCCATCACTTCGACCAGCGTGGTGCGCCGGTCGTCGCGCTGACGCTGGCCGGGTCGCGGGCGGGCATGGTCATCCCCGCTTCGCGCGCCAGGGTCTCGACCGCTTCCATGAAGCCGAGGTTCTGGGTTTCCTGGATGAATTTCAGCGCATCGCCCTTCGCCTGGCAGCCGAAGCAATAGTAATAGCCCTTGCGGTCATCGACGTGAAACGAGGCGGTCTTTTCATGGTGAAAGGGGCACGGCGCCCAGAAATCGCCCTTGCCCTGGTTCGATTTGCGCAGATCCCAGGTCACGGCACGGCCGACCACCTGCGCGATGGACACGCGCGAGCGCAGTTCCTCCAGGAATCCGGGCGGCAGCGACATGAGTTCCGGCTCTCGGGGTTGTTGGACCCATCATATAGGACGCGGCGGGCCGCCGCGCCACCAGTACGCGATCACGCTTTCCGCGTCCCCCGGCTTTCGGACCGGCAGGAGCGCCCGAAACGAACGGGGACCCGAAGGTCCCCGCAGCGTCCCGTTCCGCTCATTCCGCCGCCGCGTCGGGGGCGGGCTCGGTCGGAGCCTTGGGCTTGCGGCTGCGCGGCGCGCGCGGTTTTTTCGGCGCGGGCGCTTCGGTGGCCGGGGCCTCACTGGCCGGGGCCTCGGGCGCGGGCGCCTCGGCAGGCGCTGCGGCGGGGGTGGTCACCTCGGGCTGGTCGTTGCGCCGCGATTCGGGCGTCTCGACCAGCATCGACTCGGGTTCGGCGGGGGAATCATCCCGCGGATCGCCCGATTCGCGCTGCTGGCGGCGCTCTTCGAAGCGGCGGTTGCGCTCCTGCTTCCAGGACGGGCGCTGATCGCCGTCGCTCTCGCCCCCCTCACCGCGCTGATCCCGCTGGTCGTTCCGGCGGTTCTGCTGGTTGTTGTGGCCCTGGTTGCCGCCGTTGTTCTGGCCGCCGTTGTTCTGATTGTTGTGGTTCTGGCCGTTTCCGCCCTGACCACCGCCATTCTGGCCATTGTTCTGACCGGGGTTCTGGCCGCCCTGGAATTGCTGGTCGCGCCGCTGTTCGGCTTCGCGCGCCAGTTCGGCCTGGGCCTCGTTCAGCATGCGGGTGTAATGTTCCGCATGCTGGAGGAAATTCTCTGCCGCGACCCGGTCGCCCGAGAGCTGGGCATCCCGCGCGAGCACCGAATATTTGTCGATGATCTGCTGCGGGGTGCCACGCACCTTGCCCTCCGGGCCCGACGAATCGAATACCCGGTTGACGATGTTGCCCAGCGAGCGCGGACGGTTCTGTTTGGAGCGCGAACGTTTGTTCGATGGTCTCATGAAATCGAGTTCCGGCCTTGGTCGGGTCGCTTGACCCCAAGGCTTCGCCCGAAGGGGCGCGTCAGGGTCAGTCAGTCTGGATTAGCGTGCTCTGGGGCGGAGCAATGAGCGATGCGTCCACTCCCGGCACATCCCGGACTAACCACGCGCCCGGCATCGAGACAAGCCCGAAAGTGGAAAAAACCTGTGAACATCGGCGTCTTTTCGCACAAACGTGGCGGAAAAGGCGCAGAAGCGGGCTAGAGGGGCCAATGCGCCGAAACCACGCGGTCCCGGCCGTCCAGATCCGGGCGACAGGCGATTCCCTGCAACCCGGCCCCCGCCATCAGGCCTGCGACGGCGGCGCCCTGGGTCGGCCCGATCTCGACCATCAGCCGCCCGCCGGGGGTCAGATGCGCCCCGGCCCCCCGGACGATGGCGCGATAGGCATCGAGCCCGTCGCCCCCCGGGGTCAGCGCCATCCGCGGCTCGCGCAGCACTTCGGGCGAAAGCCCCGCCATCTCGGCCTCGGCGATATAGGGCGGGTTCGAGACGATCAGGTCGAACCGCCCCGTGACCGGCCCGAACCAATCTCCCCGGGCGAAATCAGCGCGCGGCTCAAGCCCCAGCGCCGCGGCATTCCCCCGCGCCACGGCCAGCGCCCTGTCCGAGAGATCCGTCCCCAGCCCCCGCGCGGCGGGACGCTCGGCCAGCAGCGTGAGCAGGATCGCCCCCGACCCGGTGCCGAGGTCGAGCACCCGGTCGAAAGGTCCGCCCAGCGCCTCGGCGATCAGCGTCTCGGTCTCGGGGCGCGGGTCCAGCACATCGGCGGTCACGTGGAACGCGCGCCCCCAGAAGAGCCTGCGCCCGGTGATATGGCTGACCGGCTCGCGCGCCGCCCTGCGGGCGATGGCCTCCCTGAACGCCGCCTGTTCCGCCCCGGCCGGATCGCGCAGCACCAGCGTCAGGCGGTCGGGCGCGATACCCAGCGCATGGGCCAGCAGCAGCCGCGCATCGCGGGGCGCATCGGGGATGCCGGCGGCGTCGAGCCGCTGGATGGCCTGCGCCAGCGCCTCGCGCAGGATCATCGCGACGGCCCCGGACAACCGGCGGCGCTCATGCCTCCAGCTCCGCCAGCCGCTCGGCCTGGTTCTGAGCGATCAGCGGCTCGACCACGCCATCCAGATCGCCGCCCAGGATCTGCGGCAGCGCATAGAGCGTCAGGTTGATCCGATGGTCTGTGAGCCGGCCCTGCGGGAAATTGTAAGTGCGGATGCGCTCGGACCGGTCGCCGGTACCGACCTGGGACTTGCGGTCGGCGGCCCTGGCGTCCGCCTGCTTGCGGCGCTCCAGGTCGAAGAGCCGCGCGCGCAGCACCTCCATCGCCAGCCGCCGGTTCTGGTGCTGCGATTTCTCGGCCGAGGTGACGACAATGCCGCTGGGCAGGTGGGTGATTCGTACGGCCGAATCGGTGGTGTTGACGTGCTGGCCGCCCGCGCCCGAGGCCCGCATCGTGTCGATGCGGATATCGCTGTCGGGGATCTGCAGATCGACGTCGGTCGCCTCCGGCAGGACGGCGACGGTCGCGGCCGAGGTATGGATCCGCCCGCCCGATTCGGTGACCGGCACGCGTTGCACCCGGTGGACACCCGATTCGAACTTGAGCCGGGCGAAGACCCCCTCGCCCACCACCCGCATCACCGCCTCGCGCAGGCCGCCAAGCTCGGTCGCGGTCTCGGAAATCATTTCGCAGCGCCAGCCCTTGAGGTCGGCATAGCGCTGGTACATCCGCAGCAGATCGGCGGCGAAAAGCGCGGCTTCCTCGCCCCCGGTGCCCGGCCGGATCTCCAGGATCGATGTCGCGGGGCAGCAGGGCGATGCGCAGCTCCGCCTCCAGGGCCGGGATCGTCTCGTCCAGCGCCGCCAGTTCCTCCTGCGCCAGCGCCTTCATCTCGGGATCCGCCAGAAGCGCCCGCGCCTCCTCGCGCTGCGCCACGGCCGCGCGCCAGGCCGCAATCGCCCCGACCACCGGCTTCAGCCCCTGATATTCGCGCCCGATCTCGGCCAGCGCCGCGGGGTCGGCCCCGGCGGCGAGCTGCGCTTCGAGATACTCGAAGCGCCGGGTGATCTGGTCAAGCGTGTCACGGGGCAGCATGGGCCGGGTTTGCCGCCCAAGCCCCGGCGCGTCAAGGGGCCTACCTGCCGCCTTCTTTGTTCCCTAAATATCCTCGGGGGTTTCTCAAGGGGGTGGAAAACCCCCTTGAGCGGGGGGTGCGGGGGGCTGGCCCCCCGCTACCGATCGCCCGAGACGCCCGCGGCAGCGGGGGCCGAGGGCGAAACCGCTCGGCGCCGCCTCAGATCCCCACCAGCGCCCGCAGCGCGCCCCAGATCTGGCTCGATTGCACCGTGACTTCGGCTCCGGTGCCGACCGACGCGGTCAGCGGGCGCTCGGGGCGGATCTCGACCCGGGCATAGCGGCCGGCGGCGAAAACGTTGTCATCGAGCCCGGCATAGCCCGGCCAATGCGGATCGGCGCTCACCCGCTCGACGGTTCCGGCCAGCGCAGTGCCATCAGCCAGACGGATCCGCGCATGGTTACCGACCGCGACATCGCGCGCCTCGTTGCCCAGCAGCAGCGCATGCACCACCGCCACCTCGCCCGCGGTCAGAACGGCCAGCGGCATGTCCGGTTCGACCCAATCGCCGTTGTGGTGGTTGAGCGTCAGCACCGTGCAATCGCAGGGCGACAAGATCGGCGCGCCGGGCTGCCCTTCGCCGGGCGGAACCGGCATGGCGGCCAGCTCGGCGGCGATGACGCTGAGGCGCAGATCCGCGGCATCAAGCGCGCGCGCGTTCTCCTGCGCCTCCCCCTCGGTTTCGCCCAGCGCGGCCTGTACCGCACGCTCGCGCAGGGTCTCCCGCTCGGCGCTCAGCCTGGCCTGTTCGGCCAGCAGCGCCTGGCGGCGGCGGCCGGTCTCGGTCTGCGAGAAGTCGATATCGGTTTGCCGGATGGTACCCAGCACCTCGCCCAGCGCCACCGCGCGGCCCTCCGTCACGCTCAGATCGGTGACGAAGCCCGCCTCGGGCGCCGTCAGCTCGGTGGCGGCCACGGTCACCGCGCCAAAGCGCGAGGCGATCGAGGATTGGGCATTCCAATAGACCCCGCCCGCGACCAGCGCGGCCAGGGCCAGCGACAGCCTGAGGCCGATTGCAAAGCCGTTCCTGGGTTTGCGGGGAGCGGCTTTCGGCGCCTCGGCCAGAGGGGCGGTGGGGGCGGTCTGGCTTTTCGGTTTCGGCTGCAGGATCGGCGAGGGATAGGGCCAGGCCTCGCCCTCTTGGGCTGTGGGCGCCGCTTGGGCGGCAGCGGACGGCGCGGCATAATGCGGCCGGACGGGCGGCAGCGGTGCCGGGGGCGCCAGCACGGCATCGGTTTCCTCGAACATCTCGGCCAGCGCGCGGGCTTGGTTGGCCAGCGCATGTTCGGCGATGCGGCGCAGGACTTCGGCCTGCCCCGGTTCGAGGTCGATGAAGGCATAGCGCGCCGGGCGCACGCCGGGATCGGTCTCGGCCGCGATCTGCACCTGCAGGGCAAGCCGGGTCACCCCCCGCGCGATCATCAGCGTCACCTCGGAGATCGGCGCCTCCTCGGCCCCCGGCAAGGGGGCGGCGAGGGTGAAGCCATAGACGCTCCAGGTCTGGGTCGCGTATTCGATGCCGCGGAAGGCGACCGCCATCGGTTCGCGCACCAGACCGGGACCGCGCTGCGGGGCGGGACGGCGCGGGGCGGCGGGCTGGCGGGACGCGCCGCGCGCCTCGGCCGCATCGTTTTCCCAATCCTGAAGCGAGGCGCCGCGCGGGGCCGCGGGCGGGACGGCATAGCGGAACGCCGCCTGCTCGGCATGGCTCGGCTCGGACATGGCGCCGGGATAGGCGGCCTCCTGCTCCGGCTCGAAACCCGGCTCGGGCAGGGAGGCCTGGAAGCGCGTCTCGAGCGCTGCGGGCTGGGCGGCGACGGCCTGGGCGCCTCCCGGACGGCGGTAAACCGGGCCGGCGATGGCATGGTCGTATCCGGTATCAAGCCCCGCCGCGATGGCAGCGGCCTGGCGCTGGAAACCATAGCCGGGGATGTAATGCTCGACCGGCGCGCGCGGGGCCTCGGCCTGGGGCTGGTTCGCCAAGGGTCGAACCGCGGGGCGGATGGCCGAGAGCGGTTGCAGCACCGGATCGGGCGCCGTCAGGCGCGCGGCGATTCCCTCCTCGGCGCTTTCGGTGCTGCGGGGCGCTTCGGGCGCGCGGGCTTCGGGCACCCGCGGTTCGGCAGCGCGGAGAGGGGGCGCAGCCCGCTCGGGCGCGGTGACGCGGGGCGCCGCGGCGGGCTGACGGCGCGGATAGACCGGGGGCTGAACGATGGGCGGCAGCTCGCGCGCGGCGCGCTCGGGCTTGGCCGTCCCCAGATTGAGGAAATCCTCGGGATCGAAGGGATCATGCCCCATGGCAGCCTCCGTTCGCGCGGGGAGCGAGGGGGCGCGGCCCCGACAGGCAGGGGCCGGCCATGCGCCGCCCGGTCGGGCGCGCGCCCCGGCGGAGGTGATGGATCGAAAGCGCGGCCATGCCCGAACTCGCCTCAAAGATGCGGAAACGCGGGCGACTCACCCGAAATCGCTTCCCTGTTCATCTTGTTCTCGTCACCAATCGGGGCGAAATTGAGACACAGTATCGAAAAATGCGTGAACGATCCCGCAGGCATGGCCGATGTGACCGGAGGACCGAGCCCCGGAGGAGCGCGGTCAGCCTGCCCCCAGCCGCGCCAGGACCCGCTGGCGGCCCAGCGCGCTGTCATGGTCCGAAATGGCCAGCAGCGGTGCCAGGCGGCGCAGCAGCGCGTCTTCGTCGGGGTCGCGGTCGTGGTCGACCAGAACGATCTCCCACAGCGCCTCCATCAGCCGGATGCGCTCGTCTTCCTCCAGGGCGAATTTCACCACCCGGGTAAAGCGCACGATATCGGCGGCCGCGGCCTGCGCCGCCTCGCCCTTTTCGCACAGCAACTCGGCCTCGGGATGTTCCAGCCCGAACATCTGCGCCAGCAGCGCCACGACGGCGCGGCGCTCCTCGGGCTTGTATTGGTCGTCGGCGCGGGCGGCATCGACCAGCAGCGCGGCCACGGCGACATCGGCGGAAACCTCGGACCGCGGGGCGGCGTCGGGACGGAACAGGCTGCGAAGGGCGTCAATCATGTCCCCAAGATGCGCGTTCCCGCCGCCGGGGACAAGCGCCGACGCCGACACGCCAGCGTGAGGCCCCCGCCCCGTCAGCCGGAGCCGGACGGCAGCGTTTCTTGCAGCGAGCGCAGCTTGCCCTCCAGATGCACCGCCAGAAGCTGCGCCAGCCGCTCGGCATCACGGGCGGTGAGTGCCGCCAGGATCTCGCGATGCTCCTCGATCGCGTGCTGCCAGCGGGTACGGGACATGTTGGCCATGAAGCGCGCGCGCCGCACCCGGCCCGAGAGCGAGCGATGCGTGGCCACCAGCGCCTCGTTGCCGCTGCCCTGCAGGATCGCCTCGTGAATCGCCTGATTGGTGCGGAAATAGGCGCTGATGTCGCCCGCCTCGTATTCGGCCTCCATCTGCGCCTGCAGCGTGGCGACGGCGGTGATCCCGGCCTCGGTCATCCGCGCCGCGGCCCGGCGCCCGGCCAGCGATTCCAGGGCCATCAGCACCTCGAAGACCTCGGCCAGCCCCTCGGCGCTGATCTCGGCCATGCGGACGCCGCGGTTGGGCGTCCAGGTCAGCAGACCTTCCGAGGCCAGCACCTTCAACGCCTCGCGCAGCGGCGTGCGCGAGACGCCATAGGCGCTGGCGAGCGCCTGTTCGTTCACCTTCTCGCCCGGCTTCAACGGGCCTTCGGTGAAATAGCTGCGCAACTGCTCGACCAGCTGGTCATGAAGCGAAGGGCGGTGGATCGGCTGGAGCAAGGTCATCGGGTCCGCTGGGGCTGCGATCATTGTTTCCCGCATTTCTGGGCAAGACAAGGGGAGCCCGTCGCGCAGTGAATGCTTGATTCTGTATTTTGAATACAATATGCACGATTCTCAGGGAAGACAAGACGACCCGGCCCGTTGCGGGCCGGAGGGAGAGCCAGACCATGACCGGACGCCATCACCTGTTCATTCCGGGGCCCAGCGCCCTGCCCGACGAGGTGATGCGCGCCATGGACCGGCCGACCATCGACCACCGCGGCCCCGCCTTTCAGGCGCTGGCGCGGGATGTGCAGGATGGATTGCGCTGGATCTTCGGCTGCGCGGGGCCCGTGGTGACCTACCCGGCGTCCGGCAGCGGCGCCTGGGAGGCGGCTCTGGTCAACACACTGTCGCCTGGCGATCAGGTGCTGATGTATGAAAGCGGGCAATTCGCCAGCCTCTGGGCCGAGATCGCCGGGCGCCTCTCGCTCAAGGCCGAGGTTCTGCCGGGCGACTGGCGCCGGGGCGCCGAGGCCCAGCGCATCGAGGACCGGCTGCGCGCAGACCCCGAACACAGGATCCGGGCCGTCTGCGTCGTCCATAACGAGACCTCGACCGGCTGCACCACCGACATTCCGGCGATCCGCGCCGCCATTGATGCGGCCGGCCATCCGGCCCTGCTGATGGTCGATACGATCTCGTCGCTGGGGTCGATCCCCTACCGCGCCGATGACTGGGGCGTGGACGTGACCGTCGGCGGCTCGCAGAAAGGGCTGATGCTGCCGCCCGGCATCTCGTTCAACGCGCTGGGGCCGAAGGCACTGGAGGCGGCGAAGACCGCCACCCTGCCCCGCTCGTACTGGGCCTGGGAGCCGGTGATCCGCCTGAATGCGGACGGCTTCTTCCCCTACACGCCCGCGACCAACACGCTGTTCGGCCTGCGTGCCGCCATCGCCCTGATGCGGGCCGAGGGCCTGGAGGCGATCTTTGCCCGCCACGACCGGCTGGCCCGCGCGACCCGCGCCGCCGCAACCGCCTGGGGGCTGGAGCTGCAATGCGCGGTGCCGGCGGAATATTCCGCGGCCCTGACGGCGCTTCGGGTGCCCGAGGGCGCTTCGGCCGACCGGCTGCGCCAGGTGGCGCTGGCCTCGTTCGATCTTTCCTTGGGTAACGGGTTGGGAAAACTGGCTGATCGCGTGTTCCGCATCGGCCACCTGGGGCACCTCAACGATCTGTCGCTGATCTCGGCGCTGGCGGGGGTGGAAATGAGCCTCGGCCTTGCCGGCATCGCCCATCAGCGCGGCGGCGTAGCGGCGGCGATGGGCGTCATGGCCGAGGCGCAACGGCAGGGAGAACCGGCATGAAGACGCATCGACTGGTCCGCGAGATCCCCGTCGAAAGCCGCTACGACATCCTGGTGGCGGGGGGCGGCCCGGCGGGCACGGCCGCGGCGATCTCGGCCGCGCGGCTGGGCGCCAAGGTGCTGCTGGCCGAGGCGCAGGGCTGCATGGGCGGCATGGGCACCTCGTCCTATGTCACCACCTTCGGCCCGATGGGCGACGGCGAGAAGGCGCTGGTCGGCGGCTTCTGCCGCGAGCTGGTGGAATCGATGCACCAGCGCGGCTACCTCGGCCCCGGGGTCACGCCCGATTTCTGGCACAAGCATTACAACCGCTGGATCCCCTTCCACCCTGAAGGGCTGAAGCGCCTCCTGGACGAGAAGGCCGCCGAGGCGGGCGTCGATGTGCGCTATTTCACCCGGGTCATCGATTGCGAGACGGACGGCAGCCGCATCACCGGCGCCGTGCTGAGCAATGTCGAGGGCTATAGCTTCGTCGAGGCCGGCGCCTTCATCGATTGCACCGGCGACGCCGCGCTCTCGGCGCTGGCAGGTGCCGAATGCAAGGTGGCGGGCATCGACTGGCCCGATACCGCGCCCGGCACGCTCTGTTCGCTGGTCGGCAACATCGACTGGAACGACCCGGCCTATGAGGGCGGGGTCGAGGCGATGGATGCGGTGAAGCTGCGGGTCCGCAAGGAGATCCTGCCGCAGGCGGTCGCGGACGGCCACTTTTCTGAGCATTTCCGCTTCATCCCCGGCATGAACAAGCTGGGTGAGAGCATCGCCAACATCAACGCGGGCCATGTCTATGGGCTGAACGGGCTGGACAGCAAAAGCCTGTCCGAGGGCATGATGCGCGGCCGCGTCGTGGCCCAGGAATTCGTGGATTTCTACCGCAAATACGTGCCGGGCTGTCAGGACATCGAACTCGTCTCGACCGCGCCGGTGATGGGCGTGCGCGACACGCGGCGGATCGTCGGCGAATTCACCCTGACCATCGAGGATTACCAGGCTCGACGCCAGTTCCCCGATCAGGTCTGCGTTTACAACCGCCCGCCGGACAACCACCCGACGAATACCTCGGAAGCCGAATTCGAGCGCTTCAAGCGCGATTTCGAAGGCAATGGCAAGCTGGACCGCGGGGCCTCGGTCGGGATCCCCTATTCCATTCTGGTGCCGAAGGGATGGGAGAATCTCTGGGTCGCCGGGCGCTGCCATTCCAGCGGCCATGCTGTCCATGGCTCGATCCGGGCGCAATCGGCGGCCTATATGATGGGCCAGGCGGCGGCCACGGCGGCCAAGCAATCCCTCGAAACCGGGCAACCGGGCTGCGACCTCGACACCGAGGCGCTGGTGATGCGCCTCAGGGCGCAGGGCTGCTACCTGCCGCAGACCGAGTTGAGCAAGACCATGACGCGCTGAAGGCAAGGATCACCCGCAAGGGTGAGGCATTAGGGGAGGAGACCATATGCCGAGAACTACCGTACTGGCCGGTCTGGCCGCGCTGGCGCTGGGGATCGCTCCGGCCCAGGCCGAGGACCGCTATGAGGGCGAGACAATCCGCATCGTCATCAACCTCGGTGCCGGGGGCTCGACCGGGGTGATGGCGCAGCTCTTCGCCAATCACTGGGCCGAGCATATCCCCGGCAATCCCGACTTCATCGTCCAGCCGGTCACCGGCGGGGCGCAGATGGCGGGCATCATCGAGGCAAGAAACGCCAGGCCGGACGGTCTGACGCTGGCCTGGGTCAGTTGGTCCGGTCCGACCCGCGCCATCGGCCCGGCCTCGCAGAACGTCGACTGGTCAGAGTTCGAGGTGATCGCCGGCATGGGCGTGCCGACCATGACCTATATGCGCAACGACGTGGGCGGCGCCACGGTGACCGGCCCCGCCGACCTGCCGGGTCTCTCCGGGCTGCAACTGGGCGGCTACCGGCCGGGCTCGTATCTCGACCTCATCGGGCGGATGTCGCTGGACCTGCTGGGCGTCGAGTATGGCTACACCACCGGCTTCGGCGACGGGTCGAGCATCGTGGCAGCGCTGCAGCGCGACGAGGTGAATTTCCATGTCACGCCCGCGGGGAATTACTTCGGCGGGATCGAGGACAATGTGGTCAATGCCGGGATCGGCCTGCCGCTGTGGTATTACGAGCTGGCGGGGCCGGATGGCCAGCCGGTCGGGCTGGAGGGGTTCGGCGACCTGCCGAGCTTCCGCAGCGTGGTCGAAGAACTGACCGGCGCCCCGCCCTCGGGTCCGCTCTACGATGCCATCGAATGGCTGAACCAGGGCATGGCCGGCACCACTTGGCTGATCGCCGTGCCGCGCGGTGTCGATCCCGAGACGCTGGCGCTGCTGCGCGAGAGCTTCGCCGCGACCGTCGAGGACCCCGCCTTCCGCGAAGCGGCGACAGCGACCGCGGGCTCGGTCCCCGTCTTCACCGGCCCGGCGCAGATGGAAACCATGATCGAGGGGCTGCGGGCGGTCGATCCGGCGATTGCCGAGACGGTCACCTCCTACATCGCGTCCGGCACGCAATAAGCGGGCCCCCGTTGCGGCGCCCTCGCACGGGACCGGGCGTGCCGTCATGGTGGGGATGAAATCCCACCGTGGCGGTCACCGCCACGGCCCCTCACCGGGGCTACCAGGAATTTCACGACGGGCAGCGGAGGCCCTGACCATGATCGACGCATTCCTCGGCGGACTGGGGCTGGTCTTCACCTGGCCGACGCCGCTGTATCTGGCGTTGGGGGTGCTGTTCGGCCTCTGGCTGGGCGCGGTGCCGGGTCTGGGCGGGATCACCGGCGTGGTGATCATCCTGCCCTTCACCTTCGGCATGGACACAGTGCCCGCGCTGGCGCTGATCCTCGGCGTTTTTGCCGTGACCGCCACCTCGGACACCATCGCCTCGGTCATGCTGGGCATCCCCGGCACCGCGGCCTCGCAGGCGACGGTGATGGACGGCTATCCGATGGCGCAGAAGGGTCAGGCGGCGCGGGCCTTCGGCGCGGCCTTCACCGCCTCGGCCATCGGGGGCGTGCTGGGCGGGCTGGCCATGGCGGCCTCACTGCCGCTGATCCGGCCGCTGATCCTGTCCTTCGGGACGCCAGAATTCTTCCTGCTGGGCGCGCTGGGCCTGACCATGGTCGCCACCGTCTCGGGCGGGGCGGTATCCAAGGGTCTCGCCGCCGCCGCCGCCGGGCTGCTGCTCAGCCAGGTCGGTTTTCCGGTAGCCAGCGAAGAGCCGCGCTACTGGTTCGAGATCATGTATCTGATCGACGGCTTCCCGCTGATCCCGGTGGTGCTGGGTCTCTTCGCCCTGCCCGAGATGCTGGACCTCGCCGTGCGCAATGCCTCCATCTCGCGCGTGGAGCGGGACGAGACGGAATCCCTGACCGCCGGCATCCGTGACGCGCTGAGGAATTGGTGGCTGGTGATCCGCTGCTCGTGGATCGGCATCTATATCGGCATGCTGCCGGGCCTTGGCGGAATGATTGCCGATTGGGTCGCCTATGGCCATGTCGCGCAGAGCAAACGCGCGCCCGGCGAGCCGGAATACGGCACCGGCAATGTCCGCGGCGTCATCGCGCCGGAATCGGCCAATAACGCCGTCCTGGGCGGCGCGCTGATCCCCACGGTGGGGCTGGGCATTCCCGGCTCGGCCTCGATGGCGATCCTGCTTGGCGCCTTCACCATCCTCGGCCTCGCGCCGGGGCGGGCGATGCTGAGCACGCAGCTCGAAATCACCTTCTCGCTGGTCTGGATGCTGATCGTCGCCAATATCTTCGGCGCGGGGCTTCTGATGCTGGTCAGCCGGCAGATGGCGCGGCTTTCCTTCGTCAGCGGTCATCTGATCGTGCCGGGCGTCATCCTCTTCGTGTTCATGGGCGCCTGGCTCGACACGCCCAGCATCGCCAGCTGGATCACCGTGCTGGGCTTCGGCGCGCTGGGATACCTGATGAAACGCGGCGGCTGGCCCCGGCCCGCGCTGGTTCTGGGCTTTGTGCTGGGACCGGTGATGGAAAGTTCGCTGGTGCTGTCCTGGCAGAGCTTCGGGCCCGCCGACCTGCTGGCCCGCCCCCTGTCGATCGCCCTGGCCGTGCTCCTGATCGTGGCGCTGGTCTTCGCCATCCGCTCGACGCTCAGGGCGCGCGACGTATCCTCGCTGCGCGCCGCCAGCCGGGCGATGGGCGGGCATCCGGCCTCGATCTTCCTGGGCCTCGCGCTGAGCGCCACCTTCCTCGCCGCCATCGCCCCGGCGCTGGACTGGCCGCCCTCGGCCCGCCGCTTCCCGCTGGTCATCGCGCCGCTGGGGGCCCTCTTTGCCGCGATCGCCCTGGTCACCGACCTGCGCGCCCGGGCCGGGCGCCCGACCCGCGCGAACCCCGGCTCCGATCCCGAGACGGTGAAGAGCGCGGGCTTCCTTCTGGCGGTCGCCGCCATGATCGCCGTCGCCTGGGCGTTCGGCCAGCCCGTCGCGCTGGTCGGATTCGTGGCGCTCTACCTCGGCCTCGCGGCGCGCTACCGGATCGGCTGGACGCTGCTCTACGCGACCGGGGCGGCACTGGCGCTCTACGTCGTCTACGAACGCGTGCTGCATGTCCGCTGGCTGGAACCCGCGCTGTCCTTCTGGGATTGAGGCAGGCGCGGAAATCAACGGCATTCGAGCCAATTGCCTCGCATTTCCCGGTAAAGTGTTGAGACTTCGTAAATCACGACCGGCGATAAGGCAGGTCACGGTCCGCACGGCCAGGCTCGAAGGCCCCCCGCATCCCGCGCGACGACCGGATCCTGCTTCCTCCAGATCCTGCCAAGTCCATGACGAGTACCGACCCCCTCGCCCGCGCCGCCCTGGCGGCCAGCCGTTTCGGGCTGGGCGCCCGTCCCACCACCCTGCAGGACATCGCCTCGGACCCCCGCGGCGCGCTGGTCGAGGAATTGACCACAGGCTGGATACGGCGGCTGCGCGGCGCTGATCTGGTCGACCCGGCGCAGGCTGCCGCGACCGGCGTGTCGGGCAGCTTCACCGATTACGAGGGTATCAACCGGGCCGAGACGGTCGCCGCCTTCAACAAGCGGGTCTATGCCCCGGTCGGCTTCTTCGAGCGGCTGGTGATGTTCTGGTCCAACCATTTCAACCTGTCGGTCGAAAAGGCCTCGCTGGTGCGGGCAATGCGCGGGGTGATCGAACGCTGCGTGATCCGCGGCCTGGCGACGGGTCGCTTCGACCGCCTGCTGATCGCCCTCCTGACGCAACCGGCGATGCTGTGTTACCTCGACAACCAGGAATCCATCGGCCCCAACAGCCTGATCGGGCTGCGCCGCGGCGCGGGCGTCAACGTCAATCTGGCGCGCGAGATTCTGGAACTCCACACGCTGGGGTATGGCGCCGGCTATTCCGAGGGCGACATCCTGCAGATGGCCTATGTCCTCAGCGGCCACAGCTATGTCCGGGGATGGGAGGCCGACCGCAATCTCAACGGAGGCAGCGATGCGACCCGCGGCCAGTACATCTTTCGCAGCGACTGGCATGAGGCCGGGCCGCGCCGTGTTCTGGGGCGGCGCTACACCGGGCGGGAAGGTCAGCTCACGGCGGTGCTGACCGATCTGGCCCGCCACCCGGCCACCGCGCAGCACCTCGCCTTCAAGCTGGTGCAGCATTTTCTCACCGATGCCCCGACGCCCGCGATGGTCGACCCGATCGCCCGAGCCTATCTCGACAGCGAGGGGGACCTGATGCAGGCGGCGCTGGCCCTGATCGACCTGCCGCAGGCCTGGACGCTGCCGCAGACCAAGCTGCGCACCCCCTATGAGCTGCTGGTGGCGCAGGCCCGCGCGCTGAACCGCACCTGGCACGATGACGACCTCTGGCTGTTGCTGCAGATCCTCGACGCCCTGGGTCACCGGCCGGGCTATTGGGAAACGCCGGATGGCTATCCCGACGACACCGCGCATTGGCTTTCGCCCAACGGGTTGCGGGTGCGGGGCGACGGGTTGCAGAAAGCCACGCAGATCCTGCTGGCCCGCGCGCCCCTGACCCTGCCGCCGCGGCGGCTGGCCGCCCGGGTGCTGGGTCCGGCGCAGAGCGCCGAAACGGCGGCCGCGGTGCGCAGCGCGGCCGATCCCGTGCAGGCGCTGACCCTCCTTTTCATGGCCCCGGAGTTTCAACGCCGATGACCCGCCCCCTGCCGGCCCGCCCCCTGCCCTCGTCCACCCCTGCCCGCCATGATTGCGCCGACAATCGCCTGACGTTGACCCGGCGCGGCCTGATGGGGCTGTCGGTCGGCCTCTTCTCCTCGACCTTTCTCAGCGAGCGGGCGCGCGCCAACACGCTGAGCGACGCGCGGCTGCTGATCGTGGTGCTGAGGGGCGGCATGGACGGGCTTTCGCTGCTGGTCCCGGCCTTTGACCCGGCCTATTACACCGCCCGCGGGCCGCTGGCCGTCCCGCCTGAGCAGGCGCTGGCCCTGTCGGGCGGGTTCCTGCTGCATCCCGCGATGCGCGAGGTGCACGCGCTCTATGCCGCGGGCGAGACCGCCTTCGTCCCCTCGGCTGGCCTGCCCCTGCAGACCCGGTCGCATTTCGAATGTCAGGAGGTGCTGGAGAACGGCCTTGCGGGGTCGCGCCCCGGGGCCTCGGGCTGGGTCAACCGCCTGCTCTCGGTCCTGCCCCGGGGCGAGCCGCTGCGCGACGGCAGGATGCTGGCCATCAACAGCAACCCGCTGATCGTGCGCGGCAGTGAGCCGGTTCTCAACTGGTCCAGCACCTGGTTTCCCCGCCTCAGGTCGTCAGCGGTGGCGCCCCTGCACCAGATCTACGCCGCCCGCGATCCCGAGCTTCTGGCGATGCATCGCCTGGGGCTGGAGGTCGATGCCATGGCCGGGACCGACGGCCTCCAGAACGATCCCGATCTGCCGCCCGTGGTCAATGGCTTCCGCGGCGCGGCGCGGCTGCTGATGACGGCGGGCGGGCCGCGCGTGGCGGTGCTGGCCATCGACGGCTGGGACACACATGCCGAACAGGGAGTGCTCGACGGACAATTCGCCGAACGGCTCTCGGTGCTGGACCGCGCGCTGGGGGTCCTGCGGCGCGATCTGGCCGGGGTCTGGGACAGTACGGCGGTGGTGGTGACAACCGAATTCGGCCGCACGGTTCCCGCCAACGGCACGCGCGGAACCGACCATGGGATCGGCATGCCGGTGCTGCTGGCCGGCGGTGCCGTGCGGGGCGGCATCCATGGCGACTGGCCGGGCTGCGCGCCGGGCGCCTTGCTGGATGGCTATGACCTGCGGCCGACCCTGGACCTGCGGTCGGTCTTCAAGGGCGTCCTCAGTGGTCATCTGGGTGTGGACCCGGCGCAACTCGATACCGTGGTCTTTCCCGACAGCGCCCGGGCGGCCCCCCTGCTGCAGGGTCTGATCGTCGAAACCACATCGCGCCGCCCGCGCGCCGCCTCTGACCCCGCGCCCCTCACCGAGGCGCAACTGTCCGTCCCCACCCCGATCCTGGCCTATCGGCAACGACATGGAGCCTTCGTCCCCTGAGGCACGGCGGCGCCCGGAAAATCCGGTCAGTTGGCGCTGATCGTCACCCCGCGCGCCAGAAAGACCTGACCGATATCGACGAAGCGGCAATGGTAGCCGACAAGGAAACGGGGGCTCGAAGTAAACCCCGGAATCGCGCGCTCTTCATTGACGATGAACTGAATGCCGGGGGGCTGGGCTCCGTCGGCCGGGTCGGCGAAGGCATGCCCGGCCACGGTACGGACGAAGACATCGACCTGTTCCCTGTCCAATCGGATGCGGCGGAAACTCGGACTGAAAAGGCCATCCTGCGACGACATCGCGGGCGCGACCACACCGATCACCGACCAGAGGGGGCTTGCCTGCACGACCATCTGTTCCTGCAAGGCGTCGAGGCAGCGGCTGACGAGCGCGTGCCGCTCGGCCTCGGTGGCATGGATCAGGGCCAGACGCCGCCGCTGTTCCTCGGCCCGCTGTTGCGTCCTGAAATCCTCGGCTTGCGGTGCAGCCCCGTCGCGGGCCGGACGATCGGCCGCGTCATGCGGGCCGGAAACCCAAAGCAGAATCGCGGAAAGAATAGCGAGACCGACAAGAGAAACCTTCACTGTTCACCCAAACACCCGATACAAGCACAAGAGGAGCTAACCGCATCCCCGCTATCGGAACAAGACATATTTGCCACGGACGAGCGCCCCCGCTCCGTGGCCCCCGCTCCGTGTCGGAAGAAGCGGCCCAGCCAGACCCCGGCCCGGCGATGAGCGGCAAGATGACACCGGGCCGTTCCCACGTCACCAACCCGAACCCGCTGCATCCAGAACAAACGACCCCGAACCGCCGGACCGACGTCGACGGATTCCAAGCGGGAAATTTTCTGGAAATACTGGTCGGAGTGAGAGGATTCGAACCTCCGGCCCCTGCCTCCCGAAGACATGGACAAGCCCTTTGTTCCCGTTTTGATCATTCTTTCCACCTGCTTTCGTTCACCCTATCGCTCGCCATTTTCCGCTGAAACTGTGCGGCCTCACAGTTTCCGACCCCGGGCTTCAAGGGCTCGCACTGTCGTTTGCTGATGGTCGGGATGATGGTGCGCATAGGTGCGCATCATCGTCTCGATGCTGACGCCAAAGAAACCCGCTGTCTCCCAGATGTCCGCCCCGGCTTGCATCGCCCAGGTGATCGCGGTGTGCCGCAGCGTGTGCGGCGTGACGCCGGTTTCGCCGAGCCCCGCCGCCTCGACCGCCGTCGCCCAGGCGGTCTTGATGCTGGCGACACCATGTCCCTCATAGTCTACCACCCACCGCGCGCCACGCTTCTTCCAGCGCCCAGCGTGCGCGACTATCTGGCGTGGAAGGCGAACAGGAGGTTGCTTCTTCGCTGTCTCGGCCTGTCCTTGCCCGCGCCGGTAAAGCTTCCCCTGGTCAACATCGATCCAGCCGCCCGAAGTATTCGGCATGTAGCGCAGACGCAGAACTGCCGTCTTGCGGGTGCCTGTGTAGAGCGACACCAGGATGAAGCGTGCGAGGTGCTTCGCATCAGGATTGCGCCAAGAGGCCCAGATGAGCGCAGCCGCCTCCTCGCGGGTTAGCCAGCGGTCTTTGGGGTCTGGCTTGGCAGGTAGGTGCACCTTCGGCGGGTTCAGCAACTGCCCCTCGCCCATGCAGAAATTCAACGCCGCCGCCAGGGTGCCCAGCTCACGGCGGGTGGTACCCTCCGCCACCGGCAACCATTCCAGAACCTCGCCGGTGTCGGGGTGGCGCTTGCCGGGCTTCCTGCGGCCCCTGACATAGGCGCGGCACGTCTCTTTCGTGATGGCTGAGACCGGACGCTCGCCCCACCAGCGCACCAGCGCTGCAATGGCGTGGCCGATCCTCACCGGGTCTTTCGTCTCGCCCGCATGCCCCTCACCATAGAGAGTTAGGGCCTCGGCCACCGTCATTTCACCCGGCTGAGCGGGACCACCGGGGCGCTTGTCGCGGTCCGAGAGGTAGAGCGCGAGCGCCCTTTCAGCTTCGCGGCGATCCCGAGTGCCTGTTGAACGGTCCCCGCGTCCGGTGTCGCGGATGACCCAAAGGCCGGTGTCCTTGCGCCGGTAGAGGCGCGGTCCTTTCGCTCGCTGCGGCATGAGTTCATGATCTCCGGAAGGTCGTTTGGATCGATGCGTTTGCGATTGCCAGCCATGATGAGCAACCCCAGGTCGCGCGCCACCCGCTCTGTCGTGGCGATCGGGAACGCCAGCCTTTCGGCTGCTTCCCGAACGGTGATGGTAAGCGGGGCGGTCATGACAATTAGTCCGTTTCGTTCTCTTCAACCCAGTCGAATATGGGCCGAGGCAGTCTTTCAGCGAGAGCCCATCCCGCGAACCCAAACCCCATCGTTACATAGGGACCCCAGAGTTTCCTTTCCCTCGGCAACTTGCTGCCAGGCGCCGCAATGAATTTCGGACTGATTTCGAAGTCACCGTTTGCCCACACAATAAGCCCTTGCATGATAGAGGGCGGCTCGTATTGAAACGGGAGGAGACCGATCAAATCACGATGAACACCAACCACGCGGCCACCGAGTCCCATTCCTGGATAACGACTTCGCGCTGCCCACGACCATGCCTCTGGCTGTCGGATCAAAGTCCTCGCAATCGCGTTGCCCGCTTCGTCCGCAAAGCGAACCGAACTGGCCGGTCCAATGCCGAGCTCCGCGAAACTCTGGATCACATAGTTCCGAGCCACGCCGATCAGGTCAAAGCGCGCATGCCCATGATGCCGTGGCGCATAGCCAGACCGGCGGTCATTTCGCTGATTGACCACCGTGCGCCCTGTGGCGATGGCGACCTCAGCAGGAGTATAAGGGGTAATGCGGATCGGCATGGGACAGTCCTATCGTGTATGAAAGCACATTCCTTCACATCCCGACCCGCGGTCAATGACACGCGTATCAATACACGGTTAATGTCTTTGACGTGCGCACCGTGCTCAGAACAGCTGGTCGGGATGCCTCAAGTCCCAAAAGCCTAGGCCCCGGGTCACGTACAGTCCGCCGCGCCGAAGCCCAGCATCCACCTGCCATTCATCGCGCTCGAAACTACCCTGCACGCTCCAATCGCCCGGAGCCCCGAGCGGGGCCGACCTGACATGCACGGCGACTCTGTTCGCGTCGTCAGGCCCATGACGCCGCACCAGGTCATGCAGAGCGCGGGCGTGATACTCGATCAGCTCGGCCGCGCTTGCTTGGCCAAAGGCAGCAAGCGGTGGCAACGCCAGCGACAGGGCCGCCGCCCCTCTCAGAAGGTCACGCCGGTTCATGCGAGATCCCAGGCCAGCTGGTGCCAGCCTGCCCGGTCCTCCTGGTGAACGGTCTTCACCCAGCCGACGACCTCGGGGTCAAGGGATTGGTTGGGGATATCGACCCATTCCTGCCCGTCGCCCATGTTCACCCTTGTGGTGCCGAACTTCTCACCCCGGATAAGACGCCCGTCGCGCAGGGCGTATTGATTGCCGTGGCTGATCCGGTCGCAGGGATAGCAGAAGGCATAGGTGCCGGGACGGCCACGAACTTCGATCACGAACGGAATCGTGGGGCGCGTGTGCCGCTCGATTAGTTCGCCGGTGGCGGCCCAGGCGCCGCCGGGGACCAGGACCGCCCCACCAGCGGCGACGAGTGCGCCGGAGCGCAGGAAGTCTCTGCGTTTCATGCTCCGTCCCCCATCAGCTTGACCGTGTGCCGCAGGGCGGTGCGCATGTAGCTGCGCGCCTCGCGGATCGGTTGAGGGTAGCCCCTGTGGCTTTCCGTGGCATCCAGGGCCAAGGCGAGCATATCGTGGATTTCGTGCAGGCTTGCGGCAGGCAAGCCCTGTCCGCTATGGCTGGTGATAGCCATTCGCTGTTCCTCCAATGAACAGAGTTTCGGTTAGGGCTGGCGAGGTGTTGGTAGCACCTTGTCAGCCCGCGTCGTTTTCGACATCATCAACCTAAGTCAGAGGATCTTAGGTTGTCAACATCAAAAACCCCTGCAAACAAAGGCGGCCGTCCGCGCGTTGACGCGACGCCTATCACTCTTCGGCTGCGCCCCGACCTTCTTGCTTGGGTCGACACCGAACGCGCCAAGCTCGACCCCGAGCCTACCCGCCCGGAATTCATCCGCCAGTTAATTGAAAAGAATAGGACATAGTAAAATGGCGACGAAACTGAAGATTAGTAAGATGCCCCAAGTTGAAATTCTTAATAGAGACATGGTTATTGACGTGGAGGTCGATGGCGACAAGCTCGGCGAATTCCGCCTGAGCAAGGGATCTGTCGACTTCTACAAGAAAGGCGCAAAGACGAAGCACCATCGCCTCTCCTGGACTGAGCTGGCCGATCTAATGGTTGAGAAAGGGCACGAAAGATAGCGAGAGAAGGCGCGGTCGTGTAGGGGGCGGCAGGGAGTGGATGGATCGCCGCCGCCCCGCGCACCTTCGCCTCAGGTCCCGCACCGCCCCCGAAAATTGCTCTTCCAGTGGTTCCACGACGCGCTGGGGCGAACAGACCTGATCTAGCCCCCTCCTGACTTCTCGCGGCGCGGCGCGATGATCAGAGAAGAGGGGCGTTAGTAATGCAGAGCTGACCTAGTACCCCGAAAAGGAAGGCAGCACTCGAGACAGCCATCTTTGCCCAAATCCCACCTTGGGGCCATGACATGATCCTCTACAAGACGATCACTCTGCAGTATGGACGCTATCTCTCAACGGGGAAGCCCGGGGTTACGCATGATTTCGTGGGGCGCATGTTTCCGACAGAGGAAACACGCATGCAGCGACAGGGTATTCTTCGTGACCTCGCAGCGGCACGTATCTATCTGCTCGACCATCGCGCTGCGAACTATCTCGATAGCCTACGAATGGACGTCCAGGGTATGCCATGGGAAAATACCGAGGAATCCCAAATCAAGGATTATCTGCGCGATATAGATTTCCCACGGGATTGCGTCTGGATTGAATACGATAGCCGACAACTCTGGAAAGACCGCATAACGCGCGGACTGTCGACCATGAGCGAAGAGGATCTGAACGATCATCATCAGCGAGCTTTCCTAATCGACAATCGATCTCCAGACGAAATGACCATACGGCTCTTTGATGCCCTTACGGACTTTGCCTTCTTGGACTCGCCCCTCACGCTAGTCCTGGATAAGTCGCAAGACGGCCGTCCTGATCTTGACGGTGGCAACTGGCATTTACAGCAGAACGTGGTCACGACTCGTCTGCAGCTCACATCAGGCGACCAGCAGAGCAAAGTTGCGGATTACCTAGACACGCACAAAGGTCACCTCTCCTACGAAATGGTGATCGGATTCATGCTCTTTGCGGCCCTCGCCGCGCGCGAGGATGACTTGCTATGTCAAGATACTCCCAGCCTCTCGGCCGCGGAAGAGCGGACAGCACGAAAGTTCGGTAAGTCTTGGATGATCGAAACCCTTCGGTCGCACGTCACGATCCGGATCGGACCCGCTGGTGAACGTCACCTCACCGAGCGCATGGCACGGCGGCACTTCGAAGAGGCGCGGGCTTCAGGCCGCGCGACGCCGACAGAGCACTGGGTTGCCGAGCACGAAAGGCGCTACGCGAATGGCAAGGTAGTGCGAGTCCGGGCGCATCAGCGCGGCAAACTGGAGCTCACGAGTTACCCGTCCGGGTGGTGGGGCCCCGGATAGAGTACTGAACGGGCCGTCGACTCACGTGCATTGGCCAAAGCCTGAGATAACGGGCCGTAACACGAATCAGGCAACCACGGCAGTTCGGACCAGTCCCGCTGCGTGACCGCACCCGACCCTTAGCCGCCGCTCGCGCCGAGCAGATGCTGCGCTGCCGAATCCTTGGAAGCTGGCGTTCATCTTCTCTCGCAGCGTAAGCACGGTAACCGGCCGGTTGCTACCGCGGCGATTGGGCCTTGATGCGGGCGACGAGTTCTGCGTCGTGGACGAAGTCGTCGAGGAACTCATGCCAAGTGTCGGGGGTCATGCGTGCGGCCCGGAGCATGTCTCCGAGTTCTTCGATGCCGCGGTCCGTGAGAGCAGTAATGGCTTCCTCCGAACTGGTGTAGACGCTGATGATGTTACCGTAGGTCAGATTGTCGTCGTTGGAGACGATGGCCTCAAGCAACTCGGGGTCTTCGCAGAGCATCTTCGCGACATAGTCGATGGTGCAGACGTGCGTGACGGTCGCCATCAGGCAGCCTCGGCCTGAGCGGTGGCCATTGGCGCCCAGTTCCACGGCAGGAGTTCGTTGAGCCGGTTGATCTTGTGATCGTGGATGCGGCCGAGCACGTCGGTGAGATAGGCTTGGGGATCGAGGCCGTTCAGCTTGGCAGTCTCGATGATCGTCATGGCGCGGGCGAGGGTTTCGGCGCCGGTGTCCGCGCCCGCGAAGAGCCAGTTCTTCCGGCCGATGCCGATCGGGCGCAGGGCGCGCTCGGCCGGATTGTTGTCGATGGCCACGCGACCATCGGTGAGGAAGAGGCTGAACGAGGCGCGGCGAGCCAGCCCATAGCGGAACGCGCGGGCCAGATCCCCCTTGCCGGGGATCCGCGTGAGCTGGCTTTCGGACCAAACGAAGAAGGCCTCGACCTTCGGGGCGCTGTGCTTCTGGCGCGCGGCAAGGCGGATCTCGGCAGGCTGCCCGTTGATCTCCCGCTCGATGTCGTAGAGCGCGCCGATGCGGTCGAGCGCCTCGCGCGCGATCGCGGATTTCGTCTTGTCCCATTCGTCGTGGAAGTCACGCCGCAGATGCGCCCAGCATGACGCCTCCTGCAGACGGGGCGTGCCGTCTGGGTCGGGTTCGTAGAGCTTGGCGTAGCCCTTGTAGCCATCGGCCTGAAGAATGCCGCGGGTCTGGGCGAGATGCCCGTGGACATGCTCTTGCTTCCAATCCGGGGCGAAGCGATAGACCGCCCCGGGTGGCGCTGTGCCTGCCCAAGGTCGTGGATCACGGACATAGGCCCAGATCCGTCCCTGCTTCACCCCTTTGCCGAGGCCGCGGTCCTTTTGAGACCGGTCCAGCACCCGGATCGGGGTGTCATCGGCATGGAGGAGGTCGCTGGCCATCACATCGGCCTCGATCCTTTCGACCAGCGGTGCCAGCACCTGCATCGCGCGCCCGCACCAGTCGACCAGCGTGCTGTCCGGGATCTCGGCCCCCATGCGGGCGAAGATCTCGGTCTGGCGATAGAGGGGGACGTGGTCATCGAACTTGGAGACGAGGATCCAGGCCAACAGGGCCGCGCTCGCCATGCTGCCGGGGATCGGACGGCTGGGGGCGGACGTCTGCACCATCTTTTCGCAACGACGGCAGGACTTCTTCAGCCGCGCGATCTGGAGCACCTTCAGCTGCGCCGCGACCAGGTCGAGCATCTCGCTCATATCTTCGCCAACGAGCCGCAGGTCGCCACCGCAATCCGGGCAGCAGCTGCCGGGGTCGAGCTCGCGCCGCTCCCGCGGGGTCGTTGCCGACACGCGGGGGCGACGGCGCGGCTTGCCCGCGTCGATATCGTCGGTCGTGACCTCAAGGCCGGCATCTGCCTCGTCTTCCTCCGCCGGGGTGGTGACGCTTTCGGCGCTGGCGATGAGCAGGTCCTCGAGCGCCAGTTCCAGCTGCTCGATCTCGCGCTCGATCTTCTCAGAGGACTTGCCGAAGGCCTGCTTCTTGAGCTTCGCGATCCGCAGCCGGAGCGTCTGGATCAGCTGGTCATGCGCCCGGATCGTCGCCGCCATCTTCGCGTTTTCCGCCTGCAAGGCGGCAATCATCGCCTTCAGAACAGCGGGATCTTCGGGAAGGATGGGCGCGTCGTTCGGCATGCCACCCTCTACCACATGCGTGCAGGAATCGCCATAAAAACAAGACGTTTCAGGAGGATAATCACCCAACCCGCGCCGGCGGAGCGCCCCAGTCCGGCCGACGCCAATCGATGCCCTCCCACAACATCGCCAGCTGCGCCGAGGTCAGTCGCACCGCCCCCGAGCTGGTGTTCGGCCAGGGAAAGCGCCCGCGCTCGAGGATCTTGTAGTAAAGGCAGAACCCCTGGCCGTCCCAGTAAAGCAGCTTCAGCCGGTCACCCTTGCGCCCCCGGAAGGCGAAGACCGCACCACCCGTCGGCTTCTGTCGCAGCACGTCCTGCGCGAGCGCCGCCAGCCCGCCGATCCCCTTGCGCATGTCCGTCGAACCGCAGGCCAGATACACCCGCACCCCGGTCCCAGGCCCGATCATGCGGCCTCCACTGCGCGGATCAGACGCGACAGCGCCGCCTCATCAATGCAGCTCTCGAACCGGAACACACGGCCCTTCGCAAGCCGCAGTTCAACCCAGGCTACGCGGGCAGCGGCTGGGGCCGGAGCCTCCATCATCGAGAGATCCATCGCCGGCACCATGCCGGCGGGCAGGAACAGCGCGCCCGCCTCGGAGGACCACAAACCCTTCCGCTTCAGCTCGTGACGCCAGGCGTAGATCTGCTGCCGTGTCACATCGTGGCGCTGCGCAACCTGGGTCACCGTCGCGCCGTCGATCCCCACAGCGTTCACGATCGCCAGCTTTACGTCGTCGTCCCAACGCCGCCGACGCTCAACACCCAGAACCTCGCCCCGCATCGCCCCTCCGCCCATAAGAAACGTCGTTTGCGACGTCGCTATGCACGTGTCTTAGGGCCTCACGCCGAAATCTGGCAGGCGGTGCCAACCGGGTGGTTAC
>Ga0209572_1000715_pt1 | contig 38943 bp, 36 predicted proteins | sample EBPBio232012_DNA_FD_185867 | JGI IMG/M metagenome (GOLD analysis project Ga0209572, IMG submission 185867) | Wastewater treatment Type I Accumulibacter community from EBPR Bioreactor in Madison, WI, USA - Reactor 1_1/23/2012_ DNA (SPAdes)... | ecosystem: Engineered > Bioreactor > EBPR >...
AAAGGTCAGCGGCACCAGGCCGGGGCGGGTGTCGGTCACTTTCAGGCCGAACTGGCGCGCCAGCTCCAGGCCGAAAGCGCTGGCGCCGATCTTCGGAATCGACAGGCCGCCCGTGGCGACCACCAGCGACGGGGTTTGCACGGCGTCCTGGTCACTATGAATAACATAGCTGCCCAGGCAATTCCCGCGCCGACCATCGGGTGAAATCGCTTCAAATTCCACTTTTTGAACGCGGCACGGCTGCCAGCGCTCGACCCGGCCGCCGTGGGCGGGGGCGGCGGCGCATTCGGCCAGCAGCATGTCGATCAGCTGCTGCGCCGAATGGTCGCAAAACAGCTGGCCCTTGTGTTTCTCGTGCCAGGCGATGCCGTGGCGGTCCAGCAGCGCGATGAAATCGTGCGGCGTGAAGCGCGCCAACGCGGAGCGGCAAAAGGAGGGGTTGCCGCCGAGGAAGTGCTTGTGCGGGGCGCTGGGGTCCAGGTCGCGGTTGGTGAAGTTGGCGCGCCCGCCGCCCGAGATGCGCACCTTTTCGGCCACCTGTTCAGCGTGGTCGATCAGCAGCACGCGCAGGCCCTGCTGGCCGGCCTGCGCGGCGCAAAACAGGCCGGCGGCGCCGGCGCCGAGGACAACGGCGTCGAAAGTGGGAATCGGGTTCACGCGGGCGGACAGGCGGAGCTGGGCGCGCCAGTCTACGCCCCTTGGGCGGGTGCCTCAGCCCGCCACTTCGGCCGGGCAGGGCGCCCGCAGCGCGGCGCGCACGCCCAGCACCACGTCGCCCACCACCATGATGGCCGGGCTGCCCAGGCCTTCGTGCCGCAGGCAACCCAGCAGATCGCCCAGGGTGGTGGTGCACTGGCGCTGGGTGGGCAGGCTGGCGCGCTCGATGACGGCCACCGGGGTGTCGGCGGGCAGGGCGGCCAGCAGGCCGGACTGGATGCGTTCGGCGCTGCTGATGCCCATGTAGATCACCAGCGTCAGGCGCAGATCGCGCGCCGACTCGCCGAGTCGCGTCCAGTTCAGGCCCTGGCCGTTCTTTTGCGGGTGGCCGGTGACGAACACCACGCCCTGCGCGCGGTCCCGGTGCGTGAGCGGGGCGCCCAGGCTGGTCAGCGCCGCCAGGCCGGCGGTGACGCCGTTGACGACCACCGGCTCGATGCCGGCGCGGCGCAGGCTTTCCACCTCTTCGCCGCCGCGCCCGAAGATGAACGGATCGCCGCCCTTGAGCCGCACCACGTTCTCGCCGGCGTGGGCGGCGTCCAGCATCAGCTGCTCGATGGTGGCCTGCGGCGTGCTTTTGCAGCCGCCGCGCTTGCCGACGTAGACGATGCGGGCGGCCGGGTCGGCGTGGGCCAGCACGCCATCGCCCACCAGATCGTCGACCAGGATCACGCTGGCCGCGGCGATGGCCTTGACGGCCTTGAGCGTGAGCAGTTCCGGGTCGCCCGGGCCGGCGCCGACCAGGGTGACTTGTCCGAGGGGCAGGGCAGAAGTGGTCATGGGGACAGCCGCCGCACGCTGGCGGGGTCGGTGGCGGCCTCCAGGGCTTTGCAGGCGCGCATGATGTGTTCGGTTTGCAGCAGGATCGGTTCGGGCACCGCGGCTTCGCCCCGCATCACCGCGTCGACGAAGGCGGCGGTGCTGGCGTCGTCGATCTGCGTGGGCAGCTCGGGCAGCGTGGCCAAGGGGCCGGTTTGCGCGGTCTGCACGCAGGAGAGCTCGCCGCCCAGCACCAGGTCCATGCGCGGGGTGCGGCGCGCGTCGGCCACCGGTTCGCCCTCGGTGCCGCGCAGCAACAGGGCCGTGCTGCCGCGCAGCAGGTGCGTGGCGACCATGGCTTCGGCGTATTCGGGGTGTGTGTAGCTGCCCACCACCAGAGCCGGGCCACGCACCGGGTTCATCAGCTTGACCAGGCTGTGCGCCGAATTGCGCAGGCCCAGGCTGCGGCGCACGTCGAGCAGGCGCTGAAGGCCGGAGTGCAACTGGGCGGTGGAGGCCAGGTAGACGGTGGCGTTGTCGAGCCGGCCGGTGGCGGCCGCGGCCGGGTGCTCCAGCCGCGCCAGCACCTGCTGGGCGGTGACGCGGCTGTCCTCGGTGGCGGTGCCGTGCACCAGCACCGGCAGGCCCTTGCGCGCCAGCAACTGGGCCAGCAGCGGCGTCAGCACGGGCAGCCGGCGCGCGCCGTTGTAGCTGGGCAGCACCACCACCGGGCGGTCGCTGGCCGACAGCAGGGCCAGACGGGCTTCGATGGCGTCCAGGAAGCCGGCCATCTCTTCGGGCGTTTCGCCCTTGACGCGCATGGCGACGCAAAAGGCGCCGATCTCCAGGTCGGAGCACCGGCCATCGAGCAATTGGCCCATCAGGTCGGCGGCCTGCTCACGCGGCAGCGCCCGTGCGCCCTGGCTACCGCGGGCAATTTCCTTCAGGTACGCGCTGATTCCCATGAAACGATTGTGGTTCCTGTGCGCAGGAACGAAATTGACAGGTGTCAAGAATAAAACAGCTGCGTCCGGTGTGCTCAGAGGCTTTGCAGCAGACGCGTGATCTGCCCGGGCTGGGGCAGTACAGGGCCGGCAAAGCGTGGCGCACCGTCGCGCCCGCCGATGACCAGGGTCGGAAAGGTGTCGATGTCCAAATCGCCCAGGGTGTCGGCCTCGTCCTCGATATCCACCCAGCGGAACACCGCCTGGGGGTGCTGGGCGGCCACCTGCTCGAAGCCGGGCCGGTAGTCGCGGCAGGTGCCGCACCAGGCCGCGCACAGGCAGACGACGGCCAGGGTGGCGTCCGGGCGCCCGGCGAGGGTGTCCGCGAGCAGGGCGCGCAGCGAGGGAATTTCGGCAAGCGTGGGGCTGGGCATGCGAAGGCGCACGGGCCGTGGGCCGGGCGGTGCGTGGGGCGCACCATTGTGGCATTCCCTCAGGCGGGCACGCCAGGCGCGCGCACCGTGCGTGCCAGACGGCGCAACTGGGGCAGGCATGAGCCGCACTGGGTGCCGCAGCGCAAGGCCGATTGCAGCTGCGCCAGGCGCTCGGCGTCGTCGCCTTCGCAGCCGGACAGGCAGTCGGTGATGGCCGCTTCACTGACGTTGATGCAGGCGCAGACCTGGGGCGAGCGCGGCGCCAGCGCGACGGGCGCCGTGGCACCGGGCGCCAGCAGCAAGCGGCCGTAGGGGTCGGCGGGCAGCTGGTCTTGCAGCACGGTGCGCAGCCAGGCCTCGGCGCCGGTGTCGCCCGCCAACAAAAAGCCCTGCAGGCGCCGCTGCCCGTCGGCGCCGGTGGACAGCCGGACGCTGCGGCGCTGGCCGCGGTGTTGGTCGGTCAGGCGCAGGGTGTCGGGGGTGGCGAGTTGCAGCAAGGCTTCAATCTCGGCCAGCAGCGCCTCGTCCACCGCGGCGGGCGCGGCGGCGTGCAGCAGCACGCCCGTGGCCTCGCGCCCAAAGGGCACGCAGCTGGCAAAGCCAAAGCGCGGCAGCAGGCTGGCCAGTTGCACGCGCGCCTGGGCCGCCGCCTCGGGCGGCAGCCAGGCCATGGCGCGCAGCGACCAGGGCAGCCCTGCGGGGTCCACACGCACGGCGGCGTGCTTCAGCTCGGGCTGCTTCGAGCGCGGGCAGAAGGCGGGCGTGGTGAGGGCGTTGACGCCCGCCAGCGGCGTGCCATCCAGCGCCTGCCCGCCAACAAAGGCGCTGCCCCAGTGCATGGGCACGTCGATCTGGCTCAAACCCAGTTGATCGTTGGCGGCCAGCGGCAGCACCAGCTCGCCCTGCGGGCTGGTAATGCGCACCAACTGCCCGGCGGCCAGGCCGCGCCGCGCCATGTCCTGCGGGTGCATGCCGGCCACCGGCCCGGGCACGTGGCCGAACAGGCGCGCCAGCGTGCCGGTGCGTGTCATGCCGTGCCACTGGTCGCGCAGGCGGCCGCTGATCAGGCTGAACGGGCGGCGCGCGTGGCGCGCTTGGGCCACGGGCCGGTAGGCATCAATCACGAAGCGCGCCTTGCCGTCGGGCGTGGCGAAGCGGTGGTCGGTGTACAGGCGCGACCTGCCTGCGGCAGCGCCTTCAGGCAGCGGCCACTGCTGCGGGCCCTGCGCATCGAGCAGGGCGTAGCTGAGACCGGTGATGTCCAGGTCACGCCCGCGTGTGCTGGCGCGGTGCTCGGCCCAGATTTGCTCGGGCGAGCCGTAGCCGAACAGGCTGGCGCGGCCGGGGTGGCGCAGGGCCTCCAGCTGGTGCGCAATGTCTTGCACGATGCGCCAGTCGGCGCGGGCCTCGCCGGGCGCGGGCACGGCGGCGCGCACGCGGCTGATGCGGCGTTCGCTGTTGGTGACGGTGCCTTCCTTCTCGCCCCAGGTGGCGGCCGGCAGCAACCAGTCGGCGTAGGCGGCGGTTTCGCTGCTGGCAAAGGCCTCCTGTACGATGACCAGCTCGGCGCGCTCCAGCGCGCGGCGCACGGTGCGCTGGTCGGGCAGGCTTTGCGCCGGGTTGGTGCAGACGATCCACAACGCTTTCACCGCGCCATCGGCCGCAGCTTGGAACATCTCCACCGCGGTGCGGCCAGGCGCCTGAGGGACGCTGGGTACGCCCCACAGCGCGGCCACTTCGGCGCGGTGTGCCGGGTTGGCCAGATCGCGGTGGGCCGACAGCAGGTTGGCCATGCCACCGACCTCGCGCCCGCCCATGGCGTTGGGCTGGCCCGTGAGCGACAGCGGCCCCGCACCGGGCCGGCCAATCTGCCCCGTGGCCAGGTGCAGGTTGATCAGCGCGGCGTTCTTGGCGGTGCCGCTGGTGGACTGGTTCAAGCCCTGGCAGTAGAGGCTGAGCGTGGGCTGGCGCGCGCCGACTGCCGCGTCTGCCACGCCTGCGAACCAGCGCGCCGCGGTGGCCAGCGCCTCGGGCGACACGCCGCACACGCGCGCCACATGCGCGGGCGTCGCGCCCTGGACCAGGGCCTTGAGCGCGTCAAAGCCGCTGGTGTGCGCGGCGATGAAGTCCGGGTCGACCCAGCCCTCCCACAGCATCAGGTGCAGCAGGCCGTGGCACAGCAGCACGTCGGTGCCGGGCTGGATCTGCAGGTGCAGGTCGGCGATCTCGCAGGTGTCAGTGCGGCGCGGGTCGACGACGATGATTCTGAGCTGCGGGTTGGCGCGTTTGGCGTCTTCGATCCGGCGAAACAGAATGGGGTGCGCCCAGGCGGTGTTGCTGCCGGTGATGAACAGGCAGCCGGCGTGGGCAATGTCCTCGTAGCAGGCGGGCGGCGCGTCGGCGCCCAGCGTCTCCTTGTAGCCGGCGACAGCGCTGCTCATGCACAGGCGCGAGTTGGTGTCGAGCTGGTTGGTGCCCAGCAGCCCTTTGACGAATTTGTTGAGGACGTAGTAGTCCTCGGTCAGCAGTTGTCCGCTGCCGTACACACCCACGGCGTCGGCGCCGTGCTTTTCGATGATCTGGTGCAGTTGGTTGGCGATGGTGTCGGTGGCGTGGTCCCAACTGGTGCGCTGGGGTTCGGCGCCGCGCTGCAGGCGGTGTTGGGGGTGGAGCAGGCGGTTGTGCAGGGTGACCGGTTGCGCGGCCGTCAGGTGCAGGGTGCTGCCTTTGGTACACAGGCGGCCGAAGTTGGCCGGATGGTCCGGGTCGCCGCGCACGCCGGTGATCTGGCTGCTTTCACTTTCGATGATGACGCCGCAGCCTACGCCGCAGTAGGGGCAGGTGGATTTGGTTTCTGTCATGACGTCACCTTTCATGGGGTTGGTGGCGCTGTATGCCGGGAGTTCGCCCCGGCGGGCGACCTTCTTTCTTTTGCGTCGCCAAAAGAAAGAAGGCAAAGAAAAGGCGACCCCACACGCTGCGTCCCTGCGCTTCGCTCCGGGCAACCTGCGGTGCTCGCGAACGGGGTGCGCTGCGGAACTCACTGCGCGACTGCGTCGCTCCGTTCAAACAGCCGCAGCGAGTCAGATCACGATGCGGGTGCGTCCTGCGGCGCACCCGCTCACCCCGTCCGCTCCGCTCCTCGGCGCATCCTGAGGGGTGGGGAAACCTCACGGGCCGTCGCTTCGCTCGGCCCGGTATTTGAGGCCGAGCGCAGCGATGGCCCGTATGTGTTTTGGGTCCCCTCTGGCCGTGCCGAGAAGCACAGGGCGTGGGGCGGGTATGGGCACCGGAGGATGCCCATGCTTCGTGCTCTGACTTGCTGCGGCTGTCTGAGCGGCGTGAGCGCAGCGAACAAAGCGAGTTCCGCAGCACCGCCACACGACCGAGCATCGCAGGCTGCCCGTAGCGCAGCGAAGGGACACGGCAAGTGGGGTCGCCTTTCTTTTGCCTTCTTTTCTTTGGCGAAACAAAGAAAAGAAGGTCGCCCGCCGGGGCGAACTCCCGGCCTACAGCGCATCCCAAAATCCGACGCCCAATCCAGCGCCGCCGGGCGCACATCCCGGCCAGCAGCACATCCAAAGCGAAGCGGGCAATATCCGTCACGAGCTCTCCGTACACGAACCCGCATTCCGCGAACACGGCCCCGCCACCGGCCGCACCAAATCCACCGCATGCCCCTCCAACTGAGCCGCATCCAGAAACACCATTCCTCGCTCCACCTTCACATCAAAGCGCGGCGTACACCCCTCGTCCGGCGCGCGCGCCTGCCCGTCGGCCAGGCCGATGGTCCAGTTGTGCATCGGGCAGGCCACGTGCTGGCCGAAGACGATGCCTTGGCTCAGCACGCCGCCGCGGTGCGGGCAGCGGTCGAGCAGGGCGAAGATCTCGTCCTGGCTGGTGCGGAAGATGGCCACGTCCAGCCCATGCTCACGCGCCACGCGGCGGGCGCCCAGCGGGGGGATTTGGTCCACAGAACAGATGGCTTTCCAGTTCGACATTCACTATTCCTTTGATAGCTAAAGACCATTTATCCACGCCGACATCTGGCCTGAAAAGCTTGAAATCTCACGGCGTGGGCTCCAGCGCCGCGGTCACCTTGCTGCGCACTTCGGTCACGGGCTCGAACTGGCGCACGTCCACCCGCGCCTCGGCCAGCTCGAACCACGGATCGGGCTCGCCGTCCAGCGCAAACTGCAGGCGCTCCCACAGCGCGCGGCGGCCTTCGGCGTCGTCCAGCACGCGCTGCTTCACGTGGTCCAGGCCTACGCGGTGGAGGTAGTGCACCGTGCGCTCCAGGTACCAGCCTTCCTCGCGGTACAGCTGCAAAAAGGCGCCCGTGTGCTCCAGCACCTCGGCGGCGGTCTTTAGCTTGACCAGGAACTGCGCCACCTCGGTCTTGATGCCACCATTGCCGCCGACGTAGATCTCCCAGCCTGAGTCGACGCCGATCACGCCCACGTCCTTGATGCCGCTCTCGGCGCAGTTGCGCGGGCAGCCGCTGACGGCCAGCTTGACCTTGTGCGGGGCCTGCATGCGCCACAGCGCGCGTTCCAGGTCCTTGCCCATCTGGGTGCTGTCCTGCGTGCCCATGCGGCACCACTCGCTGCCGACGCAGGTTTTCACCGTGCGCAGCGCCTTGGCGTAGGCGTGGCCGCTGGGCATGCCCAGGTCCTGCCAGACGCCGACCAGGTCTTCCTTCTTCACGCCCAGCAGGTCGATGCGCTGGCCGCCCGTGACCTTGACGGTGGGGATGGCGTACTTGTCCACCACGTCGGCAATGCGGCGCAGCTCGCTGGCGTTGGTCTCGCCACCCCACATGCGCGGCACCACGCTGTAGCTGCCGTCTTTCTGGATATTGGCGTGGCTGCGCTCGTTGATGAAGCGGTTTTGCGGCTCGTCCTGCGCCTCCTTGGGCCAGGTGGACAGCACGTAGTAGTTGAGGGCGGGGCGGCAGCTGGGGCAGCCGTCGGGCGTTTTCCACTCCATGAAGCGCATCACCTCCGGCACGCTCAGCAGATGGTGCTCGCGGATGGCGTCGCGCACCGCCTGATGGCCGTGCTCGGTGCAGGCGCACAAGGCCTTGGTCTTGGGGCTGGCCGAATAATCGCCGCCGGCGGTGAACATCAGCAGCTGCTCCACCAGGCCGGTGCACGAGCCGCAGGACGCGCTGGCCTTGGTGTGCTGGCGCACCTCCTCCAGCGTGAACAGGCCCTTGTCCTTGATGGCCTTGCAGATGGCGCCCTTGGTCACGCCGTTGCAGCCGCAGACCTCGTCGGCGTCCTGCATGGCGGCGGCGCGGGTGTTGCCTTCGTGGCCGGTGTCGCCGATGTTGGACTCGCCAAACATCAGCCGCTCGCGGATGTCGGCCACGCTGCGGCCTTCGCGCAGCAGCTTGAAGTACCAGCTGCCGTCCACCGTGTCGCCGTACAGGCAGGCGCCGATCAGCTTGTCGTCCCGGATCACCAGCTTTTTGTAAACGGGTCGGACAGCACGATGTCCTCTGTGCCCTCGCCACCCTGGAAGTTGCCGGCCGAGAACAGGTCGATCCCCGTCACCTTGAGCTTGGTGGACGTCAGCGAGCCCTGGTAGCGCCCGATGCCGAACTCCGCCAGGTGGTTGGCCACCACCTTGCCCTGCTCGAACAGCGGTGCCACCAGGCCGTAGGCCACGCCGCGGTGGGCCGCGCATTCGCCCACGGCGTAGACGCGGCCGTCGGTCACGGTCTGCATGGTGTCGCTGACGACGATGCCGCGGTCCACGTGCAGGCGCATCTGCTCGGCCAGCTGGGTGTTGGGGCGGATGCCGACCGCCATCACCACCAGCTCGGCCGGCACCTCGCTGCCGTCCTTGAAACGCACCATGGCCACGCGGCCGTCGGGGCCCGCCACCAGCTCCTGCGTCTGCGCGCCAATCAAAAACTGCATGCCGCGCTCTTGCAGCGACTTCTGCAGCATCCGGCCGGCGGTCTGGTCGAGCTGGCGCTCCATCAGTGAGGGCGCCACGTGCACCACGGTGACCTGCATGCCGCGCTTCATCAGGCCGTTGGCGGCCTCCAGGCCGAGCAGGCCGCCGCCAATCACCACGGCGTGCTTGTATTGGGAGGCGGCCTCGATCATCGCCTGCGTGTCGGCAATGTCGCGGTAGGCCAGCACGCCGGGCAGCTCACGCCCCGGCACCGGCAGGATGAAGGGGTTGGAGCCGGTGGCCATCAGCAGGCGGTCGTAGGGCGCGCTCAGCTTCTCGCCCGCGGCGTTGACGGCGTGCACGATGCGGCGGCCGCGGTCAACGCCGGTCACCGTCCAGCCCGCGTGCAGGGTGACGCCGTGCTCGGCGTACCAGCTCCAGTCGTTGAGGATGATCTCCTCCAGCGTCTGTTCGCCCGCCAGCACGGGCGAGAGCAGGATGCGGTTGTAGTTGGGGTGGGGCTCGGCGCCGAACACCGTGATCTCGTACAGATCGGGCGCCAGCTTGATCAGCTCTTCCAGCGTGCGCACGCCCGCCATGCCGTTGCCGATCATCACCAGTTTGGACTTCTTCATGGGACACCTCTCGGTTCTGCCTGCCCCTGCAAGACGCAAGCCTCGTGCCAGCCGTTGCCGGCACCCCGTTTCAGAGTAAAAACAGGCACAGGCCGGCGTCAATACATCCTGATCAGCTATACAAAAGATAGCTGCATGCCGCTTGCCCCAAGCTGGTGCGCCCAGGCGCGCAAGCGCCGCGGCATGCCGGGCGCACCAACTTGGGCACGAAAGCTGCGTGCACCACGGGCCATGGCCCTCGATCTTGATATCGGTTTCGACACCCGCGCCGGCCGCAAACCGGTGAACGAAGACTTTGCCGCCGCGCTGCTGCCCGGCGCTGGCGACGCGGCCCTGGGCGCCATCGCCGCCATAGCCGATGGCGTGTCGGCCGGCGGACACGGGCGCGAGGCCGCGCAGACCACCGTCACCAGCGTGGTGCGCGATTACCAGGCCACGCCCCAATCCTGGGACACCACCGTGGCGCTGGACCGCGTGATCGGGGCGCAGAACCAGTGGCTGGCCGGCATCAACCGGCGCCGCGCGCCCCACAGCGGTCAGACCACCCTCACCGTGCTGGTGCTGCGCGGCCACACCTGGTCGCTGGCGCACGTGGGCGACACGCGGGCCTACCTGCTGCGCGCTGGCGAACTCACGCGCCTGACGCAAGACCATGTCGCCAGCCATCTCGACCTGCGCCACATGCTCACGCGCGCCATCGGCAACGACGAGCGTGTGGCGGTCGATTACCTACAGGGCGACCTGCTGGTGGGCGATGTGTTTCTGCTGCTGTCGGACGGGGTACACGGCGTGCTGAGCGACCGGCGCCTGATCGGCATCGCCGCCGAAGCCCTGGCCCAGGGCCCGGGCAGCGCCCAGGCCCTGGGCGGCCGGCTGACCAGCGCCGCCTTGCAGCGCGGCAGCGCCGACAACGTCACCGCCCTGGTGGTGCGCGTGCGTGGCCTGCAAGACGCCACGCTCGACGACACCGGCCGCCGACTGAACGCATTGCCCGTGTCCCCGCGTCTGAAGGCGGGCGACGTGCTGGACGGCCTGCAGGTGGAGCAAGAAGTGGCCGACAACGGCGTCAACCTGGTGTACCGCATGCGCCACGCGCCCAGCGGCCGGCGCTACGCCCTGAAAACCCTGGCACTCGGGCGCGCGCACGACGCCGAGGAGCGCGCCATGCTCGCGCACGAAGCCTGGCTGGCCCGCCGCCTGGTCACCACGCCCGCCGGCCCGCACCTGGTGGCCCTGCACCCGCAGCCGCCCGGCGGCGCGGCGGCCAGCGCCAGCTACCTGCTCTACGACTGGCACGACGGCGACACCCTGGACCAGTTATTGGCGCGCGGCCACGACTTTGCGCTGGCGCAGGTGCTGCAATTGACCACCCAGGCGGCGCGCGCGCTGTCGGGCCTGCACCGGCAGGGCGTGGTGCACCGCGACGTCAAGCCTGCCAACCTGCACCAGGGCGCCGACGGCGTGCTGCGCCTGCTCGACCTGGGCGTGGCCCTGAGCGGGCGCGAAAGCACCGCCACGCGCCACCTGCACGCCGGCACGCCCAGCTACATCAACCCCGAGCAGTGGGGCTTTCGGCTGCACGCCGCTGGCGTAGACGCTCACGCCGAGCCCGAGCAACCAGACGCGCAGAGCGACCTGTTTGCCCTGGGCGTGACGCTTTATCAGCTGCTGACCGGTGGGCGCCTGCCTTATGGCGAGGTGCTGCCCTACCAGGCCGGGCGCTACTGGCGCGACCCCGTGGCGCCCAGTCGGCACAACCCCCTCGTGCCGATCTGGCTGGACCATGTGGCGCTGAAAGCCGTGGCGCGCGACAAACGCCAGCGCTTTGAAACCGCCGAGGAGCTGTTGCTGGCACTGGAGCGCGGCGCCAGCCGGCCGCTGCAACCGCCCGCCGCCTCACCCCTGATCCAGCGCGACCCCACGGTGGGGTGGAAGCTGCTGCTGGGGGTGAGCGTGCTGCTCAATCTGCTACTGGGGTATTGGGTGGGGTTTTTGCCGAGATGAGGGGGTGTTGGTAGACCGGGCTCAGCTGGAGCCGACATTGACGGATCTTCGGTGGGGGGCGGATCAAGGCTGAGTGCGGACATTTGAACTTGTCGACCGAACGTCTGAAGTTTTCCGAGTCCAGTAAGCCAGGGTTGGCTGGGGCGGAGGGCGGCGTTTCTCTGAAGACATGATATTCGTCAGTCCCCAAGAGATCGAAGCCAACTCATCGCAGCATCGGCCATCCAATGACATTTGCTAAAACCAGGCACTTGGTATTTATCCGTAAATAATATTGACAGGCAGCTCACTCTTGCGCAGCGCGATGGTGGCAGCCGCGAGGTGGTTGAGCGCCATAAAGGTGTGCTTGAGCCTCTCGTAGCGCACCAACAGCTTCCTGAATCGGTTGAACCAGCCGTGACACGCCTCGACCATCCAGCGGCGGACCTTCTTCTTCGGATCGCGTTTTTTTCTGCGCAGCTTCACTCTTGCGACTGACTACATGCGGGATATAGCCGTGCGCCAGGATCACGGCCATGGCGCCTTTGCCACGATAGCCCGCATCCGCGCACAGGTGCTTGGAGCGGCGCTGCTTGGGAGTTGAGCGCTTGAACACAATGGCATCGAGCACAGCCTCAATCTGCGTCACGTCGTGTGCGTTGGCTCCCGTGACGACGAGCGATAACGGGACGCCACGCCCGTCCACCAGCAGATGGCGCTTGCTGCCGTTTTTTCCCCCGATCCGTCGGATTGGGGCCAACGGCCTCTTGTGCCAGTGGCGCCTTGAATATCGCACCGTCGATACTTTGCCAACGCCAGGCAATGCCTTCGAGTTCGTCGTACTCGGCCAGTCTCGCCTTCCACAGCGCCTCGAAGAACCCGGCCTTGGACCATTGCATGAACTTCTGGTGCACCGCGCTGGCGCTGCCAAAGCGCTCGGCTGGCAAGGCCTTCCATTGACAGCCCGTCCTGAGCACGTACACGATGGCCTCGAAGACCAATCGCGGCGCCTTCGGCGGACGGCCCGCTCCCGCACTGCGCAGGTATTGCTTGTTCGGATCACGCACGGGCAGCGTCTTATCTCTCAGACTGTCTGCAGGCGTCGCCTTGGCTTTCAAGGCCGTTGAGTGCATGCAGAGAATCTTCTGCACGTACTTGTGCCAATTTTCAGAGGCGATGTGCTGCCTTCGTGAGCAGTGTCCACCTTCATTGGTCTGTTCAGTTGTGGGGTGTCACCTCTGCTCCTGCATTTACGGTGCCTCATTTTCACAAGTCTTCGTGATGGCCCCGAGATAGTCCGCCAGGAGCCTGGCAGCGGGTGTCAGCTCCAATGGGCTTCGGTAGCAAATCACGAACTGACGCAGTGCCCACGGTTCGTCTAACTCAAGGAGCTTGATCTCGTAAGAGCTTGCGAGGGGTTGGGCGATCTCGCGTGGTGCGATGCAGATCGCAGCACCGGTTCGCACTACGCGGATCGCTGTCTCGAAAGTGCTGACGACGATGCGTTGAACGAACGTCTGCCCAAGCTGCGCCGCTTGTCGCTGCATCAGTGTCTGCGTGGCACTATTGACCGGCAAGCCTGCGTGGGGGTAACTGAGCGTATGCTCAAATTTAATTTTTTTATTGACGGCCAGCGAGTGGCGGGCAGGAACAACGACACAAAGGCGGTCCCTGCAATATGGTCGGGATTGCAACTCGCCCTTGGTCATGGCGTCCCAATAGATGCCGAGGGACGCATGGCCCTGCTGTACGCCTCGCACGATATCCGGCGTCATACGTTCTTCAATGTCGATGTGGATGTTCTTGTGGGCAGGCATCGCCAGGAAATTCACCACGTCGGTGGTCAAGCGATCGGCAATGGCGGATGCGGAAGCCAGCAGGCGCACTTGCCCCTGCGCGCCCGCAGCGAAGTTGCGCATGTCCTTTTCTATGCGCGCCACGTTGTCGCAGATTGTGCGCGCATGCTCCAGTAGATTCAGGCCCGCTGTTGTGGGAACGACACCGTAGCCCTTACGTACGAGCAGCCGGGTCCCAAGTTGGTCCTCTAGCTGCGCCATGCGTTTGCTAATCGCTGAAGAAACAATGGCCGCGCGCTCGGCGGCCTTGGCTAGGCTGCCGCTCTCACAAACGTAAATGAAGAGTCGAAGCGAGGTGAGGTCCAGATCACGCATACATAATTCCATTTAGGAAAGATTTCGTTCCAAATTAGGGCAATGTTGCTGCACGGGAAATTTTAAACTCAACGCATGATGTTCAACAACGCACTTGCAACGCTTCCCGGCAGTGTGACTATTCGTGAAGTCAGCCTACGCGATGGCCTGCAACTGATTCAGCAACCGGTCTCGACGGCCGATAAATTGGCCTGGGTGCGTAGTGCTTATTGCGCAGGCATCAGGGAAATGGAGGTGGGCGCCTTCGTGCCGCCGCAATCAATGCCTCAACTGGCCGATACGGCCGAGGTCCTGGCGTTCGCGAAGACTTTGCCTGGTTTGACTACGCAGGTGCTCGTCCCCAACCTGCGTGGTGCCGAACGCGCGATAGTCGAGGAGGCGGATGCTATGGTGCTCCCGTTGTCGGCGAGTCACGCGCACAGCCTCGCCAATATGCGCAAGACACCCGACCAAGTGATCGCCGAACTCGGGCGTATCCGGGCTGCGCGCGACGCGGCTGGCGCACGCACTCGCCTGGAGGTCGGCATCAGCACGGCCTTTGGTTGCACGATCCAGGGATTCGTCGACCCACGCGAGGTCGTACGCCTCGTCCAGTGCGCGCTCGATGTCGGTGTCGAGCGCGTTGGTCTTGCAGACACAGTAGGGCATGCCAACCCGGTGAGCGTTGCCAAACTCCTCGAGGCGACGATGAAGGTAGCCGGCCACCGGTTGAACACGGTGCACTTCCATGACACGCGCGGGCTTGGGCTTGCGAACTGCCTGGTAGCGCTTCAGATGGGGATCACTCAATTCGACGCCTGCGTCGGCGGCCTCGGCGGATGCCCTCATGCACCGGGGGCGAGCGGTAACGTTGTGACCGAGGATCTGGCTTACATGTTCGACAGCATGGGGATCGCCACCGCGCTCGACATTGACGCACTTCTCGCGCTTCGCGCTCAGATCGCCATGCATCTGCCCGGCGAGACGCTGTATGGAAGTGTGTGGCGGACCTGCCGCAACAGCGCTGCACCCAGCGGTACCGCATCTACTTCAGCAACAGATTCGACACCCGTCCCACACCAATGAACTCAAGCAAAGACGCTCACCCGGATGGTCCTGGCATGCCCCTCGCCGGACTGAAAGTCCTCGACTTCGGCCACACAGTCATGGGCCCGACCTGCGGGCTGATTCTTGCCGATCTTGGTGCGAGAGTGGTTCGGGTCGAGCGTCCCATCGGCGACCCGACTCGCAACCTTAAAGGCTTCGGTGCCGGCTTCTTCGGCTACTTCAACCGCAACAAGGAAAGCCTAGCGATTGATCTCAAGGATCCAGCCTGCCGGCCAATTATGGACGCAGCCTTCCGCTGGGCAGATGTTGCGATCGAAAACTTCGGGCCGGGCGTGATGGATCGGCTAGGCTATGGCTATGACGCAGTCAAAGCGTCGAATCCGCGCTTGATCTATTGCTCGCTCAAGGGGTTCCTGTCCGGACCCTACGAGAGCCGCCCGGCGCTTGACGAGATCGTCCAGATGATGGGCGGGCTCGCCTTCATGACGGGACCTCGGGGGCGCCCCCTACGGGCGGGCTCCTCCATCGTGGACGTGGGTGGCGGCATGTTCGGCGTGATCGGCATCCTGGCCGCCCTCCGGGCAAGGGAAACTTCGGGGCAGGGCACCTTGGTCACCAGCGCGCTGTATGAGACCACGGCTTTCCTCGTGGGCCAGCACATCGCCATGCACCAGATCGGCGGGATACCGGTGGTACCCATGCCCGAGCGCACGCATGCTTGGGCAGTCTACGACCTGTTCGATTGCGAAGACGGACAGATTTTCGTCGGAGTCACGAGCGATGCGCAATGGCAACGATTTTGCCGGTCTTTCGGACTCAAATCCTTCGAGCTTGACAGCGAACTGGCGACGAACGAGCTGCGCGTCTTGGCCCGCCCTCGGCTGATCCCCCTGCTCGCTGATCGACTTCGATCATGCACAGTCAGCGAGGTGGAGTCCGCCTGCGTCGCTGCCGCAGTGCCGGTTGCTCCAGTCAGAACGCCCCTAGATCTGGTTGAAGACCCGCATCTGAAGTCCAACGGATCACTGCTCGACATCGCTTATGGAGCTGCCAAGGCGACGCTCCCTGCGTTGCCGATCCGGATCGACGACCGAGCACCTGAAGTCCGCATTCAGCCGCAGCCAATTGGCGCGCAAACGACGAGCCTTCTTCATGAGTGGGGTATCGATTCCTCGGCTGCTCTGTCGCTCCTGGAGGCAGGCAAGGTTCGAGCTACCTGATCGGGGCGGATCGGCAACACCGGAACCCTAAAACGCAAGGGCGCATTCAATGACATTCATCCGCTTCGGCCGCCTAGCCGTGCTCACTTCGGCCGCCTGCGTACCGATTTATCCTGCGGCTGCTCAAGGCGAGGGCTATCCGAAAAAGCCCATCCAGATGATCTGTCCTGGGTCGGCGGGACCAGGGCAGAGCGTCATGGCCCGGCGTCTCGCAGAGCGTGTGTCCGGGGATCTGGGGCGTGCCATGGTGATCGACAACGTTCCCGGTGTGGGCGGCGTCATCGCCACCGAGGCGTTGATCAAGGCGCTGGCCGCCGGGTACACGATCTCTTCTCTTAGGCCGAACAACACGGCTTTTGCCAACCTCTATTCGAAGCTGCGATCCGACGCCGTCAAGGACATCACATCGGTCTCCGGCTCCATGCCGACCATGCTCGCTATCTCCGCCAAGTTCCGAGCCAACGACGTCGCCGATCCCGGGACGCTGGCGAAACAGGCGCCCAACAATCTCGCTGTGGGGCCTTTTGCCAATGACACGCTCCTACACCTCCTGGGCAGCTACATGGGGGACAGGGCCGGCATTAACTCCCCACACTTCCCGTTCAAGGGTGCAGCCTCCATCATGGAGCCCGAGGTTGCACGCGGCCCGGACGATATCGGCGTCTTCGCACACACCGCGATAAGGGGCCTCGTCGAATCCGGCAAGCGAAAGGTATCTGCGGTGAGCCAGCGCGTCCCAAACGCGAGTTACTCGATAGACCGAGCGTTTCGGCGCCCCGTTCAGGAGGATTGATTATGGATCTGGGCTTGAAGGGTCGCAGGGCTCTGGTCTGCGGAGCCAGCAAAGGATTGGGTTTCGCGTGCGCTCATGCTTTGATGCGTGAGGAGGCAGACGTAATTCTGGTCGCGCGCAAGGAAGCTGACCTGGTCGCTGCTGCTCAGCGGCTTGAGCGGGGGCTCGGACGGCGACCAGAGATCGTGGCCGCGGACGTGACGAAAGAACAAGGGCGTCAACTCATCCTGGACCGAGCCACAGACTGTGCGGTCCTGGTAAACAACTCGGCAGGACCACCGACCGGCAATACGCGCGAGTTCTGCAGGCAATCCTGGCTTGATGCGCTGGAAGGCAACATGCTGAGCGCGATTGCGCTGACGAACGCGCTGCTTCCGGCAATGATTAGCGCTAAGTTCGGGCGCGTGGTGAACATCAGTTCCGTCAGTATCAAGCATCCACAGCCTCTGCTTTCGCTATCCACCGGTGCGAGACTTGGGCTGACGGGGTACATGGCAGGGCTGGCCCGGGAAGTTGCGGCTGACGGTGTCACCGTCAACAGCATCCTCCCCGGGTACTTTCTTACCGACCGTCTTGCGTCCACTCTTCAAGCATGGGCGGATCGGCAAGCGACGCCTTTGGACGCTGTAATGACCGAAAGAACGCAAAGCGTGCCGGCGCGCAGGTTCGGAAGTCCCAGCGAATTCGGAGAGCTGTGTGCCTACTTGTGCAGTGCGCAGGCAGGGTATCTGACCGGCCAGCACATCGTTCTGGATGGTGGCCTCTATCCCGGAACTTTCTGATGAAAATGAACTTTAGTACTTTGCAGCCATCGGAAGCTGCGAGCGAGCTTGAGGCCGCCCATCAGGCTCGCCAGCCGTTCCAAAGCCTTTTGCTCGCGGGCAGACCGCTGAGCCTTGAGGAGGCCTACCAAGTTCAGGAAGCCTGCGTGCATCGGCTCGTCGATCGTGGTCTTGGGCAGGTGGTGGGATACAAGGTCGGCCTGACATCCGTTGCGATGCAACAGATGTGCGGCATCAGCAGTCCAGTATATGGGGCTGTACTCGAGAAAAGGTTGCAACAGACGCCTAGCACGGTCAACCCAGCCGAATTCGGCCGGCTCGGCATTGAGTGCGAGATCGCGGTGCGTCTCGGGACCAATATCGAAGCGGGCAGTGAACCGCTAACCGCTCGCGAAGTGGCAGACGCGGTGGACGCCATCGCACCAGCATTCGAACTGGTGGACGACAGAAACGCGGACTACAAGTTTCTCGACGCCGGTTCGCTGATCGCTGACAACGCCTGGAATGCGGGCGTTGTTCTAGGGAAAATGTCGCCGCTTACCCAGGGATTGGGTGATCGGCTGGGCACGCTGCACTGCAACGGCGCCCTTGTCGGCGAAGCGTTTGTGCGTGACGCTCTGGGGGACCCTCTTGAATCAGTCCGGTGGCTCGCACAAGAACTGGGTCGGCGCGGCCGATCGCTTCAACCGGGGCAAATCGTGATGACCGGCAGCATTCTGCCAACAAAGTTTCCCGGCGCAGGTGAGCAATGGGTCTATCAGGTTGTTGGCCTGGGTTCCGTGACGGTAGAGACATAAGTCCAATGTTTGACGAGTCGGCAAATTCAGCGCCGACTTAGATGAATCGTGCGCAATCAATTCAAGGAGTCAGCCGTGCCAAATTCTCAAAATATCGCCCGTCGTAATTTTCTCGTCGGAACAACAATGGGTATCGCTTCTGCGTCTATTTTTGCAGCGGAGTATCCGACTCACCCAGTCAAAATCGTAGTGCCGTGGCCGGCTGGCGGGGGAGGGGACGTCGTGGTACGCCTCATAGTACCTGCGGTATCCGAATTGCTCGGACAAAGTATCGTCGTCGAGAATCGTCCCGGGGCCTCGGGATCCATCGGGAGCGCGCTGGTGTCGCGGGCCTCGCCTGACGGGTACACCCTGCTGTTCGCAAATGCTGACTCGCACTCTATCGCTCCACATGTCCTGAAAGGCGCGCGCTATGACCCTGACGGGCAGTTTGTCGCGATTGCTCCCATAGGACAATTCCCTTTTGGGCTGGTGGTAAACCCGAGGTTACCTGCAAACAACTTGAAAGAGTTTATATCGTTCGCCAAATCGTCGAGGCCTCCGATTACCTTCGGAACCTGGGGCATCGGTAGCTCCGGCCACATCTTGTGCGAAATGCTGAAATCCGCAGCTTCCATTGATCTGCTTCACGTTCCGTATCAGGGAACGGCGCCGCTCGTCACAGCACTGCTTTCAGGGGAAGTAGCTGCGTCGCTGTTGCCGTTGCCTCTTGTGGAACAACATGTCCGGAGCGGAGGGTTTAGGCTGCTTGCTGTCACGACTCCACAGAGGATCGATGCATTTGCCTCCACACCCACCTTTAGCGAAGAGGGCCTGCAGTTAGGACTTGCCGCATGGACCGGGATCGTTGGCCCGGCGGGCATACCCCCATCGATTCTTGGGCGCCTGCGTACGGTTTTCGGCGAGGCGATGAAAGGCGAGCAGGTTCAGCAAGCACTCCGGAAGTTATTCGTCGTTCCCGATGCTCGATCAGGTCAGGAGTTCGGTGAGTTCATCCGGGAGTCGAATCACGAGTGGGGCCGGGCGATTGCCAAGGCCAAGATTGCTCCCCAATGATCGTCGAATCCGTGGGTCTCGGGCGAGTGATTCCCGTTGTATCCGGGAAGAGTTGGATAGCACAGCTCTGTCAAAGCCTCTCTACGAGGTCGTAAGGATTTCCATGCCGCAACAACCAGATGATCCGGTCAGATTTGACGCGCAGCCCATCCTGGCTGGGATGTTCGAGGAAAGACGTGATCCAACGATGCCGACGAAGTTTGGCAAGGTATATCGGCCTGATCCAGTGTGGCTGTCGAAGTCCAAGCAAGAGGCCGCGCTTGATCCCGACATCCCTATCGTTGACGCCCACCATCATTTATGGGATTTGCCTGGGTTCCGCTATCTCTTCGACGATTTTCTCCTGGATCTCCAGTCGGGTCACAACGTTGTAGGCACTGTATTCAATGAGTGTCAAGCGATGTACAGGGAGAATGGAGCACAGGCTATGAGGCCGGTGGGCGAAGTCGAATTCTGCGCGGGCATCGCATCGATGAGCGAGAGTGGAAAGTACGGTAAGGCTCGCGTTAATGCCGGAATAGTGGGCTTCGCTGATTTGTTGTTAGGTGACGAACTGGCGGCCGTTCTCGAGGCGCAAATCCGAGTCGGCGGTGGCCGCTTCAAGGGCGTTCGCTACGCGGGGGCTTGGGATATTGACGCGTCGATCGGAAACAGCCACACCTGCCCCGGCCCCGGCTTGTACCGTGACGAGAAATTCCATGCTGGCGTCAAGCGGCTAGGCTTCCATGGGCTCACATTTGATGCGTTCGTCTTTCATCCACAACTTTCGGACTTGGTTCATTTGGCAAACGCCTGTCCTGAAGTACAAATCATCTGCTGTCATATGGGAGGTCCCCTGGGATATGGCCGCTATGCGGGCAAGCGCGACGATGTGTTTGCGAGTTGGCGGGCCGGTATGGCTGAACTTGCCAGGTGCCAGAACGTCGCTGTAAAGCTGGGCGGCGTGATGATGCGCCTCGCCGCCTACGACTACGGCCGCAGCCCAGCACCCATCACTTCAAAGGAATTGGCCCAACTTTGGGCACCCTACGTTCTCACTTGCATCGAACTTTTTGGGGTCCAGCGATGCATGGTTGAAAGCAATTTTCCCGTTGATAAGATCGGCATCGGTTACGGCGGACTCTGGAACGCGTTCAAGCGGATGCTCTCGACCCTGTCGGTCGACGAGAAGGAAGGAGTTTTCAGCAAGACGGCAAAATCAGTTTACCGATTGCAGCTTTGACTCGTTGGGGAATTGAGGAGTATTGGAGTTGATCCACTTCTGCGGACGGGGTCACGTTTGGTTTGCGCGGCCCCCTGCGTGAGGCTGATGCCTGGTTACCGGTCAAGGAGCTATCCGCGATGTGTCGAACTGGCCAGTCTCCGGGCTTCGGCTTTCGGATGGTACCGTCCGGTCAAACCCCCGCCATCCCACTCTCCCGCTTGACCCGCGCAGTCTCAGTCGACGCCATGAACCCCAACACCCCCCGCACAGCCTCGGCCCGTCCCGACCTGACCACCACACCCCCCGCAAACACCGTCTCAATCTGAATCTCTGCTGGCAGCGGCCCCACCACGTCGATGTCTTCCAGGTGCATCAACTCGCTCAATTGCTGAAAGCCCAGAGCCACCTCCCCACTGGCGATGAGCGAGCCCACCGGCACGCCCGGCGGCGGGGTGACGATGCGCGGGGCGATTTGCTCGGCAATGCCCCAGCGCTCGAACAGCTTGGCCAGCGCCACGCCGCTGGGGCCGGTGGAATAGCCCAGGGTGCGGGCGGCCAGCACGGCTTGTTTCACGCTTTCCTCGCGGCTCAGGTCTGGGTTCGGCGCGCCGGCCGGCACGGCCACCGCCACGCCCGACCGCACGATGTCCACGCGGCTGTCGGCCAGCACGTGGCCGCTGGCGATCAGCTTGTCGAGTGCGTCGCTGCCCAGCACCACACCGTCAAAGGGCTCGCCGGCGGCGATGCGCTTGGCGGCGTCCACTCCGCCGACCGAGGTCAGCTCAATCGCGGGTGCCGCCGCACCCAGGGTGTGCCGGTACAGGGCGATCAGTTCGGCCAGCACTTGTTTGGTGGCCATGGACGAAATCAGGGTGAGGGCGGTGGTGGTCATGGTCGGTGGCACTGTGGATTGGGTCAGACGCGGCCTGGGCGCTTGGGCGCTGATTCCATTGTGCCGCCACGGCAACATTGTGCCGCCACGGCAAAAAAGCAGGGCGCCGACGGCGCCCTGGTGAACGGAGGCGCGAACACCTCCGAGGAGACAAACGGTACGCAAGGGGCCGCCGCGCGGAGTGCGCCGCCCCCAAAAGGGGCTCAGCCGCGCGTGGCCAACGGGCCGCGCACGTCGGCCGCCAGCGGGGTGGTGGCGCGGGCGCGGCCGCCTTTCTCGGCCCAGGTGCGGGTCCAACGCAATTGCATGGCGCGCATCATCACCAGCACCAGCCCGGCCAACACGGCAAAGGCGACAAAGCCCCATAGGTAGGTGTCGAAATGCTGTTTGGACAAGCCCATGGCGTTGGGCAGAAAGCCGCCACCCAGCGCGCCGACTTCGCCGATCATCGAACCGGCCACGGCGGTGGTCAGCGGCCAGCGCAGCGGCACCAGCTGAAACAGCGCGCCATTGCCGGCGCCCAGCGCGGCAAAGCACAGCATGAAGAGCAGGGTGGTGCCGACCAGCGAGCCGCCGGCCAGGCCGCAGCCCACCAGGGTGATGGCCACCGCCACCAGCACGCCGCTGAGGGTGTTCACGCCGCCAAAGCGGTCGCCTAGGTAGCCGCCCACCACGCGGATGGCCGAGCCCATCAGCGTGGCCAGCATGGTCAGCTGGCCGGCCTCGACCTTGGTCACCTTGAACTGGTCGTAAAAGTAGGTCGGCAGAAAGCTGGCCAGGCCGATGAAGCCGCCAAAGGTCACGACGTAGATCAGGCTGAAGGCCCAGCCGTCCTTCTCGAACAGGCAGGCGGTGTGCTCGCGCAGGCTGTTGTGCGCCTCGCGGTCGGGCGGCTCCTTGGCCATGAACCACATCACCACCATAGGCAGCAGCATGGTCGCGGCGGCAATGCCGTAGACCGCCGTCCAGCCGTAGGCCTGCGCCAGCGGCGGCGCGAACAGCACGGCCAGCACCGTGCCCGAGTTGCCGGCGCCCGCAATGCCCATCGCCAGGCCCTTGTAGCGCGCCGGGAACCAGCCCGAGCCCAGCGACAGCGCAATGCCGAAGCTGCCACCGGCAATGCCCAGCAGCACGCCCATGGCCAGCACCTCGCTGTGCGAGTCGACGGCCATGAAGCCGTAGAGCAGGGCCAGCACGATCAAGCCCATCTCCACCAGCGCGGCGCTTTTGCGGCCGATGTACTGCGACAAAAGGCCCAGCGGAAAGCGCATCAACGCCCCGGCAATGATGGGCACGCTGACCATGAAGCCCTTTTGCGCCGGGCTCAGGTTGAAGCTCTCGCTGATGAAGGGGGCCATGGCGCCGTTCAGCACCCAGATGGCGAAGGTGAAATCAAAGTACAGGAAGGCGGCAAACAGCGTGGGGCCGTGCCCGGATCGGAGAAAGGTCTTGAAGTGGGCCATGGCGTGCGGCGGGCGTGGTGTTGCGGTGCAGCACGCCATGCAAATCCGGTGCCAGCCGCCAGGCCGGGCCTGTTCGGGCCGGCGGTGCCCTGTTGGCGGTGGCCCTGCACCAGCGGCGTGCCGGTGCGGGCCCGGGACGTGGACATTCTGGTGCGGTGCACCATGGGTGTGCCTGATCCGGGCGAGGGTGCTGTTTACATGCAATGACGATCCGGCGGTGGCGCCGGGCGCGGCCTTCTGGCACGATATCGGCGCAGACCACCCAGATTTCCCGGAGGAGTACCGCATGACGACCGTTGCCGACATTCTGAAAAATCGCAAAGGTGGCCAGTTGGCCGCGCTGCCGCCCACGGCCACCGTGCGCGAGGCCCTGCAAATGATGGCCGAGCGCGAGATCGGCTCCGTGCTGTTGATGCAGGGCGACGCGCTGCTGGGCATCTTCACCGAGCGCGATTACGCCCGCAAGATCGCGCTCAAGGGTCTGTCGTCGGTGGATACCTTGCTGACCGACGTGATGACTTCGCGCCTGTACGTGGTCGGCCCGCGCCAGACGGTGCGCGAATGCCTGGCCATCATGACCCAGGGCAAGCTGCGCCATCTGCCGGTGGTGGACGGTGGTCAGCTGATCGGCCTGGTATCGATTGGCGACTTGGTCAATGCCCAACTGGCGGAGCAGAGTTTTTTGATCCAGCAGATGGAGAGTTACATCGCAGGGAACCTGACGTAACCCCCAGGCTTCACTCGCTGCGCGATGTTGCGCCTCCCCCCAAGGGGGCGGCGCCAGCGGGCGGGCACAGCCCTTCCGCGGCGCCTGCTCCACGGTCATTTGTTGGCTGCGGCGTGGCGAGCGCCTTCGCGCCATGTGGGTTTCGCGGGTGGGCGGCGATTTAGGCCGCGGGGCGGGCGGATAATTGCCGCTTATGTCCACCCTCGTTCTCGGTATCGAATCCTCCTGCGACGAAACCGGCGTGGCGCTGGTGCGCACGCGCGAAGGGCAGGTGCCGGAGCTGCTGGCGCATGCCCTGCACACCCAGATCGCCATGCACGCCGACTACGGTGGCGTGGTGCCGGAGCTGGCCAGCCGCGACCACATTCGGCGCGTGTTACCGCTGATAAATCAGGTGCTGGAGGAGGCCGGGCAAACCCAAGGTGCTATTGATGTCGTCGCTTACACGAGAGGTCCGGGGCTGGCCGGCGCCTTGTTGGTGGGGGCTGGCGTGGCCTGCGCGCTGGGCGCTGCCCTGGGGCGGCCGGTGTTGGGCGTGCACCACCTGGAAGGGCATCTGCTGTCGCCTTTTCTCAGCGCCGATCCGCCCGAATTTCCCTTCGTGGCCCTGCTGGTGAGCGGCGGCCACACGCAGCTGATGCAGGTCGAGGGCGTGGGGCGCTACACCTTACTGGGTGAAACCATCGACGACGCGGCGGGCGAGGCCTTCGACAAGTCGGCCAAGCTGCTGGGCCTGGGCTACCCCGGTGGGCCGGCGTTGGCGCGGCTGGCCGAGTTTGGCGATGCCACGGCCTACACCTTGCCGCGCCCGCTGCTGCACAGCGGCGATCTGGATTTTTCGTTTGCCGGCCTCAAAACCGCCGTGCTGACCCAGGCGCGCAGGTTCGAGGGTTCGCCCTGCGAGCAGCAGCGCGCCGACCTGGCGGCCAGCACGCAGGCGGCCATCGTAGAGGTGCTGGTCAAAAAATCGCTCAAGGCGCTGGCGGCCACCGGTCTCAAGCGCCTGGTGGTGGCGGGTGGCGTGGGCGCCAACCAGGCCCTGCGCGAGCAGCTCGACGGCGCGTGTGCCCAGCGCGGCGTGCGCGTGCACTACCCCGAGCTGCACCTGTGCACCGACAACGGCGCCATGATTGCCCTGGCGGCGGCCATGCGCATCCAGTCTGGGGCAGCCACGCCGCGTACCGATTACGGTTTCGACGTCAAGCCGCGCTGGCCGCTGGAGGCACTGGCGACGGCGTGACGCGTGGGCGCGTGAAACCCACGAACAAAAAAGGACGCCGAGGCGTCCTTTTTTGCGTGCCGGCTTGGGCCAGCCTTCAGGCGATGGCCAGCGTGGCGGCCTTGCTTTCGGGCACCAGCTTGGCCAGGTTCAGGGTCAGCACACCGTTTTCCAGCTTGGCGCTGCTGGCGGTGCTGTCGACGTCCTGGGCGAACTCGTAGACCTTCTTGTACTGGCGCGGCGCGCCTTCGACGGTCTCGATTTTCACGGTCTGGCCTTCGATGGCGATGGCCAGCTGCTCACGGCTGACGCCCGGCACGTCGATGCTGAGCGACCAGGTGGTGTCGTTCTGGCTGAACTGCACGCCGGTTTGGCGCGTGGCCGACAGGGTGTCTTCCAGGAAGCGGTCAAGCGAGCGCAGCGCCGGGGTGTAGGTCGAACGGCGGATGGTGGGGGTGGCGGCGAAGAACATGGTGGTTTCCTTTCAATCGGTTGGCGCGGTGCCGGCCGGTTCGGTCCTGCTCCCGCTTGAGGTGTAAGTGCGCGCCCCACACCGGATTTCAAGCGCCTCGCGTGCAAAAAGTGGGGCCCGTTCACGTCTTGAAATTGATCTGCTCACCCCCAGGGCGGCGCTGCCCGCGCGCTACCATTGCGCCCTGCCCGAGAGTCGCCCTCTGTAATGTTGTTGTCCACGCGCCTGCCCCGAACCTTGATCGCCGCCCTGCCGCTGTCGCTGCTGGCCGCGTGCGTGGGCCTGCCTGGCATATCTTCCACACCGGGGCTGCTGCACTACCAGCCCGAGGCCTTCGAGGGGCGCGCCTATGCGCGGCATTTCGCGGTCAGGCCGGAGCGCGCCTGCGAGGCGGCGCGGCGCGCGTTGCTGAGCCAGGGTTACATCGTCAAGGGCGACGCCATTCAGGTGTCGGGCCGCAAGTATTTTCAGCCCAGCGCCGAGCGCCACGTGCAGTTGGAGTTCCGGGTCGTGTGCACGGTGAACGGTCGCGACGCGGAGACCAGCATGGCCTTCGCCAGCGGCCTGAACGAGCAGTACACGGTGCGCAAGGTGCGCGAGTCGGCCTCGCTGGGCGTGGGCGGCATCGGCTCGCTGTCGTTGCCGGTCGAGGGCAGCATGGACTCGATGGTCAAGATCGCCAGCGAGACGGTGACCGATTCCGAGTTGTACGAACGGTTTTTTGATCTCGTCGGCGAGTACCTCGACGATGCCGTGGCACCGGACGAGCCCGGCAAGGCGGGCCAGGCCGAATCCTGACCCGATCCGCGTCGCCGTCGCGGCGCTCCCCAGGTTCCCGGCTTGCAGGCCGAGAGCACTTTCATCCCCTTTGCTTTGTTGGAGGTTTCCCCGATGTCTCTTGCCACCCGCCGCGCGCTGCTGCGCGCCTCGCTCTCGCTGCTGGGCAGCTTGCCGGCCCTGGCGGCCATGGCCCAGGGCAGCGCGGCCGAGCCGATCAAGCTGGCGTTGATTGAATCGCTGAGTGGCCCGTTCGCCAACACCGGCGAAGCGGTGTTCCGCAACCTGGCCTGGGCGGTGGAGCGCGTGAACGCGCGCGGCGGCGTGCGTACCGCGCAGGGGCAGCGGCTGCTGCAACTGGAGCGTTTCGACAACAAGGGGCAGGCCGAGGAATCGCTGTCCATGTTGCGCGCAGCCATCGACACCGGTTGCACGGTGGTGCTGCAGGGCAATTCCTCGTCGGTGGCGGCGGCGCTGATCGACGCCATCAACAAGCACAACGCCCGCGACACGGCGCGGCGCGTGCTGTTTCTCAACTACTCGGCCGTCGATCCGATCCTGACCAACCAGTTGTGCAGCTTCTGGCACTTTCGCTTCGATGCCCACGCCGACATGCGCATGAGCGCGCTGATGGAAGTGATTCAGCAGGACAAGCAGTTGCGCGGCGTCTACCTGATCGGGCAGGACTACAGTTTCGGCCATGCCGTGCTGCGCGAGGCCAAGCGCCAACTGGCGGCACGCCTGCCGGACGTGGCGATCGCCGGCGAGGAGCTGCATCCGATAGGCCGCGTGAAGGACTTCCTGCCCTACGCCAGCAAAATCAAGGCCAGCGGCGCGCAAGCCGTGCTCACCGGCAATTGGGGCAACGACCTGACCTTGCTGATCAAGGCCGCGCGCGAGGTGGGCTTCGAGGGGCGCTTCTACACCTTCTATGGCAACGCGCTGGGTGCGCCGGCGGCCATTGGCGAGGCCGGCGTGGGCAAGGTGGTGGCGGTGGCCGACTGGATGCCGAACGTGCCGACGCCGGCCAGCGCCGCGTTCTACCGCGCTTTCCGCGAGCGCTTTCCCAAGCCGCAGGAGGACTACGTGCACCTGCGCATGCAGATGATGATCGAGGCCCTGGCCCAGGCCATTGAACGCGCCGGCGGCACCGACGCCGTGCGCGTGGCGCGCGCGCTGGAGCAGGCCCAGGTCAGCATGGCCGGGCGCACCGGCAGCATGCGCGCCGAGGACCACCAGTTCCAGCAGGCGTTGGTGGTGGGGGTGATGGAGCGTCAGGGCAACCCCGGCGTGCCCTTCGACGTGGAGGGCTCGGGCTACGGCTTCAAGGTGGTGCGCGAAATCAGCGCCGCGCAGGCCGAACTGCCCACCACCTGTGCGATGGTGCGGGCCTGATCCTCAGCCGGCCTGGTCGGGCGCGCGCACCGACCGGGCTTGCACGGGCGGCGGAATACCCGGGTCGTGGCGGCCGCGCAGGCGAAACAGCGCCGCGCGCGCCAGCATCACGGTGGTGACGGGCACGGTGATCGCCATCAGGATCGACACCAGCCAGTACGACAGCGACAGCCCCTGGCGCAGCGCCGAGAAGTACACCACCGCGGCCAGGGTCACGCACCACACGCCCAGCGTGGCGGTGAGCGCCGGCATGTGCATGCGGGCAAAGAAGTCACGCAGCCGCACCAGGCCGATGGCCGAGGTCAGGGCCATCACCGCGCTCACCAGCAGCAGCAGCGCCACCAGCACCTCGACCCACAGGGGCGCGTCGGCGGCGTTCATTCGATCACCTCGCCACGCAGCAAGAACTTGGCGCAGGCCGTCGAGCTGACGAAGCCGAACAGCGCCAGCAGCAGGGCCGGCTCGAAATACGTGTCGCTGGCGTAACGGATGCCCACCACCAGCATCAGCAGCATGGCCACGATGGTGAGAAAGTCGATGGCCAGCACGCGGTCTTGCGCCGTGGGGCCGCGCAATGCGCGGCACAGCGCCAGCAGCATGGCCAGGCCGTAGCACACCATGGTGAGGGTGATCACCGCCTGCAGAAAGCCGCTCATTCAAAAATCTCCATCAGGGGGCGTTCGTAACGCGTCTTGAAGTCGGCGATGAAGCGCGCTTCGTCCGGTACGTCCCAGACGTGGATCACCACCACCGAGTGGTCGTGCGAGGTCTCGCACCAGACCGTGCCCGGCACGGCGGTGGCGATGATGCACAGGCAGGCCAGCGCGGTTTCGTCGCGCAGCTCCAGGGGTATTTGCACGAAGCGGCTGCGTGGCGGATGGCGTGCGCGGCGCAGCACGCTCACCAGCAGCTGCCAATTCGACAGCAGCCCGTCGTACACCACCACCCCGATCAGGCGCAACAGCGTCAGCGGCCGGCGCATGCGCACGCGGTCGGGCCGCAGCGGGGCGAACAGCACCGGCAGCAGCCAGCCGACCAGGAGCGCCAGCAGAATCTGCCCCGGGCCGACCGAATGCATCAGCACCAGCCACAGCACCGCCAGGGCCAGCGACAGCAGGGGGGCGGGCAGCCAGCGGCGCCTCATCGCTGCAGCCCCGCCTTGCCGCTGGCCGAGGGCGAGGACACCGGCTGCGTGGACACCACGTAGCCGATGTAGCCGCCCGGTTCGTGCAGGCTGCGCGCCGTGGCCAGGGTGTAGCGCAGCACCGCGTCGGCCTGCCAGACCAATACGCCGATCAGCAGCACCAGCACGGCCACCGGTGCCGTTTCGACCACGCGCAGGCGCGGCACGGGGCGCCCGCGCGGGGCCCAGAAGTAGCGGACGCCGGCGCGCGACAGGGCGATGGTGGTCAGCAGGCCGCCGCCGATCAAGAGGGCCATCATGATCCAGATCGGCGTGGCCACCCGTGCCGGCTGGCCATCCACCTGCGCGGCGCCGAGCAGGCCCGACAGCATCGACACCTTGCCGACAAAGCCCGACAGCGGCGGCAGCCCGGCCAGGGTCACGGCGCAGGCCATGAAGGCCAGCCCCAGGAAGGCCATGGCGGCCGGAATGGCCTGGCCGATCAGCGGGCGTTCGTCCTTGTCCAGGTTGACGTCGGGTGGGGGCATCAGATCCACCGGGTAGGCAAAGGCTTCGTCGGGTTCGACCTCGCTCACGTACAAGGGCGTTTCGTCGGCCTGGCGCGAGCGCTCGATCATCTCGATGATCAAGAACAGCGCACTCACCGCCAGCGTGGAGCCCAAGGCGTAGTACAGCGCGCCGGCGGTGATGGTCGGCCGCCCGAAGCCCAGCGCCGCCAGCACCGTGCCCGAGGAGATGATGGCGCAGGCCGCCGCCATGCGTCCCAGGTGGTGCGTGGCCAGCACGCCGATGGCGCCCACCGTCAGCGTGGCCAGGCCCAGCCACACCAGGGCCGGCCCGCCGAACTGCGCCGACACGCCGGCGTCGGGCGCGAACAGCAAGGTCCACACGCGCAGCACGGCGTACACGCCCAGCTTGGTCATCACCGCGAACAGCGCGGCCACCGGCGCCGCCGCCGCGCTGTAGGCCGGCGCCAGCCAGAAGTTCAGCGGCCAGGCCCCGGCCTTGACCAGGAAGGCGATGGCCAGGATGGCCGCGCCGGTGTGCAGCAGGCCGCGGTCCTCGGGCGCGATGGACGGCACCATGATGGCCATGTCGGCCAGGTTCAGCGTGCCCGTCACGCCGTACAGAATGGCCACGCCGATCAAGAACAGCGTGGAGGCCAGCAGGTTGACGGCGATGTAGTGCAGCCCGGCCTTCACCCGTGCCGGCCCGCTGCCGTGCAGCAACAGGCCGTAGGAGGCGGTGAGCATGATCTCGAAGAACACGAACAGGTTGAACAGGTCGCCGGTCAGGAAGGCGCCGTTCAGGCCCATCAGCTGCAGCTGGAACAGCGGGTGGAAGTGCACGCCGGCGCGGTCCCAGCGCGCGGTGGCGTAGCTCATGCTGGCCACGCCCAGCACGGCCGTGAGCAGCAGCATCATGGCCGCCAGCCGGTCCGCCACCAGCACGATGCCGTAGGGCACGGGCCAGTTGCCGGGCATGTACACCGCCACCGACTGCGGCCCGGTCTGGTTGACCCACAGCAGCAGGGCGATGGCGATGCCCAGGTTCAGCAGGCAGGCCAGCGCGTTCAGCGCGCGCCGCGCCGGCCGGCGCGCGTCGCCCAGCAGCAGCATGACGGCGGCCGTCAGCAGCGGCAGCAGGATGGGTGCCGCCACCAGGTGCGGCATCAGCGGCTCGATCCAGCTGTTCATGGCTCGCGCTCCTCGCCGTCCACGTGGTCGGTGCCGGTGAGTCCGCGCGAGGCCATCAGCACCACCAGAAACAGCGCCGTGGTGGCGAAGCCGATGACGATGGCGGTCAGCACCAGGGCCTGCGGCAGCGGGTCGGTGTAGTTCTCGAGCGAGGGCGCCAGGCCGGCGCGCACGATGGGCTCGCGGTCCAGCAACAAGCTGCCCATGGCGAAGATGAACAGGTTGACGGCGTAGGACAGCAGGGCCAGGCCCATGATGACCTGCGAGGTGCGCGGGCGCAGGATCAGCCAGACGCCGCTGCCGCCCAGCACGCCGATGGCAATCGCCAGGATGATTTCCATCAGCGCGCTCCCTCGGCGGCGCCGGTTTCGGGCGCTGGCGGGCGCCCGCGCACCGCCTGGTGCGCCAGCGCGGTCAGCACCAACAGGGTGGAGCCGACCACCACGGCGAACACGCCCAGGTCGAAGAACAGGGCGCTGGCCACGTGCAGATCGCCCAGCACCGGCAGGTGCAGGTGCGCCGTGTGCGTGGTCATGAACGGGTAGCCCAGCCACAGCGAGCCCAGGCCGGTGGCGGTGGCCACCAGCAGGCCCACGCCGACCCAGCGCAGCACGTGCAGGCGCAGGTGCGACTCGACCCAGTAGGTGCCGGCCACCATGTACTGCACCACGAAACCGATCGACACCACCAGGCCGGCCACGAAGCCGCCACCGGGCTCGTTGTGGCCGCGTAGGAACAGGTAGGCCGCCACCAGGCCGGCCACCGGCAGCAGCAGCCGCACCAGCACCGAGGGCACCACCGCGTAGGGCGGCACCGGGTCCTCGGCGGTGCGCGGGTTGCCCAGGTCGGTCACCAGGTCGGCCGGAATCAGGCGCTGCTGCAGCGGCAACTGCTCCAGCTCGCGCGGCGGCCAAAAGCGCCGCAGCAGCGCGTACACCGTCAGCCCGACGATGGCCAGCACGCAGATCTCGCCCAGGGTGTCGAAGCCGCGGAAGTCGACCAGCATCACGTTCACCACGTTGCTGCCGCCGCCCTCGGGCAGCGCGCGGTCGATGAAAAAGGGCGAGATGCTTTGCGGTGCCGGCCGCGTCATCATGGCGTAGGCCAGCAGCGCCATGCCGGTGCCGGCGCACACCGCCACCACCGCGTCGCGGGCGCGCCGGGCGCGGGTGCGAAGGCGGGTCGGGTACTCGTCCTCGGGGTTGCGTTTGGGCAGCCAGCGCAGGCCCAGCAGCATCAGGATCACGGTCACCACCTCCACCGTCAGTTGGGTCAGCGCCAGGTCGGGGGCGGAAAACCACATGAACGTGAGGCTCACTACCAGCCCCACGCCGCCCAGCAGGATCAGCGCCGCCAGGCGGTGGAACTTGGCCTGCAACGCGGTGGCCACCGCGCACACCAGGCCCACCGCCCACACCAGCACGAAGGCCGGATCGGCCGGCACGCGCTCGCGCTCGCCCCAGGTGATGCCGCCGTGCCACATCGAGGCCGCGCCCACCGCCAGGCTGGCCAGCACCATCACGAACATCTGCACCTGCAGGCGCCGACTGGTGCAGGCCCGGTAGACGGTGCGCGCCAGCTGTTCCAGCCCCAGCAGCAGGCGCTGGAACAGGCGCTGACCGTCGATCAGGCCGACCAGCGGCGGCACCAGGGCGCGGCCACGGGCGTCGCGCGCCACCAGCCAGCGGTACAGCAGCACGCCGCCGACCAGGGCCACCAGGCTCATCATCAGCGGCTTGTTGAAGCCATGCCACAGCGCCAGGCTGTAGTCGGGCAGGGGGCCACCCACCACCGGGCCGGCGGCCAGGGCCAGCTCTGGCCCGACCGACCACTGCGGCAGGATGCCGACCACCAGACACAGCACCACCAGCACCTCGATCGGCACGCGCATCCAGCGCACCGGCTCGTGCGGCGCGCGCGGCAGGTCGGTGGGCGGCGGGCCGCAGAACACGCCCCAGGAAAAGCGCAGCGAATACACCACGCCAAAGATGCCCGCCACCGTGGCGGCCGCCGGCAGGCCCCAGTCCAGCCAGGGCCGGGCCGACAGACCGACGGTTTCGGCGAAGAACATCTCCTTGGACAAAAAGCCGTTCAGCAGCGGCACGCCGGCCATGGCCGCGCTGGCCACGAAAGCCAGCGTGCCGGTGATCGGCATGGCGCGCCGCAGCCCGTGCAGGCGGCGCGTGTCGCGCGTGCCGGTTTCGTGGTCGATGATGCCGGCGGCCATGAACAGCGAGGCCTTGAAGGTGGCGTGGTTCAGGATGTGGAACACCGCCGCCACGGCGGCCAGCTCGCGGTTCAGCCCCAGCAGCAGGGTGATCAACCCCAGGTGGCTGAGGGTGGAGTAGGCCAGCAGCGCCTTCAGATCGGTCTGGAACATGGCGAAATACGCGCCCAGCACCAGGGTGATGGCGCCGGCGCCGCCCACCAGCCAGAACCACTCGTCGGTGCCGGCCAGCGCCGGCCACAGCCGCGCCAGCAAGAACACCCCGGCCTTGACCATGGTGGCCGAATGCAGGTAGGCCGACACCGGCGTGGGCGCGGCCATGGCGCGCGGCAGCCAGATGTGGAAGGGAAATTGCGCGCTCTTGGTCAGCGCGCCCAGCAGGATCAGCACCAGCATCGGCCGGTACAGCGCGTGCGCGCGGATGCGCTCGCCGGCCTCCAGCACCGCGTCGAGTTCGTAGCTGCCGACGATGTGGCCCAGGATCAGCATGCCGGCCAGCATGGCCAGGCCGCCGGCACCGGTGATGGTGAGCGCCATGCGCGCGCCGCGCCGCGCGTCCTTGCGGTGGTGCCAGTAACCGATCAGCAAAAACGAGAACAGGCTGGTCAGCTCCCAGAAAAACACCAGCTGGATCACGTTGCCGGCCAGCACCACGCCCAGCATGGCCCCCATGAAGGCCAGGAAGAACGAGAAAAAGCGCGGCACCGGGTCGTCTTTCGACATGTAGTAGCGCGCGTACAGCGCCACCAGGGCGCCGATGCCCGTGACCAGCAGGGCGAACAGCCAGGCAAAGCCGTCCATGCGCACCACCAGGTTCAGCCCGGCCGAGGGCACCCAGGCGTACTCCTCGCGCAGCACCCGGCCGTCGGCCAGCGTGGGGTACAGCAGCGCCACCCAGACGGCCGACGCCAGCCCCACCAGCGCCGACCACACCGCCGCCGCGGTGCGCGCGTGGGTGGGCATGAGCGCCGCCACCAGGCTGCCGGCAAAGGGCAGCAGGAGCAGGTAAACCAAAGACATATAGGCAGTCTAACTGCCCGCCGCCGGCCGGATCCGATTTGGGGTCAAATTCGGCGCTGGCCGGCGTCCACAAATCCAAAGCAGCTATTAATTCAGGAGTTTTTGGCGGGGTTTCGGAGTTTCTGGCGCGCGGTGCGTGGCACCTGCCCGACAATCCCCGCATGCGCATCCTGCTGGCGGAAGACGACACCATGATCGGCGAGGTCGTGCTCGACACCCTGCGCGCCGAGCACTACGCCGTGGACTGGGTCAAGGACGGGGCCATGGCCGACACGGCGCTGTTGACCGGCCGCTACGACCTGGTGTTGCTCGATTTGGGCCTGCCGCGCCAGGACGGCCTGGCCGTGCTGCGCGCCCTGCGTGCGCGGCGCGACCGCACCCCGGTGCTGGTGGCCACCGCGCGCGACGCCGTGGCCGAGCGTGTGGCCGGACTGGACACCGGCGCCGACGACTACATCGTCAAGCCCTACGACCTGCACGAGCTGCTGGCGCGCATCCGCGCCCTGCTGCGCCGCGCCGATGGGCGCGCCGAACCGGCCTACGAATGGGGCGCCGTGCGCATCGTCCCCGCCACCCGCGAGGCCAGCCTGGCCGGCCAGCCGGTGCCGCTGTCGGCGCGCGAATGGGCCGTGCTGGAGCCCCTGCTGGCGCGCCCCGGTCGCGTGCTGTCGCGCCAGCAGCTGGAGGAAAAGCTCTACTCCTGGCGCGACGACATCAGCAGCAACGCGGTCGAGGTCTACATCCACGGCGTGCGCAAGAAGCTGGGCGCCGGGCTGATCCAGAACGTGCGCGGCCTGGGTTACCTGGTGCCGGTGCAGGGCGCCGAGAGCTGAGCCGCGCATGGCCAATACTCCTGAAATCATAGCTGACGAGGAAGTGTTCACGCCGGCCAATGGCCTAAAACGCCAAGAAAAGCCTGCCCGCTCGCTGCGCGCGCGCCTGATCGGTCTGCTGCTGCTGGCGGTGCTGGTCATCGGTGCGCTGCAGGCCGGCGTTGCCTACCGCACCGCGCGCGCCGAGACCGAGACCGTGTTCGACGCCCAGATGGCGCGCGTGGCCCTGTCGCTCAGCGGCGGCATGGCCGCCAGCGTGCTGTCCGACGCGCCCCTGCTGCTGGGCGAGGGCACGCAGGATTTCATCATCCAGATCTGGCGCGCCGACGGGCTGATGCTGTACCGCACGCCCACCGCGCGCCTGCTGCCGCCGCAGGCCGTGATCGGCTTTTCCGACCTGCGCGCCGGCGGCACCGACTACCGCGTGTACGCCCTGCGCACCCCGACCCAGGTGGTGCAGGTGGCCCAGGGCGTGGCCACGCGGCGCCAGGTGGCCGGGCAACTGGCGCTGCGCGCGGTGCTGCCGGTGGTGTTGCTGGCGCCGCTGTTGATGCTGATCGTGTGGGGCGTCGTCTCGCGTGCGCTGGCGCCGCTGGCGCGCGTGCAAGGCCAGGTGGCGGCGCGCCAGCCGGGCGATCTGGCGCCGCTGTCCACCGACGGGCTGCCGGCCGAGCTGCGGCCGCTGGTGGCCGAGATGAACCAGCTGCTGGCACGCCTGGCCGCCGCCTGGGACGCGCTGCAGCACTTCACCTCGGATGCCGCGCACGAGCTGCGCTCGCCCCTGGCCGCGCTGCGCCTGCAGGCGCAAAGCCTGCAACGCGCCGACGGCCCCGAGGCGCGCCAGATCGCCACCGAGCGCCTGCTGGCCGGCATCGACCGCGCCACGCGCCTGGTCGAGCAACTGCTGGCGCTGGCGCGGCAGGAAGGCAGCGCCAGCGCCGCGCCCCAGGTGGCGGTGGATCTGGCCGTCCTGGCCCGCGCCGCCGTCGCCGACGCCGCGCCCGAGGCGGCCCGGCGCGGTGTCGCGCTCAGCCTGGACGCGCCCACGGCCGTTCCGGCGCAGGGCCAGCCCGAGGCCCTGGCCGTGCTGCTGCGCAACCTGATCGACAACGCCCTGCGCCACACGCCGGCCCAGGCGCAGGTGCGTGTCGGCGTGCGCGCCGCCGACGCGGGCGCTGGCCCCAGCCTGGTGGTGGAAGACGCCGGCCCCGGCATCCCCCCCGAGGAGCGCGCCCGCGTACTCGACCGTTTCTACCGCGTGCCTGGCAGCCCCGGCCACGGCAGCGGCCTTGGCCTGGCCATCGTGCGGGCCATTGCCGAACGGCATGGCGCGCGGCTGGTGCTGGAGGATTCGGCGACGCTGGGCGGGCTGCGGGTGGAGATGGGGTTTCCGGCGGCGCGCGATTTTGTCCCTGGGCCGTGAATCCAGCGGGCTGGACCCTAAAATGCACAAACCCGGTCATGGACCGGGTTTGTGGCGATAGGGTAGGAAAAAAACGTCAGTCGCTGCTGCCGCCCAAGCCCAGCAGGGCCAGCAGACCCTGGAACACGTTGAACAGGTCCAGGTACAAGGCCAGGGTGGCGCTGATGTAGTTGGTTTCGCCGCCGTCGATGATGCGCTTCAGGTCGTACAGCATGTACAGGCTGAACACGCCGATCAGCAGGGTGCTGATGACCATCATGCCGACGGCCGAGCCGACGAAGATGTTGACGATGGCGCCGACGAAGATCACCAACGCGCCGACAAACAGCCACTTGCCCATGCCGGAAATGTCGCGCTTGATGACGCTGGCCAGGCTGGCCATGACAAAAAACACGCCGGCCGTGCCGCCCATGGCGGTCATCACGAGTTCGGAGCCGTTCTTGAAGCCCAGCACCATGGCGATCATGCGCGAGAGCATCAGGCCCATGAAGAAGGTGAAGGCCAGCAGCACCGGCACGCCAGCGGCCGAGTTCTTGGTCTTTTCGATGGCGAACATGAAGCCGAAGGCGCCGGCCAGAAACACGACCAGGCCCAGGCCGCCCGACAGGCTGCGGGTGATGCCGGTGGCCACGCCCAGCCATGCGCCCAGTACCGTGGGCACCAGGCTCAGGGCCAGCAGCCAGTAGGTGTTGCGCAAAACTTTGTTGCGCTCGGCTTGCGAGGAGACCGCGCCAGCGGCGGCGCGGTCCAGAACCAGGGTCGTGCGGTCGTTCATGCGGGTGAAACTCCTTGAGTGAGAACGTGAGGGGCGCCTTCGGGAGGAAGTGCGCTTGGCCCATTGTATGTAGAGTGGCGATGCCGCCAAAAAATTCCCTTCTTTTTCGGGGGGATGGCGCGCTAGCCCTGATGAATAACCCCATATAAGGAAATTTACGTGAAAACCAAGAGTGTTCTCGACGCCGCCGACGTCAAAGCCATGGCCGCCGCCGCGGAGGCCGAAGCCCAAAGCCACCAATGGGCGGTGACGATCGCCATCGCCGACGAAGGCGGGCACCTGCTGCACCTCGCGCGGCTGGACGGTGCCGCGCCGGTCAGCGCCTACATCGCCTCGGCCAAGGCGCGCACGGCCGCGCTGGGACGGCGCGAGAGCAAGGGCTACGAGGAGATGATCAATTCCGGCCGGGTGTCTTTTTTGTCGGCGCCCGAGCTGCAAGGCATGCTGGAAGGCGGCGTGCCGATCATGAAGGACGGCTTCTGCCTGGGTGCCGTGGGGGTGAGCGGCGTGAAATCGGTCGAGGACGCCCAGGTGGCGCGCGCCGGCATCGCCGCGTTGGGCCTGTAACTCCCCCCAAAAACCGGAATCTCAAGGTTTTTGGGCCAATGTCGGCGTGGATAAATCGTTTCAAGCTATAAAATTAATAGCTATTAGCTGGTCGGTAGCGCGGCGCACCACCGGCGTCGCACGAACCGATGCAGCCTTGCCAAGGGGCCGCTGCGCACGGCCGCACCGACGCGGCCGGTCCGCCCCCCGGTGGGGGTAGCGCCGAAGGCGCTTCGGGGGGCGTCTAATAACTCAGCCGCTCCGGCCGCACCTCCTGCAGGATGGTGGTGGCGATTTCCTCGATGGATTTGGTGGTGGTGGACAGCCAGCGGATGCCCGAGCGGCGCATCATGGCTTCGGCCTCGGCCACCTCGTGGCGGCAGTTTTCCAGGCTGGCGTAGCGCGAATTGGGGCGCCGCTCGGCCCGGATCTCGGCCAGGCGCTCGGGCGCGATGGTCAGGCCGAAGATCTTCTTGCGGTGCGGCACCAGGGCCGGCGGCAGCTGGCGGCGCTCGAAATCCTCGGGGATCAGCGGGTAGTTGGCGGCCTTCAGGCCGTGCTGCATGGCCAGGTACAGGCTGGTCGGCGTCTTGCCGCTGCGGCTGACGCCGACCAGGATCACGTCGGCCGTCTCCAGGTCGCGGTTGCTCTGGCCGTCGTCGTGCGACAGGCTGTAGTTGATGGCTTCGATCCGGTCGTGGTAGGCCTGACTTTTGCTCGCGTCCGAAAAACGCCCCACGCGGTGGTGGCTCTTGATGCTCAGTTCTTGTTCAAGGGGTGCCACAAACATGCCAAACATGTCCAAAAGCATTCCTTTGCAACTGGCGCGCACGATCTCCAGCACCTCCATGTCGACCAGGGTGCTGAACACGATGGGGCGCTTGCCCTCCACCTCGCCGGCGTGGTTGATCTGGCGCACGGCCTGGTGCGCCTTGTCGGGCGTGTCGATGAACGGCAGGCGCACATGGCGCGGCGTGAAGTTGAACTGCGCCAGGATGGCATTGCCGAAGGTCTCGGCGGTGATGCCGGTGCCATCGGAGACGTAGAACACGGTGCGGTCGGGCATGGGGACGGGGCCTTGGCGAGGGGGCGGGCGCGGGCGCGCCAGCGTCCCTACAATCATGCCTCATGCGCACACGCGCCTCGCGCGGGATCGCGGCGGTCCATACCTACAACCACAAACCGCCTGTCGACCCGGTAGTTCCGCGAGGCGTCGCCTCGGTCTGTCGATGCGGCCGACGCGGCGGGCGGGTGCCCCCGGTTTTTAAACTCTGGAGCTTTTCCCATGTCAGCACTGTTTTCGCCGACCGCCTTGGTCGTGCCTTTCGAGCAACTGCGAATGACCGATGTCGAGTCGGTCGGCGGCAAGAACGCCAGCCTGGGCGAGATGATTTCCCAGCTGCCTGAAGGGGTACGCGTGCCCACCGGCTTTGCCACCACGGCGCACGCGTTCCGCCAGTTTCTGGCCCACGACGGTCTGGCCGAGCGCATCAGCCAGCGCCTGGCCACGCTGGACACCGAGGACGTGCGCGCCCTGGCCGCCGCCGGCGCCGAAATCCGCGGCTGGGTCGAGGCGCAGCCCTTTCCCGCCGACCTCGAACAAGCCATCCGCGCCGCCTTCGCCACCCTGAGCGCCGGCAACACCGAGGCCAGCTTTGCCGTGCGCAGCTCGGCCACCGCCGAGGACCTGCCCGACGCCAGCTTCGCCGGCCAGCAGGAGACCTTCCTCAACGTCGTCGGTGCCGACGACGTGCTGCACAAGATGAAGGAAGTGTTTGCCAGCCTCTACAACGACCGCGCCATCAGCTACCGCGTGCACAAGGGCTTCGCGCACGACGTGGTGGCGCTGTCGGCCGGCGTGCAGCGCATGGTGCGCTCCGATCT
>Ga0209572_1000717_pt1 | contig 38903 bp, 34 predicted proteins | sample EBPBio232012_DNA_FD_185867 | JGI IMG/M metagenome (GOLD analysis project Ga0209572, IMG submission 185867) | Wastewater treatment Type I Accumulibacter community from EBPR Bioreactor in Madison, WI, USA - Reactor 1_1/23/2012_ DNA (SPAdes)... | ecosystem: Engineered > Bioreactor > EBPR >...
GGGTGCCCTCGGGGTCAGTCCGCGGCCTGGGCGGGTCGCGCCGGGCGGGGGACACCGAATCCGCCGCGGACGTCGTCGGCGGGCGAGTCTTGCACTCGATGCGCCCCTTGAAGCGCCTGAACCAGGGCGCGTCCGGCGTTCGGCAAGGCCTCGAAGTCCCGCACCACGACCGACCGCTCTCGCAGCGCCCAGACTTCATTCAGGGCCACCACCGCGAACCCCATGTGTGGCTGATGGCGCCGCGCCGCGGACTCCGGCAGCAACGCAATTCCCACCCCCGCGCTGACCATCCGGCACACGGCCTCGAAGCTGTACACCTGAATGCGCACTTTCAGCGGTTTGCCGCGCTCTTGCGCCAGGCCGCGCACAAAGGACAGCAACGAACTGCCTTCATGCAGGCCGATATGCTGGGCTTCCAGCACGTCATCCAGGCAGACTTCGCTTCGTTCCGCGAGTGGGTGGCCGTGCGCCGCGATCAGCACGACGCGGTCGGTGCTGAATTGCAGGGTTTGCAGACCGTCCCGGCGCACCGGGCCTGCCACGATGCCGAGATCGGCCGCGCCTTCCAGCACACCGGTCAGGATTTCGCTGGTCACCTTCTCCAGCAAGTCAATCGTCAGGCGTGGTCGTTCGGCCATGAAACGCGCGAGCACCTCCGGCAGAACATCCGTCACGGCGGTGGTGTTGGCAAAAATGCGCAAATGTCCCGATCCGTCTGGCCCGTCAATCTCCAGCTCGTCGGCCAAGTGGTCGATTTGTCGCAACACCAGGCGCGCGTGCCGAACGAGCCGAACACCCGCCCCGGTGAGTTCGACGCCGCGCAGGCGCCGATAGAAAAGCTGTGTGCGAACCTGGCGTTCCAGTTCTCGAATTCGAGCGCTTGCGGCGGAAGTCGACAAGAACACCCGGCGGGCACCCTTGGTCAGGTTTTGTTCCTCGGCAACCGCAAGGAACAGGCGCAAGTGCGCCAGATCGAAATTCAGGGGCATCGTGGCTCAAGGGCGGATTTCGTGGGTTTTCGTGTTCGAAAAAATAGCATACATCATCCAATAAATGCCAATTTACCAAATGCGAGATCCTGCCAATACTCGGACGTAAGACACCCAACAGGAGATTGCATGTCACGTCGTCAATTTCACGCCGCCGCCCTGCTGGTGGCGACAAGCTGCCTGGTCGCGCTGAGCGCGCCGGCGTTCGCCGATGCCTACCCGAGCAAGCCGATCCGATTCATCGTGCCCTATCCGCCCGGGGGGACCACCGACATCGTCGCGCGCCTGCTGCAGGTGCCGCTTCAGAAGCAGTTGGGTGTGCCGATCGTGGTTGAAAACCGGCAGGGCGCGGGGGGCAACGTGGGCAGTGCCCTGGTCGCCAAGTCCGATCCCGACGGGTACACCATGCTGCTCGCGGCCAGTGGCCCCATGGCCATCAACCGATCGCTGTACAAATCCATTCCCTTTGATGTCGCCGAGGATTTTGCCCCGGTGATTCAGCTCACCGCCTTCCCGCTGGTCCTGGAGGTGCATCCCGACTACCCGGCCAAGACGGCGCAGGAGTTCATTCGCGGAGTCACCCAGCCCGGCGTGCACCAGTACGCGTCGGGCGGCAACGGCACACCCCAGCATCTGATGGGCGAGCTGTTCAACCAGGCCACCGGGGCCAAGATGCAGCATGTGCCTTACCGTGGCGGCGCGCCTGCGCTGACCGATCTGGTCGGCGGGCAGGTGCGGATCATGTTCGACATCATTGCCAGCTCCAGCGGCTACATCAAGGCCGGCAGGCTGCGTCCGTTGGCGGTGACCAGTGCCACGCGCGTGCCGATGCTGCCCGACGTGCCTACGTTGGCCGAATCCGGTTTGCCCGGCTTCGAGTTCACCACCTGGCACGGCATCGCGGTCGCCGCGCGCACGCCTCCGGCCATCGTGGCCAAGCTCAATGGCGCCATCAACGCTGTCTTCGATGACCCGGAAATACGCAGGAAATGGGAGGCCATCGGCACCCCGGTGGTCGGCGGAACACCGGAGAAGTTCGCCGAACTGATCAGGCGTGAGTCCCTGCGCTTGGGCCAGATCGTCAGGGAGTCGGGCGCGCAACTGGATTGAGGTGTCGGCCATGGACTTCACTTCCAGCCCAGCCACCCAGGGCCCGGCCGGTCCCCTGCGAGGCCTGCGGGTCATCGAGTTCGGGCAGGTCATCGCGGCGCCGTTTGCCACCGCCATCCTGGCCGACCTTGGGGCCGATGTCATCAAGGTCGAGCGCCCCGATGGCGGGGACGACGCGCGGTACATGGGCCCGCCGTTTCGAAACGGCGACGCACTGAACTTTCACGTCTTCAATCGTGGCAAGCGTTCGGTGGCGTTGGATTTGAAATCCGCCGCGGGCAGGGCCGAGGCACACCTTCTGGTGGCCTCGGCCGATGTGCTGGTGCACAACCTGCGGCCAGGCGTGGCCGAAGCCCTGGGTTTTGGGGCTCAGCCGCTGTGCGCGGCCCACCCATCGCTGATCTACTGCGGCATCTCGGCATTTGGCGGTAGCGGCCCCATGCGCGCCAGCCCAGGCTACGAGCCGCTGGTGCAGGCTTTCAGCGGGATGTTCTGCGTCAATGGCGGGCCAGACGATCCCCCCATGCGCGTCGGCCCTTCGGTGTGCGACCAAGGCGCGGGCATGTGGGCGGTCATCGGCATACTGTCTCAGCTGCAAGCGCGCGCCCTGACCGGCCGCGGCGGTGTCGTCGAGACCTCGCTGCTGGAAACGGCCTTGGGCTGGCTTGGCCCCAAGCTCGACAGCTACATCAACGAAGGGTTGGCACCCAAGAAACACGCCTCGGGCCATCCCGACTTTGTTCCTTACCAACGCTTCGAAGCCTCGGATGGCCCGCTGCTGATCTGCGCGGGCAACGACCGGCTTTTCGCCAAGCTGGCGGTGGTGCTGAATCGGGCCGACTGGGTTGAGGACACGCGCTTCGCCACCAACCGCGCGCGGCTTGCCCACCGGCACTTGTTGATCGGTGAGATCGACGCCATCGTCGGCAGCCAGCCGCGCGGCGCCTGGATGCAACGGTTCGACGCGGCGGGTATTCCGCACGCGCCGATTCACCGCATCGAGGAAATCGCGGCCCATCCCCAGGTCGAGGCCCTGGGCATCCGCCAATCGGTGGCGCACACCGACTACCGCCTGGTGGGGCTGCCGATCGTCTTCGACGGAGAGCGATTGCCGTTGCGCGGCGAAGCGCCGCCGTTGGCTCCGCGTGGCACCCAGGCCACCTGGGCCACGCCATGAAACCCGTCGTGCTTGGGGCGGGTTTGGGCTTTTATGGCGATTCGATTGCCCATGTCAAGCGCAGCGCCCAGAACAACCGCCTGGACTACCTGTGTTCAGACCACTTGGGCGAACTCACTCTGTCGATCCTGCAACGTGATCGCCGGGCGGACCCCACCTCGGGGTACGCCAAGGACATGGTGGCGCTTCTCCTGGCCGCCTGGCCGGTGACGCGGGAGGCGGGCACCCGGTTCATCTGCAACGGCGGCGGCTTGAACCCGCGCGGCGCCGCCATCGCCTTGCGGCAAGCCATGCGGGCACGGGGCTTTGCCGCACGCATTGCCTTCGTCGAGGGAGACGACGTGCTGCCACACCTGGATGTGCTGCGCCGCGGGGGGGAATCGCTGGCCAACACCGACACGGGTGCGAATTTCTCGGCCGTGCCGCAGCCGTTCGGCTTCGCCAACGCCTATTTGGGTGCGCGACCCCTGGTGCAGGCACTGCAGATGGGCGCCGACATCGTCGTCACCGGCCGGGTCGCCGACGCCTCGCTGTTTCTGGCACCCCTGGTGCACGAGTTCGGCTGGGACTGGCAGGACCATGATCGTTTGGCCAGCGGTCTGGCGGTCGGGCACCTGCTGGAGTGCTCGGGACAGGTCAGTGGCGGAAACCTCTCAGGCGATTGGTGGCAGCTCTCCGATCTGAGCGACATTGGCTACCCCATTGCGACGGTGCGCTCGACCGGCGACGCCGTGATCGGCAAGGCGCCCGGAAGTGGTGGCCGAGTCAGCGTGGACAGCGTCCGTCAGCAGCTGCTGTACGAGGTGCACGACCCACGCGCCTACCTTTCGCCCGACGTGTCGCTCGACATGACAAGTCTGCGCCTGCGGGCCCTTGGGCCGGATCAGGTGGAGGTCTCCGGCGCCATCGGCGGCCCGCCGCCCGGTACCTTGAAGGTGGTTGCCGGCTACCGGGCCGGCTACGCCGTCAGCGGAATGCTGGGGTACAGCTGGCCCGACGCATTGCGCAAGGCCCAGGCGGCCGCCGACATTCTGCGGCAAACCCTGGCGCGCGAAGAGGCCGGTTTGGAGGAGGTGCACATCAGCTTTCCAGGCTTCAATGCGCTGCATGGCGTGCTGGCCGATCCGGCGCAGGGGCGCGATCTGAACGAGTGTTTCATGCGGGTGGCTGTCCGCACAGCCGACAAGGCACAGGCGCGGCGCGTGGCCCAACACCTGCCGTGGATGATGGTCGGTGGTCCGCCAGATGTGGTGTACATCCCGCCGTCGCCGCCCCGTGAACTGACGGCGATCTGGCCCATGCGCATCCAACGGGCGCCTATCGAATCCAGAATTTCGGTGGAGGTACTTGAGCCGTGAGCACCAGCGTTCAACTGCACCAGATCGCCTTTGCGCGCAGCGGCGACAAGGGCGACAAAGTCAACATTGGCCTGTTCGCGCGCGACGCGGCGGCCTACAGGGCGATCCGAGCACAGGTCACACAAGAGGCTGTCGCCGTGCATTTTCAGGATGTCGCGGCCGATCGGATTCAGGTGTATCCGGTCGACAATTTGCACGCATTGAATATCGTCCTGTCCGGCCGCTTGCCCGGCGGAGCCTCATGTGCGCTGGGCATGGACAACATGGCCAAGACCGCCGCCGCGGCGCTGCTCAGAATGCGAATTGAGGTGCAGGGCGGTTGATTGGGCTCAATGACCGAACTGAGGGCCATCGACCTTGAGGGCCACAATTTCCGCCCCTGCTGAGAGGGGCATTAATACGCTGCGTTACGTGGCGACCCACCGCCCCGCCCACAGCCGCCGTGCCAGCGATTTCTCCACCGGCAGCGGGTCGCCGTTCAGCCAGGCGGCCAGAAGGTCGCCGCAGAGCACCGACAAGGTCAGGCCGCGCGCGCCGAAGCCGGTGCACAGCCAGGGCGCGGGCGCCGTGTTTTTTGCTTCTGATTTGATAGCTTCTTTGGTTGTAAAGACGCCGGCCACCGGGTGTTCTGACTGCCAAACGCCGACGGCGGGCAGGCGGTCGGGCAGGGTGGCGCGCACGGCGGCCCAGGCCTGGGCGCGGCCGTCGGGCCATTGCGCGTCCAGCGCCCGGGCGGCGGCCGGCAGCAGTTCGGCCAGGCGCTGGCGGTTGGTGGCGTGGTCCTGCGGCAGTAGCTCGGGCCGGCGGTTGCCGCGCTCGAAGGTCGAGCCGGCGATCCACCAGGGGGCGGCGCCCAGGCTGCCTGGGGCGTCGTCGCCCGGCAGGTGGCCGATCAGGCTCCCGTGGCCGTTGACGGGGAAGGGCGGCAGGGCCGCGTCGGCCGCGCCGCCGGGCATGGGGCCGAAGGCGACCTGGCCGCGCAACGCATGCAGGGGCAGGGCGGCGGCGCCCGGGTCGATATCGGCCAGCAAGGCCTGGGAATCGGGGCCGGCGGCGATGACGAGCTGATCGCCCTCGGCCAGCACGGCGCCATCCGGTCCCTGCGCGGCCCAGCGGCCGGTGTCGGTGGCCACGAGGCGCGCCACCTGGGCACCGCCACGCCAGGTGATGCCGGGTGCGGCGAGCAGGGCGCGCACCAGGGTGGCGGGACGGATCCAGCCGCCACCGGCGTGCCATAGGGCGCGTTCGGTGCTGCTCAAGAGCACGCCGGCGGCGTGGGCCTTTTCTTGGGTGATGGGCCGGTCTGCCGGCAGGGATAAACAGGTTTGTGCTTCAGAATCGATAGCGTTTTGCCTGGCTTCGGGCAGACGCCTCTGGTCGGCGGCGTGGCGCTCCAGCACGCCGCCCGCGCTGAAATCGACGCCTTCGCGCAGCAGCGCCTGGGCGCGTGCCAGGGTCGCGCGGGCGCCGGCGCGGGTCAGGCGCGAGACGGGACGGTCGTCGGGCGAGACGTGCGGCGCCACCACGCCGGCCGGCAAACCGCTGGCGCCGGCGGCGGGTTGCGCGCCGTGGTCGAGCACGGTGACCTGCCAGCCGCGCGCGGCCAGGCCCCACGCCACCGAGGCGCCGGCCAGCCCGGCGCCGACGACCAGGCAGTGGCCGGGCCGGTCGGCCGGCGGCGGCAGTCCCTCGGGGTCGGCCGCGCGGCGTGGCCTGGCCCAGTGCGGGGCGTACCGGGCGTGCAGGGCGTGGCGCTTGGGCGGCACACCGGGCACGCGCTCAACCTGGAAGCCGCAGCTGGTCAGGTGCTCGCGCACCTCGCGCGCCACGCACCAAGTGGCGGCGTGCGCGCCGTGCCGCAGCAGGCGGCTGGCGGCCTTCAGCGTCGGCAGGCGCCACATCTCGGGGTTGTGTTCGGGGCTGAAGCCGTCCAGGTACAGGCTGTCGTGCGCGCCGCTCAGCTCGGCCAGCATGGGCCGCACCTCGCCCACCGCCAGGGTCAGCTGCACCCGGCCCTCGACCAGCGCGATGCGGTGCAGGCCGGGCAGCAGGCCGCGCCATTGGGCGGCCAGTTCGGCGGCCAAGGCGTGCAGCTCGGGGAAAGGCGCGGCGCTGCGGATCAAATCGGCCGGTTCGGGCACGAAGGCCTCGACCGCGCTGTAGTACAGCCGCCCTGGCCGCGTCGGGTCGGCGGCCCAGGCTTGCCAGGTGGCCAGAAAGTTCAGGCCCAGGCCAAACCCGGTTTCCAGCACCGCCCAGCGCGCCGCGCCGGCCCAGGCGGCAGGACTGCCGTCGTGCCCTGGCAGCAGCCGGCAGCCGTGCAAAAACACTTCCCGCGCCTGCGTCAGCCCGCCCGCGCCGCCCACGCCAGCGTGGCGGTAGATGTCGCCAAAGCGCGGGCTGGTGGGGGTGCCGTCGTCGCGCCACAAGACGGTGGGCATGGACATCTGAAAATACTATTAATTTATGAGCATGTCAGGCTTTGTGGACGCCGACAACCCAGGGTTTTGGCCTTGAATCACGGGGGCCGTGCCAGTCCGACGCGCGCGTGGGGCGGGTCGGGGCGGGGTTTGAGCGGGCTCGGCCCACAAGGCGGCGGCGCGGCAAGCCAGGCATCTCATGCGAGATCGCGTGTCCTGCGCGCCATACCCTCCGGTCTGTTTGGCTGTGGTGCCGACCCGTCCAGCGGGGGCCGTGGCGCCGGCGCCTCAAGGGTGCGTCAAGCCTCCGGTGGCACGTAGCCCGCCGCCTGGTCGGCGCCGGCGCCAAAGAAATGGTTTTCCATCTGGCGCTTGAGGTACTCGCGTGCGCGCTGGTCGGCCAGGTTCAGGCGGTTTTCGTTCACCAGCATGGTCTGGTGCTTGAGCCAGTCCTGCCAGGCCTGCTTGCTGACGTTTTCCCAGATGCGTTTGCCCAGTTCGCCGGGATAGGGCGGAAAGTCCAGGCCTTCGGCTTCCTGGCCAAGCTTGATGCAGTTCACGGTGCGTGCCATGGGGGGTCCTTCTGTGCGGGGGTGGGTGGTCTGGGCGCGGCGCTGCCGCCCCCAGATCGGGTCTGTGCGCCGATTGTCCCCCATGCCGCGCCACGCCCGCCGCGCCTGCGCCGCTTGGCCCTGGCGCCGCCGTGGCAGCGCATAAGCATCTGCCAAATCGGTCTTTGGCCCTGGCGTGCCGCGGGGGCATACTGCGAGGTTTCGCTACTTCTTGCCTACCCCGGAGCCCGCCATGACCGCACCCACCTGGAAACTCGAAACCCAACTCGTCCACGCCGGCTACAGCCCCGATCCGGTCACCAAGTCGGTGGCCGTGCCGATCTACCAGACGGTGGCCTACGCCTTCGACAGCGCCCAGCACGGCGCCGATCTGTTCGACCTGAAGGTGCCCGGCAACATCTACAGCCGCATCATGAACCCGACCTGCGACGTGCTGGAAAAGCGCGTGGCGGCGCTGGAAGGCGGCATCGCCGGCCTGGCCGTGGCCAGCGGCCAATCGGCCATCATGTACGCCATCCAGACCATTGCCGAGGCCGGCGACAACATCGTCAGCAGCACCGCGCTGTACGGTGGCACCTACAACCTGTTTGCCCACACGCTGCCGCAGCTGGGCATCACCACCCGCTTCGCCGACCACCGCGACCCGGCCAGTTTCGCCAAGCTGATCGACGACAAGACCAAGGCGGTGTTCGTCGAAACCATCGGCAACCCGGCCGGCAACGTGACCGACATCGCCAGCGTGGCGGCCGTGGCGCACGAACACGGGGTGCCGCTGATCGTCGACAACACGGTGGCCAGCCCCTACCTGCTGCGCCCCATCGAGCACGGCGCCGACATCGTGGTGCATTCGCTCACCAAGTACCTGGGCGGCCACGGCACCACGTTGGGCGGCGCGATTGTCGACAGCGGCAAGTTCCCGTGGGCCGAGCACAAGGCGCGCTTCAAGCGCCTGAACGAGCCCGATGTCAGCTACCACGGCGTGGTCTACACCGAGGCGCTGGGCGCGGCGGCCTACATCGGCCGCGCGCGCGTGGTGCCGCTGCGCAACACCGGCGCGGCGCTGTCCCCCTTCAACGCCTGGCAAATTTTGCAAGGCATTGAAACCCTGGCCCTGCGCATGGACCGCATCTGCGAAAACACGCAGACGGTGGCCGAATTTCTGCAAAAACACGCCAAGGTCGCCTGGGTCAGCTACGCCGGCCTGCCCGACCACGACGACCACGCCCTGGCCCAGCACTACATGGGCGGCCGCGCCTCGGGCCTGCTCACCTTCGGTGTCAAGTCCGCCGACGGTGGCCGCGAGGCCGGCGCGCGCTTCCTGGACGCGCTGCAGCTGTTCACCCGCCTGGTCAACATCGGCGACGCCAAATCGCTGGCCACGCACCCGGCCAGCACCACGCACCGCCAGCTGTCGCCCGAGGAGCTGGCCAAAACCGGCGTCAAGGAAGAAACCGTGCGCCTGTGCGTGGGCATCGAGCACATCGACGATTTGTTGGCCGATCTAGACCAGGCGCTGGCCAAGGTGTAAGCCGCGCGCCTGCCGCGCGCGCCTCCCTTCTTCATGGGAGGTCGATAAGGCCCGATCGCTCCACAATGGCTGGCACCGCCATGCCACGAGGAGAGTCGCCATGCTGACGTCGACGCAACTGGGCCAGATCATGCACAACCTGGCCCAGGCCAAGCGTGCGCTGTACCTGCAGCCGCTGAATGAGGCGATGCAGGAGTTCGGCATCACCAGCCTGCCGCGCGCCTGCGCCTTTCTGGCGCAGATCGGGCATGAGTCGGGCGAGCTGGTGTGGATGCAGGAGCTGTGGGGCCCGACCGACGCGCAGCGCCGCTACGAGCCGCCCAGCACGCTGGCCACGCGGTTGGGCAACACCCGCAAGGGCGATGGCTTTCGCTTTCGCGGGCGCGGGCCGATCCAGATCACCGGGCGCGCCAACTACCAGCGCTACGGCGAGTTGCTGGGCCAGGATCTGCTGGCCGAGCCGGACCGCGCCGCCATGCCCGAAGTGGCCTTTCGCATCGCCGGCCTGTATTGGCGGCGCAATGGGCTGAACGAGCTGGCCGACGCAGGCGATTTCGAAGGCATCACGCGCCGCATCAATGGCGGCTTGAACGGATTGGCGCACCGTCAGCAGATGCTGGAGCGCGCGCGCGCCGTGCTGGCGCCCGACTGGCCGGCCCAGGTCGCGCGAGCCGCAGCCGCACCGGCTGAGGTGGATGAAACGCCACTGCCGCGCGGCAGCGAGGCGCTGGGCGCCGAACCGGACGACACCGGCGCCGCGCCCGGCGCGCACCGCCGCTCGGCCCGGCGCCGAGCCGCCGCCGCGCCGGCCGGCGCCAGTGTCCCCGCACGCACCTTCGATGCGCGCCGCGACACCATGGATTTCCGCGATGCGATGTTCGAGCCGACCCTGATCGAAGTGCCCCCGCACCTGCCGCTGGGCGACTACGTCGAGCACGGCATCCCGATCCTGGACCAGGGCCGGGAAGGCGCCTGCACCGGCTACGGCCTGGCCACGGTGGTGCATTACCTGCTGGCGCGGCGCAAGGTACTGCCCGACCGCGAGCCGGTCAGCCCGCGCATGCTGTACGAAATGGCGCGGCGCTACGACGAATGGCCGGGCGAGAAGTACGAAGGCTCCAGCGCGCGCGGCGCCATGAAGGGCTGGCACAAGCACGGCGTGGCCGGCGAGACCGATTGGCCTTCCAGTGGGCGCAAGGTGCCCGGCGGCCTGAACGACGCGCGCGTGGCGGCTGCGCGGCGCCGTCCCCTGGGCGCGTACTTCCGCGTCAACCACAAGGACCTGGTGGCCCTGCACGCCGCGCTGGCCGAGGTGGGCGTTCTGTACGCCACGGCGGCGGTGCACAGCGGCTGGAACCAGGTCGACGAGCAAGGCTGCATTCCGTACCAGACGCAGCCATTGGGCGGCCACGCCTTCGCCATCGTGGCCTACGATGCGCAGGGGCTGTGGATCCAGAACTCCTGGGGGCCGGACTGGGGCTTGCGCGGCTTTGCCCGCATCAGCTACGACGACTGGTTGGCCAATGGCACCGACGTGTGGGTGGCCCGGCTCGGCGCCCCGGTCGAGTTGCACAGCGTGGCCTCCACCGCCACCGTGCACCGGGCCACCGCCGGGCAGTCGACCGGCTACGCCTACGAAGACTTGCGCCCGCACATCATCAGTGTCGGCAACGACGGTTGGCTCAGCCCGGCCGGCACCTACGGCACCGATGCCCAGGACGTGGCGCGCATCTTCCAGCAGGACCTGCCGCGCGCGACGGCCCACTGGCCCAAGAAACGCGTGCTGCTGTACGCCCACGGCGGCCTGGTGCCACAAGCCGCCGCCGTGCAGCGCGTGGCCGAATTCCGCCCCACCATGCTGGGCCGGCAGGTTTATCCGCTGGTGTTTGTCTGGCACAGCGGTTTTCTGGAGACCCTGGGCAACATCCTGGCCGACGCCGTGCGCTCGAGGCGCAGCGAGGGCGTGCTGGATGGCCTGAAGGACTTCATGCTGGACCGCCTGGACGACTCCCTGGAGCCCCTGGCGCGCACCTTGGGCGGGCGGCTGATGTGGCGCGAGATGAAGGAGAACGCACGCGCCGCCAGCCTGCCCGGGCGGGCGGCGGCCGTGGTGGTGAAGGCGCTGCAAGGGCTGCAGGCCAGCTACGGCGACGATTTCGAGCTGCATCTGGTCGGGCACAGCGCGGGTTCGATCTTCCTGGCGCCGATGCTGGCGCTGCTGACCAAGGCCGGTCTGCGCGCCAGCAGCTGCACCTTGTGGGCCCCGGCCTGCACGCACGAGGACTACCAGGCCGAGTACGCGCCCGCCCTGGACCAGGGCACGCTGGCCAAGCTGGCCCTGTTCACCCTGACCGACCCGGCCGAGCAGGACGACAACTGCCTGCGCATCTACAATAAGTCGCTGCTGTACCTGGTGTCGCACGCTTTCGAGCGCGATCTGCACGAGCCCGGTTCGCGGCGCCACCGTGGCGTGCCGCTGCTGGGCCTGGGCAAATACCTCGATCCGGGCCATCCCGACTACCAACTGGCGCTGCACCAGGCCTTGAGCGCGCGCGGCGTGGACCTGGTGCGCGGCCCGAACAGCCGGCCCGAGGGCGATGCTGGCGCCTGTCAGGCCACGCACCACGGTGATTTCGACAACGACGCGCACACCGTGCTGGCCACCCTGGCGCGGGTGCTGGGCCCGTCCGCCGCGCTCAGCCCACGGGTGGCGCTGAGCCCCGTCGGGGCCGATGCCACCACCCTGGTGCGGGTCGACAACCCGGACATGGCGGGCAACGCCGATCAGGTGGCGCTGCACTTCGGCCCCGAGCAAGGCGCGGCACGGCAACGCCGCGCTACGCTGGATCAGCTGACGCGCCGAAAAGAATGAGGTTCCCATCGAAGCGCCTGCGGCGCCTCCCCCAGGGGGCGGGCCGGCCGCTTCGGGCGGCCGTGCACGGCGGCCCCTGGCGTGGCCTGCTCCACGGCCGTTGGAGGGGGCCGCAGCATGAGCAGTTTTCAAAGCTATTGAAAATATAGCTTACCAAGATTAATTGGCGCCGACTGGCGGCATAAATGGCTTGGAAAATTGTCTGCTGGGGCTGCGGTGGGCGATTTGGGGCGCCAGCGGTTTTCTCTTGCCGGTTGGGGAAGGCGGGCCAGTTGGTCGTGGCCGCTGACCGGGGTGTCCAGAGCTCGGTCGGCGGACCGCTTGCTGTCAGCGCGGCATGCCCGGCATGAAACCGGCATGGGCTATGCTTCTCGGCCAGTGCTTGACAGGAGGTGCCCGATGGGCTGGTTTTCCACATCGTCCAACGATTTTTTCCTTTCCACCGTGCTGCCGCAGGGCCAGGGTGGGGCGCAGGTGGCGCAGTTTCTGGGCATCGTCAACGGCGAGGCCATCATCGGCGCCAACATCTTCCGCGACATGTTCTCCAGCGTGCGCGACGTGGTGGGCGGCCGTGCCGGCGGTTACGAACGCGCCCTGGCCGGTGCGCGCGAGGCGGCGTTGGAGGAAGCCAGGTCAGTGGCCAAGGAAATGGGCGCCAATGGCATCGTCGGCATCGACTTCGACTACGAGGTACTGGGCGAAACCAACGGGATGATGCTGGTGTCGGTCACCGGCACGGCCGTGAAGATGGCCTGAACCTCTGGGCGGCGGCCGACGAAACAACGGCCCGGCCGCCGCGCCCGACCGCTCCGAAGCGGCCGGCCCGCCCCCCCGGCGGGGGAGGCGCCGCAGGCACTTCGGGGGACGTGGATTACTTCGCCAGCGCGCCGGCCAGGCGCTTCGTGATGATCGCCTCGGCTTCTGCCATGATGCGGTCGATCAGTTCCTTGACGGTGGGCACGTCGCGCACCAGGCCGGCCACCATGCCGCAGCTCCAGGCACCGGCTTCCATGTCGCCTTGCTCCATCACGCGCGGGTAGATGCCGGCCACCTGGTCGATGATGTCCTCGATCTTGAGCGCATCGCCCTTGGCGCGTTCGATGGCCAGGATTTCCTCGACGCCCGAGTTGTTGATCACGCGCTCGGTGTTGCGCAGGCTGCGCATGATCAGGCGCGTGTCCAGCTCGCTGGCGGCGACGATGGCGTTCTTGACGTTGTCGTGCACCGGCGCCTCCTTGGTGGCGATGAAACGCGTGCCCATGTTCATGCCCTCGGCGCCCAGCGCCATGGCGGCCACCAGACTGCGGCCGTCGGCCATGCCGCCCGAGGCGACGAAGGGCACCTTCAGCTCCTCGGCGGCGCGCGGCAGCAGGATGAAGTTGGGCACGTCGTCCTCGCCCGGGTGGCCGCCGCATTCAAAGCCGTCCACGCTGACCGCGTCGCAGCCGATGCGTTCGGCCTTCAACGCGTGGCGCACCGAGGTGCATTTGTGGATCACCTTGATGCCGGCGGCCTTGAGCTGGGCCATGTGCTCCTCGGGGCTGCGGCCAGCGGTTTCCACGGCTTTCACGCCGCCGTCGATGATGGCGGCGATGTATTCGGGGTAGGGCGGCTTGGCGAAAGTGGGCAAGAAGGTCAGGTTGACGCCGATCGGCTTGTCCGTCATCTCGCGGGCGCGTGCGATTTCCTTGGCCAGCAGTTCGGGCGTTTTCTGCGTCAGTGCGGTGATGATGCCCAGGCCACCGGCGTTGGAAACGGCCGCGGCCAGTTCGGCCTTGCCGACGAAGTGCATACCGCCCTGGATGATGGGGTGCTGGATGCCGAAGAGTTGGGTGATGCGGGTTTGCATGGGCAGATCCTTGGGTACAAAGAAAAAGAGAGCTGAGGGGAAAGGGGGCGCCGCGGCTACCAGCGTTCCATGTAGGGCCGCAGGTCCAGCTCGAACGTCCAGGCGTCGCGCGGCTGACTGTGCAGGTGCCAGTAGGTGTCGGCGATGTGGTCGGGATTGAGGATACCGTCCTCGGCCTTCAAGGCGTAGCGCGCGGGGAACTGGGTGCGGATGAACTCGGTGTCGATGGCGCCATCGACGACGACGTGCGCCACGTGGATGCCCTGCGGCCCCAGCTCGCGCGACAAGGCCTGGGCCAGCGCGCGCAGCGCGTGCTTGGCGCCGGCAAAGGCGGCAAAGCCGGCGCCGCCGCGCAGCGAGGCCGTGGCGCCGGTGAACAGGATCGTGCCGCGCCCGCGCGCCACCATGCGCCGGGCCACCTCGCGGGCGTTCAAAAAGCCGGCGAAACAGGCCATTTCCCAGATCTTGAAGTACTTGCGCGCGCTTTCATCCAGCACCGCACAGGGCACGTTGGCGCCGATGTTGAACACCAGCACCTCGATCGGGCCGTGCTCGCTCTCGACGCGCTCGATGAGGGCCGTCACGTCTTCTTCCTTGCGCGCGTCGCTGCCGTAGCCGAAGGCCTGGCCACCGGCGGCGCGGATGGCCTCCACGGCCGGCGTCAGCTTGTCGGCCGAGCGCCGGGTCAGGCAGGCGGTGTAGCCCTCGCGCGCGAAGCGGGCGGCGATGGCGCTGCCGGTGGCGTCGCCGGCGCCAACGACCAGGGCGACAGGGGCAGGGGTGGGGGCGGTGCTCATGCGGGGTCGCGCTCCGGAAGTGACAATCCGCGTAGCATAGCCCCGGCGTGCGCGGCCTGCCTGCCCGAACGCGACAACACGAGGAGATCCCCATGAGCAAACAGGTGCTGTTCTATTTCGACGTCGGCAGCCCGGCGTCCTATCTGGCGTGGACTCAGCTGCCCGCGCTGTGTCAGGCGGCCGGCGCCGAGCTGGTGTACAAGCCGATGCTGCTGGGCGGCGTGTTCCAGGCCACCGGAAACGCCTCGCCGGCGGCCGTGCCGGCCAAGGGCGACTACACCCACCACGACCTGGGGCGCCATGCCCGCAAGTACGGCGTGCCCCTGGTGCGCAACGCGCATTTCCCCATCATCACGCTGTTCTTGATGCGCGCGATCACTGGCGTTGCGCTGCGCCAGCCCGAGCGGCTGCAGGCGCTGCTGGCGGCGGTGTTCAAGGCCATCTGGGTTGATGGGCTGAATCTGAACGACGCCTTGCTGACGGCCGGGGTGCTGGCCGAGGCGGGGTTCGAGCCGGCCGAAATACAGGTGCTGGCGGCCGAGCCGGACGTGAAAAACGCCCTCAAGGCCACCACCGAGGAGGCGGTGGCCCGGGGCGTGTTTGGCGCGCCGACGATGTTCGTGGGCGACGAAATGTTCTTCGGCCAGGACCGGCTGGAAATGGTGCGTGAGGAACTGGCGCGCGCCTGATCCTTGTTGCCGAAGAATCGCCGGTTCGGGTCAAAAACACCCGTTGGCCGGCGTCCTGAAAGCCTGGTCAGCTATTTATTATGAAGCGATCAGGCCGCTCAGTGCGGGCCGACCTTGCCGCTGCCGTCGTGCATCCAGCGGGCGTGGGTGGGGGCCTTCTTGGTGCGGTCCCACTCGTTGAGCATCTCCCACTTCACGTCGTCCAGGGCCTTGTTCATCTGCGGCGTGGCGGTGTTGGCGGCCAGCTCCAGGCGGTGGCCACTGGGGTCGAAGAAGTAGATCGACTTGAAGATGGTGTGGTCGGTCGGGCCAAGCACCTCGACGCCGCCGGCCTCGAGTCGGGCCTTGGCCTTCATCATGGTCTCGACCGAATCGACCTTGAGCGCCAGGTGCTGCGTCCACACCGGCGTGTTGGCGTCGGAGGGGGCAATCATGTCGGCCTTGGTCGGCAGTTCGAAGAAAGCCAGGATGTTGCCGCCGCCGATGTCGATGAAGATGTGCATGTAGGGATCGGGGGACTTGGTCGAGGGTACCTCGTCTTCGGCGATCGCCAGGATGAAGTCGGCGCCGAGGTTCTTCTGGTACCACTCGACCGTTTCTTTTGCGTTCTTGCAGCGATAGGCAACGTGATGCACGCCGTTGAGAATAGCCATGAGAGTCTCCTTGTGTTGATGAGCAGTGGGTGAAGGGGATAGGTTCAAACGCCTTCGCGGGCGATTCGCATCGCCTCGCGCAAGGTACCGATATCGCCGATGTGGTTGGCCAGCAGCAGCACCAACCGGGCGTTGAGCATGGCGCTTTGATCGTCGCTCAGGTCGCGGTGGGTGTCGATCAGCAGCTCGTAGAAATCGTCACCTGGCGAAAAAGTCTGGAAATAGCGCTTGCCGGCTTCGCGGAAATTGGGTTGGGTGTTCAGGGGCATGGCGGTGGTCTCCTCGTGCGGCTTCAGGCGTTGCGGGTGGCGCGGGCCACGGCGGCGTGCACCTTGGCGGGCGTCAGCGCGCGCCAGCGGGCGGCCACGTGCTGGTCGGGGCGCAGCAGGTAGGTGCTGCCCGGTTGCAGGTCGTAGCGCTCGCGCACCCGGCCCTTGGCATCGATCAGGGTCTTCAGCCCGCTCGGCGCCTGGCCGCGCTGGGCCACCACCAGGGCTTGCACGGCGATGCCGTTGCCGGCCAGCTGGTCAAGCGCCTGGGCGGTGGCGGCGTCCAGCGCGCTGGCGTCGTCCACGTAGTGCAGGGCCTGGAAGCGGTTGCCCAGCTGGCGCAGCAGCCAGCCGTCGGCCCCGCCGTCACCCACCGGCGCGTCGGCGGCCGGGGCGCCGGGGATCATGTCGCCGGCAAAGGTGTCGGTGTCGGGCGTGTTCAGGCTCGAGTTCTGCAGCCAGCTGGGCACCGACAGGCGCCCGGAATTGACCAGCGCGCGGGCAAACGGGTGTTGCGCCGCCAGCTCCAGCACCGCGTTGCGGAACATCTTGCTGGTCTTGCTCTTGGGCGTGATGAAGTCGGTGGAGCGGGTCGAGTTCATGAGGTTCTCGTCCGCCGCCCAGCCGCGCTCCTCGCTGTAGGTGTCGAGCAGGGCCGGCGGGGCCTTGCCGTCCAGCACCAGCTTGAGTTTCCAGGCCAGGTTGTCGGTGTCTTGAATGCCGGAGTTGGCGCCGCGCGCGCCAAAGGGCGAGACCTGGTGCGCCGAGTCGCCGGCGAACAGCACCCGCCCGTGGGTGAACTCGTTCATGCGCCGGCACTGGAAGGTGTACACGCTGACCCATTCCAGCTCGAACTCGCGCTCATCGCCCAGCATGGCCTTGATACGCGGGATCACGTTCTCGGGCTTTTTCTCTTCCACCGGGTCGGCTTCCCAGCCGAGCTGGAAGTCGATGCGCCAGACGTTGTCGGCCTGTTTGTGCAGCAGCACGCTCTGGTTGGGGTGAAAGGGGGGGTCGAACCAGAACCAGCGCTCGGCCGGAAAGTCGGCCTTCATCACCACGTCGGCGATGAGAAAGCGGTCCATGAAGATCTTGCCTTCGATGTCCAGGCCCATCATGGTGCGGATCGGGCTGCGCGCGCCATCGGCCACCACCAGCCAGTCGGTGGACAGGGTGTAGGCGCCCTCGGGCGTTTCCACGCGCACGCCGACCTTGTCGTCGCCCGGGGTGACGGCGATCACCTCGTTCTTGAAGCGCATCTGCAGATTCGGCAGCTGGCGCGCCCGCTCGACCAGGTATTCCTCCAGGTAGTACTGCTGCAGGTTGATCATGCCGGGGCGGTGGTGGTCGGCCTCGGGGCGCAGGTTGAAGTTGAACACCTCGCCCTCGCGCAGGAAGGTGCGGCCCACGTCCCAGTTCACGCCCTTGGCGACGAACTTTTCGCCACAGCCCATGCGGTCCAGTACTTCCAGCGCGCGCTTGGCATAGCACACGCCGCGCGAGCCGATGGACACCGTGTCGTCGTTGTCCAGCAGCAGCACGTCCTGCCCTTGCTGGGCCAGATCGATCGCCGCCGACAGGCCCACCGGCCCGGCGCCCACCACCACCACGGGGTAGTGGCCGGATTTGCCCTCGGCCAGCTCAGGCGGCGTGACGAAGTCGAACTTGGGGTAGGTGAATGTCTTTTGCACTGTTTGTCTCCATGTTTTTTTGTGGCTCCGCCCAGAGGCCTCGGAGCTGGCCAAGCGGGGAGCCGCTGCGCACGGCCGCTCCGAAGCGGCCGGCTCGTCCCCCGCCCGGAGAGAGCGGGGGAAGCGGCGTCAGCCGCTCAGGGGGTCACGCCTGCAAGGCGTGCCACATTTCCTGGTCACGCTCGGCGGTCCAGATGCGCGGGTCGCGGATGCCGCTGGCTTCGTCGTGGGCGCGGGTCACGTCGAAGGGCAGGCAGTGCTCGTAGATGAAGACCTGGCCGAACTTCGGATCCATGGCCTTGCGGGTGTGCTTCATGCAGGCGTTCAGGTCCATGCCCTGGGCCACGGCTTCTTGCGCGCTCTGGTACAGGGTGGACACGAAGTCGCGGGTGTAGGCCAGGCCTTTTTGCACCTCGGCGGCCGTCAGCAGCGCCGGGCCCCGGCCGGGCACGAGCTTGTCGAACTTCATGGCGGCCAGGTTGTCCAGCGTTTGCGGCCAGTCGGCCAGGTAGGCGTCGCCGGTGTAGCAGGCGGCGTCGGCCTCGACCAGGTCGCCCGAGAAGCAGATGTTCTGGCTGGGCAGGTAAACAATGGTGTCGCCCTTGGTGTGGCCACGGCCCACCTGCTTGATCTTGACTTCCAGCTTGCCCAGCCACAGCGTCATTTCGCCCTGGAAGGTGAGCGTCGGCCAGGTCAGGCCGGGCACGCTCTCGACGGCCTGGAACAGGCGCGGAAAGCGGCCAATCTCGGAATCCATGTCCTGTTGGCCACGCTCGACGACCAGGTCGTAGGTGTCCTGGCTGGCGACGATCTGCTGCAAGCCTTCGGCCTTGTAGCCCGAGGCGCCCAGCACGCGCACGGCGTGGTAGTGGGTCAGTACCACGTACTTGATGGGCTTGTCGGTGATCTCGCGGATCTTCTGGATGACGCCTTGCGCGGCCACGGGCGTGGCGGTGGCGTCGATGATCATGCAGCTGTCGTCGCCAATGATGACGCCGGTGTTCGGGTCGCCCTCGGCGGTGTAGGCGTAGGCGTTGTCGCTGAGCTTTTCCCAGCTGATCTTTTTTTCTTCCAGGTCGGCGTGCGAGGCGAATTTCTTGTCGGCCATGAGGGGCGTGTCTCCAATGTCAGGGGGCGATGAGGGGATTGTGGAGGAAATTTAGTTATCCGTCAATCGATTCGATATTGTTTAATTTTGAGGTCTCCAAGGGGACATGGCCCAAGCGGCGCGAGACGTTGGCGGCGTGCTCGCGCAGCATGCGGCCGGCGGGGCTGTCGATGGCGGCGTCGAACACGCCGTGCGGGCCGATCATGGTGATCACCAGGGCGATGTGGCCGGCCGCGTCGAACACCGGCGCACACAAGGTGTTCACGCCCGGCTGGGGCATGGACAGCCCGCGCCCCATGCCGGTGGCGCGGATCTCGGCCAGCAACTGCTGCACCTCGGGCGAGTCGTAGCTGCCCGAGGTGCCGCCGACCACGCGGCGGTGCTCGTCCTCCAGCATGGTGCGCACCATCTTCTCGGGCAGGTAGGCGGCGAAGACCCGGCCGGTGATGGTGTTGAACACCGACATCACCGTGCCCACGCGCAGGTTCACGTGCAGCGGGTAGCGCGGCTCGTCCAGCCGCACCACGGTGGGGCCCAGATGGCCCCAGACGGCCAGCGCCACGCTCAGGTCGGCGCGTGCGGCCAGCAAGGCGGCTTCCTGGCTGGCCTCGGTCAGCGGATCCAGCTGCTGCAGCGCCGCCAGGCCGATCTGCAGGGCGGCCGGGCCCAGTTCGTAATGTCCGGTCAGCGGGCTTTGCTTGGCCATGCCGGTGCCCATGAAGCTCACCAGGTAGGGATGGGCCTTGCCCGGCGGCATGTCGGCCAGCCGGGCCAGCTCTTTCAGCGGCAGCGGCCGGCGCTGCTCGGTCAGGGCCTGCAGCACGCGCATGCCCACCTCGATCGACTGGATGCGGCGCTGCGGCCGACGCGGTTCGTCGGTTTCGGGGGACAGGTCGGCGTGCTCGGCCGAAGTGGCGGGGTGGGGGGTATCGGGCATGCGGACATTATCCGGACGCCATGCGGCACCAGGGGCTTGACGAGACGGCGCCGTGCGGTGGTGGTGGGGTGGCCGGCGCAGGGTGCGGGCCGCCAGGGAATCGGCGCGCCGAGCCCTCATGCCCGACGCGGGCAAGCAAAAGCCCGGACAATCGCCGGCTTTGCCCCAACCGGTTGAACCAGGAGAAGAACGCCATGAACCCCCTCAACATCGCCATCGTCGTCGGTAGCCTGCGCAAGGACTCGTACAACCGCCAGTTCGCCGAGGCGCTGGCCAAGCTGCTGCCGGCCGGCGTCACCACGACCTTCGTGCGCATCGACGACCTGCCGCTGTACAACCAGGACGACGACGCCAACCAGGCGCCCCAGGTCAAGCGCCTGCGCGAGCAGATCCAGGCCGCCAGCGGCGTGCTGTTCGTCACGCCCGAGTACAACCGCTCGATCCCGGGCCCGCTGAAGAACGCCTTCGACAACGCCTCGCGCCCTTGGGGCCAGAGCGTGTGGATCGGCAAGCCCACGGCCGTGTGCGGCATTTCGCTGAGCCCGGTGGGCGCGGCGCTGGCGCAGCAGCACCTGCGGCTGGCGCTGTCGGCGCAGTCGTCACCGACCCTGCCCACGCCCGAAATGTTCATTCAGTGGAAGGACGGCCTGGTGGTGGATGGCCAAATCGGCCCCGACAGCCAGGAGTTCATGCAGAAGTTCGTCGACGCGATGCTGGCCTGGTTCAAACGCTTCAACTGAGCCGGGGCGGCCTCGGCCGTCGGGTACCGATTGGGGCGTAAAATTGAACTCTAGGGCCAGTCTTTCTGGCCTATGCAGCTATCGATTTTGAAATTATCGGGCGGTCGATTGCCCGATGAACCCAGATCGGCCGGGAACTTGTTCGGGGTCCGGCCAGTCCAGTACCCAGCCCGGCGCCGCCGGGGCTTGGATCGACGGAGAGTTTTCTTGCTGAGCGCCCTTTTTGACCATCCCCGCCGCGTGTTCGGCGCCATCGCCGTCGTCTGCGCGGCCATGCTCGCCTTCGGCATCCTGTACCTGCAGAACGTGGTCGGCCTGGAGCCTTGCCCGATGTGCATCGTGCAGCGCTACTGCCTGATCGTGGTGGGGGTGTTCTGCGCGCTGGCCGCGGTGTCGAAAGGGCCGGCGGGCTGGCGCCTGTGGGGGCTGCTGGCGATTGGTGTGGCCGGTTTCGGCACCTTCACCGCCGCGCGCCAGAGCTGGCTGCAGTGGAACCCGCCGCCCATGGCCACCTGCGGGCGCGACCTGTTCGGCATGATCGAATCCTTCCCCCTGCAGCGCGCCATCCCGATGATCTTCAAGGGCGGCGGCGATTGCAGCGCGGTCGACTGGACCTTTCTGGGCGGCACCATCGCCAACTGGTCTTTCGTGTGGTTCATCGTCTTCATCGTGACGATCCTGGCGCTGTTGCTGAAAGCCCCCGGACGGCCGCGCGGGGGCTGGCCGGCCTGAGCCTGCGGCCGCGCGCCTTCAGACGCGCTTGACCAGGCGCAGCAGCACGATCAGCACCACCGCGCCCAAGGTGGCCACGGCAATGGCGCCCAGCCAGCCGTCGCCCACCACCCCGCCGAACGAGCCGAACAAAAATCGGCCCAGCAAGGCGCCCAGGACGCCGATGACGATGTCGCCCAGCATCCCGTAGCCGCCACCACCCATCAGCATGCCGGCCAGCCAACCGGCCACCAGGCCCACCGCGGCCATTGCGACAAGTTCCATGGCACTGCTCTCCCGTGTACGTGCCGGTTCGGGGCATGAAGCGTGCCCCTCAACATCGGCCTCAGCCGACTCTAATCGGCGCCGCGCCGCCGCACCGTAGGAGAAGCGCCCGCCTGCCTGCCGGCCGGGAGTGAAGGCCGCTACAGCTTCTTGACCAGCACCTGACTGCGGCGGTCCCAGTTGTACTTGCGCTTGCGCGCCTCGGGCAACCATTCCGGATCCACGGCCTGAAAGCCGCGCTTGATGAACCAGTGCATGGTGCGGGTGGTGAGCACGAAAATGCTCGACAGCCCCATGGCGCGCGCGCGCTGCTCGACGCGGCGCAGCACTTTTTCGCCGTCGCCCTGGCCCTGGCTTTGCGGCGACACCGTCAGCGCCGCCATCTCGGCCGTCTTGGTCTCGGGGTAGGGGTAGAGCGCGGCGCAGGCAAAGATCACCCCGTCGTGCTCGACGATGGTGTAGTTGCCGATGTCGCGCTCGATCTCGGTGCGGCTGCGCTTGACCAGGGTGCCGTCCTTTTCGAACGGCTCGATCAGCTGCAGGATGCCGGTCACGTCGTCGGCCGTGGCCTCGCGCAGGCTCTCCAGCTTCTCATCGACCACCATGGTGCCGATGCCGTCGTGCACGTACACCTCCAGCAGCAGCGCGCCGTCCACGGCAAAGGGGATGATGTGGCTGCGCTCCACCCCCAGCTCGCAGGCGGTGATGCAGTGGCGCAGGTAGTAGCCCACGTCCAGCGGCCGGGTCGGCGCCGGCAGGCTGGCCATCAGCGCGCGTGCCTCGGCCAGGGGAATTTCGGTGTCGATGGGGTTGTCGGGCCCCTCGGGCTCCAACGGGCGCACCGTGATGCCGGGCTTCTCGGCCAGAAAAATCAGTTTGTCGGCCTGCAGCGCCACGGCCACCGAGGTGGCGACTTCTTCCATGCTCAGGTTAAAGGCTTCGCCGGTGGGCGAAAAGCCAAACGGCGAAATCAGCACCATGGCGCCGGCGTCCAGCGAGCGGGTGATGCCCGCCACGTCCACCTTGCGCACCACGCCGGTGCTTTTGAAATCCACGCCGTCGATGATGCCCATGGGCCGGGCGGTGAGAAAGTTGCCCGAGATCACGCGCACCGTGGAGCCGGCCATCGGCGTGTTGGGCAGGCCCTGGCTGAACGCCGCCTCGATCTCGAAGCGCAGCTGGCCGGCGGCCTCCTGGGCGCTGTCCAGCGCCACCTCGTCGGTCACGCGCAGGCCCTGGCTGAAGCGCGGCGCGTGGCCCTTGGTCTTGAGCTGCTCATCCACCTGCGGCCGAAAGCCGTGCACCAGCACGATCTTGACCCCCAGGCTCTGGATCAGCGCCAGGTCCATGGCGATGTTGGCCAGCTTGCCGGCGGCAATTGCCTCGCCCACCACACCCACCACGAAGGTCTTGCCACGGTGCATGTGGATATAAGGCGCCACAGCGCGGAACCACGGGACAAAGGTGAAGTTGAAGACGGTGGACATGCGGCTTTGGGCAGGCGAGAAGGGCGGCCGGCTCAAGCGGGCCGGGGCGTTGGGGCAAGTGTAAGGCGCTGGCGCCGCCGTGCGACCGCCCCGGCGCATTAAAAATGATAGCTGGCTGGGCTTGGTGGGCGCCGACAATCGCCTGAATTGGGCGAAAATTTGACCCCAGGCCCGGTGCAGGGGTGCGCCCGCCACACGCCTGGCGCGCGTGGTGCACCACGCGGGCGGCTGCGCGGCCGACCACCGCGAGCCGATCAATCGGCCCGTCGGTCCGGTTTTACCTGCCCGCCAGAGGTCGATGAACGCTCATAAAATAATAGCTGCTTAGGATTGACTGGTGCCGGCATACGGCCCAAAACATCGCGAACGTGCCGGATCAACGCGCCGCGCCGCGCGGCCCGCCCAGCCGCCGGTACACGGTGGCGCGGCTCAGGCCCAGGGCGCGCGCGGCTTCGGCGACGTTGCCGCCGGCGTCGCGCACGGCCTGGTGGATGAGCTCGGATTCCAGCGCTTTCAGCGAGGGGCGCGCGCCGGCCGGCGCCTGGCCGTCGGGGCGGCTGGCCTGCAGGGCCACGCGCAGGCCCGACCACAGTGGCACGGGGCGCGGTTCGCGCGCGCAGGCGGCGTCGAACAGCTCGGGCCAGGGCAGGGCGAACAGTTCCTCGGCGTGCACCGGGGCGTGGGCCAGGACCGACAGGCCGGGCAGCATCTGGCGCGCGGCGCCGTTGGCGGCCACCACGCGGCCGTCGGCGTCCAGGCAAAGCAGGGCGTCGCCGCCCTCGCCGGGCAGGGATTCGGCCCAGGCCAGGTGCAGGCGCAGGGCGTGCGGCTCGGCCAGCACCAGGGCGTTTTCGATGGCGCGGGCGGCACGCGCCACCAGGTGCCGCAGCTCGGGCCGCTCGGGCACTTCCACGCCGGTCAAATCCAGCATGCCCTGGCATTGCCCGGTGGGGCCCAGCAAGGGCGCGCCGGCGCAGCTGTAGACGCTGGTGGCCTGAAAGAAATGCTCGCCGCGGTGCAGCCACACCGGCTGCAGCTCGCTCAGCGCGGCGCCGATGGCGCTGGTGCCGATGCTGCGTTCGGACAGATCGACCCCGACGCGCGCGATGCTGCTGGCGTGGCGGTCGCGCGCGTCGATGGCGCCGGCGGTGTCCACCACGGTGCCGTGCGCGTCGGTGAGGATGGCGAAGTAGCGGATGGGGGCCACGGCGCGCGCCAGACGCTCCAGCTCGGGCCGGGCGGCGCTTTGCAAGCGCTCGGCGGCCTGGGCGGTGCGGCGCTGCGCGGCGGGGCTGACCGGCGCGAACAGCACCGTTTGGCCGGGGCGCTGGCCAGCGGCCAGGCAACGGCGCCAGGAGCGCTCGATCCAGCCGCGCTCGGCCCAGGTGCGGTCGAACCAGGCCTGCACCAGGGCGTCGGTGGCGCCGGCGCCTTCTTCCAGCACGCTTTGGCGCGCCAGCGCGATTTGCTCAAGCCGGGGGGATGGTGGGGTGCCCATGGACCGAAAGCGTAAAGCCAAGCCATGCGCCTGGCGCACGGCAATGTCTCATTCTGAGAATTTCCTTGGGCGCCGCCGGCCAAACCAGGGTTTGTCCTAGGCCGGCCTGGGCGCGGTATTTCAAGAATGACACGATCTCATGCTTTCGCACAACCCCTAGGAGACGCCCGCCATGAAAGTCGAGCTCAACGTCAACGGCCAGGCCGTGTCGGCCGACGTGCCCGAGAACACCTTGCTGGTGCAACTGCTGCGCGAGCACCTGCAGCTGACCGGCACCCACGTCGGCTGCGACACCGCCCAGTGCGGCGCCTGCACGGTGATCGCCAACGGCCGTTCGATCAAGGCCTGCAACGTGCTGGCCGCGCAGATGCAGGGCGCCCAGGTGACCACCATCGAGGGCGTGGCCGCCGCCGACGGCGAGTTGCACCCGATGCAGGCCGCGTTCAAGGAGTGTCACGGCCTGCAGTGCGGCTTCTGCACCCCCGGCATGGTGATGAGCAGCATCGACCTGCTGGGCCGCCACCCGAACGCCAGCGAAGCCGAAATCCGCGAGCTGCTGGAAGGCAACATCTGCCGCTGCACCGGCTACCAGAACATCGTCAAGGCCGTGCAGCAGGCCCAGAAGAGCCTGAACGCCTGACCACCGGAGACCACACGCCATGGGTGCCAATGAATTTGCCAAGCTGCCCCACATCGGGGAATCGCTGCTGCGCAAGGAAGACCTGCGCTTTCTGACCGGCCGCGGCCAGTACACCGACGACATCACGCAGGCCAACCAGAAGTACGCCGCCTTCGTGCGCTCGCCACACGCCCACGCCGCCCTCAAGAGCGTGGACACCAGTGCCGCCGCCGCCATGCCGGGCGTGGTGCGCGTCTTCACCGGCCAGGACATGGCCGGCAAGATGGGCGGGCTGCCCTGCGGCTGGCTCATCCACAACCCCGACGGCAGCCCCATGAAGGAGCCGCCGCACCCGATCCTGGCCGACAAGAAGGTGCGCTACGTGGGCGACCACGTGGCCCTGGTGGTGGCCAACACGCCCGAGCAGGCGCGCAACGCCGCCGAGGCGGTGATGGTCGACTACGAGGTGCTGGGCCCGGTGATCGACATGCGCACCGCGAGCAAGGCCCCGGCGCTGCACGACGAGGCGCCCGACAACCAGTGCTACAAGTGGACGCTGGGCGATAAGGCCGCCGTCGAGGCCGCCTTTGCCGGCGCCGCGCACGTCACCAAGCTGGACATCACCAACAACCGGCTGATCCCCAACGCCATGGAGCCGCGCGCGGCCAACGCCAGCTACAACCGCGCCACCGACGAGTACGTGCTGTACGTCTCCAACCAGAACCCGCACGTCGAGCGCCTACTGATGACCGCCTTCGTGCTGCAACTGCCCGAGCACAAGGTGCGCGTGATCGCGCCCGATGTCGGCGGCGGCTTTGGCTCCAAGATCTTCCTGTACGCCGAGGACGTTGCCCTGACCTGGGCGGCCAAGCAGCTCAACTGCGCCATCAAGTGGACGGCCGACCGCAGCGAGTCCTTTGTGTCGGACGCGCATGGCCGCGACCACATCACCCACGCCGAGATGGCCATGGACAAGGACGGCAAGTTCCTGGCCATGCGCGTGCACACCAACGCCAACCTGGGCGCTTACCTGTCCACCTTTGCGTCCAGCGTGCCCACCATCCTGTACGGCACGCTGCTGGCAGGGCAGTACGCCACGCCGCAGATCTATGTCGAGGTGGACGGCTGGTTCACCAGCACCGCGCCGGTGGATGCCTACCGCGGTGCCGGCCGGCCCGAGGCGACGTACGTGGTCGAGCGCCTGGTCACCCGCTGCGCCTGGGACATGGGCCTGGCGCAGGACGAGATCCGCAAGCGCAACTTCATCACCCAGTTCCCGTACCAGACGCCGGTGGCGCTGCAGTACGACATTGGCGACTACCCGGCCTGCATGGATGGCGCGCAAAAGCTGGCCGACGTGGCTGGTTTTGACGCCCGCCGCAAAGCCAGCGAAGCCAAGGGCCTGAAGCGCGGCATCGGCTACAGCAGCTACATCGAGGCCTGCGGCCTGGCGCCCAGCAACGTCGCGGGCGCCCTGGGCGCCCGCGCCGGCCTGTTCGAGTGCGGCGAGGTGCGCGTGCACCCCACGGGCAGCGTGACGGTGTTTACCGGCTCGCACAGCCACGGCCAGGGGCACGAGACCACGTTCGCGCAGATTGTGGCGGCGCGGCTGGGCATTGACCCCAGCCAGGTCGACGTGGTGCACGGCGACACCGGCCGCGTGCCCTTTGGCATGGGCACCTACGGCAGCCGATCGCTCAGCGTGGGAGGCACCGCCATCATGAAGGCGCTGGACAAGATCGAGGCCAAGGCCAAGAAGATTGCCGCCCACCTGATGGAAGCCAGCGATGCCGACATCGAGTTCAGCGGTGGCGAGTTCAAGGTCAAGGGCACCGACAAGAAGATCCCCTTCGGCCAGGTGGCGCTGACGGCCTATGTGCCGCACAACTACCCGCTCGACAAGCTGGAGCCGGGCCTGAACGAGACCGCCTTCTACGACCCGACCAACTTCACCTACCCGGCCGGCACCCACATCTGCGAGGTCGAGGTCGATCCCGCCACCGGCGTGGTGCGCGTCGACAGCTTCACGGCCGTGGACGACTTCGGCGTCATCATCAACCCGATGATCGTCGAGGGCCAGGTGCACGGCGGCCTGGTGCAGGGCATCGGCCAGGCGCTGATGGAGCACGGTGTCTACGACCCGGAAAGCGGCCAGTTGCTCACCGGCAGCTACAGCGACTACGCCATGCCGCGCGCGGCCGACTTCCCGGTGTTCAAGCTCGGCCATGTCTGCACGCCCTGCACGCACAACCCGATCGGCAGCAAGGGCTGCGGCGAGGCCGGCGCCATCGGCTCGCCGCCGGCGGTGGTCAACGCCGTGCTCGACGCGCTCAAGGACCTGGGGGTGAAGGACATCGACATGCCGGTTACCTCGGCACGGGTCTGGACCGCCATCCAGCAAGCCAAACAATGAACTCCCCCCTGAGTCGCTTCGTGCCTTCCCCCTCTCCGATGGGAGGGGGACAACGTCGGTGGCCGGCGCAGGTCCGGCCACGGCGTTCGCTGGCTTGGCCCGCTCCGCGGCCATCCGAGCGAGGCGCAGCGCTCAGTTCGGTCTTGAACGATTGAAAGGTTTTTTTCATGTACACATTCACCTTTGAACGCCCGGCCGCGCAGGCCGACGCCGTCAAGCTGGCCCAGGCCGGCGGCAAGCTGCTGGCCGGTGGTCAGACCCTGCTGGCGTCGATGAAGCTGCGCCTGGCCGCGCCCGAGCAACTGGTTGACCTGGGCGCCGTGAAGGAGCTGGCCGGCATCCGCAAGGACGCGGGCAGCGTCACCATCGGCGCCATGACGCGCCACGCCGACGTGGCCGCCAGCAAGGACGTGCAGGCCGCCATTCCCGCGCTGGCGCAGCTGGCCGGTGGCATTGGCGACAAGCAGGTGCGGGCCATGGGCACCATCGGCGGCTCGCTGGCCAACAACGACCCGGCGGCCGACTACCCGGCTGGCGCGCTGGCCCTGGGCGCCACCATCGTCACCACCGGCCGCGAGATCGCCGCTGACGACTACTTTCAGGGCCTGTTCGCCACCGCGCTGGAAGAGGGCGAGCTGATCACCGCCGTGCGCTTTCCTGTACCGAAACGCGCGGCTTACATCAAGTTTCGCCAACCGGCCTCGCTGTTCGCGCTGATCGGCGTGTTCGTGGCCCAAACCGACGCCGGCGTGCGCGTGGCCGTCACCGGTGGCGGCAACGGCGTGTTCCGCCATGCCGGTCTGGAAGCCGCGCTCGGCAAGAGCTTCACGCCCGAGGCGGCGGCCGGTGTCGCCACCGACCCAACCGAGCTGAACGGCGATTTGCACGGCAGCGCCGCCTACCGCGCCCACCTGGTCGGCGTGATGGCGCAGCGCGCGGTGGCCAAGGCCCTGGCGTGATCCGGCCGGGCCGGGCGCGTGCCCTGCCCGAGCCGAAGTGAATCGAGCCGCCTGTTTTCCTCCCTGCGGGCGGTATATTGGGCTTTTTTGCCCATCTGCCGGCGCCCACAAAGTCTCGGCAGCTCTTTATTTGATAGCGTATGACTTCCTTGCCCCATGTCCCCGGCAGCATCGACGCGCTCGCCCAGGCCCTGGAGGGCGCGGGCTACTTCGCCGATCGGCGCCTGGCTACTGCGGCCTTTCTGGCCTTGCGCCTGGGCCGCCCGCTGCTGCTGGAGGGCGAACCCGGCGTCGGCAAGACCGAGCTGGCCAAGGCCCTGGCCCAGGTGCTGGCGCGCGAGCTGCTGCGCCTGCAGTGCTACGACGGCCTGGAGCAGCGCGAGGCGCTGTACGAGTGGAACTACGCCGCTCAATTGCTGCATCTGCGTGCCGCCGAAGGCAAATCCAGCTCGGAAGAAGCCGAGCGCGAGGTCTACCAACCCCATTACCTCATCCGTCGCCCGTTGTTGCAGGCGCTGCAGGCCCCGCCGCCCGGCGCCGTGCTGCTGATCGACGAGGTGGACCGCGCCGACGAGCCTTTCGAGGCCTTCTTGCTGGAGTACCTGGGCGAATACCAGGTCAGCATCCCCGAGCTGGGCACTGTGCGCGCCACCGTGGCGCCGGTCACCATCCTCACCAGCAACCGCACGCGCGAGCTTCATGATGCCGTCAAGCGCCGCTGTCTCTACCACTGGGTCGACTACCCCGACCGCGAGCGCGAGCTGGCCATCGTCCGCGCCCGCGTGCCCGAAGCCCCGGCCGCGCTGGCCGAGCAGGTCGCCAGCTTCGTCGCCCGCCTGCGCAGCGCGCCCTACGCCGGCCAGTTCCAGCGCGCCCCCGGCATCGCCGAAAGCGTCGAGTGGGCGAGGGCGCTCGTCGCCCTCGACCGCCTGCAACTCGACCCCGAAGTCGTGCAGGACACCGCCGGCGTGCTGTTCAAGCAGCGCGAGGATGTGGCGGCCTTGGGGCAGGAGTTGATTACGCAGGCACTTGAACCCGAGATATGAGCAGCGCGCGCCTTTCTTCGCCTGGGTGCGGCCCCACGCGCGATGCCGAGGTTCGCAGCGAATCAGGGCTTCGACAGGCTCAGCCCGAACGGTGGGAAGTGCGAGGCGGCATGACGCACCAAGGCCGAGCGCAGCGATGGCCCGAATGGACCCCCACACCCCTCTGGCCGTGCCGAGAAGCGCAGGGCGTGGGGCGGGCATGGGCAGCGCAGCATGCCCATGCTTCGTGCGCTGACTTGCTGCGGCTGTCTGAGCGGAGCGCTGAAAGCGCGCAGCGAGTTCCGCAGCACCGCCCCATGACCGAGCATCGCAGGTTGCCCCGGAGCGCAGCGCAGGGGACACGGCAAGTGGGGTCGCCTTTTCTTTGCCTACTTTCTTTTGGCGACCCAAAAGAAAGTAGGTGCGCCGCCGGGCGCACTTCCCGGCCAGCAGCGCATCCACCGTTCATCACCTCAGAAAACAAGCCAAACAGGCCATATGTCGGCGTCCACAAATCGCTAGCAGCTATCAAAAAAATAGTAAACAACTCGACGGCAACGCGCGCTGCCGCACGTGCAAAACAAGCGGCATGACCCCCGAATCCACCACCCTGCTCGGCGACGTCCGCACCGGCAAATTCGCTGGCAACGTCGCCGCCTTCGGCCGCACCCTGCGCCGCGCCGGTGTCCCGGTGGATGTCGCGCGCATCGCCCTGGCCCAGCAGGCCCTGCTGGCCGTCGGCCTGGAGCGCCGCAGCGACGTCAGCGCCGCGCTGGAGGCCGTGCTCGTCAGCCGCGAGCAGGACCGCGCCGTGTTCCGTGAGCTGTTCAGCGCCTTCTTCCGCGACCCCGAAATCGCCAACAAGCTGCTGGCCCAGATGCTGCCCAGCGCCGAAGGCCAGGCCGCGCCGCCCAAGCAGCGCCCGCGCGTACGCGAAGCGCTGGCGCCCCACAAATCCCTGCTGCAACCCAAACCCGCCGCCCCCGACAAAGAGCTGGAGTTCGACGCCGCCATGACCGCCAGCGACCTGCTGCGCGTCAAGAGCGCCGACTTCAACCAGCTCAGCGCCAGCGAATACAAGCTGGTCGAGCGCCTGGTGCGCGACATCCGCCTGCCCGTGCCCGAAGTGCCCGCGCGCCGCGTGCGCGCCGGCCTGCGCGGCGCCCGTGTGCACTGGGCGCACACGCTGCAGGGCGCGGCGCACACAGGGGGCGAGATCATGGCGCTGCACCGCCTGCAGCGCCGCCGTCAGCCGCTGCCGCTCTTGGTGCTGGTCGACGTGTCGGGCTCGATGGAGCGCTACGCGCGCCTGCTGTTGGCGTTCTTGCACGCCGCCACGCGCGAGCTGCACCACCAGCGCGTGCGGCGCGACGTGTTTGCCTTTGGCACCCACCTGACCGACCTGAGCCCGGCTTTTCGCCTGGCCGACACCGATGCCATGCTGCAGGCCGCGGGCAGCGCCATCCAGGACTACGGTGGCGGTACGCGCCTGGGCGAATCGCTGTCCGCGCTGCGCCAGCACCACGCGCGCCGTCTGGTGGGCCGCCGCACGCTGGTGCTGATCGTCAGCGACGGGCTGGACACCGGCGAGCCGGCCGATCTGGCGCGCGGGCTGCAATGGCTCAAACGCCACAGCCGCCGTATCCTGTGGCTCAACCCGCTGCTGCGCTTTGACGGCTATGTGCCCAGCGCGCGCGGCGCCGCCGAACTCGCCAAGGCCGCCGACGGCACGCTGGCGGTGCACAACGTGCAGCGTCTGCAGGAGCTGGCCGGCGGCATTGCAAAGCTCATGAAACAATAGCAATCAAAGGAGATTTCACATGGACATGCAAGGTAGCCGCACGCTTTCCGTGACGCAGCAACAGGCCTGGGAGGCGCTGAACGACCCCGAGGTGCTGAAGGTCTGCATCCCCGGCTGCGAAAGCATCGAGGCCACGGGCGAGAACGCCTACGACGTCACCAATGCCATCAAGGTCGGCCCCGTGTCGGCCAAGTTCAAGGGCAAGCTGCAGCTGGCCGACGTCAACGCGCCGCACAGCTACACCATCAACTTCGAGGGCAATGGCGGTGCGGCCGGCTTTGGCAAGGGCAGCGCCAAGGTCAGCCTGACGCCGCAGGACGCCGGCAGCGAGCTGGGCTACGCCGTCAACGCCCAGGTCGGCGGCAAGATCGCCCAGGTCGGCCAGCGCCTGATCGATGGCGTGGCCAAGTCGATGGCCGAGGGCTTTTTCAAGCGCTTTGACGAGGAAATGCAGCGCCGCCACCCGGCCCCGGCCGAGGCCGCGCCTGCCGCACCCGATGAGCCAGAGCCCGCCGCCGCACCCGCCAACGGCAAAGGCATGCCCATGTGGGTGTGGGTCGCTGGCGCGCTGGTGCTGGCGATCGGCGTCTGGGTGCTGCGCAGCCTCGACTGAGCGCGGGCCGGCGCCACCAGGGCGCTGGCGCCGCGCCGCTCACACAAAGTCGATGTGCTTGGCAAACGGCATTTCACGGATGCGCTGCCCGGTGGCGGCGAAGATGGCATTGGCCAGGGCTGGCGCGGCCGGAGGCACGGGCGGTTCGCCCACGCCGCGGATCTTGGCCGTGCCCGCCAGCGCCTGCACATGGATGGCGGGGCACTGGTTCAGGCGCATGCCGGTGAAGGCATGAAAGTTCGACTGCTGGGCCTTGCCGCCTTCGTAGGTGATCTCGCAGTTCATGGCGTGGCCCAGGGCCCAGACCACGCCGCCTTGCACCAGGTTCTCGAAGTTGACTGGGTCGATGACCGGGCCCACGTCCACGGCCACCCACACGTTTTCGATCCGGATGCCCTCGGGCAACCGGCGCACCTCGACCACCTGGGCGCAGGGCACGCCGAACGAGGTGACAAAGGCCACGCCGCGGCCCACACCGGGTGCGGGCTTGGCGCCTTTCCAGTCGCACATGCGGCCCAGCAGCTGCAGCAGCTGGCGCGAGCGCTCGTCGCGTGCCAGACGCAGGCGTTCGGCCAGCGGGTCGGCGCCAGCGGCGTGGACCAGCTCGTCCATGAAGCTCTCGGCAAAAAAGCCCGCGGTCGACGCACCGACCGATCGCCACGAGCTGGTTGGCGCCAATTCAGGCACGCGGTAGGCGCGCACGCGGCAGTGGGGCAGGGCGTAGGCCATGTTCCAGGCGCCGGCGGCAATCTGGCCGTCCGGGCCCGGCATCGCCTGGCCCATGCGGCCGAACTGCGAGGCGCTGGACGACACCGTGGCGATGTCCAGCCCCAGCGCCTGCACTTGGCCGCCGTCGACCGCGCCGCGCCCGCGCGCCATGCCGATCTGGCGCGGGTAATCGTGGGCAAAGTCCTCTTCGCGGCGGAACACCAGCTTGATGGGCACGCCCGGCATCTGCTTGGCCACCTCAGCGGCCAGGGTGACGTGGTCAAACTCCAGCCGGTGGCCAAAGCTGCCGCCGCTGTATTGGTTGTGCAAGTGCACTTGGCTTTCGGGCTGGCCGACGATGGCGGCCACCTTCTGTTGCGCCACGCGCGGAATCTGGTGGCTGACCCACACGTCGACCCGCTCGGGCGACACCTTGACGACGGCCGCCAGCGGCTCCAGCGGCGCATGTGCCAGGTAGGGCGCGCGGTATTCGGCCGTGATGGTGTGCGGGTTGGTGGCGCCGGTGAAGGCGTCCACGTCGCCATCGTTGCGCCACACCTTGTCCAGCCGGCCGTCGTTGCCAAAGGTGTCGGCCACGGCCTTCCAGTGATCAGCCTGGTTGGCAGGGTAGGGGGCGTCGGCCCATTCGCAATCCACCGCTTCGGCGGCCTTGAAGGCGCGCCAGGTGTTGTCGGCCACCACGGCGACGCCGCTGGTCACGGGCAGCACCTTCTTCACGCCGCGCATGCCTTCAGCGGCCTTGGCGTCAAAGCGCTTGAGCGGCGCGCCGTTGTGCGGGTTCAGGCGCACGGCGGCGATCAGCATGCCGTCCATCGCCAGGTCAATGCCGTATTTCAGCCGCCCGGTGGATTTGTCCAGCACGTCGACGCGCTGCATGGGTTTGCCCAGCAGGCGCCATTGCTCGGGCGGGCGCAGGGGCACGTCCTGCACGGGTTTGAGCTGGGCCGCGCGGGCGGCCAGCTGGGTATAGGGGAGCTTGCGGCCGTCGGGCAGCAACACCGCGCCTTGCGCGGTCTTGAGCTGGGCCACCGGCACGCCGGATTGTTCGGACGCGGCCAGTTTGAGGGTTTCGCGCGCCATGGCGCCGGCCTGGCGCAGCTTGACAAAGCTGTCGGGCACGGCGGTGGAGCCCCCCGTGACCTGCATGCCCAGCATGCGGATCACGGTGCCGACGGCGCCGCGCGCCGCGTCGGCCTGCCAGCTGTCGTCGGTGCTCAGAAACGGCACCGACTCGTCGGCGGTGGCAGTGTTGTAGTAGGCCGCGCTGGGCGCGCCGGGGGTCACGCGCACCTGGTTCAGGTCCACGTCCAGCTCCTCGGCAATCAGCGCGGCCTGCATCGAGCGCACGCCCTGGCCCAAATCGGTGTGCGGCGCGATCAGGGTGATGCCCTGGGCGTCGATCAGCACCCAGGGGTTGAACACGGCCGCGCCCGCGGGTGCATCTTCCTTCAGCGGGTTGGGCAGGGTCTTCTTGGCCTGGTAGACACCAAAGGCCACACCGCCCGCGACGGCGGCCGAGCCGATCAAAAAAGTGCGCCGTGCAATGGTGGCGAGCTTGCCCATGTCATGCGCCTTTCAGATTTTTGGCGGCTTGCTTCACCGCCGCGCGGATGCGTGGGTAGGTGCCGCAGCGGCACAGGTTGGCGGCCAGGGCGTTGTCGATCTCCTCATCCGTCGGCGATGGCGTGGTCTGCAGCAGCGAGGCGGCCGTCATGATCTGTCCCGACTGGCAGTATCCGCACTGCGCCACCTGCAGGTCCACCCAGGCCTTTTGCACCGCGTGCAGCGCCTCGGGCTGGCCCAGGCCTTCGATGGTGGTCACTTCGCCCTCGACCTGGCCCACCGGCATCGCGCACGAGCGCACCGGCGCGCCGTCGATGTGCACCGTGCAGGCGCCGCAAAAGGCAATGCCGCAGCCGTACTTGGGGCCGGTGATGCCGAGCTCGTCGCGCAGCACCCACAACAGGGGCATTTCTGGCTCGACATCCACCTCGTGGGGCCGGCCGTTCACAATCAGTTTCATGGGCAAGGGTGTTTTGAAGTCGCGACGCAGGTCGCATCAGCCAACATCATGCCTGCAGCGTCGACGGGGCACAGCCCCGGTGGCGCATTTTTAACGAAAGCACTGCCATGGAAAACCTAGACGTCACCGTTTTGCGCGCCCTGCGCGACTGGCGCGCCAGCGGCCACCGCGCCCTGATGGCCACCGTGGTGCGCACCTGGGGCTCGTCGCCGCGGCCCGTGGGTTCGATCATGGGGCTGGCGGACAGCGGCGCCGTGGTCGGTTCGGTCTCGGGCGGCTGCATCGAGGACGACCTGATCGCCCGCTACACCCAGCAGGCCGCCGCCGATGCGCTGGCCGCCTCGCCCGACGGCGCGCCGCGCTTCGTCAAGTACGGCATCACGGCCGACGAGGCGCACCGCTTTGGCCTGCCCTGCGGCGGCACGCTGGAGCTGCTGCTGGAGTTTGACCCCGACGCCGCGCAGCTGGCCGAGCTGGTGCGCGCACTCGAATCCGGCCGCCTGATGCGCCGCAGCATCGCGCTGGCTCATGGCCAGATCACCCAGTCGCCCGCGCAGGCACCGGCCGCGCTGGCGGTCGACGGCACCCAGCTCACCAACACCTTCGGCCCCGAATACCGCATGCTCATCATCGGCGCGGGCCAGATGAGCGAGTACCTGGCCACCATGGCCTTGTTCAGCGGCTTTGCCGTCACCGTGTGCGACCCGCGCGAAGAGTACCGCGGCGCCTGGTCCGTGGCCGGCGCCCAGCTCACCGCCGACATGCCCGACGACGTGGTGCAAGCCTTTGCGCCCGACCGCCGCAGCTGCGTCATCGCCCTCACGCACGACCCCAAGCTGGACGATCTGGCCCTGCTGGAGGCGCTGAACACCGAGGCGTTTTACGTCGGCGCCATTGGCAGCCGCCGCAACAACGCCGCCCGGCGCCAGCGGATGGTCGAGCACTTTGACCGCACCGAGGCCGATCTGGCCCGCCTGCGCGGCCCCATCGGCATCTACATCGGCAGCAAAACGCCGCCCGAGATCGCCGTCAGCATCATGGCCGAGGTGCTGGCCGTCAAAAACGGCGTGGCCCTGCCGCGCGACGTGGACGTGGCGCACGTCAAAGACCTGCAGGCCGCGGCCAGCGGCAGCGGCTGCGTCGTGCGGTGAACCCGGCGCAGGACCCCATCGCCGCTGTGCTGCTGGCCGCTGGCGCCGGCAGCCGCTTTGGCCACCGGCCCAAGAGCCTGCTGCAACGCGATGGTCAACCACTGCTGGCGCGCCAGATCGCGCTGCTGGCGCAGGCGGGGCTGGAGCGCATCGTCGTCGTGCTCGGCCATCATGCGGAGCAACTGGCGCCGGTGGTACAGGCTGCTCATCGGACTTTGCCCACGGGAGTGAAGTTGGAGTCTGTGCGGAACCCGAATCCGGATGTAGGCCCCGGCTCGTCGCTGCGCACCGGGCTGGCCGCGCTGGGCCCCGAGCTGCAGTCGGTCATGGTGCTGCTGGCCGATCAGCCACTGCTGCAGGCTGCCGACATCGTTGCCGTGCAGCAGGCTTGGCGCGCGCGGGGCGAGGGCGTTGACCTGGTGATGCCCACCCACGAGGGACAACCCGGCCACCCATTGGTGTTTGGTCGCGCGTTGCGCCAGTGGCTGACCGAGCACCCCGACACCACAGGCGTGCGCGACTGGCGCCGCACTCACCCCGAGCGCGTGCAGGCGCTGCCCGTGGACCACCCACGCACCACGTGCGACATCGACACGGAGGCCGACCTGCAGGCCCTGGCTGCCGAGCATGGTGTGCAGCTGCACTGGCCTGATCCAGCCCCGGCAGGTTGAATTTCAAGCCTTTTGGGCCAGATGTCGGCGTGGATTAATCACATTTTGCTATTAAAATAGAAGCTAAAAACGCCCAAAGATTGGACCAGATTCGCCGCCGCTTTGATGGCGCAGCGCGCCCGGTCTGAAGTCTGCGGAGCAGGCCATCGAAGAAGCCGCGCAGGCGCTTCGGGGGATCAAAATCCTTTCCACCGCGCATGCCAGTCCTCCGGACCAGGGCTGTCGTCGCTGGCGGGTGGATTCACGGCAAGGCCAGTGACAGCGCCAAACTCGGCCGCCGACACGGCGCCGCTGTCCATCAGCCTTTGCACCAGCTGGCGGAACGGCTGGGCATGCGTGCGGATCAGCTCGGCCGCGCGTGCCGACTCGGCGTTGAGCAGGGCCTCGGCCTCGGCGTTGGTGGGTGCCACGTCGGTGTTGAGGTTTTCGTCGTCGTTGGAGGCCACGTCGGTGCGGCCGATGCGGCTGCCAAAGCCCCAGTGCCGCACGTAGCGCAGCGCCTCGGCCGTGGCGGAGCGGTAGTCGGCTTCGGCGCCGGTGGTGCTGGCGTCGCGGCCAAAGACCACGCACTCGGCCGCGCGGCCGGCCAGGCCGGTGCAGATGCGGCCGCGGATCATGCGGCGCGACCAGGCCCGCGGCGAGTCGTAGCTGTTGTAGCCCCCATTGAACGAGGCCACGTTGATGCGGATCTCCTGCGGCGCGCGGCCGCTGAGCAGCGCATGCACCAGCCCGTGGCCCGCCTCGTGCACCGCCAGCAGCGTGCGAAAGTCCAGCGAGCGGCGCTGGCGCAAACCCTGCAGCTCGAAGTTGACCGGCAAGCTCAGCTCCGCTCCTTGGGTGCGCGCCACCAGATGGCAGCGGTCCGCACCCAGTGCGACGGCTACGGTGCTGCCGGGCTCGGCGCCACGCTCGATGGCCCACAGCGCGGCCTTGACCAGGGAGCCGCCCAGCACCGCGTGCACACTGGAGAACACCGGCCGCGTGCCCTGGGCGGGAAACACGGCGTTGTCGTAAATCTCGGCCAGCACCGCCTCATCCATCGCGAAGTCGATGCCCGAGCTGTGGCGGATCTCGTCCACGTACTGCGCGCAGGTGCGCGCGATCAGCGCCTGGTAGGCGCGGCGCGACAGCGAGGGGTAGACCAGGTGCTGGTTGCCCAGCCGCGCCACCTGCTCCGGCCGAAAGCGCCGGCCCAGGGCCGACTTGACGTCGATCACCGAGAGCTTGCGCGTCATGGCGTGGAACACGTCGGCGTCGGTGTCGCAGTCGTCCACCGCCTGCGCCAGTTGCTCGTACATGCCGTCCAGGTTGCCAGTGATGAAGATCAACAGACGGCTGTAATCCGTCTGCCAGCGGCTGCTGTCGGTACGGAAGGCTTCCACGCGCGACTGCACCTCGAGGGCCGACCAGCCCATGATCTCGACCAGAGATTCGGTCAGCTTGAGCGCGCGCTTGAGTTCGCGCGCGTCCCACGGGTCGAGGCTGAACTTGCGGGCCTTGGGCGCCTTGGTGGCCGGGGCGGTGGCGTCAGCGCTGGCGTCGACATCGTCTTCATCGTCAGCTTCGTCTTCGGTGCGGCGGGCGGCATCGAACTGCGCCGACGCCAGACGGAAGTCGAGCTTTTGCAGGAACGACAGTTCGGGCGACAGGCGGCCGTCGGACAGCAGCGCCCACACGTCCTGGTAGCGCTCGACCTTGAGGTCCTGGCGCTTGTCGTCGATGGTGCGGTAACGCTGAAACTCGTCCAGCAGCAAGATACCGGGCTCGCCCTCGGCGATGCCCGAATCGGCCAGCATGCCCGAGATCGAGCCCGGCGTGTACCAGCCGCCACTGTTGGAGAAGCCGTCCATCTGCACCTCGACAAAGCGGTCCAGAAAGCCGAGTTTGTGCGCCAGCAGACGCGTCAGCTGCGTCTTGCCGGTGCCCGTCAGGCCCCACAGGCAGACGATCACGGGGCGCGTGATCAGCTCGGGCAGCACGTACCAGGCGCGCACGGCGTCGATGACGCGGTCGATCACGTCGTCCAGGCCGATCAGTTCAGCCTTGAGTTCGCGGGCCACGCGTGCCAGCTGCGCCTGGCGCTCGGCCAGGCGTTGGTTCAGTTCATCCCGCGCCAGGTGGCGGGCGTCGTTCAGGTCCATGTCAATCTTTCAAGAGGT
>Ga0209572_1000718_pt1 | contig 38850 bp, 39 predicted proteins | sample EBPBio232012_DNA_FD_185867 | JGI IMG/M metagenome (GOLD analysis project Ga0209572, IMG submission 185867) | Wastewater treatment Type I Accumulibacter community from EBPR Bioreactor in Madison, WI, USA - Reactor 1_1/23/2012_ DNA (SPAdes)... | ecosystem: Engineered > Bioreactor > EBPR >...
GCCGCGACAACCACCAAGAGGCCAACAAGCAAGATAGAAGCCGCGATTCGAGTGACGTTCCGACACCCAAATCGAGCCGCCAGGCCCCCAGCAATCGGCATCGTCACCACCGATCCGAGCCCGACGCACAGGAGCAACAATCCGAGCAGCGACTCGCTGAGGTTCAGCCGGGACTTAACAATCGGCACCAGCGGCGCCCAAGCAGAAATGGCGAACCCAGCCAAAAAGAAAATCCAACGCGTCCCCGCAACTGCACGATGGCCCATGACGGCATTCACCACTTTAGTATCTCTGATTCTTCGTGGTACGATGCGGCGACCATGAAACTCTGGTTAGGGAAGAGAAACAGCAGTCCAGAAGACTTTTGGAAGTGGTTCATTGCAAACGAATCTCGGATACGGGCGGAGGCAGGCAACCGTTCAATCCTCGTGGGGATTGCGAAGGAACTGGCCCGGGTTCATCCCGACCTTGTATTTGAGTACGGGATGACCTCCCCGGGGGGCGATTGGATCTTTGAGGTCTCTGCAGATGGGGTTCCTGACAGGATTCCCGCGGTCCAGCGGATGGTCTCGAAGGCACCCAAGATCCCGGGTTGGCGGATTGTCGCCTTCCGACAGCCGGTCGATCTCGCTGGTATCTCGCTTGAGGTGGAGGGCACGCGCCTCGAATTGGCCTCGATCACGTGCCAGTTTGCCCAAACCGAGGATCAGCGTCTCGCGATCCTGCTCCAGATCCCGTTGAATAAGGTCATCTCCGAACAAGAACTCATGCGCATTGGATTCCTTGCCCTGGATTCCGCCATCGGCGAGTACGACGTCATGACTCAGTTTGCTGCCGTAGAATTCGTCGCTGTCACTCCCGAAGAACAGCAAGGACAGCCCCTTGCTCAACTACGAGAAATACTGAAACTCAGCGAAAAGGAACAGTGAGATTGTGAAATTTTGGCCCAAGAAGAAACCACTCACCCCAGAGAAGTTCTGGGAGTGGTTCGTAGCCCACGAGGAGAAGATCCTCGCCTCTCCTGCGCAGCAGGCCTTTGACATGGTGAATCCCAAGGTGCAGGAATTCAATCCGGAATTGTCGGCAGGAATCATGATCGAGGAGCCGGGAAAACTCTCGCTATTGGAGATCACGCCGAACGGGATTCGCGAGCATGCGGAGTCGGCAATTCGGCTTGCCCAGGCAGCACCTCCGCTCCCGCGTTGGGATATCCACGCGTTCAGGATGGCCGGGCCGCTTAAGTATCTCAAGATTTCCTTTGAAGGTGGCGAGGAGCACGATCTTGCGCTTTCCCAGTTTGTCGGGCGGCTCGGAGAGAACGGGGTTTTTGAGATGCATTTATTCCTCCCCTGTCCGGCGCAGACATCCCCGCGCGAGCTTCAGCATCTCGCCTACCTCACGCTGGATCATGCCTTGGGGGAAGAAGTTGTGATGAATCGAATTGCGCTTCGGGGGCAATCGCACATCACCACCGCGCCGCCCACCGCCCAACCCTTGAAGGAGTTGCTGGAGTTGATGGGAATCGAAAATGCATGATAGCGGGCGCCGGAACCGGCAACTGCCAACCGACGCCCTTCATCACTACCAATACATGGGGACGAAAAGATGGCGGCTGATCGTTTGCCGACGTGCTCTGATCGCGCCCAGAACGTGATCATCCCGACCGACATCAAAGAAACGGTTCCCGAACAGCTCGTTTTTGCCTCCAAAGTTAAAGGAACTCGCAGCGTTGGCTCCCTGCTGACCTCTACGCCAGCCGGGGGGTCTTTTTTGTGTCTTTCTTATCTATTTCGTAGTCACTTTCGCCGCCACATCGTTGCCAGGTATCGTCTCTCGCATTGTGATTTCTCTCGTTTGCGCGGTTACGCTCACCACCCCACAAGCGGCTCCTCTTCCGGCAGTCGTCCTGAACTCCTTCCTTGAAGCCCCGAGCTTCTTCCTCGATGCTGCTGAGCCCAAGATTCTTGTTCCGGGATTCTCATTCGGCTTCGCGCCGAGTGGAACCTTCACAACGAAGATGCTTGTGAAAGAGGGCGAGGCGACACTCCATGATCTGAAATTTCGAGACAACCTTCCTGAGCGGGCCGGAGTTTTTGCCGCCGTTCGCGGTCGGACACCCGGTTCCGTCTCCCTTGGCACAGGCGACGGCCCACGTACGCTTGAGGTCTTCGTGAACGATCAACCGGCCGGGAAATTCTCGTTCACCTTGACCAAGTCCGGCAATGGCGACCCGCTGGATCCAAAGGTGAGTTGGAAGATTGTTGGCCCATGGAAGGACTACGGCTACTTCCAGCACAAGCCGGATGACGGCAGTCGGCAGGACGTGTTTTTCACCTACTGGGTTGCCCAACATGAACTCGCGGCGGGTGAGAAGACCGTCACCGCCACCCTGAAGAAGGGAGCCACGGTCGTCGCGAAGAGCCGCGACGGCATTCCCAATGGATCGCGCTACTCGCGGTTTGAAGTTCCCGTCCAAAAGCCGAACAATGATCCCCTCACCGTGAAAGATCTCCCCGGACTCGCTGGCTCCTACACCATGGAAGTCACAGCCGGGAAACGGGTTCTCCGCTCCTGGAAAGTTACGATCGGGGCATCGGGTTTTGTCCCCCACGCAAAGTCCGACCATACCAAAACCGGGCCGCTCGAATGGCTTTCGCCTCGCGTGCAGTTCGGAACCGCAGTCAGCCCCTTCACCCACTTCTGGGTTGGCCCGTAGGGTTCGCTCCCTCCGACCCAGTTCGCCATTCGCCTACCCGTTTTCTCGCAAGATCGGAAAACGAGTAGGCTGATGCGTGAAACGTTTGTCCAGCAAGGAAATCAAAGCCCAGATCAAGGCTCTCAAGGATCAGGGAGATCGCCCCTCGATCCTTCCAGAGTCCGTGACCGGGAAGCTCACCCCCAAGCAATCGAGCAAGCGGATCCGCAAGCAGGGATCCAACTAATGGGCGACAAGCGGCCGGCGAAAAAGTCGTCTGGCAACAGCGACGCGCACAAGGCCAAGGTTGAAAGAGACCGTCTGGCGCGACCCACACGCCCTTCCACCGAGTCAAACCCGAAGAAAGCGAATCGCTAGGTCACCGCAATCGAGGCGGAAGCAATAGCCCCAGTTCGGGGAACGGGGAAGGCTTATAGATCACAATGATTTATGAACCTTTTCGGCTCGAACTTTAATTTTTCAAACCCTGAGCTGAAAGTGGCGATGATCGGAACTTACCCGCCGATCAAGTGTGGGATCGCGACTTTTACGTCAGACCTTAGCAGCTCCATTCGAGATTCTGCGCTCCTTACCGCTGTCGATATCATCGCTCTGAAGGAAGAGGATTCGCTCTCCTTCCCGTCCGAGGTTGTTCATGCGATTGCCGTGGACTCGAGAGATGCATACGTGGCAGCCGCGGAAGCGATCAATGAGCGAGGGTACGACGTTGTCTCGATCCAGCACGAGTACGGCATTTTCGGCGGAGTCGCGGGATCGCTTCTCCTTGACCTTGTCTGGCAAGTCAACTGCCCAATTGTCACCACATTGCACACGGTGCTCGAAAAGCCGAGCCTGACCCAGAAGCTCGTTCTCGAAGCACTTCTTGACCGATCCTCGCGAATTGTTGTGATGAGCCATAAGGCCGTGGAACTCCTCATCAAAGTTCACGGTATCGATCCGACCAAGATCGACATGATCCCGCACGGCGTGCCTCTTGTGCCGAAGTCCGTCGATCCACAGTTCCGGATGGGGATTCCCGCCGGGGCACCGATGATCCTTACCTTCGGACTTCTCTCTCCCGACAAAGGCATCGAAACAGTCATCGAGGCGATGCCGGAAATTCTCGAGGCAAACAAAGACGCCACCTACGTAGTTGTGGGCCAAACCCATCCTCATGTGCTCGATTCCAAGGGAGAGACTTACCGCGAAAGCCTGAGCGCCTTGGCTCTCGATCTCGGCGTCGAGTCCAGCGTTCGGTTCATCAATAGGTTCGTTTCACATGAAGAACTGATTGGCTACCTGTCGGCTATGGACATCTACGTCACACCCTACTTGAACCCCCATCAGATCACATCCGGCACGTTGGCCTATGCAATCGGGGCCGGAAAAGCGGTTCTCTCGACCCCATATTGGTATGCCCAAGAACTCCTGAGCGAGGGGCGCGGGCTCTTGTTCCCCTTTGGCGACTCCGAGAAGCTGGCCGAGGCAGTCGTCTCAATCGAACGTGATCCACACATGCGCAGGGCGATGGGTTTGGCAGCCGAGACGTACGGCCGATCCATGCGCTGGGATGAGGTTGGCGTCAGCTACCAACGGTCAATCTCCCGGGTGGTGCAGTCGGCCCCACATCCCGAGCGAAGCGCACAATACAAGCCACTTGATTCATTCAAGATAGCAGAACCCCGCACGACCCACCTTGAGGCGATGAGCGACGACACCGGCATTCTGCAGCATGCGATCTTCTCCACCCCGCGGCGATCCGACGGATATTGCGTTGATGACAATGCGCGCGCGCTCCTCTTCACAGCACTTGAAGAATCGCGCGCTGTCCACTCGGATCGGCTCCAGGTGCTCCAAGGCATCTACTTAAGTTTCATCCAAGACGCTTGCCACGAGGCCACGGGGCGTTTCAGAAACTTCTATAGCTACCAAAGGAACTGGCTGGAGAGTGAAGGGTCTGAGGATTCGCATGGAAGAACGCTTTGGGCTCTTGGATCACTGATCCACCTGAGCAAAAATCTGTCGCGGAGAAGCCTGGCCAAATCGCTATTCGATTCCAGCTCTCGGGTTGTCGACAACTTCACCAGCCCCCGGGCCTGGGCTTTCAGCGTCCTCGGCATGGCCGAATACCTTCAGGTGTTCCCTCACGATCTCATCACGAGGACAAGATTCGAGAGACTCGCAGTCCGATTGGCCGATCAGCTAGAAGAATTCCGCGATGGGAGCTGGAACTGGTTTGAGGACTCCGTGACCTACGACAACGCCCGTCTGCCCCAGTCGCTCCTTGTAGCCGGAAACACTCTCATCAATGGTCGACTGATTCGCGCAGGACTGGCATCCCTTGAGTGGCTGAGGGAAATCCAAACAAGTCCGGAAGGTCTCTTCGTTCCGGTCGGCAGTAACGGATGGTTCGAGAAAGGGCAACAACGCCCGTCTCAGTTTGATCAGCAGCCATTGGAAGCCGCCGCTTCCGTCTCGGCCTACCTGGCGGCATGGAATGTCACCGGACGAGCCACGTGGCTCACAGAAGCCGATCGGGCTTACCGGTGGTTCGCAGGAGACAACAGCCTGGGGCTCCCGCTGGCTCATGCAGAGACTGGAGCCTGCTGTGACGGGCTCCACATTGACCGAGTCAACCGGAACCAAGGTGCAGAGTCCACCCTCGCCTATCTCTGTGCATCTTCAGAACTCCTGAGGTCGATGGAGCGGAGCCAGCGCACCCCGCTTCTCGTTGGACTATCTCATGGGAAATGATTACCCAGTTCTCTTTCGTCGACACGAGTACAACCCCATCCTCACCGCTCATGACTGGCCCTACCCAGTCCACTCCGTGTTCAACCCGGCGGCAGTTCGCCTCAAGGAGGGCTCCACGTTGCTCATGTGCCGCGTGGAGGATCGTCGCGGGATATCCCACCTTTGTGCGGCGAGGTCAAGCAACGGAATTGATGGTTGGGTCATTGACAATCAGCCCACTTTCGCTCCCGATCCGGTGAACTATCCAGAAGAGCTCTGGGGGATTGAAGACCCTCGCATCACTTTTGTTCCAGAGCTCGATGAGTACTTGATGACCTACACGGCGTTCGGAAAGTCCGGTCCTGGAGTCGCCATTGCTGCCACAGAGGATTTCGTCAAGTTCCAGCGATTTGGCATGGTCATGCATGCCGATGACAAAGATGCCGCGCTCTTGCCACGTCGGTTTAATGGCGAGTTCGCCTTGATCCACCGGCCCTCAAGTGAGCTCACGGCAAATATGTGGATCTCATTCTCGCCGGATCTGCATAGTTGGGGCGGACAGATGCTCCTTCTCCCCGCCCGAAGAGGCGCGTGGTGGGACGCAAACAAGGTTGGCCTCTCCCCACCACCGATCGAGACGCCGGAAGGCTGGCTTGTGCTTTATCATGGCGTGAGACGCCATGCTTCCGGCTCGATCTACCGCCTTGGCCTCGCCCTGTTTGACCTGGAGCACCCGGAAATTTGTCTGAGGCGCGGACAGAACTGGATCTTCGGCCCAGAAGCTCCGTACGAACTGGTCGGGGATGTTGGTTCGGCGATCTTTCCATGCGGATACACCATTGACGCGGACGGAGACACGATCTTTCTTTACTACGGCGCGGCGGATTCATCTATATGCCTCGCCACGGGAAGCATCAAAGAGCTACTCGACTGGCTGCAATATGATGGGAGCGATCTAACAGGGGTTGCCGGGCAGGCTGAAGAACGGAGTGACCCAAACTCCTGGTAACAACCGTTTGAACTAAGCCAGCGGTTGAACTTTGACGTAGATCTGCGTGGGAGGATCTCTAAAGTAGGTCAAGAGCGCGGGGCAAAGCCAGCCTTCCATCTGGAATTGTTCGCACCAGTAGGTGTTGCCGCTGAGTTCTGGGCGTCGCCATTCCATGTGGATCGTTGCGCCCGGAAAAGCCTGATCGGAGAACAGCATCGCGAAACCCTCGCGCGCATCTGGGTTCTCTGAGGTCACGAGGTCAATGAGCGTATCGGCCCCTCCCACAAACGGCTCCTCCTTCAGCCCTCGGGCTTCGTCATCGAACACCCAAAAGCCAAGGGTCTTGTAGGGCCGAATCGCGAAGATCGAGTTCATGCCGGGGAGTGTACCGAGGGGGCTTTCAGGGCCGCTCAAGCGCCAGATAAGCCCAGTTTCTTCCCTGCCCTTGACAAACCTCGCACTTTCGCCCTATACTTAACTATATGATTAAGTATCAGGAAACTGAACTCGATCGAACCTTTGGAGCCTTGGCCGACCCGACCCGCCGGAGATTTGTGACGGAACTCCGCGCGGGAGATCGCACGGTGAGTCAGCTGTGTGAAAAGTCCGCAATGAGCTTGGTCGCCGTGCTGAAGCATGTTCAGATTCTTGAAGAATGTGGCCTGATTCGTACCGAGAAAAGGGGACGAACCCGGGTCTGCTCCTTTCATCCGGAGAAACTCCAGCATGCGGAATCCTGGCTCGCCGAGACTCGATCGTTCTGGACCAGTGCCCTCCACGGCCTGAACGACTTTTTGCAGGAGGACAAGTCATGAGTGAGTTCTCGGTCCTCGACCTCTCCACCGAGGAATCCGTCCTTGTCCTAACCGCAGTCTATCAAGCCTCCCCGGAGCGAGTCTTCGAGGCCTGGCTCAACCCCGAGGCGATCAAGAAGTGGGTGAAGCCGATGCCCACTTGCGAGACTGTAGTCCTTAAGTACGATCCTCACGGTTCGGGCGAGTTCGCCGTGCACATGCACATCGAGGGCGAAGTCTACGGCTATTTCGGTACCTTCACCAGAATTGATCCGCCCACCCGCCTGGAGATGACTTGGACGTGGGATCCGACACCCAATGATCCCTACCCGGAGACTTATCTGACGATCGACCTCGAGCCAGCCGGTTCGGGCACCCGACTCACCCTGACTCACTCGAAAATCCGCTCGCTCGAATCGCGCGAGGCTCACTCCGAGGGCTGGACAGGCTCTCTGACCGAACTCAACGCCTACATCCACTAACCATGAACACACTCCCCAAAAACACGATCTGCCTGATGTTCGACAAAGGCGCAGAAGACGCCGCTCGGTTCTACGCCGCGACCTTCCCAGATTCCGAAGTTCGCGAAGTCATTCGGGCCCCCGGCGATTACCCGAGCGGGCAACAGGGCGATGTTCTGGTGGTCCATTTCACCGTTTGCGGGGTGGTCTGCATGGGAATCAACGGTGGTTCCTACTTCAAGCACAGCGAAGCGTTCTCCTTCCAAATCGCGACGGAGGATCAGGAGGAAACTGACCGCTACTGGAACGCCATCGTATCAAACGGAGGCGCAGAGAGTGAGTGCGGCTGGTGCAAAGATCAATGGGGAGTCTCGTGGCAAATCACCCCCAAAGTGCTGACCGAAGCCCTCAGCCACCCCGACCCAGAGGCTGCGGGACGCGCTTTCTCCGCCATGATGACGATGCAAAAGATCGACGTCGCCGCGATTGAAGCCGCCGTTCGGGGAGACTAAAAGGCCGCGCGCGGATTCCTCCCCTCGCTGATCAGCGAGGGGAGGAATCTGAGCCCGAAAAGTGGCTCCACGGCTTACCCGCTTCGCGACGCTCAAATCGGATCACCTTGCCCGTTGCATCCGTGACCGGGAACGAGTGAACGGGGGTGTAGGTGATCTGCCAGTGCCCACTGATCTTCTCGACATCCACCTCCAAATGCCCGTAGTGCTTGCCACCCCGCACAAGCTGAGGGCCGTTCCAGAGTTCCTTTTCGTCAAAGTGTGCCACCCACTTCCTCCACGGATTGAATCGCCGTGGGTCGCGGTCATCGACCGGGGATCCTAGCCCATCTCCTGCGACTCCCGCATCAAAGAACTGGACGTCCCCGACTGCCGACCATTCAATGCTCTCGTTGTGTCCGCAGAACACCGCCGCGACTCCGTACTTCTGGAACCATGGCGTATAGGCGCGCATGGTCAACCCGCTCTGCCCGCTGGAATCGGCGAGAGAAGTCGGCAAACTGTGCCCCCCTCCCGAATAGGGGATGTGATGGAACTGGACAAAGATCACCTGCCCGGCTTTCCGCGCCGATTCCAACTCGCGCAGACACCAATCCCATTGCCGCGATCCCGGAGCGCAATCGACGAGGTCGCTGCCCGGATACTTTGCCGCGTCGATGTTCTTGTTCGTGTCGTTGTCGGTGTTGTCCGGCAGACCGTTGCTGCTATCCAGCGTGATGACCGTGATGGGGCCAAAATCGACCCGGTGATAGAAGTTCTGATGATCGCGCGATCCATTGCTCGGAGCATCAAAGTACGCGGAGTACTTCCGGCGTGCGTTCGCAATCGCCCAAGGCTCGTAGCCTCCGACACTCGCGCCGAAGTTCTCCCAGTTCCCAATGGCCGGGATCAGCGGGATTGACGAAATCGGGTCATCCAACTTCCCCGCCATGTGGAAGAAAAACTCATCCCAGGCTCGCTGGTAACCGCCGCCTTGAACGATATCTCCGGCAAGAAGCATGAGATCCGGCTTGCGCGTGCAAATCATTTTGAGGTTCTCAATGAACCCCTGCGTTTCGGTGACGAGGTACTTCGTCTGCCCCGCTGGTCGCCCGGTGCTTGCCGGATCCTGCGGGCCGACCGGCCAGTCGCGGAATGTGGTTCGGCCCTCGGGATCGGTTTCGGAGTCCGCGAATACCGTCAGGCGGATCGGGCGTTCTCCCTTGTGGGTTGGGGGCGTTCGGAACTCACCTCGGTGCTGCGAATCGCCCTGCCTCACCGAGTAGCGGTAAGTCGTGTTCGGCTGGAGTCCGCTCAGCTTAACCTGATGCTTGAAGTTCCGATTCTCGAACATGTCTGGGAAGGCGCCGCGCTCCTTCTCCTCCAGTTCGCTGTAGTTCAGAACCGGCATGAGCTTCGGCTCGCTCACATAGACAGTCGTTCCGCCTGGCCCGGTGAGAGTGAGTTCCCCTCTTGCGGCTTCTTCCGTGTGCCAGTTCACGATCATCGAATCGCGATGGGGGGCGAGGAGATGGGGCAGAACACGGAAGTCGCTGGGGCTGGATCCAAGCAAGAGGGCGAGCATGCCTCTAGCTTAGAACCACTTAACCGAACCCTAACCGAGTGAATCCTGAAGGTTTCCCTGCGCTCCGCTAGATTAAGAATGCTCCGCCGGGATTGCTTGGCCAATGAACAAGAGGCAGTTGGTTTCCGGAACATCAATGTGGATCTCGCGCATTCCGTAGGGCTGATCGAACGGCGCACGGTGCCGGATGCCTTGGACGTGCGGCTCGATCTGACTCCACAGTTCGTCCACCGCATCGGTCTCCATATAAACATCCATCCCGCCAATGTCCTCGCCCGCCGGGAGCAGATGAACCGAGGCTCCATCCTTGACGAGAACGGCGTAGCTTTCCGAATTCATGACCGCCTCGAATCCGAGATGATTGATGAAAAAGTCCGCTGTCGTGGGGATATCCCGGCTTGGAATCATCGGGCTCATCGAGAGGGCTTTCGGCATGGAATCTACATTACCTCCGTCTCCTGAGCTCGGAATGTTCTTAGTGAAACTGCCTTACTTCCACCGAAGCGCGGCACGCCTCAGCCGCTCGCTGGCCCCAGTTTGTGGCTTCTTCGATCGTGGCCGCCTCGATCACCCAGAGACCCCCGACATGCTCGCCACAATCCAGGTACGGGCCGGGCTGAATCGCCAGGGTGCCATCCTCGCTTCGATGGATGGCGAGCGATTCCGTAATCGACCGCAGTCCTCCGACAAAGATGCGACTTCCCGCTTCCACCATCGCGTCGTTCAGCTCATCAATCGCCCGCCCCTGTTCCGGCGTTTCGACACTGGGGTCGCAGTCGTTCGGTCGGTGGATGGTGATGAGGAATCGCGGCATCGGAGGCAAGACTACCATTCCCGAAGAAACCAAGCTCATCAGTGGTAGCCCTCATGTGGCTCGCACTGCCTGGTTCCCAGTTGCAGTGACCAATGAGGAAGCTCCGCGATCCCCGATCTTGGAGACTCGGGTGTAACCTCTGTCTTCGGCACTTTGTGCGACCCGTGTTTCCGGTATGGACATTCAAAATAATGGCGGCCCCGGAGGGAATCGAAGCCCCGACGCCCTCCTTAGGACTGAAGAAAAATAGGTCGAAAAACCTCTAGTTTGAGTCTACAGTCGTCTCAGGAAGTCTCACAAAATCCAGGGGCTAAGAGAGACCTTTAGAGAGACCTGGCCCTCAGGTCTCTCTAATCCCTCCATTTGGTCTCTCACCCGTCACAGGGTCTTTGCCGATTCGCCTCACTCCGTTTATGCACTAACCGCCAATGCTGGAGACTCGTTTTCCAAACAACCAAAAAAGGGCTGGGGTCACGATCTGGTCGAGGAGCGTGCTAGACACGAGACCTCCCAAGATCACCACAGCGATTGGTTGAAGGAGCTCCTTGCCGGGTTCTCCTTGCGAAAGTGCCAGTGGCAACAGCCCGAAGGCGGCGGCTAGAGCGGTCATGAGAACGGGAGAGAGCCGCTCAAGAGTGCCCCGCACGATCATGTCCTGGCTGAAAGTTTCTCCTTCCTCCTTCATCAGGTGATCATAGTGCGAGAGCATCATGATGCCGTTTCGGGTTGCGATTCCGAACAGCGTGATGAACCCAACCATGGAAGCAACTGAGAGCACGCCGCCGGTGAGAAACACAGCGATGACACCACCCACCAAAGCGAGGGGCAAGTTGACCATCACTTGCAATGCCAAGCCCCACGACTTCAGCGCGACATTGAGCACTAAGAAGATTCCGATGATGGTGAAGGCTCCAATCAATAGGATTCGGGCCATCGCGCTCTGCTGGCTTTGGAACTGCCCACCGTATTCAAGGTAGTAACCCCTTGGCCATTCGGTTTGTTTGGGCTTCATCTTAGCTTGAAGTTCCGTGACGACGCCATTTAAGTCGCGCCCTTCCACATTTGCCTGAATGACGATGCGCCTCGACACATTTTCTCGGTTGATCGTGTTGGGGCCGGTTTCTCGCTTTACGGTCGCCAACTGCGATAGCGGAATCCGTTGGCCAGAAGGAGTATTGATGAGCGTTGACCCAATGACATCGAGGTTCGTTCTGGCTTCTGGAGTGAACCAGACCACCAAGTCGAACGTTTGCTGACCTTGAAGAACCTGGGAAACGGTATGTCCGCCGAGCCCGACTTCCAAATTCTCAGCAAGCTCGTAGGGCGTTACGCCATACCGTGCCGCCGCGACTCGATCAATCTGAATGCTGATCTGCGGAACTTCAATTTGAGGTTCCTCTTGAAGATCCACGATACCGGGAACAGACTCCATCGTCGTTTCCACTTGGGCGGCGAGTCTTCTCAACTCGTGAAGATCACTTCCGAACACCTTCACCGCCAACGCGGCGCGAACGCCGGATGACAGGTGATCAAGTCGGTGCGAAATCGGTTGCCCGAAGGCGACATAAACGCCCGGAATCGCTCCAATCTTGGCCCTTAGCTCATCAGTTGCTTTGGTAAGCCCTCGTTTGGAGGGAGCAAGCCCAACATCAATTTCCGAATAGTTCACACCTTCAGCGTGTTCGTCCATTTCTGCCCGTCCGGTTCGTCGCCCGATATGGGTCACTTCGGGAACTGTGAGAGCCGTGTTCTCAATGATCTTGCCAATCCGGTTGCTTTCATCCAGGCTCGTCCCAGGAGGCAGAATTGCGCTGAGGGCAAGGGATCCCTCATTGAACTTCGGCAAGAACTCGCGACCCAGTTTCGGAAGCATGAATACAGCCACTGCCGTCATCGCTACGGTTGCTCCGATCACAATCCAAGGGTGCTTCATGGATGCTCGAACAACCGGAGCATTCCATCGCTTGAGCAATGTCACGAGTTTGGAGTCACCATGACTCTTGAGCTTGACTTTGCCCAAAAGCAAAGCGCAAAGTGCAGGCGTCAGGGTCAATGAAACCAAGAGCGAAGCGATCATCGAGAAGATGAATGCAAGTCCGAGTGGTGTGAAGACTCGGCCCTCCATTCCTTCCAAAGAAAGGAGCGGAATGAAGACGAGAACAATAATCAGCGTCGCGTAGACGATGCTGTTTCTAATCTCCGCACTCGCTGAATAGATCACTTTGAGAATCGAATCTGGCTTCTCCTGAGCCGCGTTGATGCGAAGCCGCCTAAAGACGTTTTCAACATCAACAATGCTATCGTCTACAACCAGTCCAATTGCAATCGCTAGCCCACCAAGGGTCATCGTATTGATGCTAATCCCAAACTGGTTGAGCAGCAGCAGAGTCAGGATGAACGACACGGGTATCGAAACCAGCGAGATCACCGTTGCTCGAACGTTCATGAGGAACGCGAGGATGACGATGAGAACGATCACTCCCGCTTCGAGAAGGGCTTTCTCAACGTTGAGAACCGAGTTCTTGATAAAGTGCTCTTGACGGAAGAGTTCCCGATTGACTTGCACATCTCCAGGAAGGGCATCCGAAATCTCGTTCAGAGCCCTGTCGAGCTGCTTGGTGAGTTCAAGGGTGTTTGAATCCGGCTGCTTCTGCACCGAGAGGATCACGGCCGGATCGCCGTTCACACTTGCGTCGCCTCTTGGGAGCCCTTTTGCGAAGACAACGTCAGCAACCTGCCCAATGGTGACTGGAATCCCGTTCACGGCTTTTATCGGAGTGTTCTTGATGTCGTCAAGATTGCGAACCCGCCCCTGAATACGGATGACCGCCTCGCGATTCGGCTCTTGAAAAAAGCCACCGCCGGCGTTCGTGTTGCTCTCTCTTGCTGCTTCTAGAAGTTCATCCAGCGTGATGCCAAATTGCTTGAGTCGAGCTGGATCGGTGAGAACCTGGTACTGCTTTGTGCCACCACCAATGGGAACCACCTGCGATACGCCGGGAACCGCAAGCAGGCGGGGCCGAATCACAAAGTCTGCCATCGAGCGAACTTCAATCGGAGGGGTGTTGCCCGACTTGCTAGAGACCGCCACGAGCATAATCTCGCCCATGATCGAACTGATTGGGGAAAGTGAGGCGACCGCTCCCTCAGGAAGCCGCGATTGAGCTAGCTGGAGTTTCTCATTGACGACCTGGCGTGCTCGGTAGATATCGGTGTTCCAATCGAACTCAACAAACACGATGCTGAACCCAGCACTTGAAGCCGAACGCACGCGCTGAACGCCCGTTGCCCCGTTCATCATCGTTTCGATTGGGAAGCTCACAAGGGCCTCCGTTTCTTCCGGGGCCATGCCGTGCGCCTCAGTCATGATGGTCACGACGGGACGATTAAGGTCTGGCAAGACATCGACATCCATCCTGGGGATGGTCATTGCGCCAAACAAGATCAACATCGCCGTCAGCACGACGACGAGAACCCGCTGCTGCAGGCTCATCTGAATCAGTCGGTTGAGCATTAGCGCCCTCCCAATGTCTTGCTTTGGACAAGCATCCAGTGTCCACGACTCAAGAGCCACTGATCTCTATAGCGATGCTCCGAATGAGATGAACCTGCCATCTTGCTCCGCTCCAAGGTCCACACCGTCGCCCGGTTTCCTGAGACGGTGAGCCTCAAGACTGAGGTGCCATAGGCCTCCGGAAGCTCCCCCCTCCACAAACGCGCAGTATAGTTCGGTCGCGACACAACCCGCCCGCTACCGGTGATCAACTCAAACTTAGGATGAAGCATCCCGGCAAGTTGCTTGACGTCATGGGCGAGATAAGCGGTATCCCATTGCTGATACCGGGAGCGAATCTGTGCCTCCGGCGTCTGGGGTCCGAATGCGATCACAAGTGCGAGAGCGAGTGGCATCACTTCGAACCTCCCAAAGCCATCAGCTGATAGGAACCGCTCGTTGCCACTTTGCGACCAGCAACGATGCCTTCGACGACGGTGCGGTCTCCGAACGTACCCTTGATTTGCACCAGAGTGCGGCGATAGACACCAGCCTTCTCTTCGACAAAGACCACGTCAAGGCCCTTGTCGTTCTGGACAGCTGATGAAGGAACGGTCACGGCGTTACCGCTTCCGACTCCGAGATTCACGCGCACAAACATGTTTTGCTTGAGCCGTTCGCCAGGATTGCTAATCACAATCCGAACCTGGGTGGTTCGCGTTTGAGGATCAACTTCGTTATGAACAAAAGCGACTTCGCCTTCATAGACTTCATCTGGGTAGGCATCGGCTACGACTGTCATCTGCTGGCCGATCCGAACCTTGGGGACGTCGCTTTCATAAACATCTGCGAGAACCCAGACGATGTCTGCATTAAGAAGATCGTACAGGAGTTCCCCGGTTCCAATGGTCTGCCCCACGCTGACAAAGCGATGCTCAACTTCGCCCGAAATTGGAGCCGTGATGGTGATGATGTGTCCACCACCGCCGCCGCCAAGCAGATTTATCCGATCACGGGCGAAACGTATGGAATTTTGAACTCTGGCCAAGTCAGCGCGGGCCTGAAGCAACCGACTTTCAGCCGACCTTTGGCTTGACCGCGCAAGGTCAAGCTGCGCACGGGCTTGATCCACCTCTCGTGCATTACGAAGACCCTGTTTAGCGATTCCTTCTTCACGCGAGAGGGATTCTTGCGCTAGCCTGAGTTGAGTTGTCGCATCGGTTTTTGATGCGAGAGCTTCGGCGAGCTCTGACTCGGCTCGATCAAGATCGCGCTGGGCGACTACACCCGACTGGATTCCGGAACGAAGGCGATTCACGAGCTTATCAAGTCTTGCAACTTCCGCCGTTGCTGCTTCCCATGCGGATCGGGAAGTTGAGACTTCGGATTTTGCTCTTTCCAATGCTGGAGAAGAGAACTCACCTGCTTGCGCCATTCGAGTTTGGCGATCTAGATTTCGGGTGGCAACCTGAACTTCCGTCTTTGCCGACGCGATCGAGGCTTCAGCGACTTTGATTCCCGCTTGGCCCTGCGACAACTCCGCGATGGCACGGCGGTAAGCAGCCTGTGCATCAGCAAGTTCAGCACTTTCGATCACCGCAAGCATTTGTCCACGGCGTACGCTGGTTCCCGGCAGGGCACCAAGCCGGATCACCCGTCCGCTCGTGCGCGAGTTAACCTTAACCAATCCATTGGGATTAGCCGAGACCTTGCCAGTGGTCTGCAAGCCCGTGGCAGAGCTGGAAACTTCAGCATTGGCGGTCTTGAGTCCGATCAAGTTCATCTGTTCTTTCGAGACGGAAACCAAATCAAGATCAGGCTTCATCTCTTCGTTCTCAATCGAGAGGACAAACTTGATGCCGTCTACAGTCTTCGTAGCGGTCTCTTCTTGATTCGGTCCGGGATAAGCCTTGAGTTGGGGACCTGTTGCATTGGCAGCATCAGTTTCAGTGACAATGTGACGACCGTCTGGACCGTGCATATGGCCCGCTTCGTCCTCTTGCGCAAACGCCCTTGAAGGGATAAGGCTCGCGACGAGAGCGACTGCCAGGATTCCAGCTACGCCCTGAGATACGCTCTTCTTTCCCATTCGAAAGGCAACGTAGAGCGCGGCGATTGCTGCTAATGCTCCGCCGACGATGAGGAGGTAGTTTGGTCCGTGGTGGTCATCGTGCCCCGCCGCGCCGCCTTGAGCGGAGACCGCAGGCACGTAGACTGGAAATTCGACTTTAATCTTCTTTCCGTCCGGCATCGTTACGTCTTGGTCTAAGACATACTCACCCGGCTCGGTGTACGTCATGTGTGAGCCATACACTTCGTTCTCTGGTTCGTAGGCGTTCTTTTCGGTGTGGATCGTTTGGCTCGGCTTATCTTTGGGCGAGATCTTCGAGTTCACCTCGGCACCCAAGACAATCTTGCCGTCCGCCCCTTCGATTCTCATATCGTGATGGCTGAGAATGAATGAACTGGCGCCCTTCGCGTCCTCTGCGGTGACGATGTGCCGTCCATCCGGCCCGTGCATATGCCCTTCTTCCTCAGGTTGGGCAAACGTCAAAGTTGAGACAATAAGAAGTGGAATCAACACTGTCAGGCGTTTCATCGAGGCACCTCAGTTCCGGGAAGGATTAGTTGGGCTTTCCAAAGTTCAACCTCAGCGAGTCGCAAATTCAGCACCGCTTGGATGTGATCCTGTCGAAGTTTTGCCAAAGTTTGCTGTGCTTCGAGAACCTCCACAAGCGTGACAAGTCCCGATGCATAGCCTTCGCGCATCGCCGTAAGCATGGACTCTCCTTTCGGCAGGACATCGCCTTCATAACTTGCCGCAACTGTTTTGGCTGTTTCAAAGGCGGAGGTTGCCTCAGCAAGTTTGAGGTCCGCGAACCTTTGAGCTTCGGACACGACTGCCTGGGCTGAGACGACCTCATTCCGCGAGGCGTTCAGAGCAGCTCTACGTTGCCCCGAATCGAAGAGTGGCATCCTAAGTGACAACTGCAGTCCAACGTTGTCCCGCTTGAATGCATTGCGATCCAAACTCCAAATGTCAGTGGCAAGTCCCGCAGTGAAAGTTGGCGCAAACGCAGAGCGCGACATATCAACTAGGGCTTCAACAATGCCGACTTGCTGGGCAGCTCGCATCAAATCGAATGAGCGTGCGATCGTTCCGATCTCTTCAATCTCGGGCCAAGCCAGAGAAGTGAGGGGTATCTCTTGTCCAAGAAGGGATTGAAGGGCAAGTTTAGTCGATCTGAGACGTCCTTCGGCAATGGTGAGATGTTGAGTTGCACGCAGAACATCAACCTCCGCTCTGGTGACGTGAACTCTCGGGGCTTCCCCTATTTCGTGCTGCTTAGCTACCGCTACTTGAAGCGCCTTAGCGGATTCCAGGCTCAAACGCGCACCTTCGACCTCTCCGTTCGCCGAGTGGAGCTTTGCGACGTTAACTAAGAATTCTTGCGACACATCTTGTTGCGCCCGCATAACTTCAATTTGAGCCAGCTTAAGGTTGGCTTGTGCAAGTTTGGAAGAAGCTCTTCGGCGACCAAAGAGGTCAAACTCTTGGCTGAGCACAGAGTTGCCATTGGTGTATCCAACACCCGGTGCAACTTCGAGAGAGGGACCTGGGTTGATTCGAGCACCCGAAAGAGATGCCCGTCTTGCATCCACAATGGATTGCGCCGCCTTGACGAGGCTACTTCTCTCTTGGGCTAGGCGAATGAGTGCTGTGATTTCGCTCGATTGAGCGTGGGCGGTGGCAACCAGTGCCAGCGATACCATTAATGAGATGAATGATCTGCGTTTCAATTTTCAGTTCCTGCTGTTCAGGGCTTAAACCGAAAGGTTCTAAGCCGGATTACGTGAGGGCGCATCAAACAGTAGGAAGTGGGGGACCACGGCTTGCAACTACGCCTGGTGGCCCGGTCTGAAATGGAACGAATGGATGCGAAATCCTAGAGACGACCGGACACTCGATCGCTAAGACAAGGCTCGGAATATCTGGCAGAACCGCAACAAAATCCGTTGATATCCGGGAGGATCGTTGTTTCCTTACCGCAGCTTCGTCAGCATGATCATGCAAGTGGTGATGATCATGATCCTCCGTCAGTTGTGCATGCGTCGAAGTATCGCCATGCTCGACCTCAGAATGATCGTATTCAGCGATATGCGCGTGGATGGCAACGGGGTCACCATGGTGGTGATGCGGCGCAAAAACGTGAGCCTGCATTCCTAGCAGACTGAGAAGCCACAACAGCAGGACGAACGCTTTCACAGATCGTCTTTACAGACGTACCCCAAACCGGATCGGTCGCACTAGTCGACAACCTTTCCGTCTTGGAACTTCACCGTCTGATCAGCATAGATCCAGAGGTCAATCTCCGAACCGTTCGGACCATGGTCGTGCTTCGTATCTTTCGGCGCACCTTTGATCTTCTTAACGTCGGCCATGGACATTCCCGGCTTAACTCCCGACGCGGTATCACCGCTCGGTTTGGGGGTGTTGTCGGAAGCGGAAGCTCCGCTATTGGAAGTATCAGTTTGCGTCGCGGTTTCACCGCTCGGTTTGGCGGGGTTGCCGGAAGCGGAAGCTCCGCTATTGGGAGTATCAGTTTGCGTCGCGGTTTCTGATTGGCAACCAGCGATCAAAACTCCAGCCAGCAGAAGTAGCGGGGCGATCTTCATTTTGAGGAGGATACCTGCTCGTGGGAGATCCTGCCGGAGCGACCTGGTCCAGACCGGATTGGTGATCTTTGCCCGCTTGAGTGGCAGTTGATCGGCGGCCTCGAAGGGGCACTAGTGCCCGACGCCCTCCGTATCATAGAGGGTGCTATCATCTCGAATTGAACCTAGGCTTCTGAATTCATGGTGATCAGGTCTCTCAATTCTGTTTGAGAGACCTGGGAGAGACCAGATTGTCAAATTGCCTCCCGAGGGCCCCGATTCAGCGAGTTTTAGGTTCAAAATAGTGGCGGCCCCGGAGGGACTCGAACCCCCGACGCTCTCCTTAGGACTGACATTTATTAGGTTCAACGAACTAGGCCGTTCATCCGTCGTTGAACCTAAATGTCCACAGTTTTCCACCGCGTTAGAGAGACCTTGGAGAGACAAGAAATGAGCTCAATTGCGGCAATGTGGTCTGAATATGCGCTTGACTAATCTGCCAAACTCATTCCATGTCTGAGCAAACAGAAGCACCGTCGCGCCGGGAGGTCTTCTTGAGCAGCACGTTGCTCGGCGGCTTGACGGATGAACAGGTCGGGGAGCTTGTGGTGAATTCTCGGATGGCACATGCCGAGAAGGGCGAGACGATTTGGCTTAGCGGTAGCAGTGTCTCTTTTTTTGGCGTCGTTGGTACTGGTTTCATTAAGATGACTACAGTGGGGCCAAGCCATCAGGAGATAACGACCGAAATCATGGGGCCAGGGCACGTGTTCGGTTTGTTAGGGACCATCGATGGCACAGGGTGTCCTCAGTCAGCCAAAGCGATCACCGGAACCTGGTATCTCAAAGTGCCGAAGGCAGGCTTTTTGCCGGTCTATGAGAAGAACGTCGTTTTGAAAGAACAGGTTTTCAAGCGCACTGCGCACCGGCTAAGACAGTCATTCGACCTCATCGCCCACCTTTCAGTAGGGACAGTTGAGCAACGCGTGGCGGCGGTGCTTCTCGTACTCACGCGGTCGTTTGGGCGTGAGCTCCCCGAGGGGCTATTGTTGGACGTTCCTCTCACGAGGCAAGAAATCGCTGAGCTCGCTGGTACGACCGTGGAGTCCACGATCCGTATCATGAGCCGCTGGCAGAAGCAAGAGTGGATTGAAACCCAAGCGCGCCACATTCTTGTGAAAGACCTGGAAAAACTGCTTCAGGCCGTACGGTAGGTTCAGAATTTCCAACCGAGCATGAAGTAGCCGAAGGTCTGATTTCCCGATCTGACTCCGCCAATGGACTTCACAAATCGGCCTGGAAGAAAGACTCCAGCGCCAGTACTCATGGTGATGCCATTGGCCAACGTCGACGAGTAGTCTAGACTGATTTCCTGCCCAATATCGCGACCTGCGTTCCCGGTTGGGTCTCTATAGAGCGTTGCGCCGAAGGCATTAATCGCTCCGCCTACTCCGTACCAAGCGTCACGCTTGTCGTAAAGCTGCAACCACGTGTAACTGAGCCGGAGCGACGAATCGGCACTTGGTTTGAACTTCAGTCCCGCGGTCGCAGAGATAATGTTCTCCCATCCGGTCGTGTCCATCAATCCGAGCCGATCATGCCCGGTGGGATAAAGCTGATCAAAAGTGGAGTTGACCCGGTTGCTACTGCCGCCGCTGGCGACGTTAAGTTCGCTGTACACCTCTACTTTTGGCGCGATATCCATCCCATACCTTCCATTCGCTGCCCAAGCCTGCACGCTTTTCCTGTCCTGATGACCCGCTTGGAAGGCGATTTGGTAGTTCAATGTCGAGATCGCATTCGGCTTCAACGTTCCCTCATTCGAAAGCGTATACCGAGTCTGAGCTACCCCCTTTGCATCATCAACTTTGATGATGAATGCCGTCGTGTTGGACGCCATCTTGAAGGTGACTCCCGACAAAACTAAGTTCTTCGAGGGAGTTGGCAATACGCCGGCACGCATCAGGAAGAAGGTCCAAGTCCGGTCCTCAACTTTTAGGCCTTCGAACGCGTTGGCGATATTGTTCCAATCGAGTTCGCCGATGAGCCTTCGATTGCCCAACCCGAAACGTTGCCGCCCTAGTGTGTAGGTGGTCGCACCATTCTTGAAGCTGACGTTGGCTTCAAGGAGATCGCTTCGGATCGCAATACCGTTGCCGGCGGGGAACCAGTTGAGTGAGCTCGCGTGTTGCTACACGACTCTGCCGGTGAGCCCATCCTTGCTCAACTGCAAGCCAACTCGCCCACGGAGCAACAGGTTGCTCCGATTATCGCCCCTGTCGGGTTGAAAGTCCGCGTCGATCCGCCGCTCATACCGGGATCGAAACTCCAGCACTGGCTTGATCTGAATGTCGCGACTGTCGAAGTTGTCCAATGGGATCGGCATAAGTCAATCTTTGCTGATTGCTTCTTGGATTTCTACGATATAGGTCATATGTGGAGTGATGGGAAGAGCGAGCCACCCGACTTTATGATGGATATCATGGTGGGCGGTTGCTCGGCGTGCAACCATAGTCGTTGTGAGTGAACGGCAGTTCTACATAGACCCAAGCCGGTGCATCGGTTGCAATGCCTGTGTTCAGGCGTGCGCCGAGTGCGACACCCACCCGGGCGTTTCGATGATCCACTTAGAGCAAGTACAGCGCGCCGATACCGTTCAGACGACGCCGATCATCTGCATGCATTGCGATGAGCCCGCTTGCGCGATGGTGTGCCCAGCGGATGCCATCAAAAAGACGCCCGATGGAGTGGTTCAAAGCTCGCTCAAGCCGCGCTGTATCGGGTGCACGAATTGCCTGTTCGCTTGCCCATTTGGAGTGCCCAAGTACGACGTTGAGGTGGACCAGATGATGAAGTGCGACATGTGCTACGACCGCACTTCCATCGGACTCAAACCCATGTGCGCTACCGTATGCCCATCCGGCGCTTTGTTCTACGGGACGCCCGAAGAACTCGCCGCCGAACGCTCAGGAACCCCGATCAACGAGTTTATATTTGGCAATAAGAAGATTACTACCAAGGTTCACCTGATGATGCCCCGAGGCACAAAACAACTCACGGTTAAACCCGATGCGGTCGTTCGTCGATCTGACCTTTTGACCGCCGTGCGACAAGTGGAGCGATAATCCAACATGAACGACAAGCTGAAAGAAGATTTTCCGATTGAGTGGGAAGACGACCACTTTGTGACCCGCCGTGAGTTCTTCAAGTTTCTCACGTTAGCCAGTGGTGGTGTAGCGGTTGGCACGGCGGCACTGGCGGCTTACGCCCAAATTCCGAGGGAGGAAATCAAGTTTGAGGCCGCAAAGATATGCTCGACTGAAGATTTGAAGCCCGGTTCCGCCCTGGCTTTCAGCTTCCCGCGACCTGGTGATCTGTGCATTCTAGTCAGGAAGCAGGACGGCGAATTTGTTGCCTTCAAACGGCGGTGCACTCACCTTTCTTGCCCCGTGGAGTACGAAGTCAAGAACGAGCGTGAGCTCCTCTACTGCCCATGCCACAACGGTGCTTTTTCCTTGGACGACGGTAGCGTGGTTCAAGGTCCGCCGCCGCACCCCCTTCCCCGAGTTAAGATCGAAGTTCGCGGTAGCGAAATCTGGGCGACTGGTGCAATCAAAGGTGGCCACTAGTGAACACGCCGGAATTCCATCGCCGTCGGCAAAAAGCGGTTGTCTTCGTCGGCTTTTTGCTTTTTGCGTTAATCCTGTTTCTCATTCAGCTATGGCTGTTTGTGATGGTGCTTGAAAATATCTTGGCCGGAAAGACCGGCATGGTGATTCAAGCTTCGGCGTTCAGCTTCTTGCTTCTGGGCATCAACATCTGGATGCTCGCCGGGGTAAAGCGGCTGATGAAGATGCAGTAGTGGTTAGGCCTTGGGATGAAGGCGGTCAAGTCGGTGTTGCACGATTTCGGCCCGGCTTGGGCAGGTTTCCCACCGGCGATGCTCCATTTTGAGAGTTTCCAGAGCCAAGTTCGCCGCCTCCTCGGGGGTCATGCGGGATTCAATCGCGGGAAATAGCACCCGTTCTTCCCAGCGAATGTGATCTTCGAGAGCTTGCCCCAAGGCCAAGCAAGAGCCCGGTAGTTCGCCAAGAAGTTGTTCGATCAGGCGGTGTTCGTCGTGCAACCGCATGGAATCTTCACCGGCGAGCGGGCCGAGGAGCCGCTCCTCCTCGGCAAAGTGGTCGGCAAGCTCCCGCTCCCAAGCCGCACGAGCCAGTGCGGGAGCGTCCGGACGCTCCTCTCTTAGCGCCCGAGCGAGGTGCAGACCGTCATTATGGTCCCGAGAGAATGGCTCCAGCGCAAAGGCCCGTTTCATTGCGGCGGCTCAGACTTCTCGATCTTCACACAGGCCCGTTTGTATTCAGGAATGCCACTGACGGGATCGTAGGAACGGATGGTGAGATTGTTTGCCGCCTTACGCCCGGGCCAGTGGTACGGGATGAAAACGGTGTCCGGGCGAATCGTGGTGACCACTTTCGCCTGAAGGACGACTTCGCCGCGCCGACTCGTGACGCGCATCCAATCCTTATCGGCAATACCATATTGTTCGGCCAACGTCGGGTGGATCTCCACGTAGGGATCGGAACAGAGATCAACCAACCCTCCGATCCGGCGAGTTTGTGTTCCACTCAAATAGTGCGACACAACGCGCCCGGTTGTCAGAACCACCGGGTACTCGTCATCCGGTTCTTCCAGCGGCGGACGGTACTTCACAGCATTGAAGTGGGCTTTGCCGTCTGGGGTCTCAAATTTCAGGTCCTCCCACAGGCGGGGGGTGCCTGGGTGGCCAATTTCGGGGCAGGGCCAAAAGACGCCGAGCTCATTCTCGATTCGCTCGTAGGTGATTCCGTAATAATCAGCGGTTCCGCCCTTGCTCGCCACTCGCAATTCGTTGAAAATGTCCTCCGAAGTCTTGAAGTGGTCAAAAAACTTGCCTCGTCCAAGCCGCCGAGCGAGTTCCAAGATGATGTCGGTGTCGGCCTTGGCGTTTCCAGGAGGATTGACCGCCTTTTTGATACGGATCACCCGCCCTTCGGCGCTCGTGCTCGTTCCTTCCTCTTCTTCGTGAAGCGATCCCGCCATCACGATGTCGGCATGGTGAGCTGTTTCATTCAAGAAGAAGTCGATGGCCGTGTAGTGCTCTAGTTTGTTGAGTGCCTCGCGAGTGAAGTTAGAGTCTGGCAGCGAGACCAGCGGGTTGAAGCAAATAGAGATAAGGGCTTTGATCTCACAGGCGTGGATCATTTCCATGATCTCGGGAGCGGTGTGGCCTTTGCCGGGGAGTTCTTCGTCGGTGCAGCCCCAAACCGAGCAGATGTACTCGCGGTGAGCCGGGTTTGAGATATCTCGATTGCCGGGCAGCTGGTCGCACTTGTGGCCGTGTTCGCGCCCTCCTTGTCCGTTGCCTTGCCCCGTGATGGTTCCATATCCGCAACCTTTTCGCCCGATCCGCCCAGTTGCGAGAACGAGGTTGATGCAGCTCACCACGTTGTCCACGCCTTTGGAACTGTGTTCGATACCCCGCGCGTGCATCAGGAAGCTGGTCTTAGCTTCACCCCACATTTTTCCGGCTCGAACGATGTCCTCAACCTTGATCCCGCTGATTCGGCTCGCCTCTTCCAGGGGGAGCGCAAGAGCCGCTGCTTTCGTTTCTTCCCAACCCGAAGTGAATTCCGCGATGAACTCTTCGTTGGTCAGTCCCTCTTCGATCAGCACCCGTAGAATTCCAAGCAACAACGCCGAATCCGTTCCCGGGAGCACCGGGAGGTGAAGATCGCAAGTGCGGGCGATGGGCGTCACGCGGGGATCGATCACAATCAGTTTCGCGCCGCGATCCCGGGCTCGCCAAATGTAGTCGGTCGTAATGGGGGAACACTCGGCCACGTTCGTTCCGGCAAGGAGAATCACTTCGGCGTGAACGATGTCCTCCCAGTAGTTTGAAGCTCGGTCAAGCCCGAATGCCTTCTTGTTACCCGCCCCTGCGCTCACCATGCATAGGCGACCGTTGTAGTCTAGGTTGGCGGTCTGCAATCCGAGTCGTGCGAATTTTCCAATCAGATAACTCTTTTCATTGGTGAGAGAAACGCCGGAGAGAAAGGCTACGGAGTCATTGCCGTATTTAGCCTGAACGTCTTGGATAGCCTTGATGGTGGTGCTGAACGCTTCCTCCCATGAGATGGAAATGAACCCTTGTCCCGGCACGTTCTTCATCGGGTTGAGAAGTCGATCAGGGTGGCCTCCTTGCAGGTATCGCTTCACACCTTTAGGGCACAACTTACCTCGATTGAAGGGGAACTCCTCCCAAGGCTCGAACCCGATCACTTGGTCATTTTTGACCTTCAGCTGGATCCCGCATTGCATTCCGCAGAAGCAACAGTGCGTCTTCACCAACTTGTCGGGATCATCCCTGCCCACCCAACCGCCAGGAGGCGTGTAGGCGGGGTGCGGACCGAATTCTTCGATCAGCTTCTCGATTGAGACAGGGGGTTTAGCCATATCTGAAGTTTAGTCTCGCTGGGAGGATGCCGCTATGACAGGCATCATAAGCCCAATCCCTTCTGGATCAGCTTAGCCACGGCAAGTAGCAAAACGATACCCAACGCTCGCCGAAGGGCAAGACTTGATACTCGATGGGCTCCGAGGAAGCTGCCACCGACTGCGCCAAGAATGCCAACTGTAATGAGAGGCCATAGGCTCAGGCTCTCTCGTAGGAGATCAAAAGGTCGAGCCGAGAGCCCGGCCAACGAGTTTGCAAAAATGAACCCCGCAGAGAGGGCTGCTACTTTGTGCGGCTGCGCCCACCGATTCAAGATCATGAGCGGAGACAAGAAAATCCCTCCGCCGACTCCGACAATCCCGCTCAAGAAACCAATGCCAGCCCCCGACCCCACAAGGATAGAACGAACCGGTGGTTGGCTCTCGCCGTCTTTAGCCGGAACGCTCAAAATCAGCACTCCAGCGGCATAAAGAAGCACCGCGGCAAGAACGAGGTCTTGGACTTGGTTTTCGAACTTGAGGCGTCCCCCTAGAAACGCGAAAGGTACAGACCCCAGCAGCAGCGGCCACGCGAGATTCCAATCAAAATGCTTCGCTCGTCCAAATACCACCAGGGTGATACCCGCGACAAAGACGTTGAGAACGAGCGCTGTGGTGGCCCCAACCGCGCTCGGAATCGCGGTGAATGCAAGTAGAGCGAGGTATCCCGAGGCTCCGCCGTGGCCGACCATGCTGTAGCCAAGGGCCACGGCGAAGACTCCAAAATAAAGCCACGGCTCAATCACGTTCAAGGCACTCGACTCCTCCCTGAAGCGAGAAGACGCCGCGAACACCCCGTGCTCTGAGGTCGGCGACTAGGCGGTAACTACGCCTTCCGGAGGCGCAAACGAACAAGGTAGGACGTTGCCATTCGACTTCGTAGCATTCCGCCATAGGCACTTTTCGATGGGGCCGGGTAAGCTCGGGAGTTTCGTGAGGCTCCCGAATATCCACCAACTCAAAGCTTTCAAGATTGATGGAGGTTGCATCTACGTCCCAAGTGCTGCTCCCGGAACTGAGTTCGCCGGAGGATTTGCGACGGATCGTGGTAGCTTCTAATGTGCGGAAATCAAACAAAAGCAACTTGTCATCCAAGACCGGTAATCCAAGGATGCCTTTGATGACTTCGTTCGCTTGGAGAACCCCCATCAGCGAGGGCACAACGCCAAGCACTCCGGATTGGGCGCATGTTCCAACGCAGTGTTCGGGAGGCGGTTCGGGAAATAGATCGGCAAGGCACGGTCCTCCGGGCCGGATCGTCATCAGTTGCCCCTCAAATTGGTGGACACTGGCGGTGACCAAGGGGCGGCCGAGTTGCTGGCAAACTCGGTCGAGCAGAAGCTTTGTGTTTAGGGAATCGGTTCCGTCCACGATCCAGTCGTAGCCGGAGACGAGTTGTTCGGCATTACCTCCAGCGAGGCGCACAGGAAATGTCTGAACCGTCAGCTCGGGCCGGAGGCGACGCGCGAATACGGCAGCTCGCTCGACTTTCAAACGGCCCACATCCGAAGCGGCAAATAGGGTTTGACGATGAAGATTCGAGAGTTCAACCAGGTCGGCGTCTACCAGGCCCAGCGTCCCGATGCCTGATCCCACCAGTGAAGGCAGGCTCCCAGCCGCCAGGCCCCCAACCCCGACCAGTAAGACTCTGGCTCCGGCGAGCGCGGCTTGACCCTCGGGTCCGACTTCGGGAAGTCGCATTTGCCGGGCGAACATCTCGTCGTCAACCGGGCTAGAAACGGCTTCACCGGGGACAACCCACTCGGCGACTCCGCTAGAGTAGGTTTCGCGCTTCCAAATGGGAACCCGCCACTTGAGTTGGTCCATGATCCACTCGCATGCTTCAAAGGCTTCTCGCCGGTGGGGGGAGGCCGTTTGCACGACGACTGCCGTGTCGCCGATGGTAAGTTGCCCGACCCGATGGATCACCCTGGCTTCCGAGAGCCCAAAACGCTCGATGGCCTCTTGAACAAGCGCTTCCCCCTGGGAAAGGGCCATTTCGGGGAATGCCTCATACTCGAGCCCAACAACGGACCGCCCCTCGGCGTGATTGCGTACTTTGCCCTCGAAGACGACAAATCCGCCCGCCGCATTATGGGTTATGTGCTCAGCGGCAATCGGGGCATCGCTTAGTGAGAACTTCATCCGCCTGCCACCGGAGGAATCAGGACAAGTTCACTTCCTTCTTGCAGTGGGTCAGCTGGATCGACAAATTCACCTTCGATGGCAACCCGAATTAGTGCGGGCGGAAGTCCGAGCCGGTGCTCTGCGATGAGCGTTTCGACGAAGTCTCCAACGGACTCGCATGAGGTCGTTTTCTGCTCAACGGCGAGCCCACGGCGCTCTCGCAGGACGGCAAAATAGCGGATTGTCACGGTCTTCATGGGTTTCAATTCCATGGGAAAGGCAAGAAATCGATGTGCTCGCCTTGGACCAGCGTGATCACATCGGGGTCGATCCTCACAAGTCCGTCGCTCTCCAAAAGGCCAAAGTTCGCGTGGGAGCCAATGAGGTTGCGGATCGTAACCTCACCGCTGGGTAATCGCTGCGCCGGCAGAAACTCTTCGCGTCCCGGCTTCCTATCCATTGTTTTCGCGATTTGCCTGGATTCACATTGGAACTCATCCCCCAGCCAAGTACTGACGAAAACCAGATAACCCACCCATGTCGAGAGAGGATTGCCAGGGAGGCCAAACCATGCTTTTCCATCTTCTCGCACCCCGAAAGCAATTGGCTTGCCTGGTTTCACGGCGACGCCGTGGAACCTCACGTGGAAACCCGCCTCCTCCATGGCCGCTCGAACGAGGTCATAAGCCCCGACGGAAACCCCGCCGGTCGTGATCAGGAGCTCGGAACTTTGGATCGACTCGTGGATCTGAGCGCGCAGCTCTTCTTGGGAATCTGGAGCATGTCGCACTTGTGCGCGGATGCCTCTGAGGGCCAAGGCAGAAGCGAGAGCTGTCGCATTGGAATTGAATATCTGACCGTATTGGAGTGACTGGCCAGGAGGCACGACTTCATTTCCGGTGCTAAGAATGGTGACATTTGGCAGACCGCGGACTTCAACTTTGGCAAGTCCGCAACTCGCGAACGCGGCGAGATGGGGTGGTGTTAACGTCGCTCCCTTTTGCGCGACGAGATGCCCCGCCGGTGCTTCTTCAGCTTGAAACCGCACATGCCCGCCCTTTCGAACTTCTCCCACGACCAAGCCTTCTTGTTCCGAAGCGTCTTCTTGTGCGATGATGCCGTATGTTCTACTTGGCACGGGGGCTCCAGTGAAGATCCGCACGGCCTGACACGGTTGGATGCCCATTGGAGCCGTCGCCCCCGCGGCAACCTCGTCAACGATCTCCCAGGGCCCCTCTGGACTCCCGACGGCGAAGCCGTCCATGGCGGAGTTATCAAAGAGCGGAAGATCAAATGGGGAAACGACATCCTTCGCCAAAACCCGGCCCAGGGCGCGAATCAGCTCCACTCCTTCCGTTGGTATGGTCCGGCGATGATCGCGAATGATTGAAAGCGCCTCTTCGACCGTGATCACGGGTGGCCCTCCCCTGCGAGCATGGAATGAACATGCAACAGGCTCGGCATCAAGCAGGCCATGGCGTCCTCGCACGCTCCCGGGCTGCCCGGAATTGCCAGCACAACCGTCTCTCCAATGATCCCAGCAATCGGCCTGGCAAACATCGCGGTCGGTAGCCTTGAATGGCTGTAGGATTGAAAGGCAGCGACCACACCAGGGAGGCTTTTTTCGAGGAGCGGTGCGATGGTATCAGAAGTGATATCCCTCGGGCCAACTCCAGTGCCTCCGCTGATCACGAGCAACGAAACACCTCTTTCAGCGGCAGCGCGAACCTCATTAACCAGCAATTCCGATTCATCGGGCAGAACTTTCACCGAGACAGAGCCTGCGCCGTGGCCCTTGAGCGCCTGCTCAAGGGCCGGGCCGCTGCGATCTTCGTACTCGGCACGATGCGCTCGATCTGACATCACCAGAACTTGTGCGCTCCAGTCGCTAAGCTGGGGAAGATCGCTCTTCCCACCGGTCTTGGAAAGGAGGCGAACGCCGGCGATTTCCATGTCGTCGTCGATCATTTTCAGCATGTCGTAGAGGGTGAGCACGGCGGCAGCGGCCCCGGTCATGGCCTCCATCTCAACCCCGGTTTTGCCCACAGAGACAACGAAGACCTCGACCACGATCCGGTCTGCTAGAAACTCAAACTCGACCCGCACATGCTCAATCGGGATGTTATGGCAGTAAGGAATCCACTCGGTTGTTTTCTTCGTCGCCTGAATCGCCGCAACCTTAGCGACGGGAACCGGGTCTCCTTTGGGAGTATCGCCATTCTGGACGCGCCGAATCGTCTCCTCGCTCGCCGTGAGTTCAGCGCGAGCGAGGGCCGTTCGCTTGGTCGTGTTCTTAAAAGAAACGTCTCTCATCCGCCGATTTGCACCATGGTCAAGTTATCTCGTTGAGCCCAGTTTCGCATCGGTGGATGGGCACTCCACTTGCCATCGAGGCACTCTCGAACAGCTGTCTCCAGTTCTGAGTCGGGTGTTCCTCCTCGAATCAAGTCCCGTAACGAGACGCTCGGTGGTAAGAAGAGACACGATTTAAGCTGACCGTCTGCCGTCAAGCGAAGGCGGTTGCAGCCTGAACAGAAGCTCTCGGTGACGCTTGAGACAAAGGCGACCCGGCCCTCGGAGCCATCGATTGCATACTCCCGGGCAACATCCGAGGCCCCAGATCCCAAGGGTCGAAGCTCGAATCGCTCGGAGAGTCGGGCCCGAATATCGGCGGACGAGACGACCCGGCCTGCGTTCCAACCGTTGTCGAGAAAAGGCATGAATTCAATGAACCGGACGGTCAGATTGTGTTCGCAGGCAAAATCGCCGAAGTGGATGACCTCATCCTCATTCACTCCGGGAAGAACCACCACGTTGATCTTGGTCTCTAGCCCCGCCGCATGGGCGGTCTCAATTCCTTGGAGAACCCTGGGTAACTCGTTGCGCCGTGTGATCTCAAAGAATCGATCCTGCCGCAGGGTATCCAAACTCACGTTGACGCTTGCCAGCCCAGCCGACTTGAGCGCCACTGCGTCTTGGGCCAAGCGGGTTCCGTTCGTTGTCATTGCAAGCTGGTTCAGACCCGGGATGGCGGCAAGGGATTCAACGAGACCAATGTAGCCCTTGCGCAGGGTTGGCTCGCCGCCGGTAAGCCGGATCTTCCGCACGCCACGCTCAACGAAGAACCGAGCAAGACGCTCAATCTCCTCAAAGCTCAAAATTTCTTCGCGTGGTTGCCAGGCGACGCCTTCTTCGGGCATGCAGTAGACGCACCGAAAATTGCATCGATCCGTGATCGACACCCGAAGGTAGTCATGGAATCGACCAAACCGATCCGTCAGCACGTCCGCGTGGGTCACGACTCAATTGTGCCGTAAGCCGCCGCGTGGAACCATGATATCCATCATAAACCTCGTCGAGAGTGCGGGCCATAACAGGGGCATGCCAGATCGAGCCTTTGCCAACCGCATGCTCCTTCTCAACACCATCGCCTTCACGGTGTGCTTTGCCGTCTGGACGATGTACGGTGTGCTGGGGGCTTTTTTGGTCGATAAGCAGATCATTCCGATCTCCAAAGAGCAGCTCGGTTGGCTTCTTGGTGTCCCCATTCTCACCGGGTCGATCATGCGGTTGCCGGTCGGGCTACTCACGGACCGTTTTGGGGGCAAGCCGGTCTACATCGGCGTGATGCTCCTTGCGACCGCCGGAGTTGCATCCGTGAGCTTCGCAAATACGTTCGCCCATCTCGTGATCTCGGGGCTCATTTTTGGGATGAGCGGCGCGGCTTTCGCGGTCGGCATCGCCTACACATCCGTGTTTTTTCCCAAGGAAAAGCAAGGAACCGCGCTAGGGATATTCGGTGTTGGAAACGCAGGCTCGGCGTTGACTACCCTACTGGCTCCCCTCGCGTTGCAAAGACTCACTCAAGAAGGTAGTCAATTGGAAGGGTGGCGGACTTTGCCTCTGATTTACGCGGCATGTCTTTTTGGAATGACGATCCTGTTTGCGGTCTTTACGAAGAATCGGGTCACGGAAGGAGCGAGCCAAAAGACACTTCGCACCATGCTTGCCCCTCTCAAGTCCGTTCGAGTGTGGCGATTCGGCGCGTACTACTTTCTTGTGTTTGGGGCGTTTGTAGCCCTAGCTCAATGGCTCGTGCCGTACTATCTCAGCGTCTACGGAATGAGCCTCGCCATGGCGGGGCTGATGGCGAGCATCTTTAGCCTTCCGAGCGGTTTGATTCGTGCGCTCGGAGGGTGGATGAGTGACAAGTTCGGGGCCCGAGCTACGATGTATTGGGTGCTGGTGAGCTGCGTGGTTTTGTTCGCGCTGGTCGTCGCGCCACGCATGGACATCATGTCCCCAGGGGAAGGAGTTTTGGCGGATCGAGCCGGAACCGTGACTCAGGTCGGTCAAGATCGGGTTCAAATTGATGATAAGTCGTATCCTTTGAAGACAGCCCGGGGCTCGACCCAAACCCTTTCGAGCAAGGGTTCGAGCCTTTCTGAAGGCACGATCATCTTCCCCCGAAGTCAGTCCTGGCAAGAGCCAGTGGTGCAGGTGGGCCAAAAGGTGAAGAAGCGCGAGCTACTTGCCCGCGGTGTAACTCACGTTTACTTTCAGGCTAACGTGTGGGTGTTCACCACCATCGTATTCTTGGCGGGGATTATGATGGGGATCGGGAAAGCCGCCGTGTATCGCCACATCCCCGACTATTTTCCAAATGACGTCGGCGTTGTCGGTGGGATCGTCGGGGTCATCGGCGGACTGGGCGGCTTCGTTTGCCCGATTCTGTTTGGCTACCTGCTAAAACTGACCGGACTCTGGACGTCGTGCTGGTTGCTCCTGGCCCTCATCAGTGTTGTTTGCCTTGCTTGGATGCACGCAACGATCCTAAAGATGGCGAAACAGGCTCCGGCGACTGAGTAGAGCACCGCGTTCACCAGAGCCCCAGGACTATGATGCTTGGGCCATTTGGACTTCTATGACGGGCATCATAACGCGCCGTGAGCGGATCATCGACAATGAGGAAAGACAAAGAGTCCGACTCATGAAACCACCAACCGACGCTCAAAGAGTTCAAGAATGGCAGCCCAATGACCCTGCCTTTTGGGAGTCAACCGCGAAGCCAATCGCCTGGCGGACGTTGTGGATCACTACGTTCTGCCTTCTTCTGAGCTTCTCCACCTGGTTCATGGTGAGCGCACTGGTCGTGAAGCTCTCCGGGATCGGATTCAAATTCACGCCCCAAGAACTGTTCTGGCTGACCGCCATGCCCGGCCTCGCGGCTGGAACTTTGCGCATAGTCCACACTTTTCTCATCCCGATTTTTGGCACACGGAAAACGGTAAGTATCTCGACGTTGCTCTTGGCGATCCCTTGTGTGGGCTGGGGGTATGCAGTCATGAACCCTCAAACTCCGCTCTCAACCTTTTTGGTTCTGGCGTTTCTCGCGGGTTTGGGTGGGGGCAACTTCAGCTCATTTATGCCGAGCACATCTTTGTTCTTCCCAAAATCCAAACTGGGTACAGCACTCGGGATTCAAGCGGGAATCGGCAATTTTGGCGTGAGTGTCGCCCAGTTCCTCATCCCCGCCATTCTCGGGATCGCCCTGGTTGGTAGTTCGCAAACTTTTACCAATCCAAAAACCGGGGCGACCAGCAACATCTATCTTCAGAACGGGGCTCTGATTTGGGTGCCTCTTGTGCTCTTAGGTGCTGTGGTCGCTTGGTTTGGGCTTCGGGACGTGCCGGTTCAGGCCAGCTTTAAGGAGCAGCTCGATATCTTTAAGGAAAAGCACACGTGGATCATGACCTCGCTCTACATCATGACCTTCGGGTCGTTCAGTGGCCTAGCTGCTGCTTTTCCTTTAATGATCAAGCAGATCTACGGCGGATTCGATGGGGCTCCAGATCCACTGGCTTTTGCTTTTCTGGGGCCCCTTGTTGGTGCAGGAGTCCGAGCTGCCGCAGGGCCAGTCGCAGACAAAGTTGGCGGGGCAAAGGTGACGATGGTCAGCGGGATCGGAATGCTGGCGTGCAGTATTGCAATCCTGCCATTTGCGAATCCAGGCTCAATGGCCAGTTGGAGCGGCTTCCTGTGGCTGATGCTCGGCATCTTTTTCTTTAGCGGCATCGGCAATGCGAGCACATTCAAGCAAATCCCTATGATTTTCCCGCCGCGCCAGGCGGGGGGCGTCATCGGATGGACTTCCGCGATTGCGGCCTATGGGCCGTTCGCTTTCAGTCTGATCCTCGGAGCAGTGCTCGGATCGGGCCGTAATGGAGCCCCATTCTTCATAGGCCTGGCCATTTTCTACGTGATCAATATCGGCCTGAACTGGTGGTTCTATTCCCGAAAAGGGGCTGAAAAACCCTGCTAAGCCATCTAGTGGACGTTACCGGTATGACAATCATCATGGCGGCGGCCCGACTGAGCCCTCAATAATGAAAACCATGATCAAAGAGCGGCCTTCGTTGACTCTGCTTCCGATGCGTTCGACGATTCCCATCGCCAAGTCGGGCACGGATCGCGCGGAGACCCAGGTGTACCGCCCCTTCTTTGTGAGCGGCATCATCACAGTACTTACGGTGGGTTGTCTGCTCGGGGCGATTGCCTTAATGGGTATCGCTCGGCAAGGAAGCTATACGGCTTCCGTCTGGACCCCCTACGTTTTGGCTCACGCCAACTCGCAGCTCTTTGGATGGGTCGGCTTTTTTGTGATGGGCTTTGCCATGCAACAGCACGGAACCACGCTCGCCAAGAGCGCGTCGTTTCACAAGATCGCCTGGTGGGCTCTAGGCAGCATGGGAGCCGGTATTACGCTGCGATTCGCAGCCGAACCTCTCGCCCAGCAAGACGCCTCACGCTGGCTCTGGTTAGGGCTAGTCTCCGCGAGCCTTCAGATCGTTGCCGTGGCGTTGTTCCTGTACAACATCGGAGCTAACCGATACCGGAAGGCGGAACCCCTCACGTGGCCGACCGCGTTTGTGTTCGCCTCGTTGGGGTGCTTGCTCCTGGTCGCCATATTCGAGCCCATCGCATTTGCGCTAAGTCACCAGCCGAGCCGGGAGGCGTCGATTGCCTTTGTCGCCCAATGGTTCACGCCTCTTCGCGAACTGCAATTTTTGGGCTTTGTGGCGATGATGATCTTTGGCGTCGCGGCGAGCAAGTTCCCCGGATGTCTTGGTTTCCGAGCCGCTGATTCAGGTTGGGGCCTTGCCGCATTCGGACTCTGGTCGAGTGGGCTGATCGCCCGGGTGGTGGGTTGGAACGTGTATTTTCAGTCCGGGCTCATGCCGGGCACAGATTTGTGGTTTCGGCTCGGCGGCGTTCTGTTGGCTCTGGGGGCGGGGGCGATGACACTTTCTTTGGGTGTCTTCAGCCCCGTGCGCCATGCGAATCCAAGTCAGAAGTTCATCCGCTCTGCTTTTGCCTGGTTGCTCATTGCAGGCGCGCTTCTGATCCTAGAGCCCTTGCATTTGCGGGCGATAGGCGCTCCGTTTTCGCACGCCTACACCGGCGCGATCCGCCATGCGGTGACGGTGGGATTCATTTCACAAATGATCGTAGCGGTGGGCTACCACTTGGTCACGAAAATGCTGATGCTCGATGAGCGAAAGGTTCCCGCCCTATGGAGTGTCTTTGTTCTGCTGAACGTGGGCAATGCGGCACGGGTCGGTTTGGAAATCATCACGGACGTGAATCGCTCTGCCTTCGCCCCAATGGGCTGGACCGGTTTCGTGGAGCTCCTCGGTCTCGGCATTTGGGCGACGGTCATGCTCAGATTCTTGCTAAGAAGGAGCCAGGCCTATGCGACAAGCTGCTGATACGATTCGAACCATTCTGGATGGCTGCGGCCTGGGCCATGGCAGTAATCCTGCGAGCCTGGACCGCCTCCAAGCCGCCAGCGAGTTGAGAACATTTGACGAAGGGGCCTACCTCTGGCGTCGTTCGGCTCCAGCAAGATTCTTCTGTGTTCTCGTGTCCGGTTTGGTCAGACTCACTCAAGAGGCGCCCTGTGGAAAGCAAGTGGTAGTTGAGCTTCTTGGCCCCAGCGATTGCACCGGCTTGCTCGCGACCCTCGGCAATGTATCTCATCCGTTCTCCTGCTTGGCTCTAACCGATGTTGAGGCCCTGATCGTTGACAGTTATGCCTGGCGGGATGCCACCTTTAATGACCCAGAGCTGCTCCGAAAAGCGACCAGTGCGGCCGTACCGCGTATGTTGGGGGGATACGGGTTTATGGCGGCCATGGCCACTGGCGAAGTGGAAGCTCGATTGGCGCTTGCTTTATTGCGGCTCGATGAGATCAACGCCCGCGATCACGGCCTGGCGACTCCCATCCACCTCACTCGCAAGGCCCTGGCCGAAATCGGGGTCACCACAGTTGAAAGTGCCATTAGAATCACCTCCCGGTGGAACAAAGCAGGAACGATTCTAACGGGCCACAAAAGCCTCACCGTCCTTGACCGGGCCAGTCTCTATTCGACGGCCCACTTGGCCGACTGCAATAAAGTCTTGAGCTCCGACGGCGTATTGACTCCTCTGCACCAATCGGGCTGAACCCCAAGCCGGAGTAAGTCCGATTCGTTGACGATTTCCACGTCCAAGGCCTCCACCCAATCCATGATTCTGGGCGAATCAACAAGGGAGAGCCTCTCCCAGGCATGGCGACAATAAACACCGCACAAAGGTTGCAATCGACCATTGATAGAGGGAATTGCAGCTTCTTTGTCGCCTAGACGGGATTTAAGAGCCCTCGCGACGGCCCCGTCAAAGAGGGGTACATCGCAGGAAAGAACGAAGACAAGATGGCTTGAAGGGCAGAACGCGCGAAGGGCCGCGAGAGGCCCGCGCTCAACCTCGTTATCGGGATGGAAGCAATAGCCATCGAGGGGAGTGCGACCCAGAATAGTGGGTTCCCAACCGGCTTCCCGCAACATTCGTGCTAACCGGACGGCAAGCGGCTCGCTCTCAATCAAGATTGAAGCCTTATCGAAACCCATCCGGCGGCTTGCTCCGCCAGTCAACAGGACAGAAGACTGGTCAGCATGATCGATATCATAGTGCGTCACCGCCTGGCCTTCCATACTCTTGACTATGGCACGGTTGCCAAAACGATATGTCCGGTTCTTTGAAGACTTTCCCGAGGTCGGGAAGGCCTACGAGACCTATGGAGAAGCAGTCGCAACCGCAGGACCGCTCGACGAAAAGACCCGATGCCTCATGAAACTCGCGATGTCTTTCGGTGCCCGTCTCGAAGGAGGTGCAAAGAGCCATGCTCACAAGGCCCTCCAAGCTGGGGCAACCGCTGAAGAGTTGCGCCATGTTGCCGTGCTCGCCGCGCCGACGTTGGGATTCCCGCACATGATGGCTTGCCTTAGCTGGATTGATGCGGTTCTTGAAGGGGAAAAGCCATGACTAAGAGTCCACCCAAAAATTCACTCCCCATCGCGATCATCGGTGGCTTGATTTGTTCACTTGGACTCCTCGCAGCCGTTTACTTCGGTTCAGGCAAGCTCACTCGCTTCGATTCGCCGCTGGCGGCTTACACGGCCGCGACCATTTTTGCTGCATTTGCGTTTGCCTACCGATACCTGATGTGGATTCAAAGACCCGCGACCTGGCGTTACTTTGTCGCTTCGTGGAAGCTCTTTGTGGAGCCCAAAAAGCTCGTTCGGAACATCCTTAAGCTTGTGGGCTTGCTGATCAACAATATCGTTCTTCAGAAGTTCATTGGAAAGCGAAGTACAACTCGGTGGCTCGCCCATATGGGCATGGCGTGGGGTTGCTTGATAGCTTTTGCAATAACATTTCCCTTGAGCTGGGGTTGGATTCAATTTGGCGTTGCACCGGATGGATACAACTATCAGGTTGAATTCATGAGCATTCCTCAGTTTGCTTTCGACCCGAACAGCGTCGTTGGATGGCTCCTCTTTAACGGCCTCAACATCAGCGCGTTTCTCGTCTTGGGAGGCATTGGTCTTGCAATGCATCGACGCGTTTTCCAGCACGGGGCCCATGCTGTCCAATCCATCGAAAACGACTTGATTCCGCTCGTTTTGCTTTTTGCGGTTTCCATCACGGGCTTGATGATCACGGCGAGCTACAAGCTGATGGGAGGGGCTCACTTTAGCTTCATCTCGCTGTTACATGCATTCACCGTGATCATCCTGTTGCTCTGGATGCCGTTCGGAAAGCTCTTTCACGTGATTCAGCGACCGGCTCAGCTTGGGGTTGCGTATTACAAGGAAGCGGGAATTGAGGGCCCTAAGGCGGTATGTATTCGCTCGGGGGATGAATATCAATCCAAGCTACACCACGATGATTTGGTCGAGGTGATGAAGGAGGTCGGCGTGGACTTCGGCGATCACCAAAATCTGTCACCTGCTGAGAAGCGCAAACTCATCGCCATCAATCAGCTCGCCGCGATGGAGGATCGCTCGTTCGTTGGCTGAGGGAGTAACGCCCTCCACGGTACGGAGGGCGTTAAGCATGCACAACTCTAAGTTCAAATTGGCGGCCTCGGAGGGACTCGAACCCCCGACGCCCTCCTTAGGACTGACATTTACTAGGTTCAAAGAGGCTAAGCGTTCGTCCGCCGTTGAACCTAGATGACCGCCGTTTTCCACCGCGTTGGAGAGACCTTGGAGAGACCAAAAACTCCGCGTCTCACCCAGCTTCATTGAACTCTTCGGGAACTCCGAAGAGTTCGCTTTCTCCGCGACTGGCGCGTCCAGTGCTGCAGTGTCATGGCACTTTTGAAACTTGGTTTACGTCATACTGACGGAACGTGGAAGTTTTCGGCGCGGTGAAATCGGTGGCAGGGCGAGCATTGCTTGCTCTGGTACTTGTGCTGACCCAGTTCCACTTCTGCGAATCAATTTACGTGCGTGACTCTGGCGAAGTTTGCCGAGAGTGCTTGGTCATCGACGATCACGGTGCGGGTGAGGCTGAAATTGATCAGCCACATGGCGACTGCCATGACTGCTGCGAAATTCGAGAATGCGAGACGCCAAAGGCTTTTGAAACTTCCGCGCCCAGCCAGCAGTTTGCGTTCGATTTCGCAATTCTCCCCGAGCCTCTGGCTCTGCCAGAGGTCATGGATGGCGGCGTCCCGTGGAAGTCGTTTCCATTTGATAGCGGGGCTCCGGCGACCGGACCACCCCTTGTTCATTTATCCCGCGGGCCCCCTGCTCTCCTTTTCGTTCAGCCGTCTGCTGGACGCAAGGTCGAGTCTTTGGCGTAGCCGCTCGCTCTCTGCTCCAGCCCTGAAACGCATTGGAGCATCCATTGAAGAGAACACTCATCATTCCTGTATTGCTGGCATCAGCATTTTGCCAAGCACAAACTCAAATCTCAGCCACTGACGCCCTCAAACTGGCGTCTCAAAACCGTCCCAGCCTTGCGGCATCTCGACTCGGAGTTGAAGAAGCTCGCCTTTCTGCGCGGGCATTGAGCGCACTTCCGCCGCTCAACCTCGCCGCAGGGGCAAGTTCGCGAAGCGAAGTAGGAGCGACAGACCAAGACC